>WBZS01000026.1_pt2 | contig 351667 bp, 284 predicted proteins | sample 5204201 | NCBI WGS metagenome assembly WBZS01 (sample SAMN12344357, study PRJNA552823) | activated sludge metagenome | biome: Activated sludge suspended growth; feature: Nitrification reactor; material: Wastewater; isolation source: activated sludge from nitrification reactor of wastewater... | reverse complement strand
GAATTTCCGCCGAGCTTTCACTATTTTCTTTTGCCGATAGCTCCTGAATTTTGACGGCAGGGACATCAATGTGGATGTCAATGCGATCTAACAAAGGGCCAGAAATCTTGGAAATATAGCGTTGAATTTGTGCGGGAGAACATTTACACTCGCGGGTTAAATCATTGAAGTAGCCGCAGTTACAGGGATTCATCGCGGCTACAAGCATAAAACTGGAGGGAAATGTGAGCGACATCGAAGCGCGGCTGATCGTAACCTTGTGATCTTCGAGCGGTTGCCGCAGTACTTCTAAAACGTTGCGTTCAAATTCTGGCAATTCATCCAAAAATAATAATCCGTTGTGCGCAAGCGAAACTTCACCTGGTTTTGGAATCGCGCCGCCGCCAATTAATCCAGCATCAGAAATTGTGTGATGCGGCGAGCGAAACGGGCGTTGTTGAATTAAACCTGAAGCGTTCGAGAGTCCGGCTACGCTATGAATTTTGGTTGTTTCAAGTGCTTCATCAAAACTTATGGGTGGGAGAATCGTAGGGATGCGTTTGGCGAGCATCGTTTTGCCGGAACCTGGCGGGCCAATCATGAGCAAATTATGCGAGCCTGCTGTAGCAATTTCGATAGCACGTTTAGCGTGTAATTGTCCGCGCACTTCGCGAAAATCTACCGGATAAATATCTGCTTCGCTCAACAATGCCGTCGTATCAATCTCCAGCGGCTCAGGCATCGGATTCGCATTCAGCAAATCCACAACTTCGCGCAAATCATTTACGGCATACACGTCCAAGCCATTCACGACAGCGGCTTCGCGGGCATTTTCGGCGGGCAATAATAAGCGGTTGAAGTTGTTGCGCTTAGCAGCTACGGCAATTGGCAACGCGCCGCGAATCGCACGAATGCGCCCATCCAAAGCGAGTTCGCCAACCAGCAACGTGTCGTTCAAATCTTCGCGCTGAATTTCACCGTTTGCGCCAAGAATGCCAATCGCAATCGGCAGATCAAACGCGGTGCCTTCTTTTTTTATATCCGCAGGCGCGAGATTTATCGTTGTCTTGTAGAGCGGGAAAAAAAGGCCACTATTGGTTATGGCAGCGCGAATACGTTCGCGGCTTTCGCGCACAGCTAAATCCGGCAGTCCGACAACGACAACAGACGTTTCATTCATTGAATCGCCAGGACGCGGTGTCAAATCAACTTCGACTTCGACTAATTCGGCATCAATCCCATAGACTGCAGCGCTCAACGTTTTGAAAAGCAATCTTCACCTCCGGGGCTTAGGCTTGTTTATTTAATTTTTGGAAATCTGAAAATACAGCTAAGGAACGAGATGATGATAACGCAGGCCCTGTGAAAAAGAAAAGCAGCGAGCTCTGTTTAAGAACTCGCTGCTTTAGCTAACGAAAATTATTCGACGCGGGTTTTATTTTCCGCGCGTAGGAACTTTCAAGAGTTGTCCCGCACGCAGGGGCGCACCCGCGCTAAGGCGATTGAGCGCTGCGATGTCTTTGGCTGATGAGCCGTAACGAGCCGCGATGTCAGTGATCGTTTCATTCGCTTTCGCAGTGTAAACAATCAATTTTGTATAGCCACCACCAACGGCTGTTGGCGCAACAGAGGCGGCACTGGAAGCCATTGATCCTTTTGGTGCAACTGAAGCAACAGTGCGTAGGCTGCTGCCGACAGGAATAATAATTTTCTGTCCGGCTTTCGGATCAACACCACCGTTGATCGCGGAAAGTGTAGTTTCCGATACACCATAGCGTTTGGCGATTGTGCCAAAATCATCACCATTTTGTGCTGTCATTAAGCGCCACGCGCTACGTTTGTCAGCAGGAATCCGCGTCAACCAGGCTTGTAAACCTTTGCCGCGACCTGAGGGAACACGCAAACCAAACAACATTCCTTGCGGAGTCGAACCACGTTTTAACTCAGGATTAAGTTCCATCAGATATTCATAGCTCGTGTCACAAGCTTCTGCGGCTAATTTCAAATCCACCGCGTTGTTAACCATGACAGTGTCATATACGAGTGGCGGATCAGGCCGCACTGAAAAACCATAGCGCTCAGGATTTTTCGCAATGATGATAGTTGCCAGAATATTTGGCACATAATTGCGCGTTTCGTTGGGCAACAAACCACGTTGGTAAATTTCCCAGAAATCGGCGTAACCAGAACGAGCCACTGCACGATCCACATTACCTTCGCCGCTGTTGTATGCGGCCATCGCCAGTTCCCAATTACCAGCGTAGCGATTTGCTAAAAATTTCAAGTAACGAGCTGAGGCGCGCGTCGCTTTTTCAAAGCTGGAGCGCTCATCAACATAGAAGTCCTGCCGCAACCCAAAGCGTGCGCCAGTGCCGGGAATGAATTGCCACAAGCCTACCGCCGCCGCCCACGAACGAGCGTGAGGCAACCAGGCGCTTTCAACCTGACCGAGCCAGGCCAAATCCTGTGGTACGCCTTCTTCTTTAAAGATGCGGCGCACTTTTGCCATATAACGACCAGAACGACGCAAGCCAACTTCCATCGTCGAACGACCACGTCCCTGATAATAATTAATCCAGCTTTGCACTAACGCATTCGGACGAAAACCGAAGTCAACTTTGGCAGCATTGAAAGCCGCACGCGCCTCATCGTCCGTAGCCTTTCGCTCATCAGGATTTAAATCCAGTTTGGAAACTTCGTCCAAAGGAGAAGGAACAAACTTTTCATCGCCAGCTTGCTTGCCAGTGGCCTTGGGATTTTGTTTTGCCGCAAGTTCAGTTTGCTGAGTCACCGTTAATTCGTCTGTGGATTGTGCCAACAAAGCCGCAGGCACTTGCAACTGTTTGGCAATTTGCGTTTGACGACCAGTAACTTGTTCCAGCAATTTATGGTATTGCTGCATCAACTTTGCTTCGCGCCGCACATCAAAGCCAGATTCTAAAATAATGTCCACAGCACGATCATAACTGCGCCGTGCTTGAGCAAAATCACTGGCTTTAAATTGCTCTTCACCTTTCTGAAAAGCTTCTTCAGAGCGTTCAATTACCTTTTGAACTTCTTCGTTGAACTGTTGTACTTCAACAGGGATTCCAGTTTGCTTTGTAGTCTGTGCATTGGCGGGTAAGGCGAACGTAGCACTCAAGCTTGATGCAATAAGAATATTAAAAAAGAAAGACTTGGGGAATTTTACCATTACTAAATGACTCCTCGAATTATGTTACAGCCAATTTCGATTGACGGGGAGATTTTGAAGCTCGCTGAGCTATCCCCACTAACGAGCCAAAAACTGTCACATTGTAACTTTTACACACCCCACTGTCAAACTTTCCAAATTTTTGGAAATAGTTAGACCAGCAAACAGAGATAGTACGAAGTCTTAAATTTTTCCGAATTTATGGAATTTATGAATGATAAGGAATCGGATCAGGCACGCCTGCTTCCTGAAATCCGCGCAAACGAAGCGCACAACTGTCGCATTCGCCGCAGGCTTTTTCTGCTGCTTTGTAACATGACCACGTTAATGCAAGCGGTGCGCCAAGTTCCAAGCCACGCGTGATAATCGCGCTTTTTTTGAGGTGAATGATCGGCGTGAAGATTTTGAGATTAGTGTCGGGTTTGGTGCCAACTTTGATGAGGCGATTAAAGGCTTCGTAATATTCGGGGCGACAGTCAGGATAACCGGAAGAATCTTCGGCCACAGCTCCGATATAAATTCGATTTGCGCCGATGACTTCGCCCCAACTGGTCGCAATCGAGAGAAAGTGCGCATTGCGAAATGGCACATATGAAGTCGGAATTTCGGTGGATGCTAAATTCGCCTGGCTGACTTCGATATTTTTGTCCGTAAGCGAAGAACCGCCAATTTGCGTCAAATGCGCGATGCTGGACACGAGGCGTTTTTTCGCTCCATAAAAATCCGCAATTTCATTGAACGCCTGCAATTCGCGTTGTTCGGTGCGCTGTCCGTAATTCACATGTAAAAATGCGAGTTCGTCAGATTCCCGATTCGCTATCGCAGCGGTTACGCAACTGTCCATCCCTCCGCTCACTAAAACAATTGAAAGCATAAATTATCGAGAAATGTTACCGCGCCTACCGCCTGCGCCTCGGTCGCAATACCCGGCAGCGACGCGACTGGCGGAATTTTGTTTGATGCCTGTAGCTAATAATTTCAAATACGCCGCTTGATAATAAATGGCAGGCTCAGTAATTTGCCAGGAATTTTGTGGCCAGCTCGTGTTCCAATCTTTATACGATTTTTGCGCAGGCTGATTTTGCGGTGGAGAAATCGGCGCTCCTGTGTACGCCGCGTCCGGCACAAAAGTTTTATTTGCCCCGCCCATTACATAACCAGGCGGCGGGCCGTTTGGCGAAGTCAGCGCGTTATCATAAATTGTCCCGTCGCCGAACCATGCGTGATACATTTCGTTAGCGGAGCGCTCCGCGCCAAAATCTTCCATCCGCGTCAAATGCACTAGCCCAAGTGGATTCACGCCGTGCAAATAATGAATAAAGCCATCGCCAGCAGTTTTGTAAGTCGTAGATTTAGACCCGTCTAATCCGTAAATTAATTGGCTATAAAATACCATTCCTATCTGGCTTTTGACTTGGTTGCTACCCCAAATATAATCATCGTTTTTCAAATATGCGCGATAAGCGTCCGTCTCATTTGTGATTGCCGTCAAAAATTCTCCGCCCGCAATCGCGTTTTGTTTGTTTATGCGAATCGCATTAACTGTGTTCGCACTCACATTCGGCAATGTTGTGAAATATAACAACGCATCTTGATACGTTGATTCGTACGCAAACCAGTATGTCCATTGCATCGAATGGGCTTGCGTGTAGTTGCTTTCAGCGTAAGTTAAAAATCGCGCTTCTTGTGTCGCGCCGTACAAATAAATTGCCGCGCACAATTTGTACATTTGGCGCCCATAATCATCAATTTCAGAATTCGCGCTTTGAAAGCCAGCATTAGTAAAAATCACGGCAGGATTTACATTCGCCCAATCCCAAGCTTTGGTCGCAGCACTGCGTAAGGTAGCGGCGTAAACTGGATTGAACGCATTGAAAACAGTTGCCGCGTGCGCAAATGACATTGCGGCTGAAAGCGTGGACGAAGTCGAAGCCGCGCCATAATAACGCGCCGCGTTGTCACTGCTCGGCGGCGAAGTCGCTTGGAATTGCGTAACAGAAACTTTGCTCAGCACTGAGCCATCGCTGTTCTGCATTTTCAGTAGCCAATCCAATTCGACTTTGATTTCGTCCAATAAATCCGGCACGCCGTTGCCTGATTCAGGGATACCAAAATCATCTGTCCAAATCGCAGGATTGTTTTGATACGCAAACAACAAATCGGCCAGCACGCCTGTAGTAAAATTTACATACTTGTTGTAATCGCCAGCATCGTGCCAGCCTCCCATCAAATCTTTTTCTGTGCTGGCGTCATTAGGTGCAGAAACCAATCGGCATTTTGTGTCTTGTGTGCTGCGCGTGTGGCAAATGGTGTCTGTCCATTTGGTGTCGGCGTACGGAGTCTGTTTTGCTACGCCGCAACGTTGGTAATAAAACATCCGCGCGGCTTGTTTGAGAACGGTATTATAAACATTCACGTTGATGTCGAACGCATAAGATCGTTTGTCAGTCGTTGGATCGTAGATGTAATAGCTGCCTGGACAAGTCAGCGCAGAAAAATCAAACCACCAAATTTTGTCACCTGATTGATCGTGAATCATCCCGTTTTTCCAAGCTGTTGGTACACCAGAAAAAACTAATTCATTGTTACTAACTTTGCGAATTTCTAATTTGCTGCCGGGAGTGTAAGCAGTTGGAGAGTTGTAGCCAATTTGTGCATCAGAAATCACCGCGACCTTAGTCATTTCGGGCATATAGCCAAATTGATCTACGATAATTCGATCTGTTACTTGTCCCGGCACCGCAGCAAACACAGTGGAGAAAATAAACAAAAATAAAAATAGAAAAATTACTTGGCTCATTCAAACTCCGGTTACATCAGCTCCCCAAATGAGCTTGTGCATTTGCAATTGCATGCGCGCGCCTATGCCGGATTGCAAAATCCAGGCAGCTAAATCTTTCCATTCGACTGCGCCCCATACTGGAGACATCAACACATATGGCGCGCGTTTATCGAGGCTATATTTTTCGATTATTTCAAGCGCATAATCGAAATCCGCGCGGTCTTTGATGACAAATTTAATTTCGTCCTGCGGATTTAGATTTTCCAGGTTTGACCAAACATTGCGTTCGGATTCGCCGCTGCCAGGACATTTCACATCAAGAATTTTTATTGCACGCTTATCCAGAACGCTCGCATCAAGTCCGCCACCTGTTTCAATCAAAACGGTATAGTCTTCGTCGCAAAGTTGCGTAACCAATTCACAGCATGGTTGTTTTTGTACGAGCGGTTCGCCACCTGTGACTTCGACCAATTTGCAATTATAGCTGCGCACTTTTTCCATCACTTCGGCGAGAGTCAGTTCTTCGCCGCCTTTGAATGTATATTCGCTGTCGCACCACGAACAACGCAAATTGCACCACGTAAGCCGTACAAAAACACAAGGCAAGCCCGCGTAAGAGGACTCGCCTTGGATAGAATAAAAAATTTCGGTAATGCGCATTCGTAAAAAATCAAAAGGCAAAAGGCAAATATCAAAGGGCAAAAATTTAAGCGGAAGGCTACGCCGATTTTTCCAAATCAAGTCAAAAGTAAAAAAAGTAAGTGTCGCACTTTTGCCTTTTAACTTTTGATATTTGCCTTTTGATTTTTAGAACAATTTCTCTGCCGGTGGCGTCAAGCCTTTCAACCGCAAATAAATTGTGGTTTGCGCGCGGTGATGCGTTTGATGTTCAAATGCCTTTGCTAACGCTACGCCTTTTGTGGTGTCGCGCCCAAACAGTTTGATAGCATCGCCCAACGTTTTTGGATCAGCAACTTTGATGGCGCTAATGACAAAATCATAGCTATCCATCACCGCTTTTGTCGCCGCTGCTTTGGTCTTCATCGTATCTGTTTTTTCCAGATTAAGTTTGTTCGTGCTGGCGACGCCGGTTGCGGCTGAAGCAAAAGCGTAATTCGCATTTGCCAGATGCAAAAACTGTTCAGCAAAGCTGCGCACTTCGGGCGTTGGTTTGAATCCAAATCCGTCTTCCGTCATCGCATCCAGATATTCTTTGGTGTAATCACGGGCGCGCGTCCAATCCGCCACCATCATCGCAATGTGGTCAGGCGCAGCGCTTTTGGCTGTCGTTGCAGCTTGCAGCATTTTGCCTGAACCCAACCAGCGAACAAGCAAGGCTCAGCGCCATTGCGCCGACAAAATATCGCATCATGTTGAGTCGTTGTTTCATAAGTATCTCCAGGTAAGTGTTTGTGTATTTCGCCGCTAAGTACGGATGATGGCATACGACAATTTAGCGTGCAATGTTTCACCGCAACCGCAATTCCATCACAATATTTACGCGGGCATATTCAGAATTTGTGTGGTGTTCCAATGAAATCTCTTTGAAGCCGAATTTTTCGTAAAGCTTAATCGCAGTCGCTAAAACAGTGTTTGACTCCAGAAAAATTCTCTTGGCATTTTTGGCGCACGCCCAATCAATTGCCGCTTGCATCAATAAATTTGCCAAGCCCTTGCCTTGCGCGTTTTTATCCACAGCCATTTTCACAAGTTCATAAACGCTTTCATCAGTTTTCAGCAACGCACAAGTTCCCAGCACTTGGTGATTTTCCAGCACGAAAAACACTTCGCCACCCGGCGCAACGATCAATTCGTGCGGGTTCAGCAAATATTTGCGGTCAGCTTTTTCAACCACAAAATATTGTTCGATCCACGCAAAATTTAAGCGGGCAAAATCAGTCTTATATCTTTCGTCGTACGTAATTATCTGCGTTGCCATACTTGCATCAAAAATACGCGAAGCGTTTGGAGTGTTACGGCTCGGCGTAGCTTTGGTATTTTTCACGAGGCAAGTCGCGCAAAGAATACCAAAGCGGCGACAAGTCACGCGCGCTCCAATCTTTTTTTACTCATTAATTTCGCGCCATTGACGACCATCGCGCTCCAGCAAATCATCCGCTTCTTTTGGCCCCCATGTTCCTGCCGGATAATTTGGGAACGCGCGCGGCGGCAACGCTTGCCAAACATCCAAGATCGGATCAACGACCGACCAACCTGCTTCGACCATATCGGCGCGTTGGAACAATGTCGCGTCACCATTCATGCAATCGTAAATCAAGCGCTCATAACCTGTGCTGGGCGTGCTGCCAAAATAATCTTTGTAATTGAAACTCATTTTGACCGCGCCGAGATTGACTACGGGGCCAGGGATTTTTGCACCAAAGCGCAAAGAAATTCCTTCATCTGGTTGAATATGAATTACCAGACGATTTGTGCGCAATTTTTCTACGTTAGTTTTGCGGAAGAGCTGATACGGCGCTTGTTTGAATTGAATCGCAATTTCCGTCAGGCGTTTGGGCAATCGCTTCCCTGTACGAATGTAAATCGGCACATCAGCCCAGCGCCAACTATCAATTCGCAACTTCATTGCCACAAACGTTTCCGTAGTCGAATTCGGCGCAACTTTCTCTTCACTGCGATACGCGACACATTTCTGCTCGCCGAGACTTCCAGCGTCATATTGTCCGCGCACAGCTTGCGTCAAAACTTCTTCAGGATCGAACGGGTTGATAGCGTGTAACACTTTCGCCATTTCGTCACGCACATCATCCGCAGCAAATGAAATGGGGGGTTCCATACACGTCAGCGTAATCAATTGCATGATGTGATTCGGCATCATATCGCGTAAACATCCGGCAGTTTCGTAATAGCCACCGCGTTGCTCCACGCCTAAACTTTCAGAAACGGTAATCTGAACGTGGTCTATGTAATTACGATTCCAGATCGGCTCGAAAATTCCATTGCCGAAACGAAATGCCAAAATATTCTGAACGGTTTCTTTGCCAAGATAATGATCTATGCGATAAATCTGCTGCTCTGTGAGCGTCGTACAAATATCCGCATTCAACGCTTTGGCCGAATCCAAATCGCGTCCAAACGGCTTTTCGATAATCACGCGCCGCCATTGCCCATTCTCTTCTTTCGCCAATCCCGCTTCGCCAAGCTGTTTCACGATTGTCGAAAAGAACACCGGCGGCGTAGCGAGGTAATACAAATAATTGCCGTGCGTATTGTGATCCTGATTCGCTTTATCGAGCTGTTCGCGCAATTTCTGAAACGTAGCCGCGTCACCGAATTCGCCTTGCACGTAATAAAGACGGTGCTGAAACCAATCCCACAAATCAGGATCAAGCTCGCCCGTAGCAAATTCTTTGGCGTGATCGCCAATCTGCTGACGATAACTTTCCGTCGTGAAATCATCACGCGCGACGCCGACGATGGCGAATTCACGTGACAGCAAATTGCTCTTGGCTAAATTGTACAAAGCCGGAATCAATTTTCTCTTTGTCAAATCACCCGCCGCACCAAAAATCACCATCACACAAGGATCAGCAATTTCTCCTGTCAAAATCGTTGGTTCACTTTGTTCGCTCACTAGCTTAACCTCCTGTTGGCCTTTCGATGTGGCCTCCAAATTTTTGACGCATCGCTGAAAGCACTTTTTCTGCGAACGTATGCTCTTGCCGCGATCTGAATCTTGTGTACAGCGATGACGTCAACACATCGGCGGGAACGGCTTCTTCAATCGCAGCCATCACTGTCCAACGGCCTTCGCCGGAGTCTTGCACGAATCCGGTGTAATCCGAAAGCGTAGGGTTTTCTGCCAGCGCCATTGCAGTCAAATCAAGCAACCATGATCCGACTACGCTGCCGCGCCGCCACAACTCGGAGATGTCCGCAAGATTCAAATCGTAGCGATATTCTTCCGGTAAACTCTCAATATTTGCATTGCGGAAAATATCAAAGCCTTCGGCGTAAGCTTGCATCAAGCCGTATTCAATGCCGTTGTGAACCATTTTGACGAAATGCCCCGCGCCTGAAGGCCCGCAATATAAATAGCCTTCTTCAGCAGTACTAACCAGATTTTCGCGTCCCGGAGTCTTTTCAATATTGCCAATGCCAGGTGCAAGCGTTTTGAAAATAGGATCAAGATGTTTGACCGTTTCAGCAGGGCCACCAACCATCATGCAATAGCCACGTTCCAGCCCCCACACCCCGCCGCTTGTGCCACAATCAACATAATTGATACGGCGTTCGCTGAGCAATTTTGAGCGGCGTACATCGTCTTTGAAATACGAATTGCCGCCGTCAATAATGATGTCTCCGACAGAAAGTTTTTCCGCTAAATTCAGCACAGTTTGCTCGGTCGGATTCCCTGCCGGAACCATAATCCAAACAGCCCGTGGAGTGCTCAATTTTGTCACAAAATCGTCGAGTGAATCCGCCCCTGTAGCGCCTTCGCTCGCCAGCGCTTTCACATTATCTGCATTTAAATCAAACACGACGCAATCGTGTCCGCCACGCATTAATCGGCGCACCATGTTCGCGCCCATTCTTCCTAATCCGATCATTCCGAGTTGCATAATTTCTCCAGATAAATTAACCACAGGGAGCACGAAGGTCACGAGGGATTTTCTAGATAGGGGAACAAGATTTTTTACAAGATTGACTCATCTTGTTAATCCTGAAAATAATCTTGTCAATCCTGTCTTGTTTTTCTCCGTGCGCTCCGTGCTCCCCGTGGTTTTAAATAATCTCGCTAATTACTGTTTCTAATGTCTTCAATCCCGCGGCGACATCTGCGCCTAAATGCACGCGCAAGGCACGCCGCCTGCGATCTGATAGCACTTGAAAATCGCCACGCGCCTGAGCAGCCTTAACAATTCCAAACGTAAATTTTTGCTGCGGCACTGGCAAATCATTTGCGTCGTCACAAGTGATTTGCAAAATCACACCGCTGTTCGGGCCGCCCTTATAAGCCTGTCCCGTCGAATGCAAAAAGCGCGGGCCAAAGCCCAAACACGTAGCCACTTTTTTCGCATCACGAATTGTGTGGCGAATGCGTTGCAGCGCAGTTTCGTGCGCTTCGTTCATTTCAATGTAGCCAAGCACGGCGAAATAATCGCCAGCGCCGATTTCGCTGACGAATGTTTTCAAATAGCCTGCGAGCGTTTGTTCGCTGCCAGCTAATTTTGCCGCGTTGTTTTCATCGGTGAACAGCTTCACGCCTTCGCCTGCAAAAATAGGTGTTTCGGCAGGCAGGCTTCCCTTTTCTTCGTATTCGCTCGTGAGTTTTTTGGTTTCGATTTTGCTGGCTTCTACGTCTGGTTGATTGAATGGATTGATGCCGATAATCGCGCCCGCTACCGCCGTAGCGATTTCCCAACAGAAAAATTGTTGGCCTAAATCATAAATATTTTCCATTTCAATGCGGATCACAGGTTGACCAGAATTTTCGAGCGCGGCGACTTGCGCATCTTGTTCAGCATCAGGCGCAGAAGTTAAGCGCACATACGCGAACACGCGATCAGTACCGTAAACATTAGGATTAGCGATTGACTCACGATCTACTGGAATAATTGCTTTGCCGATTTTGCCCGTAGATTCAGCTACCAATTGCTCCATCCACGCGCCTAAATCATGCACGCCCGGCGAAGCAATGATCGTTAACTTATCGCGTCCGTGATTGGCTGCTGTGCCCAAAATGGCACCGAGCGTTAAGCCCGGATTGTTTGCTTCTGCTTTGCACGCTTCAACCATTTGTTTAGCGGAAGCTAAAAATTTATCCGTGTCCACGCCCATCGCCGCCGCCGGAACCATGCCGAAATTTGAGAGCGCCGAATAGCGTCCGCCAATGCTCGGCCAACCAAAAAAGATGCGACGGAATTTATCGCGCTCGGCAACTTGTTGCATTTTGGAACCGGGATCAGTGATCGCTACGAAATGGCTGCCAGCATTGTCTGCGCCGACAGTTTCAATCATGCGCTGATAAAAATATTGATTAAACATATTTGGTTCTAGCGTACTGCCGGATTTGCTGGCGACGATGCACAGCGTTTTGGCGAGATCAACTTTTTGCTCGAACGTTTTTACTTGCGCGGGATCAGTCGAATCCAAAACGTGCAATTCGGGAAAGCCTGCGGCGTGACCAAACGTGAGTTTGAGCACTTCAGGGCAAAGACTAGAACCGCCCATGCCGAGCAACAAAATTTGCGTGAAGCCTGCGCTTTTGACTTCGGCGGCAAAATCTTTGAGCTGCTGCAAGTTCGTCAATTGGTCGTCAACGATGTCGAGCCAGCCCAGCCATTTTGCTTCGTCTTCGTTTGTCCAAACTGACGCGTCTTTTGCCCACAACCGCGCGATTTTTTTATTGTCTTGCCAATCATTAATAGTTGGTTGCACTGCCTGCGTTAATTCATCCGAAAGTTTGTAAGTAATCACATGCGCTCCTGAAATAAAGACGACAAAGGGGCGGAGAAAGAGAGCTTGAGAGAAGAAAAACCAATGACAGCGATTGTTTTTTCTTTATTTCTCCCTCGCGCCTTCTCCCTTTTCCTCAGCGTGTACGAGTTACGGCTTCGACCAAAATTTATTAAATATCCGAATACCAAATAGGACGGCAAGGATCATCGCATAAATTATAGGCTGACGTACATCCGATTTCACCAACCAATAAAAATGTACGACGCCTAAAATCGCTGCGGGATAGACAAGTTTGTGCAATTGATTCCAACGTTTTCCAGTGAGTTTGCGAATGGAGTATTTATTTGAGGTAAGCGCGAGCGGTGTCAGTAAGGCGAACGCGGCGAACCCAATTGTGATGAACGGACGCTTGACAATGTCTTTTGCGACGCGGCTGAATTCAAAATTCAGGTCAAATAAAATGTAAGTGAGAAAATGCAAACACACGTAAAAAAACGAATACAGCCCAATCATCCGCCGCAGCGAAATTAACCAATTCAATTTTTTAATTTTGCGCAGCGGTGTGATGGCAAGTGATGCTAACAAAATCACCAGTGCCCAGGTGCCTGTGCTGTGCGTGATGAATTCGACAGGATTTGCGGTGAGGTCGTTATTGAAATAGCGAAAAATTAGTACCGCAAGCGGGAGCAGGCAAAAAATGTGGAAGACGATTTTTGCACTGGTCGTAAATTTCATGCGATAGCCGTATTTAGACTTTGGACTTGTGTCTTGTGTCTGCATGCTGTGCTTTTGAGCTTTAACCTATATCTTGGGCAAGAAATCAAAGGCCAAAACGCAAAGCTAAAACTCCTTCTTTAAATCCATCCCATTGTACAGACTTGCTACTTGATCGCCATAACCGTTGAAAATCTGCGTTGGTGTTGATTTGAATAATCCCGGCAAGCGTCGTTCTGTTGCTTGTGACCAGCGCGGGTGCGGCACGTTTGGATTCACATTGGAATAAAATCCGTACTCACGCGAATCCATCATATTCCACGTCGTACGCGGCTGATCGGCTATCAGGCGAATCGTTACGATGGATTTGATCCCTTTGAAACCGTATTTCCACGGCACAATTAAACGAATCGGCGCGCCATTTTGATTCGGCAAAATCTGCCCGTACATTCCGACGGCCAAAATCGTCAGCGGATGCATTGCTTCATCCATTCGCAAGCCTTCAGTATAAGGCAGCGTCAATCCGCTATTATCTGCCAGCGGCATCTGTTTTTTGTCGTATAACGAAGCGAACTGTACAAATTTTGCATTAGAATTTGGTTCGACGCGTTTAAGTAATTCGCCCAAAGGAATGCCAATCCACGGCACGACCATTGACCAGCCTTCGACGCAGCGGAAACGATAAATGCGCTCTTCCAATGGAATTAATTTCAGTAAATCTTCAATGCTAAATGTCTTAGGCTTATTGGCTTCGCCTTCGATGCTGACTGTCCAGGGGCGCGTGACCAGGGTGTGGGCATTTTCTGCTGGGTCACCTTTGCTCGTGCCAAATTCGTAATAATTGTTGTACGTCGAAGCATCTTCAAACGAATTCATTTTTTCATTTGTGCTGAGCGGGCTTTTGATTGCGCCTTCGAGTTTTGTAACAGTATTGGTTGGAGCCTCGGGCGGCGGAGTTTTTTTGCACGCAGTAATCGCCAAACCTGCGGTCGCGGCGGAGGCTGCCAAAATAAAATTCCGACGATTGCGAAAGATTTTTTCATCGGTGATTTCTGACGATTTGATGTCCGTTACTTTTTTGATCAGCATAAAAATTGTCTCCTGAAATTTACCTGCGCGCTTCAAAGTATTTTGCCGGAAGATAAATCGCAAATCGTCACGAAAATATTCCGAAACCGTACGCCCCCTGCTTGGCAACATTTTCTGCTTGCTTCTGTGCTATTAAATAAGTTAGCTTCGCTTTCTGAAAGGATTGAAAGGTTGAAAATGAGACGTACGAGAAATCTGTTCATTGTATCTGTTGCTTTTTTACTCTTAGCGCAAGTCGGAATCAGCCAACAAACTACGAAAAAAAGTGTTGTCTTGACGGCCTTGCAGGAAGAGTTACAACGCGCGCAAAAAATCTTCAAAGAAAAAGGCGACCCGCCACCTTATTTAATCGCGTATCAAGTTACTGACACTATGCAAACAGTCATCACATCGCAATTTGGAGCGTTGGAAAATAGCGGTTCGTATCGCGTGCGATTGCTGGACGTAGATGTACGCGTGGGCGATTACCAATTAGATAACACACATCGCACAAGCGGTGGCGGTGGCGGTGGATATGGGGGCGGCGGCGCAATGCCTATTTCCACCGAAGACGATCTGGACGCGATCAAAAGCTCAATCTGGATGGTGACTGATCAAAAATATCGCAGCGCACAAGAACGCTTAATCCAAATCAAAGCGAACCAGGCCATCAAAGTCGAAGAAGAAGACAAGTCAGCAGATTTATCGCGCGAGACACCGCAAACAGCAACGCTGGCGACACCTGTGATCGGCAAACTTGATAACAAAGTCTGGGAACAAAAACTTAAAACGTGGTCAGCCTATTTCAATCAGTTTCCTGAAATTCTCTCTTCAAACGTTTCTTTTAATCTCGACGCGTCAACGAAATATTTAGTCAATTCAGAAGGCACTGCAATTCAGCACGGCAACACGCATGCGCGGTTGGCGGTATACGCACGCACCAAAGCCGAAGACGGCATGGAACTTTATCGTTACGAAGCATTCGACGCGTTTACACCCGATAAATTGCCCAACGACGAAATCATCAAAACGGCGATTGCAAAAATGGCAAAAGATTTGCTCGACTTGCGCAAGGCTCCAGTGATTGAGCCTTTCACAGGGCCTGCGATTTTGTCAGGGCGCGCCAGCGGCGTTTTCTTCCACGAAATTTTCGGGCATCGCATCGAAGGCCATCGCCAAAAAGAAGAAGACTCTGGTCAAACGTTCACGAAGCAAGTCAATAAACCAATTTTGCCGGATTTTATTTCCGTCTATGACGATCCGACATTGAAGCAATTGACCAATATTGACTTGAATGGCTATTACCAATTTGACGATGAAGGCGTCAAAGCACAACGCGTTCCTGTAGTCGAAAACGGTATTCTCAAAAATTTCCTGATGTCGCGCTCGCCCATTAAAAACTTCCCAATTTCTAACGGACACGGACGAAAACAGCCAGGAATGCGCGCCGTCGGGCGCCAAGGTAACTTGGTCGTGCAGGTTTCTAAAACTGTTTCCGAAGCAAAATTGCGCGAATTGCTAATCGCCGAATGCAAGAAACAAGACAAACCGTATGGCTTAGTTTTCAAAGATATTTCCGGTGGGTTTACGACTACGGGACGCAGCGCGCCACAGGCATTTCAGGTCACGCCCGTGATGGTCTATCGCGTATACGCCGATGGTCGCCCGGATGAACTCGTACGCGGTGTAGATTTGATTGGCACGCCGCTGACATCCTTCAGCAAAATCGTAGCAGCCAGCGACACCACTGAAGTTTTCAATGGCGTGTGCGGAGCGGAATCCGGCTGGGTTCCGGTGTCGGCAGTTTCGCCCAGCATTTTGACGACGCAAATCGAAGTGCAAAAGAAACCAAAATCAAACGAACGGTTGCCAATTTTGCCGCCACCTAGTCAGGAACAACCAGTGCAAAAGTAATTGCCCTGAACTGCTTTTTTCCCATTAATAAACAATGAAGAAGTCATTCCTTTTAACTTTTTGTACTTTCACATTTCTGGTAATTTTCCCATTGCTGACGTTGGCGCAAGATACTGATCCGATGCTCAAAGCAATGCAAGATGAGCTGGCGCGTTCAATTGACAAGCTCGTGATTCCGGGCCAGGAAAAACCCTATTTCATTGAGTACGAATTATTCGATTCGCAATCATTTAATGTGACGGCGGCATTTGGCGGGATTTTATATTCACAGCGCAATCACGGGCGTGCGATTACGGTTGATGTGCGGGTTGGTTCGTATGAATTCGATAATGAACCGAACGCTTATCCAATTTCAGTGCCGATTGAAGACGATTACAACGCGCTCAGGCACGAATTGTGGCTGGCTACAGATTCGGCATATCGCGGCGCAGTCGAACAAATTGCACGCAAACGAGCCTTTCTAAAAAATCGCATTGACGAAGAAAAAATTCCTGACTTTTCTAAAGAAGACCCGAAAGTATTAATCGCGCCGTCCAAAACATTAAATTTTGATCAGAAACAATGGGAAACAACCGTGCGCGAACTTTCTGCGCTGTTTCGGCAATTTCCGAATATCAAACAATCGAATGTCAGTTTTCAAGTGCAACTTGTGCATCGTTATTTGGTAAATAGTGAGGGCACAAAATTCCGCCGCCCGTCATTACTGATTTCGTTGGAAGCCAGCGCTTCAACACAAACCACAGATGGAATGTGGGTAAGTTTGGGCGCGCCGTTTTATGCAACGGATTTCGCGCAATTGCCTTCGACCGCTGATGCCACTAAGGCCATCCAACAAATGGCGGAGCAATTAAGCAAGTTACAATCAGCCCCGGTGCTGAATGAAAATTATCTTGGCCCGGTTTTATTTACTGGCTCAGCTTCAGCAGATATGTTCTCGCAACTTGTCGCGCCTGAACTGTGCAGCTACCGCCCGCCCGTGGGAATGTCCGGCGAAGATCGCAGCGAACTGGCGAATCGTTTGAATCGCCGCGTATTGCCCTTTCACCTCTCAATTTATGACGATCCCACACAAGAACGCGTAGGCGAAAAATTATTGCTTGGATCTTATCAAATTGACGATCAAGGTGTCGCCGCTCGCAAAATTTCATTGGTCGAACAAGGCGTGCTGAAAAATTTATTAGTGTCACGTCGCCCACGCAAAAACATGCTCAGGTCCAACGGGCACGGGCGCTCTGGCCTGAACGGCGGCGTTTCAACAGAAATCAGTAATTTGTTCATTCAGTCCAGCGACGGCAAAAGCCCGGAACAGTTAAAGCAAGAACTTATCAAAATGTGTAAGTCGCTAGATATGCCCTACGGCATTATTGTCAAAGGCGGCTCGCTCGGCGATCCCACGCTGACATATAAAGTTTATGTGGATGACGGCCGCGAAGAATTAGTGCGCGGGGCAAATGTTGGGGAATTAACTGTAAAGCAATTGAAAGCGCAAATTATTGCGGTGGGAAATGACAGCTACGTGCTGAATCGCGTCGGCGGCGGCTACGGCGGTGGCGGCGTCAGCACCAGCGTTGTTGCGCCATCGGTGTTATTGGAAGAATTAGAACTCAAAAAACCAACTGGTGCGCAACAAAAACCGATGTTGTTAACGCATCCGTATTTTAATCAATAAGGATCAAGGATTGGAGGGATAGGATTTAGGAAATACGCTAAATCCTAGCTCCTAGCTCCTAAATCCTCAGTTCATCTCGCCAAATCTTTTCTAAAAATCGCAACAACATGATCGTCGTACGATTCTTGTATTTCTTGACGAGGATGCTCAATACGCAAAATTTCCTTAGGGAATTGTGCCTGCTGAAATAAATCCAGTGTAATCTGATTGCCATCGCCGCTATTTACCGCTTGCGAAGTCACGAGCCAAAGCTTTTGCCCTTTATATTTTGCCAACGCATCTTCAGCGGAACCAGCTTCGTATTGTCCCCAAAAATATCCATTCAATCCCCAATTAGCGAATTGATTGAGCACATGTGGTGCCATACTAAACATTTCTTTCAAGACTGATTCGGTCAGCCAGTCAGGGCGTGGATAAACAGAATCCGCCACAACAACTTTGATCGTCGGGTCTTCTGCCGCCGCCGTCACCGCAGCATATCCACCAATCGAAATACCGTACACGCCAATGCGCGCCGTATCAATGAGCGGTTGTCCCTGCCCATTTTTTTTCATCTTCAAAAAATTGATCGCGTTCAGCAAATCTGTTTTTTCATAAACGCCAAGTGAACTATGCGGCACAGGGCTTTCACCGTGTCCACGCAAATCAGGGAGCAACACATGATAGCCACTTTCGCAAAGCTTGACGCCCAAGTTAAGCAACTCCGCGCGATTTTTGCCATAGCCGTGATTCAGAATAATCGCGGGCGACCCCGTGATGCCACGCAAAAACCAGCCTTTGGCTTTTGTGCCATCAGTGTTATCCCATTCCTCATCGCTCCAGGCCATTCCAGCGGCGGCAATAACTTGATAATGATTGGGCGTAACTTCATATGCAGTGCGACGCGGATGCGTCACGCGATACACCAGCCAAGTCTCAAATCCCGCCACAACGATAATTATACCGACTGCAATCGGAAACAACGCGCGTGCAAAGCGCAAAATCGGGTTCATCCGTTTTGCCATATTTAGCTACCTATTTAGAAAGGTTTTCAGGGGCTTTGCGTTCTTGGAAAATGAGCTGAGGGTTGTTACAAAGGGCAGCAAAGAAAGTGTAATATATCATAATCAGAAGTGAGACGAATACATTTCTTTTGGCCTCAAAATCCGCTTCTGCCCAGCAAAGTTGCAACGGCTTTTATACAAAATCAACAAATTTGCTTGCCTCAAATGACAAAATGAGTAGTATTTATCCGTTCATTTAGGGAATGGTTAGTGTTTCGTTATTTCCCTGCAAATCCACAGACACGAGATGAACAAGAAATCCAAAGTAATGCCACAAAGTAGCAACCCTCAAAGACCAAATATCTCATGATTATCATTCCTGCAATTGATCTGCGCGGTGGTCGCTGCGTGAGGTTGACCCAAGGCCAAGCATCGGCGGAAACTGTGTATTCCGAAAATCCACTCGCCGTTGCAAAAAAATGGTATGAAGCTGGCGCAGAGATGTTACACATCGTCAATCTCGACGGCGCGATGAACCTTGATGACAGCAAAAATCTGCGTGCGCTCAGTGACATTTTGTACGAAATAAATTTGCCGATTCAATTTGGCGGCGGTGTGCGCTCCATCGCCGATGTGCAAAAACTCGACGAACTCGGCGTCACGCGCATTGTCGTTGGCACTACTGCGATTGAAAATCCGCTGTTGTTACAAACGATGCTCGACGAATTCGCTTCGACGATTGTGGTCGGCATTGACGCGCGTGATGGCAAAGTTGCTGTCCGTGGCTGGCAAAAAACTTCTGATTTAATGGCAGTAGATTTGGCGCAAAAAGTTGCCGAGATGGGTGTCGAACGAATCGTGTACACAGATATTGCACGCGATGGAATGATGGGTGGAATCAATTTGGATGCAACACGCGAAATCGCCGAAGCCAGTGGATTAAAAGTTACTGCGTCCGGCGGCGTCGCTACGCTTGATGATATTTATACAGTCAAAGAATTAGAAGAATTTGGCGTGGACAGTTTGATTATCGGCAAGGCTTTATACGAAGGCTCTTTCACATTGGAAGACGCGCTTGATGCCGCCGAAGAATAACGTTTTGCTGCATACGTTTCTCGTTCAGCCCGCTCAGGAATACCTGCGCGGGCTTTCATTTTTTCGGGCCACACAGCACAAGCTTTTGTGGCAGCCGAGCGGATTCGCTTGTATTCCCTGCGCTATTCGTGCTATTTGACTTGGCTTTGTTTGTCGGTGTATTGCTTTACTAGCTGAACCATCAGCCTCGTTTTTATTTTCTGGAATTATTTATGTCGAAATCATTAGTTATTGTTGAATCCCCTGCCAAAGCCAAAACGATCAATAAATACTTAGGCAAAGATTTTAAAGTACTAGCCTCAGTCGGGCATATCAAAGATTTGCCGAAAAAAGGCTTAGGCGTTGACGTCGAGAAAAATTTCGAGCCGACTTATGAAGTAATGCCCGGCAAAGAAAAAGTTGTCAAAGAATTAAAAGCTGCGGCTAAAGAAGCCGAAACAATCTTCATCGCAACTGACCCTGACCGCGAAGGTGAAGCCATTGGCTGGCATATTGCTGAAGAAGTTGGCGGACGCGGCAAGTCGAAAAAACAAATCTTTCGCGTGATGTTCAATGAGATCACGAAGACGGCTGTCAAAGAGGCGTTCAACCATCCCGCGCAAATCAATCAGGATTTAGTTGACGCACAACAAGCGCGCCGCGTCGTGGATCGGTTGGTGGGTTATCAAGTGTCGCCGCTGCTCTGGGACAAAGTGCGGCGCGGACTTTCCGCCGGACGCGTGCAAACCGTTGCCGTGCGCCTTGTCGCCGAACGCGAACGCGAAATTCAAGCTTTTGTCAAAACGGAATATTGGTCAGTCACTGCAAATTTGTCAGCGCAACTGCCACCCGCTTTTGATGCGAAGCTTTTCAAAATTTCTGATTTGTCGGTAAAAAGCTCCGGCTTCGATCAAGGCGTCAAGAAAAACGAAATTCACATCAAATCTGAAGGCGAAGCTAAAGCGATTCTCGACGAATTGACGGGCGCGAATTACGTCGTTTCTGAAGTCTCAACTAAAGAGAAAAAGCGTAATCCTGTCCCCCCCTTCATCACGTCAAAATTGCAACAAGAGGCTTCACGCAAGTTGCGCTTCCCCGTCAAAAAGACGATGCAGATTGCGCAAAAATTGTACGAAGGCAAAGACGTCGGCGATGGCTCAGTTGGACTGATTACCTATATGCGTACCGATTCGACGCGCGTTTCTGATGCCGCATTGGAAGAAGTGCGCGGCTTTATTGATGGCAGATACGGCGCAAGTTATTTGCCCGAGAAAGCTGTGCATTATCGCTCGAAAAAAGATGCCCAAGACGCGCACGAAGCGATTCGCCCGACTTCGGTAGAGCGCTCTCCCGATTCAATCGCGCAATATTTAGATAAAGATGAGCTCGCGCTTTATCGCCTGATTTGGCAGCGTTTCGTCGCATCGCAAATGATGCCTGCGATTTTCGATCAAACGACGATTGACATTACTGCGGGAGAAAAATTCTTATTCCGCGCGACTGGCTCAGTCCTCAAATTCGATGGCTTTTTGGCGGTGTACGAAGAAGGCAAGGACGAGAAAGACGAAGAGGATGAAGAGCGCGCCGCGAAATTGCCGAAAGTCGAAAAAGGTGAGTCGCTAAAATTAAATTCGCTCTCGCCCAATCAACATTTCACCGAACCGCCGCCGCGCTACACTGAAGCAACACTCGTCAAAGTACTGGAAGAAAAAGGCATCGGACGACCTTCGACCTACGCGACGATTATGACTGTGATTCAGGATCGTGAATACGTCGAAAAACGCGAAGGCAAATTTTATCCGACCGATTTAGGTTTCATCGTGAATGATTTGTTGATCGAAAGTTTCAAGGAGTTGTTCGACGTGCAATACACCGCGCGGATGGAGCAATCGCTGGACGAAATCGAAGACGGCAAAATTAAATGGACAGTTGCACTCAAAGAATTTTACGACAAATTCACCGTTGATTTGAACTCCGCCAAAACGCACATGAAAGATGTGAAGCGGCAGGAAATTTTGACCGACGAAGTTTGCGATAAATGCGGCTCGAAAATGGCGATCAAATTCGGTCGTTTTGGTCAGTTCCTAGCTTGCACAAATTATCCCGAATGCAAAACGACGCGCGAAATCGCCAAGCCAGTGCAAGCGGGCGGCAGCGCAGATGGCGCAGCAAGCACTGAAGGCGGCGAAGAAAATCCGTATGCGAACGAAGTGTGCGAAAAATGCGGCAGTACGATGGTACTGAAAAAAGGTCGCTTTGGCGCATTTCTGGCGTGTTCCGGTTATCCTGAATGCAAAAACACGCGCAAGATTTCCAAATCCGGTGCGGTGATGGCTCCGCCAAAAATGCTGGACGAAAAATGTCCTGATTGCGGAATGCAATTAGCGGTTAAGCAAGGTCCCTACGGTGAATATACGGGTTGCAGCAATTGTAAGTATGTAAAACGTGAAACTACGGGCGTAGCTTGTTCGCGTCCAGGCTGTAAGGGAGAAATTGTCGTAAAAAAATCAAAACGTGGCAAAGTATTTTATGGATGCTCTGGTTACCCCGAATGCGACCGCGTGTATTGGGATAAACCAGTCGCGCAAGTTTGCCCCGAATGTAAAGCGCCTTTCCTGTTGGAAAAGTACAACGCGCGCAAACAGGAATTGAATATAAGCTGCGCGACAGAAGGCTGTGAATATAAGGCAACCGCGCCCGCGCCCGATTTGCCAGCAAAAACAACCCAGGCAACAACATAACTAAAGTTCGGAGTTCAAGCTTTAGTTTGTCGCTCTTCAGCGTTTATGCGCTGAAGCTTGAACTCCAAATTTTGGTTTGTTTTTGCTGTTATGAAAGAAGCTGTACTCTCCTCCGTAAATTCCTGGCTTACCTTTAGCCAACCTCATCGCAAAACTTTTGGACATATTGCTGGTGCAAAACTTGCGCTCGAATTTCGCAAGCTGTGGCAAACGCCGCAAGGAAAGTCCTGCGCAATTCGCGTCCCAGGCATAGCGCATCCGATTTTCTTACGCGCGGGCGCAAGCGACGATCAGGTTTTCCAACAAATTTTCATTGAGGCGGAATTAGATTTTCCGCTACCATCCGCGCCCCAATTCATCATTGACGCAGGCGCGAATATTGGCTTGAGCGCAATTTTCTTAGCGAATCGTTATCCAGATGCACGCATTGTTTGTCTCGAAATCGAAGCTTCAAATTTTGAAGTGCTGCAAAAAAACGTTGCCCCGTATCCAAATATCACGCCGTTGCTGAAAGGATTATGGTCGGGCAAAACATTTCTCGACATTGCCAATCCTGACGCGAGCAATTGGGCATTCACCGCCGCCGAGGCTGCTCAAAATTCTACGCATAAAATCGAAGCTGTCGGCGTTCACGACTTGATGCAACAATTTGGCGTAAGTGAAATTGATTTATTAAAAATTGATATTGAAGGCGGCGAAGTCGAAGTCTTCAGCGCGAATACTGAAAATTGGATTGAGCACGTAAAAACAATGGCGGTAGAGCTGCACGACCGTTTTCGCCCCGGCTGCACAGGCGCGCTGGAAATGGCTACGTCAAAAATTAATTATGAGCGGAATCAGCGCGGCGAATATACGATTTTGACGCGGGTGTAAGACGGGGATTACGTCATTTTACGAATAACGAAATTGCCATTCCGACGCCAATGATAATCACAGCCCAGCGCACAAATTTAGGCCCCAATTTGCGCGCCAGCCCTGCTCCACCGTACCCGCCTAAAATCGCGCCAACGCCCATCACAATTGCTTCCGGCCAATGCACTAACCCCGCGTAAATAAAATAAAGTGCGGCAACTAAATTAATTGTCATGCCAAGCAAATTTTTCAATCCATTCATTTGGTGAATATTGGAAAAGCTCAAGACTGACAAAGTTGCGAGCATCATAATTCCCATCCCTGCGCCAAAATATCCGCCGTAAATTCCTGTAAAAAATTGCAGGGCTGCCGCGCCTAGCAACCATTGCAAAGATTCGTGATGATGCCCCGCCGCGTGATTCGCTCCTAACAGTTTCTTCTTGATTGGTTCCTGCAAAATGAACAACGCGACTGCAAATAAAATCAGCCATGGCACGAGCGCCGAAAATGTTTTCGGCGGCGTATAGCGCAATAAAATTCCGCCACCTAATCCGCCTAAAAAACTTGGAATAAGCAGCCAATAATTTTTCTTTACCCCATTTTGCAAATCTGCGCGATAGCCGAACACGCTCGCTAACGCGCCCGGAACTAAGGCGACTGTGTTGGTAGCGTTCGCTGTAATTGGCATCAATCCTGTCCAAATTAAAGTTGGGAAAGTCAAAATTGTGCCGCCGCCCGCCACTGCATTCATTGCTCCGGCAACAGCTCCCGCTCCTAAAATTAAAGCTGCTTGTAAAATAGTCATGGGTTTTAGTTGATATGTGTCAGTTGATAGTTGATAGTTGTCAGTTAATAGTTTTGCTTACGGCAATCAATATTACTTATCAACGATCAACTATCAACTGACTAATGGCAAAACAAGCGTGGCAAGTAAAAGCAGAAGAAGCAGACACAAGACTGGACAAATGGCTGGCGGCTCCAACGCGGCTCGGCTCGCGCGGCAAAGCGTTTGACGCCATCGCCAGCGGCAAAATTTTCGTCAACGACATTGATCAGACTTCTAATGATGCTGGGCGAAAATTAATTGCAGGAGACACAGTTCGTGTGTGGATGGATCGTCCTGGCTCGGCCAAACAACGCATTTTTTCGGAGCGCAAAGTTTCCGACCTACATATTATCTACGAAGACAATGCGCTGCTCGTCATCAATAAACCCGCTGGTCTATTAACCGTCAAGCTCGGCAAACATCCCGACGAAGTTTCGTTGTTCGATCAAGTCTGTGATTACGTGCGACCACATTCAAAAGTCAAACCACAAATTGTTCATCGCATTGACCGCGACACTTCAGGGCTGGTCGTTTTCGCCAAAACGCAAGAAGCGCGCGAAGGATTGAAAAAACAATTTATGTCGCACAGAGCCGAACGAAAATATCGAGCCATCGTGTACGGCATTCCGTTTCCTGAACAAGGCACGTGGCGCGATTGGCTGATTTGGGATAACGAAGAATTAGTCCAGCGCCCTGCCGACATTCGAGATCAGCGCTCTGTCGAAGCAAAATCTCATTATCGCGTACTCGAAAAATTTGCCGTCTCGTCTTTACTTGAAGTCCAATTGGTCACTGGCAAACAAAACCAAATTCGCGTACAAGCGGCAATGCACGGACATCAATTAATCGGCGAAAAACAATATGCAGACATGCATCCTCCCACCCAAAAAATCCCGTCACCCAGACAAGCATTGCACGCGGCATATCTGCGCCTTACCCATCCTAATAACAATCGTTCGATAGAATTTTCGGCTCCATTACCAGAGGACCTCACAAAATTACTGATAAAACTTCGCCAAAAATAATCGTTGTGACGAGGCAGTAACTGAGCTATGATGCCGCTGCCTCAAGCCAGCTCAGATCATTTTCATTGAGCCAAACAGCCCTCAAAATCAAGAAATAGACAGCGAAACAATGCCTCTTTTCTGCCGAGTGTGTAGCATGTGTTTTTGTCGTAGGAGCCGAGTCGTAAAGGTGATTTTTCTAGCGGTGCTGTGTCTTTGCACTGCCGCTACGGCCTTCGCCCATCAGCCCGCCAGTCCAAACCCATTTTTACTACAGACATGGAATGCGCAAAGCCTGCTGGATATCGCAGCAAGCTATGCGCCGCTTGGTATTTGTCTGCTCGTAATTTTTGTGTACGTGCTGCAACGCTGGCGCGTGTATCAATGGCGACGAGATGAACAACTATTAATGCAACGCGTTTTGGAACGCACACACGAATTGGAAGCCGAAGTCATTGTACGCAAACGCGCCGAGCAAGAATCCCAAGCTGCGCGCGTCGCAGCCGAACAAGCCAATCGCGCCAAAAGCGAATTTCTTGCCAACATGTCGCATGAAATCCGCACGCCGATGAATGGCATTATTGGCATGACAGAGTTGACGCTGGAAACAGTACTGAATGATGAACAACGCGAATATCTCGACACTGTCAAAACTTCAGCCGAATCCTTACTTACAATCATCAACGACATTTTAGATTTTTCAAAAATCGAAGCGGGCAAACTCGAACTCGAAGCGACGACGTTTTCTTTACGCGAAAATCTTTTTGATACGCTCCGATTGTTGGCTTCGCGTGCGCATAGCAAAAATCTGGAATTAATTTGTGATGTTGCGCCAGATACGCCTGACACGTTGATTGGCGATCCGATTCGCTTGCGGCAAATTCTAATTAATCTTGTCGGCAACGCGATTAAATTTACTGAAGCAGGCGAAATTATTTTACGTGTACAGCCGCACCAAGATTCGTGCTTACAATTTGCGGTGATTGACACGGGAATCGGCATTGTCAAAGAAAAACAAACGGCGATTTTCAATGCCTTTGAGCAAGCCGATGGTTCGACAACACGGCAATATGGTGGCACGGGCCTGGGCTTGGCAATCACGACCAAACTGGTCGCATTAATGGGCGGAAAAATTCAACTTGATAGCGAATTCGGTCTAGGCAGTAATTTTACCTTTACGGCACAATTCGCGTTGTCAGAACAAAGTGAAGCAATTCAGTCCGCAACAGAAATTCCGACGGCTTCGGTTTTGGTTATCGAAGATCATCCCCATACGCAAAAAGTTTTAGAGCAAATGTTGACAGGCTGGGGACTCACCCCAACCTTCGCTACTACCAGCGCACAAGCAATCGCCATCCTGCAAGCAGCTCAAATTAATTCCCAGTCATTCGATTTGGTGTTATTGGATTTTGCGTTACCGGATATGGACGCGCTGGATTTGGTCAAACAAATTCACAAGCAAGCGCTCTGCCTGGAAAAAAACATCTTGTTCATGACTTCGGTGCTGTACGGCAACAACGGATTGCTGCGCGAAATGGGCGTCATCTCGCATTTAATCAAGCCTATCGCACCTGTTTCCTTACGCGAAGCAATCCTAAGAACGCTCGCGCCTCCTGCTGCAATCGAAGCGCATCCCGATTTGCTGCCTCAACAAGAAATAGACGTACCTGCTGTTAGTCTAAATATTTTGCTGGTAGATGATTTTGAGGTGAATCTGCGTTTAGGTGAACGGTTGCTGAGCAATCGCGGCCATCGCGTCACGCTCGCCACAAATGGAAAACAAGCGTTTGAATTCGTGATGGTGCAAGATTTTGACGCGGTGTTGATGGACGTGCAGATGCCTGTTATGAATGGCCTTGAAGCGACCGAAGCCATTCGTTCCTTTGAGCATGGCACGGATCGTCACACTCCCATTATTGCGATGACGGCACGCGCGATGAAAGGCGACCGTGAAGCCTGTTTGACCGCAGGCATGGACGCGTACATCACTAAACCGATTCGCGCCGAAGAACTATGCCAAACGCTTGCTCACGTTGTGCCGCACCACCTAACGCACGCCGATACAAGCAACGGGCGCCAAGTTACTATGACAACTTCACTGCCGCAGACTGTCTTTGATATAGACGAATTGCTCAATATTGTCGGCGGAGAGATTGGCTTCGTCGGTGAAATTCTCACACTCTTTTTTGAGACATACCCGCAACAACACAAACTGTTGCAGCAGGCCATTCAAACTAACGATGGCACAAAACTGCGCAATGCGGCGCACGCGCTCAAAGGCGCAGCAGGCAACATCCGCGCACAAGGGTCATATCAGGCAGCTTTGAAATTGGAAAAAATGGGAGTGGAAGGAAATCTCAGCAACGCTTCACAAACATTGCACGAGTTGGAGACCGAAATTAACCAGCTCCGCATTGCCGCAGAAGAATTAATTGGCGTAGCGGCAAGCGCTGCATCATAACAAAACAGATCAATTGCAATTTTTACTTACGGAACTTTCGGCGTCGTTGGTGGTGTTGACGCTGGCGAAGTTGTTGGATGCAAATCCACACGACCAAGAATTTGACGCGCGACATCACGTCCGGCGCGTTCATAATAGTAATAACTACTCCTGCCATAAGAATCCGTCTGAATCCACGCTGAACCAATCCCCAAAACTTTGGCTGTCTTCGGCTCAAAAATTGTGAAGCGCACTTCTAACTGACTCATCGTAGAAAATTCCATCAAGACGGTATAAAAACGATCTTCGTCCTTTGCCATTTTGATCGCGTCGGAGCGCCCCATTTTTCCGGTAGAGCGAATTTCCAAACCGCGTACCGTACGTCGCAATTCGTCCTGACAAGCGCCCCGCACATAATCGGCAATGCCCATCGAGACATTCATATCCGCCCAGTCAGTGCCAATAATAATACCGCGCATCGAAGCTTTCTTTTTCTCATCTTCCTTTTCTTTTTCAGGATCAATTTCAGGCAAATCAGATTTTGGCGGTTCAGGCGTTTTCGATGGCGCAGGGACGCCTTGCACTGGAGGCAAATCCTGTCCTTTTTTCTGCTTGCGCCCTGATTGTCCGAACGCAACCGTGCTGAGCAAAATTACGATGATTGAAACGGTTAGAATTTTCGCGCTACGCATAATTAATTCTCCTAATTTCTGGCCTGGAGGATAAGCTGAGCACACGAAAAATTAAGTTTCTTTCTATATGAGGAATTGCCACAAAATGTGGAGCAGGCTCTTTCCCCGCGCTGATCTGCTAAAGGCAGTCACTAGCGGGTACGGAACCCGCTCCACATTTTTATCAAATAATTTAGTCCGTATACTGAAGCTTGTCCTTCAGGCATTTACTATCGCTGAATCCGCGCCGAACCGCCTTTGGCAAAAGCGCGCACTTGCTCCACTGTCGCCATCGTCGTATCGCCCGGAAATGTAGTCAGCAAGGCACCATGTGCCCAACCCAAACGCACCGCATCTTCAGGCGTTTCGTTATTCAGCAACCCATAAATAAAGCCTGCCGCAAAACCATCACCGCCGCCGACACGATCCAGCACATCTAATTCCGCAGTCGGAGCCATATGTGTTTCGCCATTGACCCACGCGACTGAACTCCAGCTATGACGATTGGTTGAATGCACTTCACGCAAAGTTGTTGCGACAACCTTGACGTTCGGATGCTGTGCTTTGACTTGATCCATCATGCCAAAAAATGCTGTAGGGTCGAGTTTGGATTTGCTATGAACTTCAGGGCCGGGAATGCCTAAGCCCAACTGCAAATCTTCTTCGTTGCCAACCAGCACATCCACGTTGTCTACGATGCGGCGCATAATGCTGACGGCGCGATCTCCGCCGCCAAACACATTCCACAATTTCGCGCGGAAATTTAAGTCAAACGAAGTCACTGCGCCTGCGGCTTTTGCGGCTTGCATGCCTTCGATAATCAATTCTGATGTAGTTGCGGACAACGCCGCAAAAATTCCGCCGCTGTGAAACCAGCGCACGCCGCCGCTGAAAATTTCGCTCCAATCAAAATCGCCAGGTTTCAATTGTGCTGCCGCTTCGTTGCAGCGGTTGTAAAAAACTACTGGCGCGCGCACGCCGCGTCCTTGATCACTGAACACCGAAGCCATATTCGGCCCTGTCACGCCATTATGCTGGAAGCGTTTATAAAACGGCTTGACTCCCATGGCTTTGACGCGCTCAGCAATCAATTCACCAATGGGATAATCCACCATCGCGCTGACGATGCCTGTCTTCAGCTCAAAACAATCCGCCAAATTAGCTGCGACATTAAATTCGCCGCCACTGACGTGGATACTACATTTCGTTGCCTTACGAAACGGGATAACGCCAGGGTCTAACCGATGAATCAACGCGCCCAGCGAAACTAAATCTAGCGCGCCTTCCTGACGAATTTGCAATCCAGAACTCATGATATGCTCCTTAGAGATGGAATATTAAATAAACGACAATTTACGCAGTAAACCGATGCTCGACTTGCAAAGTTAGCAGTTCAAACTTTAAATGGAAAGTACCGAAATTAGTTTCGGGCTATTTGTGATTATTTACCATAACTTTTGTCAATAAGGATATATGTTACTAGGAATTGATTTTGGAACTACTCGCACAGTGATTGCCGCTGTCAATCGCGGCAATTATCCGGTTGTCAGTTTTCACAATGAGGCAGGCGAAACCTATGAATGGTATCCGTCAGTCATCGCCACCAGCGGCCCGGAATTAGCGTTCGGCTTCGCAGCATGGGACAAACAATATCAGCCAGGCTGGATGGTGCGGCGCTCAATTAAGCGTGAATTGGCAACGCTCGGCCCTGATAGCCGGCTGAAAATTGGTGAACATGAAATGAGCTTGTTTGAATGGCTCACGTCATTCTTTGAGCAATTGCATCATGACTTACGCGAAAACTCGAATTTGCGCCTCAAGAAAAAAGACAAACTCGAAGCTGTCATTTCCGTCCCCGCCAATGCCAACAGCAATCAGCGCTTTCTCACGCTCGAAGCCTTCAAGCGCGCAGGCTTTGAAATTCGTGGCGTGATGAATGAACCCTCCGCCGCAGGCATTGAATACGCACACGATATTTTGAGTTCTGGCGGAACCAACAAACGCGAAAATTTATTGGTTTACGATCTCGGCGGCGGCACGTTTGATTCCGCAGTGATCAGCCTAAGCGGACAGCAGCACGAAGTTTTGAGCAACGAAGGAATCACTAAATTAGGCGGCGATAATTTCGATGTGATCCTATTGGATATGGCAATGAAAAAAGCTGGTATTCAAGATGTCTCCGAGGCACAACTCGCGCGCCTGTTGGAAGAATGCCGCGAGAAAAAAGAAGGCCTCAGTCCACAAACCCGCAAAATCACGATTGATTTAGGGCGTGGTATCGAAGGCGCAGGCGAAATTAGTATCGCTACGGCGGATTTTTACGCTGAATGCAAACCACTCATTGACAGCACCGTAGCCGCGATGGAACAGGCAATGCGCAAATCTTCTGAAGAAGCAGGCATTGACTGGAAATCGCTCGCGTCCGTTTATTTAGTTGGCGGTTCCAGCGAATTCCCGCCTGTAATGCGCTTGCTGCGTGAACGATATGGCAAACAAGTCAAACGCTCGCCCTACCCGCACGCCGCTGTAGCCATCGGTTTAGCGATTTCCGCCGACAACGAATCCGGTCACAAATTGCGCGAACGATTTACACGACATTTTGGCGTCTGGCGCGAATTCGATTCCGGCAGGCAAATTTCGTTCGACGCACTATTTGAAAAAGACACATTGCTGCCGTCGAAAGGCGAAGAAAAACTCAGCCTCAAACGCCGTTACATTCCTGCGCATAACGTTGGGCATTTTCGTTATTTAGAGTGCAGCGGTTTAGATGAGCATTCGCAACCGCAAGGCGATATAGCGATGTGGGACGAAATTTATTTCCCCTTCGATCCTGCCGTGCGCGGCGAGACCGATCTGTCACAAGTCGCCGTCAAACGCAACGGCTTCTCAAACATCCTGATCGAAGAAGTCTACACCTGCGATTCCAACGGCATCATCGAAGTCGAAATCACAGACTTAACCAATCACTTCAGCCGCAATTTCAAATTGCGCACGCTGAAATAGTTTGGCAGAAAGACAAGCAAGTTTTGAATAGTTATTAGCTTCTACTGATGGCTATTCAAAACTTAAAGGGAATTTTATACATTCCCGCGCTTCAGTTCTTCTGCCAAATAATCTGTCGCACGCCAAGCCACAGCTAAAATTGTCAGCGTCGGATTTTTTTCTGTAGCTGAGGGAAACGAACTGCCATCCACCACAAATAGATTTTTCACCGCGTGACTTTGATTGAAGCTATTCAGCATCGAATTTTTCGGATTGGTTCCCATGCGACAAGTTCCGTGTTCGTGAATAGGCGAGCCGGGATGATCCCAGTCGTTGCGTTTATAATTTAACGTCTCGGCTTTTGATTCGTGCAAAAGCTGCTCGACTGTGTCGTACATTTCTTCGGACATTTTGCGCTCGTTGTCGCTGTAATTCAGCACGATGCGCATTATCGGCAAGCCATATTGATCGCGCTTGTTTTCGTCTACTTCAATGCGGTTATCTTCGCGCGGGGGAATTTCTCCATACGGGTGAATTTGAAATAATGCGGGGTAATGTCGCAGCACATCTTTTTTGAAATCCGCGCCGAAGCCCTGCATATTTTTCGCAAAGCTCGCATTGTTCTGGCATCCGCTCGACCAGAATTGCGCTCCGAATCCGCGTGCGTAATCGCGTTTTTTGCCGCGATGATTGAAGCGCGGCATGTAAATATGTTCGCCACCAATACCGCTGTCGTGCGTAGTTTCGCGTCCGTACAAATGCGGCATAAATGCCTGCACGTGAAAGCGAAATTGTTCAGTGAAATATTTGCCCAGCACGCCCGACGTGTTACCGATTCCGGTTGGATAAATTGCCGATTTTGAATTGAGCAAAATGCGCGTGGAATCTACGGACGATGCGCCGACGACTATAACTTTGGCTTTGATGTGATTTTCCACTTTTGTGTAGCGATCAAAATATTGCACGCCATCTGCCAAGCCTGTTTTCGGATTTACAGTTACGCGTCCGGCTACGGCGTTACTGATGATTTTTAATTTTCCGGTAGCGAGCGCTTCCGGCAGCAAGTGCATCGCTGAATTAAAAAAGCTGCCCGTCGTGCAACCTGATCCACAATCGCCGCAGTAATGACAAGCCGCACGACCGCGATGAAATTTCGTCAAATTCGCACGACGTCCGCGCACAATGTTGATCCCTGCGCGTTTGCCCGCATTCATCATCGCCCATTCGCCGCAGCGCAACGCAGGCGGTGGCAAATGATATTGGCTGCCGGGCAAGGTTTCATTATCATCGTTTCCGCCACACACGCCGATAAGCTGATCTACCTGATCGTAATACGGTTTGATGTCTTTGTACTCAAACGGCCAGGGGATGCCATAACCGTCGTTGACTTTGAAATCTACGTCAGAATAACGCAGCGAGACGCGTCCCCACATATTCGTTTTGCCGCCGTGTCCCCAGACGCGATAGAGGTCATAGCGTTTTCCTTCTGGCGTCAAATATGGCTGCTCTTTCGTATCTAAAAATCCAAGTTCAGGCTTTTCTCCGCGTGCATAAGCTTCACGTCGTTCATACGGCAACATCGCCATCCAATATTTCGCCGGATCGTATTTATCGCCCGCGTCCAACATCAAAACGTTAATTCCTTTGCGCGTCAAATTCCAAGCCGCCATTCCACCGGATGCGCCGGAACCGATGATGACTACGTCGTAAACGGGAGCAGTTTTTTTGATTTCTGGAGCGGATGCTTTACGTTGCTTTTGCATAGATGCCTCTGCTATTTAAAATTGTGCTGGGATAAAATTTGGTAATGTGAGTTGCTAATCAACTACGGTGTGAATACTATCTTAGTTGTTATTGATAGTGAAGAACGCAATTATTATTGCCGGGAGCGCACGCGGCGCGCGTGCTGAGGTTAGCGGCGCGAATTTATTGCAAAGAAACTTGCTCCATTAGCCTCAGCACGCGCGCCGCGTGCGCTCCCAGAGAATTCACGGAGGAAACACTTTATGCCTTATTCTGAAATGTTAATTAAGCCAATGCGCGAAGATTTATCGCTCAACGGCATTACTGAAACCCGCACGCCTGAAGCGGTTGACGACGCCGTCAAAAATACGCAAGGCACATTAATGATTATCGTCAATTCTGTCTGCGGATGCGCGGCAGGCAAAGCCAGACCTGGCGTAGTCGAAGCGTTGCAACATTCTGTGCGCCCAGACAAAGCAATTACCGTTTTTGCAGGCGCAGACATCGAAGCAACTGATCGCGCCCGTGGCTATTTCGCGCCGTATCCGCCTTCATCGCCTTCCATTGGCATTTTGAAAAACGGTGAACTCGTTTACATGATGCAACGCCGCGACATCGAAATGCGCAATGCGGAAATGATTGCAGATGAATTGAAAGCTGCATTTGAGAAAGTTTGCGCGCCAACGCAAGCCGCAACGAATTAATTATCTGGGAGCGCACGCGGCTCGCGTGCTGAGGCTAATGGCACAAGTTTCTTTGCAATAAATTCGCGCCGCTAACCTCAGCACGCGAGCCGCGTGCGCTCCCAGCATTTAACCCAAAGCTTTTTGACCCGCCTCTAATACTTTCAAAATCCGCTCGACATCATAAATAGAGCCGCGCCACGCGCCGCCACTTGCGTGTTGTAGCGCCGCCCACAGCCGCGTTTCCGCAGGCAACTCAGGATCAGCCGCAAGATCATTACGAAATTCACGCGCCACTAATTCTTCATCATTTGGAGTATGAGTGCCGTCCGCTTTTTCTTTTACAAAATCAATTGTGCCTTCGAGGTTGACGGTATCAATTACGACGCGAATTAAATCGCCATCGCGCAATTTCCCAAGCGGGCCGCCAGCCAATGCTTCAGGGCCGACATGACCGATGCACGGGCCGCTGGAAACGCCGGAAAATCGTGCGTCGGTGATGAGCGCGACCGAATTGGCGTATGGCATATATTTTAAGGCAGAAGTGATTTGATAAACCTCTTCCATTCCTGTGCCTAAAGGCCCGCGACAAATTAGCGCAATGACTTCACCTGCTTTAATCGCGTCTTCGCCTTTGCTTTTAATTGCCGCTATTGTGGCGCGCTCGCTCGTGAACACGCGCGCAGGGCCGGTCAAACGATAGATGCCATCTGCGCCGATCATGGATTGAGCAATCGCTGTACTTTTGACAATGGCTCCTTCAGGCGCGAGGTTGCCTTTGATGAAAGTCACCGTGCTGCTCAATCCTTTTGCGCGCGCTTGCGTGGGATTCATAATCACTTCGTCTGGTGCGATGCCATCTTCGGATTGCAAACGTTCACGCAGCGCGCCGCGACGATCTGACGTTTCCCATTCGTCCAACATTTTATCCAAAGGTTCGCCATACGCGGTCAGCGCAGAGCCATCAATCAAACCAAGTTCGCGCAAATGCAACATCACTTCAGGCACGCCGCCTGCTAAAAATACGCGCACGGTTGGGTGCGGGCCGTTGGGCAACGAATCCACAAGACGCGGCACTCGGCGATTGATGGCAATCCATTCTTCGACCGCAGGAATTTCCAGTCCGGCGGCGTGGGCTACGGCGGGAATGTGCAACAGCAAATTCGTTGAGCCACCAAACGCGGAATGCACCGCCATCGCGTTACGAATCGCGGCGGGCGTGAGAATAAATCTCGTTTCTAAACCAAGTTGTTTTTGTTTGAGCAACGCTTGTGCTGAGCGCCGCGCCATATCCAGCCAAATCGGCTGACCGGACGGAGCCAGCGCACTGTGTGGAACTGCCATTCCTAATGCTTCGGCGATCACTTGCGAAGTCGCCGCTGTGCCTAAAAACTGGCATCCGCCACCGGGCGAACCGCACGCGCGGCAACCAATTTCTGAAGCTTCTTCCAGCGTGATTTGTTGATTGGCATAACGCGCGCCAATAGTTTGCGCTTTGCCTGCATCTTCGCCATCGCTCGCGGGCAAAGTGACGCCGCCCGGTACAATTACGGTTGGCAAATTGTGTGCGCCTGCGAGCGCCATCATCATTGCGGGAAGTCCTTTGTCACACGTCGCTACGCCAAGCACGCCTTGGCGCGTAGGTAATGAACGAATCAAACGCCCCAGCACCATTGCCGCGTCATTGCGATACGGCAGGCTATCAAACATGCCCGTAGTCCCTTGCGAACGTCCATCGCACGGATCAGTGCAATAGCCTGCGAACGGGATGCAATCAAATTTCCGTAATTCTTCCGCCGCCGCCTGCATTAGCAAACCGACTTCCCAATGCCCTGTGTGATAACCGAGCGCGAGCGGCGTTCCATCGGGCAAACGGATGCCGCCTTGCGTGCTGAGCAGCAAAACTTCCGGTCGTCCAAGCTGCGCCGGATTCCAGCCCATTCCTACGTCCTGTGTCCAGCCAAATAAATCGCCGCTTGGCCTGTCCAGCAAATCTGCTGGCGTTAATGGTAATTGCCCCGTCGGGCCAGTGTGTTTCGTAGTGACAGAAAAAAGATTTTTATCTTCAGTAGCGAAAATCTTATCTTGCATGAATTCTTCCTAAATACACGGGAAACTAAGGTTGTTTAGATTTGAGCGCTTGTCACAAAAATGTGGAGCGGGTTCTTTACCCGCTAGTGACTCCATTAACATCACAGCGCGGGTAAAGAACCCGCTCCACATTTTTATCAAAAAACTTAGATTCACTTGTACTAAATTGCCCAGGTGTTTTGTTTTTAGTAATTGAACTTGCATCTTTATTCATCTTGCTTTTGTTTTCAAGCCGAGTGTTGTTGAATATCGCTTATGAACGACAAGGTCTTAGCAGGCTTCAGCTTTGGACTAATCGCCGTGATGATTGGCTTCGGCTGTTGGGTGTATGCGGAGATGAAACCGCAACAATTTATTAATAGTGAAACAGGCGTCAATCAGCCGGACGCCGCGTTTGATGCGATTTTGCGAGGTTCGTTGCGCACATACGGAAATTCGCCGCAGCTTAAAGCCAGCGCGCATCCGACCGAAGTGCTGCGCCAGGCGATCAAACAATTGCCGCGCAACGATGGAATTTTATTTTTAGGTGAGCAAAAAAATCCTGGGCATCTGGCGTTGCGGTTAATTACGAATACGCTGGCGTGGCCACAACCTGTTTATAATCCTGCTTGCAAAGACACTGTTCCAGGCGATGCGCCGCCCGATAATTTCAAGGCTTCAGGGGCGATTTATTATCACGCCGCGCCGCCGAAAAATTTGTCGAACCAAAAAACATTTTTACCCGAAATGATTATCACCACCGCACCGGAGCAAAACGCATGGAATTCTTTTTGTCCGCAATAGCATTATTGTTGCTCTTGCTGGCAGGCGGCGGCGTATTGCTCTTGCTAGTGGATTCAAATCGAAAAATTGATGCGCTGGAATTTCTTGCGCTCGCGTTTTTATTGGGCTGCGCAGTAATTTCGCTGAGTTCCTTTTTACTGGGCTGGGTTCTTTCGGGCGTGATTTTGCGTGGTGCAGTTTCGCTGCTCAGCCTTACGATTTTTGCCTACGGATTTTTGCGCGCCAGAAGTGACGAAATAAAAGTTATTGGCTTGATTCCACGCACGCTCAAGGATTATTTTTTGCTTGCGATTATTCTTTTGCCAACCGCATTTTTATTATGGTTTTGCGCGCATACGGGGTTGGGCTGGGACGGAGTTTTTCATTGGGAAATCAAAGCGCATCTCGCATTTGAAAACGGCGGTGTGTTGCCGCTCTCGTATTTAACCGAAAAAACTTTGTGGTCATCACATCGCGGTTATCCGCTGTTGCTGCCGCTTTCTGAAGCTTGGTTTTATGGCTGGATGGGCGTTGCGCATCAAGGCATCATCAAATTATTTTTTCCGCTCTTTTTTCTCGCAGCGTTGTGTCTATTGGCTACGGCGGAAGGAGTGCGAAATATTAGCGCGCCATTGTTGTTAATTTTCGTGCCGCTGACGATGTTTGGTGATGGCAGTTTGAGCGCGGGCTATGCTGATTTTTTGTTAGCGACTTATTTTTTAGGCGCGACAATTTATTTGCTGCGCTATGCAAAAAATGCCGACAACGAATCGCTCAAAATTTTTGCGGCTTTGAGTTTGTGCCTGCCGTGGACAAAGCAGGAAGGCAACGTTTTGTTCCCGATTTTATTTATGTTGCTGGCACTGACAATTTGGCGGCAAAAATCTTCTGTGCGCGAAAAATTACAACACTTCATTTTCGCCGCGTTGCCTGGACTGCTTGTTTTGCTGGGTTGGAGCGTATTCGTCAAAATTTTCAAGACGCCTGTCGAGCAATATTATTTATCGCCAACAATCACCGTGCTGCAAAACAATCTTAGTCGCACACCTGTTACTTTAAGCTGGCTGCGCAAAGAGCTGGTCGAATGGAATCACTGGGGCATTTTGTGGCTCGCGCTTCCGTTTGGCGTAGTGCTTCAATTTTTAAGCGGGCGAGGTTGGCGCGCGGTACTGCTTACGCTGGCGGTAATTTTGCCGCTCCTGACTTATTTGGGGATTTATTATTTTGTTGCGACGGATCGGATTTCGCTTGAAGAATGGTTGCTGACTTCGCTTTCGCGGTTGATGTTGCACGTTGCGCCTGCTGCCGTTTTGCTGATCGGAACTTCTTTTGCTGATAAAAAAAGAAACTGAAGTTGTACCGACGGCTGCGCCGATTGTGTAATAATATCCACGCAAAATTACGAAAAGGAAAATTTATGACTCCACTGGAAAAAATTAATCAGGACATTACAACTGCTATGAAGGCAAAAGAGGCGGATCGCCTGTCAACATTGCGGATGATCAAAAGCGCATTCAAAAATGAAGAGTTGAAGCGGACAGATAAATCTACAATCACCGACGAAGAAGCGATCAAAATATTGCAGACTTTGCTGAAACAACGCCGCGACAGCATCGAACAATTTACGAAAGGCGGACGGCAGGAACTTGCTGACAAGGAAGCTGCCGAAGCAAAAATTATTGAGGAATATTTGCCTGCTGCGCTGGACGAAGCGACGATCACTAAATTTGTCGAAGAAGCTATCGCCGAAACAGGCGCAAATTCTCCCGCGCAAATGGGCTTAGTCATGAAAGCGACGATGGCAAAAATGGTAGGACAAACCGTAGACGGCAAAGTCGTCAGCGCGCTTGTCAAAGCAAAGCTTGGGTGAAAAGTGTTGAGTGTTGAGTGTTGAGTGTTGAGTGCTGAGTACTAAGTGCTGAGTCACGATAATGAGTTTTCTTACTCAGCACTTAGTACTCAGCACTCAGCACTTTGTATCCTGCCAACTTTTTTTATTCGTGAACCATCTAACGTGCGCTTTCGTTATGCTTTGTGCGAGCAACAAAAAATCAAACTCGCCAAAGGGGGAAAAGAAATGTTTAGTACACTGTTTTCGATTGGCGCAATTATTTTGGACATTTTTGCAATTTCAGACGTGATGAGGTCTTCACGCGACATCATGAGCAAAATCGTGCTGCTTGTGTTGATTCTGCTCATTCCGTATGTAGGCGCAGGGCTTTATCTGTTTGCCTTGCGGGACAAAGGATATTCGTAAGGGGAAAACGCGATGGATTGGACGACACTTGGCGTAGCGATGGGTTCGGCGTGGCTTTCTGGTATCAACCTGTACGCAACAGTGGTCACGCTTGGCTTGTTGCAAAAATTCAGTTTCGTCAAATTGCCCGGTGAATTGGGTATCCTAAGTAATACGTGGGTGCTTGGCATTGCCGGAGTGATGTATGTGGTTGAGTTTTTTGCCGACAAAGTTCCAGCGGTGGATTCGGCCTGGGATGCGATTCACACGTTCATTCGCGTGCCTGCCGGAGCAATTTTGGCGGCGACAGCGTTCGCGGAATTTGATCCGACCGTGAAAACAATTGCGATGCTTGTCGGCGGCGGCGTAGCGTTAGGTTCGCACGGATTGAAAGCGACTACGCGATTGGCTGCAAACACCAGCCCCGAACCGTTTTCCAACATCGGGCTGAGTATTGGCGAAGATATTTTGACATTTGGCGGCGCAATTTTGACAGCAATTTCCCCTCTCTCAATTTTAGTCGTCGTCCTTATTTTCATTATTTTACTATTTTGGTTAGTGCCGAAAATTTACCGCACGATGCGTTGGCTATTTCGCAAATTGCGCAGCTTATTCGGCGGCGAACCAGCAGGCTCTCCTGTAAGTGGATAAACATGGTCTCATTTCGTAAAATTATTTCAGCTTTTCTTTTGGTAGCGCTTAGCGCTTTTGCGGTTCAGGCTGAACCAGAGGCCAAAGCCGCTGTGCAAACATTTTTCTCGCTACTTAAAGCGCAAAAATATTCGGCACTCTACGATTATTTGCCGAGCGAAATGCAGCAGAGACTATCACGCGATCAATTGACTGCGAGCCTGAAACGGCTGAATAGTTTTGTGATAATTGATAAATTAGAAATCGGTCGCGTCCAGCAAAAAGGCGATTTCGCGGTGGTTGATACAATCATTTATGGCAAGTTGTCACAACCATTTCCTAGCAAAGACGCGAACAAGGAAAAACAAGCGCAGGAAGGCAAAATTTCAGTCCAACAATATTTGTATAAGGAAAATGGTCACTGGAAGGTGGCTACGTCAGACAGCGCGACGCGCAATAACTTCCTCAAAAAACACCCTGATTTCAAACAGGGGTTTCAATTCTCCCAACCCAAATTTTTCATCAAACAAAATGGAAAGTGGCAAGCGGTTCGCTAAGAAGTCAAAAGGCAAAAGGGTAGCACTTATATTTCTTGATAAATCGGGCGCAGCCCCGCAACGTTAACTTTTGCCTTTTGACATTTACCTTTTGATTTCTGATTTCTTATCTAATTTTCCCTACGGTTTGCTGCCACGCTAATGTTTTCCGCAATACAGCTAACCGCGCGCGTTCGCTTTCGGTGGTTAATTGTTCTAATTGATCGGCAATTTCTGTGATTAAGGGAAACGCAAAATCTTTGGCATGCGTTGTGACGTGGGCGTAGTAATGAACTTCGATTGTGCCGCCGGGCGTATGATGAAAATCCCGAATTTCTTCGGTGGACATTTTCTCTACATTAGCGTTGATCGGCACAACTTCGCGCGGGAAGCCGTGTTGATAGCCTTCAGCAGTTTTCCACCCCAGCAATAAAATCCCAATCATCACGCCTTGTTCATTCAAATAATCAGGGCTAAAAACTGCGTTCAATTCCGGCGGAGTCGAAAGGCGCGGGCCATAATTTCCATACTCAGGATTGATAAGTTGAGAATTGTAAATCACGCCCACCGCTTCGCCACGTTCGGTGACGACTTTGATAAATTGTCCGAAACAGTAGTCGGCAGCGTTTGGCGGCTCGGGCGTTTCCAGCGAATCCAGTACTCGCGCGGCATAATCTATGTGCGAATTTGATTTGATGACTTTGGCGATGCGCATAATTAATTCAATATTTTTATCAAAAACCTTTTTTCCAAATTTCCGTGACAATTCCCAAACAAATCAATGTGAAAGTGACAGTCAGAGCAGCGAACGAGGCTGCTCATATCAGGCACTAACTGGATAGCGCGGAGTCTGGCATGAGCAGTCTCGCTTGCAAAGGCTGACCGAGTTGAGCATCTACCATTTGGTAAATCGTTGGGGACTCGGTCAGCCTTTATTTTTTATTGAGTTACCGGAGCTTTCGCTTCACTCGTTACCCAAGCCGTCCACCACATATCCCGCAACATTTGTGCCCCCGCAGCAAGCCGCGCCGCCACGAACTTTTTGTGATCATCTGATTTGGTTTGCGCACCAAAACTCTCTTTCTTTTCCAGTTCGTACAATTCTTCCAAATGTGATCTTGACGCCTGCAAATGTGCGATCACAGCTTCACGCGGTTTTTCCAGTACGCGCGCAGTGCCAATCAACGGCAGCAAATCATTGACCTGCAGATGCGACTCGACATACTCGCCTTCAAACCGATAGTGCATCGTTTTGTCCGTGCTGTACCCTTTTGGATTGTCGCCAACCCAACCGTTATGGTGCATCGTTGTGTGATGTGGATTCGCTCCATCGGTCACGTAATGCCCCAAAATTCCAGCGTCGTTGATGATGCGTTGTTCAATCATCGCGCGCTTGATTGGTTCGGTAGTCGTACGCCACAGCCGAAACTCCATCCGCAATTTTTGGAAATATTCCATCATCTGATACGGCAAAAATCCGGCTTCGGCGGGTTTTCGATTCGCTTTGGCCAACATTTCAATGAAAGCGTAGCGATCCGGCGCATTCAGCCCGCCTTCCGGCACAAATTCCATATCAATGTAATGTTCCGGCGAAAACGCTTTGACGGCGGGGTCGAGATCAGATTCGGCTTTTTCGCGCCAACGATCCGGCTCAGGATTTAAGTAACTTAGCTGTCTGGTCGCTTGTAGAAAAAATGGAGGCATTTCAGTGGGAACTTTCAATGCCGCAGCTAAGCCTGAAATTTCATGCCCGTGAAAGCCCCATCCACGCACATTCGTGGGCAAAATAAGGCTACCAATAATAAACAGCACAACAAAAAGATTTTTTTTCATAACTAATAAAGTAGTGACGTTAAGTGTGAACACTGTAATCGTAAGCCAGATGGAGAGCTGCTTCAATAGACCTCTTACAAATAAATGTCATGCAAACTGATAGTTTGCATTATTACGTAGCGCGCTAACCGACGAAAACCTGGCAAACTAACAGTTGGGCTACTGATTTTCTCAGTTTGGGCTACTACTTTGACACATTAGCAATTTTTACTGCGGAGCTGTAAGCACCCACGTAATTATTATTTTTCCAAAGATTTTCTACTTGCTTGATGCGGCTTGAGTGCTAAGATGCCATTGGATGGTGTGACAATGATTCCATCTTGTTCGTCCCCTTATTGAGATTGTTTGTTATAGAGGTTTACCTTGCAACGCGCGCAACTCCGGCGCAAGTGGTACCGCATCGAATTGCGGGCGACTCGATTTTTTGACCGCCTTGGCCTGCCGGAAAATCAAAAACTATTCCTCATTACCTTAATCGTCGGAGCCGTTTGCGGCCTCGTAGCGGTGTCTTTTCACCTGCTGATTATGGCGATGGAGCGCAATATCATCCGCCATGTTTTCGTCGCCTATGAGCGCGGTTTCAACTGGAAATTTGCCGCGCTGGCGTTGTTAATTCCTACGCTCGGCGGATTGATTGTCGGATTGCTGTTGCAATTTTGGGTTCCTGACGCGCGCGGTAGCGGAATTCCGCAAGTCAAAACAGCCTACTTTACAAATTACGGGCGGATGCCGCTAAAATCCGCTGTTGGTAAAGCAGTCGTTGCGGCCATCAGCTTGGGCACAGGCGCGTCCATCGGACGCGAAGGCCCAACTGTACAAATTTGTGCGGCTGTTTCTTCCGTGCTCGGACGTTTCTTTTCTGTCTCGCGTCGTCGCTTGATGGAATTGTTGCCTGTTGGTTCAGCCGCCGCCGTTGCCGCTGCCTTCAACACGCCAATTTCAGCCGTTACATTTGCTTTTGAAGAAATCATTGGTGACTTGAATCAAAAAATGCTCGGCGGCATCGTTATCGCGGCGGTGCTGGCGTCAGCCATCGCGCGCGCCGTCGAACCCGGCCCTGTTTACGCAGGCATTCCTGCGTATGGTTTGCAGCATCCGGCGGAATTAGTTTTTTACGTCTTGCTCGGCGCAATTGTCGGCGGTGTCGCAGTCTTCTTTTCCAATACGCTTTTGCGATTGCGGATGATGTTTCGGCAATTTCGCAAAGTACCGAATTGGCTCAAGCCCGCGATGGGCGGCCTGATGGTCGGCATCGTCGGATTATTCGCCCCGCAAGCAATGGGCGGCGGATACGCTACGTTATCGAGCGCATTGCAAGGGAATTTGCCGCTGCAATTAATGATGGCGTTGTCAGTCGCAAAAATTGTGACAACGGTTTTGTCGTACAGTTCGGGCGGATCGGGCGGAATTTTTGCACCGTCGCTGTTCATCGGCGCGATGGTCGGCGGCACGCTCGGACGCGTAGTCGAAGCCGCGTTTCCGGGTCATCCGACTGCCCCCGGAGCATTCGCGCTCGTAGGCATGGGCGCTTGTTTTTGCGCCGTAGTTCGCGCGCCAATCACCTCAGTGCTAATCATCTTTGAGATGACGCAAAATTATTCGCTGATTTTGCCGTTGATGATTGCGAACGCGACGAGTTATTTGGTGGCGCAACGATTGAATCCGATTCCAATTTACGAAGCATTGCTAGAACAAGACGGCATTCGCCTCGCTCCCGCGCAGCCAAAAGTTTCGTTGCACAAATTGAATGCGGCAAACGTGATGACGCGCGATGTGGATACGCTGCCCGCGAATTTAACGCTGAGCGAAGCTCTCGCCTACGTGAATACAAATCGGCATTACGGCTTTCCGATTGTGGATGGCGCGCGCAAAATGGTGGGCTTTATCACGCGCAAAGATTTACGGTCACTGGAAGCGGAAGGCAATGCTGATGCGTTATTGAATGATGTAGCAATCAAAGATGTGGTAGTCGTTTACCCCGATCAATCGCTGGATGCGGTGATGCTGAAATTGGGCGAAGGCGATTTGTCATTGTTACCAGTCGTAAGCCGCAAAGATCAACGGCAATTGTTAGGAATCATTTCGATGCGCGACATTGTTCGTGCGCAAGCTCGCATCGCCGCACGCGATAAACAACAACCGCGTCCACGCAAAATCCGCCGTGCGCGGAAAAGCCCAAAAGTTGTCGAAATTTCTGATCCGCCCGAACAAACAGAAGCGGCTGAAACCGCAACCGCACGCTGAAAAAGTTTTGAGTCCTGCCTGCAGTCGGCGTTTTATGCTGCCGCCTGCAGGCAGGACTCAAAACTTATTTCCGCTCAAAAATTACTTTCCCATCAAACACTGTCATCACAACATGTGTCTTTTCAATCGCTTCAGATTTGATACGCAAAATATCATCGGACAGCACAGCGAAATCGGCGAGCTTCCCGACCGTGATTGAGCCTTTATTTTGCTCATCAAAACTCGCGTAAGATGATCCCATTGTGTAAGCGCGAATCGCTTCAGCCACCGACATTTTCTGTTCAGGAATCCAACCATTCGGACGTTTGCCATCAAGTGTACGGCGCGTGACAGCCGCATAAATTCCCATCAACGGTTCCATCGGCGCTACAAACCAGTCGGAGCCAAAGGCCAAAATTGCGCCTGCGTCTAGCAGCGAACGAAAAGTATAAGTGCCTTTGGCGCGCTCTGCTCCGATGCGATTTTCAGCCCAGCGACCATCATCAATTGCGTGATATGGCTGCATCGAAGCGATCACTTTTTGTTTAGCAAACGCTGCAATTTCTTCAGGACGCAAATGCTGTGCGTGCTCAATGCGAAAGCGCCGATCACGTACGCCATTTTGTTTTTCAGCTTCAGCAAAAAGCGACAAAATTTTATTATTCGCTTTGTCGCCGATGGCGTGAATCGCAATTTGTAGCCCTGCGCGATCAGCACCGAGAATTCTTTCGCGCATGGATTTTTCATCCACTAATTCATCGCTCGCCAAGCCTGACGTATTCGGCGCATCCAAATACGGCGCAAAAAACCAAGCCGTAGTTGAACCGAGCGAGCCATCGGCAAATCCTTTCAAGCCGCCAATTTTTAATTTGTCGCCGCCGAATGCCGCACGCACACCAACGGCAGCCAAGCGTTGCCAATTTGCTAGCGCCTGATGCGCAGAGATTCGTACGTTCAACTCATTGCGTGCGAGTAATTCTTGATACACGCGCAATACATCCGGCGAGGCCGACATATCCTGCACGCTCGTAACACCATTTTCAGCCGCGTATTGCATCGCAGCTTTGACAGCCTCAGCAATTTCCGCTGCGCTCGGATCAGGAATTACGCGATAGACCAAATTCATCGCCGCGTCTTTCAATACGCCTGTTGGTTCGCCGTTGGCGTCGCGCACAACAAGGCCGCCCGCCGGATCAGGTGTAGTCTTTGTGATGCCCGCGAGTTTTAGCGCCAACGAATTTGCCAGCGCCATGTGACCGTCTAACCGTTGCACAAACACCGGATTTTTTGGCGTCGCCGCATCAATCAATTCACGCGTAGGTAAATGCGCAGGCGACCAGTTTTCGTGATCCCAATTCCCTTCCAGAACCCAGCGCCCGCTCGGAATTTTTGCGGCAAAGGCGCTAATGCGATTTTTGAATTCCTCTTGCGATTTGGCATCGCGCAATTGCACCGAAGCTAAGCCCGCCCCGCCGTTGAAAAAATGCACGTGCGCGTCATTGAAACCCGGCACTACACGACGACCTTGCAAATCAATCACGCGCGTTTGTTTGCCAATAAATTTGCGAATTTCTTTATTCGTTCCAACGGCAACGATCCGATTGCCCAGGCTGGCGACAGCTTCAACTTCAGGATTTTTTTCGTCCACTGTCCAAAATTTGCCGTTGAGCAAAACTAAATCGGCAGAAACTTGCGCAAAAGCAACACACGAAATGATGGTGAGTAAGAAAATACAAATCAGGGCTTTCATTTATTTTCCTCAAATTTAAAATGTGCAAAATAAATATCGCAATTTTCGCACTACGGTTTTTAAGTTGGTGCTATGGACAAATACGCAGTTGCCAGCGAAAATTCAACCGATACACGGTTTGTACACGAAACATTTTAGAAGAGATATTTGCCTACGACCAACACGGGCTAAAATTTAACTATTGCGTTTCTACTGTTTTAATTTCCCGCAACACAGCTTATGAATACTCGTCCCTTGCCGACAATTTTTATTTCGCATGGTGCGCCAACGATTGCGCTTGAGTCCACGCCTGCATCATTGTTTTTGCAGGAACTTGGCAACAAATTGCCACGCCCGCAAGCAATCCTAACAATTTCCGCGCATTGGACAACCACGCGCCCGCAATTTAGTTTGTCTGCAAATCCAACGACGATTCACGATTTTGGCGGCTTTCCGCAAGCTTTGTACGAAATGCAATACGCTGCACCGGGTGCGCCGGAATTATCTTTGCGCGCGGCGGAATTATTAAATCAAGCTGGCATTGAATGCACGACAGTTGCGGAACGCGGCTACGATCACGGTGTATGGATTCCGCTCAAATTAATGTATCCGGCGGCAGATATTCCGATTGCACAGCTCTCGTGTCAACCTGCGGCTTCGCCTGCGGAACATTTCAAAATTGGACAAGCGCTAAAATCTTTGCGCGACGAAGGTGTATTAATCATTGCGTCTGGCACTGCCGTTCATAATCTTGGCACGATTGGTATGTATGCCGAGCCGCCAGCGTGGGCAGTGAAGTTTGAGCAATGGCTGAAGGATGAAATATTAAGCGGCAGCGCAAGTGATTTATTGCAATATCGTTCGCTCGTGCCTGAAGGAGTAAGCGCGCATCCAAGCACAGAACATTTTCAACCAATATTTGTCGCACTGGGCGCGGCGAGCAATAACGACGGGCGTTTTCGTGGTTCGGTGTTACATCGCAGTTGGGCGTATGGCAGCTTGAGCATGGCGGCTTACGCATTCGAGAATTTCTAACCTTACTATTTAATCTATTCTCCAGAGAGAAGCATTATGCGAGTTATGAAGCTGAACAAAAAATATTTTCGCGCATTAGTATTTGTTTGCTGCTCACTTTCTGCCGCAGCAATTTGGGGCTGGACACGACACACAGCACAACGCGTTTCGATTCCCTCCAATAACGCGGCGCTGCCTTTTCAGCAAAAATTGCAATTTCAGGGACGTTGGGAAAAACGTGTCGAATTACAACGTGGCGCAACAATCGAGATTTCAGTCGGCTTGCCCTCGCCTTCTCTTTTGCCACAAAACGGGCGCGTAGCTGTGCGATGGGCACTCGTTGAAAATAAAGACTCTGCTTTGCCTGCTATCAAAGGTCGCACGGCTGATGCGTTTGGCATCTATACCCAACCAACGGCGGATTGGGAAAAAACATTGCACGCGTTAGATGCCGATGTTTACACAGTGTATCGCGCTCCGGTCGCGGGAATATACGCGCTTGAAATCTCGCCTGCGACTGACGAAGCTACGCCATTTGAAGGCGCGCGTTGGCGCGAAGAAGGCAGTGTAGCAAACGTTGTTACCTTCCCAAGTCAAACGCCTTGGCCAGCGGGCAAAGCTGTTCCGCTCAACGTTGCACTCAACAAATTGAATTTACAAGAAGCCGCACAAGTTGGAATGCACGTTGAAGTTGAGCCCAATGACACGCCCGAAATGGCGCAGGAAATTGCCTTACCGTTTGGTGCAGGCGTTGAAGCTGTGCGCATCACAGGCAGCGCGGACGACATCGAATATTTCGACAACGGCAAAGTTGGCAAATCAGGCGATGATTGGTTTCGCCTTGATTTTAAAGGCTCCGAAGCCCGTTTACTCACTTGCGATTTAGCCATTCCCGATCACACGCTCGCGGCACAATTGCGTTTTTATGCGTTGGATGAAAAAGGCGCACTTGTCGAATACGCGACAGGGCGCAATGACAACGAACGCACGCATCAACAAAACGAACAGCATCGCGCGGCGATTGTGCGCTTGATAAAACCCGGCGGCGTTTATTTTTTACGTGCTGAAGCGAACGCGCCCGGTTACGAAATCGAATTGCGCACGTTGCCGCCTGCGCCGTACACCGATCCCAAAATGGCTGTGCGCCAAGCGATGTACGATCATCTCGGACAGGTTGATTCGTGGCTCGCCAATCGCCCGCGCGGAGCCAGCGTCGAACGCCGTATCCGTGACACAGGTAATTTAATGGGTACGCATTGCATGAGCTGTCACACGCAATCCGGCGTATGGGGCGTGATTGTGCCGCTGGAAAATGGCTACCGCGTAGAGAACGCGCAACATTTGCGCCGCCTCAAAAATTTAATGTATGAATCGCTGCGTCCAACGAACTATTTGAAAGACGCGGCGAATAACACGAGCCTCGCGCCGCTTGATGTGGGCGACGGTCCCGCAGGCACACGCGTAGCCGGACACAATGTTTGCACGGCGGAACGCGTTTTCCCTGCGCGAAAATTGCATTCGATGCAAGCGATTCGCGCGGCAAATCATGTGTTGCAAACTGCCGACCCCAGCGGAATCAACGCGGCAGGCCCCGGTTCTAACGTAGGCCAATCCGTTGTCTATAATTACGCCGGAGAAATTTTGCGTACCGCCTGGGATCGCACGGGACATCCGCGTTATTTAGCAGCGCTCGAAGAAAAAGCGGAAAAAATGTTGACAGTCAATCCGCGTTACAGCGATGACATGTCGCATCGCATCGAATTTTTCAAACGCTTCTTTCCGCAGGACTATACGGCACAAAATCTAAAGGCGCGTGACAAACAAAAAACGTTGCCCGCCGAACCGCCTCCGCCACCGGAACCGAAAGCTGACCCGAATGACAACAAACCGAAAGAACCGCCGCCCGCACGCTTTCCTGATTACAAATTAAAATCAGCGGACGAAGCGGCGCAGCTTGTCACACGCATAAACGAGCAACTTAAAAAAGATGAAGCGCGTTTGCGTGCAATTCAAAATCCTGATGGCACATGGGGCTTCGATCCGGGCAAATTAGAAGGCGAAAAATGGAAAACAAACGGCGAATATGATCCCGCGCCAACGGCTTTAGCGTTGATCGCTTTGCAAGCGCTCGGCTTCGACAAAAATGATCTGAACATTGCACGCGGAGTCCAAGCATTACTGAAAATTCAAGACCCGTACGGACGCTGGAACAAAAATGCGCTGACGGGATTTGTGACGACGGCGTACACCATGAACGCGCTGTCGCGGCTCTATCCAGAAACGCCGCGCAAAATTTCTCCGGCAGATTTGACGCCGCAGCCCAATGAAACATTAGTCGCAAGCATCGCTCGCGTGCGTACAATTTCGTATGAAGAAAATCCGGCGCTGATTGATTTGACGATCCAAGCAACGATGCATAGCAGCCCGCTTGTCCGCTATTGGAGTGCGATGGCGCTCGGCGGCGCACCGAATCAAAAAGGTGTTCCGTCGTTAATTCGCTTGCTTGGAGATCAAACCAAAATGGTGCGCGATGCGGCGAGTTGGGCGATGAAACAAACGTTGCTAGATGACAAAGGCTTCACAGAAATTTTCGCGGCGTACAACACAGGCAGCGATGCAACGCGCGAAAGCATTTTGAAATCTGTGGGCTTGCGCGCCGACGCCGTGATGCCACAACCAAATGTCAGCTTGCGCGTGCTGGCACGATTATTCGACAAAGCAATGAATGATGACGCGCATCCGGGCGTGCGGGCGTGGGCAGCAAAAGCTGCTTGGCAATGGTGGGTTTGGAATCCGCCGACGCGCGAAGTCATCAATCAGGCTTGGGTGAAAAAATTATTAGCGCCGGAAAATAATGCGCTCGTCGAAAACGCGTTCCGCTATCAAAGTCACGCGCTGTTTGTTGCTTCCGGTCACAAAGCCAACGGCAGCGAAGAGCATCAGTACAAAGAATTGACGCCGCTCTTCAATTCACTGGAAGCGAAATTGGCAGACGCCGCGTTGCCCGATGCGACGAAAGATTTATTGGCGCGACGATTGGTCAGCATTGCCGCTACGTTTTACAACACATCGGGCGGCGACGGCGGCCCCGGTCAAATGGGCTACATTCAAAAAGGCAGCACCGAGATGATCGGCAAAGCGGCGCTGCGGTTGTGGAGCAAAACCAAAGCCGACGACATTGCGGGTTTGCGCCTGATTTTAGAGGGTTCCGCGAACGTAGCGTATCAACCGCTGCAAGATAAAATTATTGATTATTCCACCGCTGGACCCGAAGAATTGCGCACGATTGCGGCGGCGGCTGTGTCCGATCCTAGCGCAGTTACGTTGCCCGCTGTGCAGGAAAAAGTTGAGCCGCTGGTCGAACAAATTTTGCGCGGCGCACAGGATTACGACCGCCGCCAAACGCTGGCGCAACCCGTGCTGAAATTATTTTCGCGGGCGAAATGGGCTGTGCCAAAAACTGCTGAGCAACGCGATTTGCTTTACAGCTTACTCATTCCTAAATTCAGCCCTGAACCAAGCGCGACTGACCTCAACAAAATTCTCGAAGCTGCCGCCGCCGCCGTTCGCCCGATGGGATTACCCGACGCTGACTGGTACGTAGCGGATCGTATGGGCGCGATGATCGCTACGAACTCTGATTTGCACACAGACAATTTGTTGCGCTTTATTCCCAGCAAAACGAAAAATCCATTGACTGCGCATTTCTGGTTGCCGAGCGTGAGCTGGGTGATGTCGTACGGCGAAGGTGTGCCGGAAGTTGAGTCGATCAATGTGCAACAACCCGCGCCGGAAATCGCGGCAGCACGCGCCCGCGCGATTGATTTGTATTTGCAAATGCTGAAACCAGAAACGCCGGAAATGAGCCGCTACATCGCGTTTCGTTTAGCCAATCTCACCGCGCTACGCAAAAATCCAACGGTGCAGGAAGCGCTGCGAAAATTAGCGGATACCGAAAACAATAGCGCAGCGCGCAACGCGTTACATTATGGCGATGAAAAATTGTGGCTAGAAGATTTGCAGGCTGCGGTCAAAAATGAACCGCTCGCTGTCGCACTGAAAGATGCGCAAGGTAAGCCAAATCTGACACCGCAATTCGTGTCCAGCTTCCGCTACTTCAGCGATCATGTAGCGCCCGAACTCAACCGCGATCAGCGCATGGATACGATGTCCTGTATGAAATGCCATGCCGTAGCAGGGCGCGTGCCTTCGATGGAACTGCAAGGCCCCGATGGCAACGGATATTGGACAGTGGCAAAAATGCTGAAGAATTATTTAATTTTGCAGCAACGCGTAAATATGGCGGACATTGAAACGAGCAAGCTATTGCGCAAACCACTGAATGTACAAACCGGCAAAGAAGATGGGCATCAAGGTGGACGCCGCTACACTCCAAACGAACGCGCTTATCAAATCATTCGCCGCTGGGTCATGGATCAACCGCGCGTCACGCAAAGCTATACGACACAGGTCGGAACGCGATAGGCATACGCGCTTACATAATCAGTCAGACGAGGCGTAGATTTGTAACCTGCGCCTCGTTGATTGCTGTTATTGACAATTTGGCAATAACAGCGAGGGCACAGCGCTGCGCAATACCCCCTCCGGCTCTTGCACATACCAGCCCGCAAACGTCACGCTGAAGGCATTCACCATACTCGGTTGCAAGACTGTCGTCTGCCCGCGACTTACTACACCGGATGTGAACGTATTGTTCGCTCCTACCTAAATCGTAACCACATTACCCGTCGTATTCCCATACCCGAACAGGCGCGACAGAGCCGGGGTTGGTCTGGATGAATTGCAATTCATTCCCGCCATCCACCGAAATAATATCGAAGGTACGCACGCCACCAAACACCGCCGTGCCTAAACAATCGTCGTTAATCGCCAATACGCCGGACAGCGTTTCGCGCGTGATAATGCCGTTGAAGCTGCGGGTTAGTTTGACGGTGGCAGTGCCGTCTTCATTGACGTCCATCTGACCGTGCAAATGGGCCAGCCGAAACACTCAGCAGCGGCGAGATGATTGCCAGCCTTCACCCGTTACTTTTCAGTTACTTAGCTTCACTGGTTGCGCGTTTGGGCTAGTAAGCACGCACAAGCGCAACCAAACTGATGAGGGTCCACGAAACTTCAATCAAGATGATTCCCGCTGCCGACGAGTGCAACGCCACGTAACTCAGCAACGCCGAGCCAACGACGTTGATGCCTGCATACCACGCACTATCACGATCTAGATAATGGAGCAGATTGCCGATGAATGCGCCTAAGACCAGCAGCGCGCCAAGCAAGGATATAATTTGATCTTCCATCATTTTTCTCTCAAACAGGTTCCAATATACCCGCCTGCCACAGCCATTGCAGCAACGATTGGCATTGCGACAAGGGCAAACGTTTGACCCAGCGTTGCAACAATTCCGTCCCCGTACAACCAGGCTCAATCAAACGTACGAGCGGTGCCAGCGCGATATTGCCGAGATAGGCGACAGGTAAGGTAAAAGCAGGCGCATACAAAGCTGTCGCTTCTTCAATCCAACCGTTTTGCAACACCGGAGTCGAACGCAACTCTACTTGCGCGTTTAGGCGCAAACGCGCCGCCATTGCCATTGGCTGGCGTAGCGTTTCTGTTTTTGCTGATGGCACGACCCGCGCTGCCCAAAAAGATTCATGGGCGAAGCGTTTTACGCTGGCATAAATCTCACCGGAAGTGTTGCGATTGAGTGCGGCTGCTTTGCTGATATGCAGCTCGTGAAACGCGATGGCGGCAGCAGTGTTTTCGGGGTGTTGCAAAATGGTGCGCACCACGCTTGCGCCTTGCCACGCGCTGCGCATGGCTGCCAAGATGCCTTGCGAAGACAATGGGTCAAGCGACAACGCCGCATCACCAATGCGCAGGCAATGCGCTGTAGCGACTTTGACCGCTTGTTCGCCGGTGGCATCACAAATCATTGGGACAGTGGTCAGCGTTCCGCGCAAACACGGGCGCAACAGTTCTGAGGCCAGCAACCATTCCTGCAAACGCGCGGTTTGCTGTGTCGCCGTCAAGCCTTGCAACTGAGCGGGGTCAGTGAACATCGCCACTGCAAAACGTCCATCGGGCAACGGTGCGCCCCACAACCAACCATCACGCAACGCTTCCGTGCATTGATGCGTCGCAGGCAATGGCACGTCGCGGAAACTCGCGGTCAAGGCAGCCGTGCGCGGCAAATACGGTGTGCGTGTGCCCGCAAATTTTGAGCGGCGACCAGTGGCATCCACAACAAAGCGAGCGTTGAACTGCCGCCCGGCTGCGCAATGAATCTGCCAACTCTCAAGCATTTGTTCGAGGCGTTGCACTTTGACGAGTTGCAACAACGTGACGCCCTGTTTGAAGGCTTTCGCGCGCAACGCTGCGGCAAAAGTGACAGGATCAATAATAAAGCTGGCGCCGTCGCGGGTTTCGGTTTCGTCTTGGCTCCAACGTATCCGGCTGCCTTGCAACCGCAACGCGCCGGACTGCAAGAAATCTGCCTCTTTACCGACTTCGCGTAACCAGTGTGCGGCTGTTGCCGGAATTGAATATCCACACGACCAACCCGCACGCGTAACACCTTCCAGCAATGCAACCGTAAAGCCGTATTCGCGCAAGCGCGCAGCGATCATCGCGCCCGCCGGGCCACCGCCAATGACCGCAACATCGTAAACCATGTGTTGGCTCATTGTTCTGCCTCGTGCGTAGCCGTAAAGAACCACGGAGCCTGATGCTGCAATCGCACGTAGGCTTGCAAACTGTACTCCAACCAGCCGCGAATGAAGTCACAGGCCGCGCGACCGCGCGCCAGCACTTCGTGATGACAGCCGCCGCCGCACAAATAGCGCGCCCAGCAATTGCGGCAAGGCTCCTGGTTGTGTAGGTGCCGCGCGCTGAGCCAATCGTTTTGTCGTGTGCGATCTATGCCCGCGAACACATCGCCCATTCGCCCAGCTTCGTTGCCGACAAAGCGATGACAGGCCGCAAGCGCGCCATCCGCCGCGACACCGAAATAGCCTGCGCCTGCGCCACACGGATAAGGCCGATGCGTGCCACGATGCAATTCGCGCAACGAGGTTGTCAGGTTCGCAAACGGGAAGCGCCGCTGTGCGATGGTTGCTTGCTCAAAACGTTGACCGCAGGCAATCAACGCATCCAGCAAGGCCGTGAAATCAGCACGCTGCATTTCATCCTGCCCCGTTGGCGCGGCGAGCATCGGCGAGAAGCCTACGCTGTGAAAACCGAGTTCGATGAATTCAACGAGCGTTTCTTCCAGATTCAAATTGCGCGGCGTGACGGTGACGCGTGCCGTGACGGGCAATTGATCGCGCAAAGCGAGCAGCGGACGCACGCGCTTGAGAATGTCTTCATAGCTGCCACGCCCGTTTTTATAGGGTCGCAACTGATCGTGCATTTCGCCGACGCCATCCAAACTGATCGTCACGGCAAAGCCGTAGCGAGCGAAAAACTCGCCGTCTTCCGGTTGCAACAACGTGCCGTTGGTCGTAATGCCAAAGCCTACGCGCACGTCTTTTGCCCGCGCAGCTTTGACCGCGAAATCCGTCGCTTCGTGAATCAATGCGCGATTGATGAGCGGTTCGCCGCCCATAAACGCGATGAAGATGCGCTCGCCCGGCGCGGCTTCAGCGATTAACCGATCAATGGCTTGCCGTGCGATATTGGCCTCCATGTTTTTCGGTGACGCGCCGAAGTCGCCGCCACTTGCGTAGCAGTAGGTACAGCCAAGATTGCATTTTTGCGCGACAGCCAGCGACAGCGAACGCATCGGCGGCGAAGTCAGCGGCGTGTCGTCCACATACGCAGGGGCATCCAGCCCGATGCGTTGCAGCAAGGCTGAAACATCGCTGCCTGTTTGCAAGGCTGCGTTCAATTCCTGCTGCAATGACGGCGCGATGTCATATATCCGCGAGCCGTTGGCGATGAAGGCATGCGCGCCGAATTCGGTCGAGAACAACTGCAATCCCGCAGAGTTATGCGCGGCTGAAAGTGGCTCCGCCGGAATGCGCATTTGCCGGGCGGCGGTTGCAGATAAGATGGGTAATATCATTCCCATAGCTTTGCCTTTCGTGGGCGCGGGCGCACCCACAAACTAATTCAACGCCAATTCGTAATAAGGCACGCCGATGCCGCGACGCGCGAGGGATTCGGCTTCGGCTTGCAGCTTCGTCATCAAGTCCCGTGCGCAAATTTGATCTTGTTCGGCGGCGGAATATCGTCCGGCGTGAACCGAGGCAAAGCCTTGTCGCACGCCTTCCAAAATGCCGCCGTAGAATTCCAGCGCATCGCGTGTTTCTTCGACTGTGCCGAGACGCAGATCGCGTAAATATGGCGCGGGCATATCGGGTACATCATAGCGACCAAAGGTGCGCGCAGCTTCCTGCAAACGACTGAAATGGTCTACGCCATCAGTGTCAATGCGCACGGCAAGTTGATAGAGATTCGTTGGATATTGCGGCTGTTTGAGTGTCGCCACGACGCGCGCATACGCTCCGTCAATAAAACCGCTCGGCTGTTCGACCGCGATGAAATCTTCGAGCACATTGGGTGTCAGGCTGCGCAACGCGCGGGGACGCGAGCCAACCAGAATCTGCTCACCGTCGCGCGGACGCGGAATGCGTGCGGCGGGTATCACGGCGGGCTGATATTCAGCCATCAAGCCGTGTCGGTGCATTTCCCACAGAATTTGATTGGCCCAGCGCAGGTGCGACATTTCGCTGATGCTGATCATCAGCAAACGACGGCGAATCACGCTGAGCTGGTCGCTCAATTCAGGCCAGCGTTGAGCATCAATTTCGTCCGGCTGCCGCAGCGAAAAATGCGCGTAGAGATATTCAAGCGCCAACGACAATTCGAGCGGGGCGAGTTGTTCGGCAATGACGCGCGCGATAGAGAGGGGGGGGCAGAAAAAAGATTTCGCCTAAAGTCTTCGTCATATTCAATTTGAATCGTTATGTTGATTTTTAGAGCTGTTCATGCTGTCAGTGATCGTGCAAGTCGGTCAGTGTAGTCTTCAATGGCCCACTACGAGCTTGGCAATAACCGCGCGTGCTTGCCGTCGGGCCTGTTCAGGTTTTGTGAACAGGCCCGACGGCAGAGAGACGCGTTTGGTTTGTTGATTTGTCTACACTATTGCCGCTTGGCGCTTACTGTGACGACGGAGCCGGGATTGGTTTGGATGAATTGCAGTTCGTCACCCCCATCCACTGAAATAATGTCGAAAGTGCGGACACCGCCGAAGACTGCTGTGCCTCTGCAATCGTCATTGATCGTCAAAACACCCGGCAGTGTTTCGCGCGTAATCGTGCCGTTGAAGCTACGAGTCAGTTTGACGGTGGCAATGCCGTCGTCATCCACTTCCATCGTGCCAACGGTGGCAAACGGGCCAGCCGGAACGCCCGGCGGTGGCGTTACCACCGTGCCATTGGCAAAAATGCCATAGCGGCCTTCCAGGTGACTGAGCTTGCACTTGCCTGCCACGCTACGAGGACTGCTGGCTTGTGCCTTCAGCGTGAAGTCACGTTGGTTCAGGATGCCTGCCAGTGCAAACACGAGGCAGAAGAAAAATGTAACGGTCAGAACGGTAGTGAGTTTTCGTTTCATGTTGGGTCTCCCTTTGAAGTTGAGATGTTGTGTTAAAAGCGAAAGAAAAAGTTATTTCAATGTTAGCGAGAGCAACGATCCACAATCCGCTGGGCTTCGCGTAGGTACGAACGGTCATATAGGCCGCCTGCCGGGGTCGTGAGGCGATTGATATTTTGCGGTTGCTCAAAGCCGCCAAACTCTGCACGCAGTTCGAGTACAGTGCGCAGCCCCTGCCGATCAATTGTCATTTCAGGAATTAATCCAACATCGGGTGTTACTTGCACTTCGTAGCTGCGTTCCGCCGCCAGTCGCGAGGTGTTAGGTTGGGATTGGAGGATTTGGATCGCTTCTTCTTTGTTGCTTGGGTCGAGAATCCAATCCGTCGCCTGAATCAGCGCTACCAGAAAGCGTACGGCGACATCTTCGTTGGTGGCGAGCCAATCTTCTTTCGCCGCAATGCCGCTTCCGAGGTAAGGATCGAGGCTGGCAACATCCTGCGTGCGTTGCAGAATAGGAAAGCCTGCGTCGGCGGCCTGAAATTCCGTGCCACCGCTGAGCAGCGCGCCGCCCGTGACCGTTATGCCATTACTCCCGCAACGCCCGTTGAGCAGGGCCTGAAAGCGTTGCGTGCCGCCGCCGCACGGAACGACGGTGTAATCCACGTCTTTCGTCAGACCAACTTCTTTGAGCATCTTGTACATCACGAATGCAAAGCCCGACACCGTCGAATCCAGCACCATCGAACGTCCGCGAAAATCGGTCAGCGCGGTCATTCCCCGTTGACCGAGGAGCGACATGTTGTTGCCGTAGTTCGTCCCGGCAATCACTTGGGCTTTGATGATCGAAGCGAGCGCGTTGTTGGGATTGAGCCGATAGTTGATGACATTGTCGGGCGAGGTCGAAATGATGTCGTACTGGTTATCGCGCAGAGATTGAAACTGCTGTGTGGACGAAGTCACAGACAGTACAGAAACAGTGAGGTTTTGCGCGGCGAAAAATCCTTTGCGCTCGGCCACCAGTGTTTGCAGCGACTGTCCAAACGTGCCAAGCCGAATCGTGGCCGGGGCGGGGTGGTTATGTTTGTTTGTACTGGGATAGGTATGCTGTGCGTGGATGTTCAAGGTCAAAAACAAACTCAGCACGGTAAAGCGGAAAACAGATAATTTGGGTTGCATAGGCATCCTTTCGTAGTTGATGTTGATTGTTCAAGGCTATTTTCAAGTCTGCACTGATTGCGGCGGGGGCGGTGCGGATAACGCCCGGTATGACGAGTGGTAACGAGATGGTTTGCCGCCACTCTACGTCGCTATCGCATCCACGCGCTCCCCGTCTTAGCCACTACCTCACAATGCCCAGCGAGAAACTGGCATCTGTGGTGGCTCCGCAATTGTCCATAGCACGCACGGTTACGGTGTAGATTCCGGGGGGAACCGTACTGGAAACATAGATGAAGCCTGCTTTGGCCCCTCCGTTGGTTGGCTCAATGGTGATGCCGCCGGGATTGAAAGGCGTGATGCTCTGAATTTTGAACGAGTTTATCCAGACATCGTCCTTCGGTGTAGTGAGGGGTGAAATGGTAATCGCGGTGCCGAATTTTGTGCCTGGATTCGCCGGATAAGCAAGCGTCGGCGGTGTATTGGGAATGACAGTAACATTCAGCAGAGCAGTTGTTGAGAGGCCGCTGCTGTTGGTCACGCGCAGGGTGAAAGAGGAATTCGTTGCGGCACAGGGAATGATCACAGTCGCATACACACTGCCGCCGTAATACGTGGTGATGTTGTTGATGGTGACCCCGGAACCCGTGAGGCGCGTGGCAGTGACCGTGAGGGTCTTAGCCTCATCGTTAATATCATTAACAGTGGCGATTAGCAGGCCCTGGGTCCCGCTGCCTGCGTTGGCGGTAACATTCGCGGCGGTGATGAGAGGCGCGGCACTGACGATGCGGAGCCCCACGTTGTAATTGGAACCCGCCGCAATCGCTGCCACATCACCAATACCGTTGACATCTGATTGCCCCAGATCATCGCGTCCCCACGCGACGACCTTGCCATCGCCCTTCAGCGCCAGACTGTGAGCGTTACCTGCGGCGATTGCTCTCACGCCGCTCAGCCCTGCGGGGAGGGTAATTTGTCCATAGTTGTTGCTTCCCCAGGCGACAACCGTCCCATCGCTCTTCAGCGCCAGACTGTGATCGCCGCCCGCCGCAATCGCTTTTACGCCGCTCAAGCCTGCCGGAATCGTCGTTTGTCCATCGTCATTGCGTCCCCAGGCGACGACTGTGCCGTCGCTCTTCAGCGCCAGACTGTGATTGTTGCCTGCCGCAATGGCGACCACGCCGCTCAAGCCTGCCGGGACGCTTGCCTGCCCGTTAGCATTGTATCCCCACGCGACAACCGTGCCATTGCTCTTCAGTACCAGACTGTGATTGCCGCCTGCCGCAATGGCGGTCACGCCGCTCAAGCCTGCCGGGACGGTTGCTTCCTTATAGGTGTTGCTCCCCCAACCGACAACCGTGCCGTTGCTCTTCAAGGCCAGATTATGAGTGCCGCCAGCCGCCACCGCCATCACACCGCTCAAGCCTGCGGGGAGGTTGATTTGCCCAGAGTTATTGGCCCCCCAACTGACAACCGTGCCGTTGCTCTTCAGCGCCAGCACGTGCAAGCCGCCCGCCGCCAGCGCCATGATGTCGCTCAAGCCCGTCGGAAGATTTATGTATCTGTCGAAAGTACGAATTTGCCCCGCAAAAATTCCGTTAATTCCAGCAGTCAGTTCTTTCGGAATCGTCAACTGCCCAAGCGCGCCGTTGCCCCAGGCGACGACCGTGCCATCGGACTTGAGCGCCATACTGTGTACTTCGCCTGCGGCAATGGCCGTTACTCCACCCAAAGCGGCGGGGAGGGTGATCTGCCCAGACCCACTCCGCCCCCAGGCGGCAACTGTGCCATCGCTCTTCAGCGCCACGCTGTGATAGCCGCCCGCCGCAATGGCGGTCACACCGCTCAACTCCGCCGGAACGGTCGTTTGTCCATCGTCATTGCGTCCCCAGGCGACGACTGTGCCGTCGCTCTTCAGCGCCAGACTGTGATGATACCCTGCTGCGATCGTTACCACGCCGCTCAACCCCGCTGGGAGGGTCGTCTGTCCCGTGCTGTTGCGCCCCCAGGCGACGACCGTCCCATCGCTTTTCAGGGCTAAGCTGTGATTTTCGCCCGCCGCAATCGCCGTCACACTACGCAACCCTGCCGGAACGGTCGTTTGCCCATAAGTATTGCTTCCCCAGGTGACGACTGTGCCATCACTCTTCAAAGCCAGGTTGTGAAATCCGCCCGCCGCAATGGCGGTCACGCCGCGCAGGCCTGCCGGGATGGCCGTCTGCCCATTCGCATTGTAGCCCCAGGCAACGACTGTCCCGTCGCTCTTCAGCGCCAAACTGTGACCGACGCCTGCCGCAACTGCGGTCACACCGCTCAAACCTGCCGGAACAGTCGCCTGTCCAAAGTTGTTGCGTCCCCAAGCCATGATTGTGCCATCGCTCTTCAGCACCAGATTGTGGTAGGTGCCCGCCGCAATGGTCGGGGCGAGGAAGGGAGTACCAACCTGTTGGCCTGCCCCTGTTTTGCCGCTGTTGGCTTGGCCCGTGAACAGGGGCGAGGAACTGAGCGCAAGGCTCAGCGTGAGTAATACCAAAGTGATTCGGTGTTTCATTGGATTTTTCCTTTCTCTGCTTATGGCAGATTGGTTGAATTGGTGGTTCTGCGCGCGATTTCGACCGCGAACCACTGCCGCAGTTCCCACAAATTGTCTTTCAGCAGGTAGCCGCTCGCGCTCGCTGCTTGGGCGGCGTTGCGCAGCGAAGTGTCGTCGTAATTCGTCACGATCAGAATGCGCGCTTTGGGAAAATGCGCTTTCAATTGGCGGGTGGCGGTCAGGCCATTGACTGCCTCCACCTCAATGTCCATCAGCACCCAATTGGGGCGCAGTTCGCCGTATCGCCGCGTGACGCTACATTCGCCGATTTCGTCTGTCAGATCAGCTACCAACCGTCGAATGAAACGGCGCATGAGTGGATTGTCCTTGACGAGTAAAAGCTTCATTTCTTATCAACTGGCGGCGAAGGGCGACGTCTGCGCGTGGCCCTCTGCACCGGGCTGGGAACCACGCTCAAGCCGGAAGGCTGAACCGAACAATGGAAGAGCCGTGTATAGCTGGAATGCGTATTAGTTGTTTAAGACACTTTCCAGCCCGTGGCAGACGCAATCCATATCCAAGTCCAGACCCAGCTCTTTGTTATCGGATTCCACGTCCAATAACCACTCCAGCTTTTCAAGCTCTTTCCCGGCCTGATTTGAGGCGCCTTGGGCGCGCCCGGCAATGTCAGCAACGCCGACTTGTTGTTTGAGCTTAGCTCGCTACTATGGAAAGCGACCGCCGCACCAGTCCGAGCGTTCAGCTCTGCTGCCGACGCGGAGGTAACAGCCAGCGCCAGGCTGAAAGTCATTGCAAGTATTCGTAACGTTTTCATTTTCATTCCTTGGTTGTTAGCATTATTGGTAACTGCCAAGCGCCACTTTTGCCATCGGTTGACGAGCTAATCGAACAATCTAATGATGGCGTTTGACGAACCGGATTATCTCTTTGAAGAGCGGGGCTGAGTATTCAGGGGACTACACATTTTGGCTACGCAGGGCTACGCATTTTGGCATGCGTAGGACTACGTAGTGGGGTGGTCGGTAGTTGGTGGTTGGTGGTCGGTTGTATGCCGCAACTGACCACCAACCACCATCTCAAACCAACTGCTCCTTATTTTCTAATGCAAATTTGAGCAGCGCGTTGCTGCCGTGCAGGTCGAGTTTCGCGCCAATGTTGAGGCGGTGGCGTTCGACGGTGCGGACGCTGATGAATAGCTGTTCGGCGATTTCACGGCTGGTTTTTTGTTCGGCGATCAGTTTGAGGATGCGCAATTCAGTAGGCGTCAGATCGTTGATGGAAGGTTGTGCTGCGGCAAAGCTGGCGCGGCGCTGGCTGCGTTTGACCAGATAGGTGGTGAGCGGGGCGCTGATGTAATTCTCTCCGGCGGCGGCGGCTTTAATGCCCGCGACGATGTCGGTGATGGCGCTGTCTTTGAGCACATACCCTTTCACACCCAGATCGAGCGCCGTGTTGAAAAGCCCTTCGTCTTTGTGCATTGTCAGGAATACGACTTCGGTCGCCAGATGCAGTTCCCGCAAAGCACGCACGACATCAAAGCCGCCTTTTCCCGGCATGTCCACGTCGAGAACGGCAACTTCGGGGTCTTCACGGCGAATGCATTCCAACGCGGCTTCACCGTCTTCGGCTTCGGCAATAATTGTTAGGTCCGGCGCTGCGGCGATAATCATACTCAAGCCGCGCCGATACACCGGATGGTCGTCGGCGATCACAATGCGAATTTCATTGGTCATAGTCATTGTTTGCTATCAATCGTGATCTGAATTTTCGTGCCGTTGCCCAGCGCGGAATCAATGGTCATTTCACCTTTGAGTATCCGCACGCGTTCGTGCAGTCCCTGCAACCCGAAGCCGCTGCCCTGTCGTTGCGTCACGGCGAATCCGCGCCCGTTGTCTTCAACTAACACGCGAACCGTTTCCCCGTGCGGTGTAATGACGACGCGCGCGAAAGTGGCTTGCGCGTGCTTGACGATGTTGTTCACGCATTCCTGCACGATGCGATAGAACGTGACTTGTTCGTTGTAAGAAAACAGTTCGTCAATCGCGCCGAACTCGGTTTGAATTTCCAGCCCGGCTGCCGTGCCGACCTTCTCAATCATAAAGCGCAAAGTATTTGCCAGCCCGATTTTATCGAGCTGATACGGGCGCAGGTCATAGACCACCTGCCGCACTTCGTCAATCGCCTGCGAGGCAGTCGTAGAGATTTCTGCAAGCGGTTCTTGTGGTTGCGCCGCGTCGTTTGCGGAGTGGAGGCCAATCATCGCCCAGTTCTTGATAACCAGCAGTTGCTGCCCCAGACTGTCGTGCAATTCGGCGGCAATGCGTTTGCGCTCCTGTTCCTGCGATTCGATCAACTGCTGCGCAAAGGCCTGTTGCGCCGCCTCGCGTGCTTCCACTTGCCGCACGCGGTATCTGAACGCTGCGAACACTGCGCCCGCTACGGTCAACACACTTAACGTAAGAAACCACCAGGTACGATAAAACGGCGGCACGATTTGAATGCGTAGGCGCGCGCCCGCTTCGTTCCACAGGCCGTCGGCATTCGCCGCAATCACGCGAAAGGTGTAAGCGCCTGGCGCAAGGTGCGAAAAATATGCCGTGCGCCGCGTGCCTGCGTCTACCCAATCAGTGTCTGCGCCCTCCAGCTTGTATTTGAACCGCATATTTTCTGAGTTGATGAAACTCAGCGCCGTATACGCAATCTCGAAATTATCCTGACCGGGCAGAATACGAAGTGTGGAGTGCTGAGTGCTGAGTGCTGAGTCCCAATCCTCTCCCGATACAACCTGATTGTTGATTTTCATTTCTTCAATCACGACGGGCGGTGGTTGTGAGTTGGCTTTGACGTTGGCTGGATCAACGATGGCTACGCCTTCCATCGTCGGAAACCACAGCTTGCCGTCGCGGGTTTTGATGCCCGCCGGCCATCGTCCGCCGTTGCATTCGGTGCTGGGCATGCCGTCGCTTTTGTTATAAGCGAGGCAGTTGATGGCGCTGATTTTTCCTGCGGCAAAATCGTTCAGTTCCTGCTTGCGCACGCGATAAAGACCACGATTGCTGCTCATCCAGCACCAGCCGAAATCGTCTTCCAGCATTTGAAAAACGCCGTTGTCGAACAAGCCGTCTTTGGTCGTGTAGCGCGTGAACCGTCCGTCCTTGAGTCGCCCCAATCCGCTGTCATACGTGCCAATCCAAAGCGTGCCGTCGCTGTCGAGTTTGAGCGCGCGCACCGCGTTGCCGGGCAATCCATCCTTTTCCGTCCACACGGTAAACTTGCCGTCCCGGTAATGCGTGATGCCGCCGTAACTGCCGAGCCACAGGCCGCCCTGTCCGTCTTCGATAATGACTTTTGTGTCATTGCCCGCCAGTCCGTCTTTAGTGGTGAAGTGCGTGAGCGCGCCGTGCTCGATACGCATGACGCCAATTTCCGTACCGACCCAATACGCGCCCGCACCTTCCTGGCACATTGTCCAGTAAGACAATGCCTTCAGTCCCAACATCTCCTTCAGCCATGCTTGCGGGAGGTAGCGTTGCTCTGACAAGCGCCACGATCCATTGATATACAACTGCCCGGCGCGGTCTTCATAAAGGGAGTGCGTGAAGCCGTGAAAGTCATCGGGCATTTTCAGAGCCGGTGGGTAAGGGTGCAAGATGCCGTCTCTGAATCGAAACAGGCCCGCGCCCGTCGTGCCGATCCACAGCGATCCGTCGCGGCTTTCGAGCAGTGGGTACACCTCACTGTTGCTCAATCCCTGCGCCTTGCCGAGCGGCGTGACCGTCTGGCGGCGGGCGCGAAACAGCCCATTGCCATTGGTGTCGAACCAGTAATTGCCTTCGCTGTCAGCGAAACCGGAGAAGCTGCTGAACCCTTCCGGTTCCTGCTGGCTCACCAACTGGCTTTGCATGGATTTCAGTTCCGTCAGCCAGAGGTGTCCCGAACCATCACGCGTGAGGACTTGCTGAATGCCTTGCTGGCTCGAAATCAGCCGAGGCTGTTTGCCGGGCAACCCTGTCTGCTCGCTATAAACCTGTGCCCCGCCGCCTTTCAGAAAACGCACCACTCGTTCGGGCGTAGCGAGCCAAACCTCGCCCGCAATCATGCGGAAATAGTTCAGAAAGATTGGAGTTTCCGCAACGGGTATGAGCGGCCCGGTATAGGTGGCGCGCAAATCTTCCGCTGGTTGAAACCTGTCCTCCGACCAACGCCAGACGCGCACCTGAACATCCGGCCCCCAGTAAAGCCCCTGCCGTTGGTACAATAAATCGTAAAGCAGAACATTGCCCTGCTCATCTTCGCCTAACTGCGGAATGACGCCCTCCGGCACTCCTTGCGCCTGCGCATAAGTCGTAAAGCGCCCCTGATGCCGCCGCACGATCCCGCCGTTTTCCAGCACCGCCCACAAATCGCCGCGCCAATCTTCATATAAATAAGTGAAGCGGTTGCTGGGCAGCCCCGGCGAGTTGCTTTTGTTGAAGACCGTGAAGCGCACGCCGTCAAAGCGCACCAAGCCGTCAAACGTCGTCATCCACAAATACCCATCGCGTGTTTGCACAATGTCGCGCACCGAGTTTTGTGGCAGCCCGTTGTCCGCCGTCCAATGGTCAAAACGATATTGGGCTTGGGAAAAAATCGTAAAATAAACCAGTGCAAGCCCACCTAAAGACAATTTGTAACAGACGCTAAGCCCATAGCGCATAAATTTATGTTCACAGCACTAACGCGTAGAGATGAATGATTGAGTTGGAGAAATTAGCAACCCAACGAAGCAAAGTCAGTCTAAACACGGCTTCTGACCGCGTCAACACAAACCGGTAAAGGAATGACTTGAGATGGCTTTTCAATGCGAAGATAAGTTTCTCATCGCGTGCGGCGGTAATAAATAGCTGCACCTGTTTTGTGCACAAAAGTGCTAATGCACCTTCTGTCAGCTTTAGTTTTGCAGTAAATTAGCTCTCTTTGCTGCGGAAGTTTTACATTATGGCGTGGGCCTAAGTGAAAGAGGAAGTGCTCTGCATGCTTGTAATTAATGGAGAATCGTTAACGCTGGCGGATACTGTCGCGGTGGCAAGAGGTGAAATGGTCGAACTTGCGCCAAATGCACGCGACCGGGTCGAACAAGCCCGTGCATTTATAGATAAGATTCTCACGCACGGCGAAGTCGTTTATGGCATTAACACGGGCTTCGGCGCATTATCTGAGATGGTTATCCCACCTGATGAATTGCAACAGTTACAATTAAATTTAGTCCGCTCGCACGCGTGCGGCATCGGTGATCCGTTGCCGGAAAAAGTTTCGCGGGCAATGTTGTTGCATCGGGCGAATGTCTTGGCAAAAGGATTTTCCGGCTGTCGCACTGTAGTAATTGATACGTTGATTGCAATGCTCAATCGCGGCGTGCATCCGGTGATTCCTTCGCGTGGTTCAGTTGGCGCATCGGGCGATTTGGCTCCGCTGTCACATCAGGCGTTAGTTGTGATTGGTGAAGGCGAGGCGATTTACAAGGGCGAAAAACTGGCTGGCGGTGAAGCGATGCAACACGCAGGGATTGCGCCGCTCACGCTTGAACCAAAAGAAGGATTGGCATTGCTGAACGGTACACAAGCGATGACGGCTACGGGCGGATTGGCGTTAGCGGCGGCACAAAATTTAGCAGAAGCAGCAGACGTAATTGGGGCATTAACCTTGGAAGCATTGCGCGGAACGCCGACGGCTTTTGATGAGAAAATTCAGGCGGTACGCCCACACGCGGGGCAAAAAACAAGCGCCGCGCGTTTACGTGAACTCATGACCGAAAGTGAAATTCGTGAATCGCATCGTGATCGCGCTGTTGATCCGCGTGTGCAGGATGCGTACGCGCTGCGTTGTATGCCGCAAGTGCATGGCGCAGTGCGTGATGCGCTCTCACACGCTTACAACGTTGTCGAAATTGAAATTAATAGCGCGACGGACAATCCGCTAATTTTTCCTGAGAGCGGCGAAGTTTTATCCGGTGGAAATTTTCACGGCGAACCTGTAGCGTTGGCATTTGATTACGCCGCCATCGCTATTGCTAATCTCGGTACGATTTCTGAACGTCGTACGGAACGCCTCGTCAATCCGGCGCTTTCAGGCTTGCCTGCATTTTTATCGCCGCAACCTGGTACGAATTCGGGCTTAATGATTGCGCAAGTCGCGGCGGCTTCGTTGATCGCAGAAAATAACGTCCTTACGCATCCCGCTTCTGTAGCGACGTTGCCAACGTCAGCAAACAAGGAAGACCACGTTTCGATGGGAATGACGGCAGCGTTAAAGTTGGCGCAAATCGTAAAAAATGTCGAATATATTCTGGCGATTGAATTGCTAAGCGCGGCGCAAGGCTTGGAATTTCTCAAACCGCTCAAACCTGCCAAACGTTTGCAAGTAGCGTATGATCGCGTTCGCGCTGTGGTTCCACCACTAGGGCGTGATATGCAACTTTCTGGTTATCTCGAAGCGCTCGTGCCGATTGTGCGCGAACTACATCAGGTTTAATCCAGTTTTCAATTGGTGTTCTATGCAAAGATTTACTCTCAAAAATAATAAGTACGCCAAAGCCAAGACCGTGAAAATTAATCGGCAAGTGACTGCACAAAAATTGTTACAAGTCGAACTCGAAAAATTACCGCCTGACGAACGGTTGATCGTTGAGCGATTCATCAGTCGTGGTCGCGTCGCGCGCAACATTCAACGCGAATTTGATGCGCAATTAACATTCGGCGAACGAATGGCAGATCGCGTTGCTACGGTGGGCGGAAGCTGGACATTTATTGGCAGTTTCGGTGTGTTTTTAGTCGTGTGGATGTTTATTAATAGCTATGTGCTAGTCACGCACGCTTTTGATCAGTATCCATTTATCTTGCTGAATCTAGTGTTGTCTTGCCTTGCGGCGTTGCAAGCTCCGATCATTATGATGAGCCAGAATCGCCAGGCTGAGATTGATCGGATGCAGGCGCAAAATGATTATGAAGTGAACATTAAAGCAGAACTTGAAATCATGCAGTTACACGAAAAAATCAATGAATTGCGCGAACAAGATTGGATGAATTTGCTCGAAATACAACATCAACAACTTGAGTTATTGGATAAAGTGGCGGCGGCGCTGCCCAATAAAAACAGTGGTGTAGAGAACACACAAGAATCGTAGTTTGAAAAAATATGAAAAAGAAATTGCTGCTCCTGACTTTGACTACTCTGATGTTTGCGCTGGGAAATTTTATGACGCTCGCCCAATCCAAAGAAAAATCTGCAACACAAAAAGCGTTTCTCAAGTTACTTGATCGCCCTCGCGTACCGCTTGCCGCGCAAGAAAAAATTCTTACAGATGAAAATGGCGTGCAGAAAATTCATTTCTCTTTTTCGTCAGAAGCGGGCGAACGCGTGACAGGGTTGCTGCTCAAAAAATCTAACGCGCAAGGTAAAAATCCTGTTGTCGTCGCGTTACACGGCACGGGCGGCAACAAAGAAGGTCAGTTGCCACTGTTGCAAGAACTCGTCGCACAAGGATTTATTGCGGTGGCGATTGACGGACGTTGGCACGGCGAGCGTTCGCCAACGGGCAAAGGCGCGGCTGATTATGTCGCAGCAATTTTGCAAACTTATCGCACCGGCAAAGGCCATCCGTTTTTATACGACACGGTTTGGGATGTAATGCGATTGGTGGATTATTTAAGCATGCGCTCTGATGTAAACGCCGCGCGCATCGGCATGATTGGCTTTTCTAAAGGCGGAATGGAATTGTATCTCGCGGCGGCAGTTGATCCGCGTATAACCGTTTCAGTGCCGTGCATCGGTGTGCAAAGCTTTCGTTGGGCGATTGAAAATAATGCGTGGCAATCACGCGCAGAAACTTTTCAAGCCGCACTTAATGCTGCGGCGCAAGACGCAAATGCAAAACCTGACGGAGAATTTTTACGCAAATTTTATGACCGCGTAGTGCCAGGAATTTATTCGCAATTCGACGGCCCCCAAATGGTTCCGCTGATCGCCCCACGCCCGTTGTTAGTAATCAATGGGGATTCCGACGCGCGCACGCCAATCCCTGGATTACAGGAATGCATCACTCCCACGCAAGCAGCTTATAAAAAATTGAAGGCAACGGAAAAATTCTTGCAGTATCTGCAACCGAAAACAGGGCACGCGGTGACACCAATTGCAAAGCAGATGGCGATAGATTGGTTTGTGAAATGGTTGAAATGAAATTTTTGTAGTCGGGGGCGGGCGACCACAAGGGATCGCCCTTACAATTTTATGCTGAAGATTTTGACCAGAGTTTGTTGATAACAGCCAGCAAAACAATCCCGCTTACGATGAAAACAGCAAATAAACCAACCGCATAACTGGTTCGTCCGTACAAAAAATTTCCAATCGTAAATAATGCCGACCAAATCACGGTGCAACCGGCAACCCAGCCAATCAGTGCCATCGGCAGACTTTCGCCCGTTTGCTTGGCTTCTGCTTCAGAAATGCCTGCAATCGCGCGAATTCTTTTCCACCCTGGCCCCGCAGGGCGAACTTGCTGATAAAAACTAATCAGTGTCCGCTCATCAGTTTGCGGAGCGAAATAGGCCGCCAACACCCAACAAATTGTAGTGACTGCAATCGTAATCATTAATTTCGCAGCGGACGGCATTGATACTTGCAATAAAATTATTGAGACCACAAATGAACTAATCATCGCTACGACCTCGCACCAAGCGTTGATGCGCCACCAGAACCAACGAATTAAATAAAGCAGTCCTGTACCTGCGCCAACTTGCAAAATAATATCGAACGCGTCTTTCGCTGACTCTAAGACAAACACTAAACCTGATGACAAGAAAAATAACAGCACCGTCGCCAAACGCCCCATCAACACATAATGTTTTTCTTCGGCTTTATCGTTAATGAAGCGGCGATAAAAATCATGGACAAGATACGATGCGCCCCAATTTAAGTGGGTCAAAATCGTAGATGAATTGGCAGCAACTAATCCGCCTACCATCAAGCCGACAAAGCCTACCGGCAAAAATTTCAGCATCGCCGGATATGCAATGTCGTGGCCTAATAATTTCGGATCAAGCGCGGGGAAAGCAGCCTGAATATCCGACAATTGTGGATAAACGATAATCGAAGCGAGGCCAACTAAAATCCACGGCCAGGGGCGTAACACGTAATGCGCTAAGTTGAAAAATAAAACTGCACCAAGCGCATCTTTTTCTGATTTAGAAGCAAGCATGCGCTGCGCCATATAGCTGCCACCACCTGGTTCTGCGCCAGGGTACCAAACCGCCCACCATTGCACCGCTATCGGCATGATAAATACCGTAAAAGCCAAATCCCAATTGTTAGTAAAATCCGGCAGCACGTTCAGATAATTAAGTCCGTTCGGGCCTTTCATTGTTGAGAGCTTTGTAACAAGGCCATTGAGTCCTCCGACAACTGGAATTTTGAGCGCGAAATAAGCCGCCGCCACTACCGCCGTCATCTTGATGAAGAATTGAATCATATCAATGATGAGCACGCCCCAAAGGCCGGAATGCGCGGCGAACGCGACGTTAAGCAATCCGACGAATGCTAGGGTTTGCCAGCGCTCCAAGCCAAATAAAATCGCAGCAATCTTGCACGCAGCTAAATTCACTGTTGCCATAATCAGGCAATTGAAAAAGAGTCCCAAATACACCGCGCGAAAGCCACGCACAGCGCCTGCGGCATTGCCCGAATAACGAATTTCATAAAATTCCAAATCGGTCAGCACGTTAGAGCGTCGCCACAATCGCGCATAAAAAAAGACGGTCGCAATTCCCGTCAATACAAATGCCCACCACACCCAATTCCCTGCTACACCATTGCGCCGCACGATGTCTGTGACAAGATTTGGCGTGTCACTGCTAAAGGTAGTTGCGACCATTGAAAGGCCAGCCAACCACCACGGCACTGAGCGTCCCGAAGCAAAAAATTCAGAGGTGTTTTGCGATGATTTTTTGCCAACAAATAAGGCAGGGACAAAACAAATAGCAACGCAAAAAATTGCAATGATCCAGTCAAGCAAGGTGAGCTTCATAAGTTGTTTTTGGGTAGGAAAGAAAGTAAAGAGTAGGCGTAGACGGTAGTTTGTAAACCAATCCTTATGAAGCAACTGAGGCATTAAATCTCAGCGCTACATAATAATACCTACCTTCTACTATCTACGCCTATTCTTAAATTATCTGCGGCTCAGGAATCCGCCCGCCAGACGAATGGCATCATCCATCATAGAACCATCGTGATTGGAATCCAGCACAGCAGATAACATTCCCATCAAAGGTGATTGTTCCTGCTGCATTTGTTGCGTTGCGCCGCCAAGCATACCTGCAAGTGAAGCAGGGTCTAGTCCTTGCTCTTGTTTTTGGCGACCTAAATAGCCCAACACGATGGGTGCAAGAATTGGCAATAATTTGGCAATTGTGCTCATATCCACGCCTGAAGCCTGGCTGACACCTTGTTCGACAGCCTCTTGCCGATCACCAAAAATGTGACCGAGAATGCCTGCGCCGTTGGCTTGTTGTGCGCCGCCGCCAAGCACGAATCCGGCGAGGTCGTCAAGCATACTACCGTCGTGGTCGCGGTCGAGCGCACCAGCTAAAGCGCCTGCGCCTTCATCAGTGGAAGCATTTTTAGCCAGCGCGCCAACGATCATTGGTAACGCAGCTTGAATGGCTGAGCCAGTGGTGCTTTCATCGGCTCCAATTGATTGGCTAATTGCACCGAGATTATTTCCTGACAAAACTTGTCCGAGTAGTCCTTGAATATCCATTTTTTCCTCCATATTCTGGTAACAGCAACGCCTCCGCATCGCTGAGATTGGTTAATGAATTCCGCAATATCTCTATTTCTGGGTAATTAATTTTGTTCGGGCAAATTGTAATTTGTGCGGTTATATTCTCAACCGTTATTGATTACAAATACAGGATGTTCGATTCAGACAAAATACGCAAGCGCCTACCTTCTTTTGCTGGACTAAACAAGGAAATTCCCGCTCGGTCATTGCCAATAATCAAAAGTGAGTTTTGAGCACTAACTTTAGTTGGCAGCCCTTGGCAAAAGGCCACCTGAGGGCGGGCTCAAAACACCTGTGTAGGAGCCATAAAAATAGCCGCGCAAAGCTTAAGCTTTACGCGGCTATTTTTTAAGAAATTCTCAAGGCCGATTTATCAGCCAGAAAATTCAACTACTCGGCATTTTTCTTCCGACGACGAATCACGGCTGCAAGACCCGCCAGACCACTACCAAGTGTTGCCAAGGTTAATGGTTCAGGAACAGGTGCGGCTGTAATCGTGCCACGAATACGGCTGGCATCGGGGCTGCTTGGCGCATTGATCGGCGTCGAAGGCTCCAATGTCAAAGTAAACGTACCAGTGCTAGGCGAATTGAAGGTCAAAGTTGTCGTTGACCAGACAACAGAGGCGCCAGAAGCTGTTGAAGTTATGGCACCTGTCAACGTCGCATTGTATACACCCGGTTTCGGTGACACATCACTCGGCACGGTAAATGTCACATTCAATGTAAACGTCGCACCATTGACAGAACTCAATCCTGACGATGTTGCATTGAAAATTCCCAGTGTTACATTGGAGGACGTAATCGCAGGCGGGTCTAACGTTACATTAAGTTCATTTGTTTTTGAACTAAAGGTAATCGTTGTACCACCAACAGTGAGCGTCGAACCACCACCGCCAACAGTGCCACCGCTACTACCAGCGCCGAAGCTACCAGAAGTATTGGCAGTTAACGTTACAGGCGCAGCCGAGACCGACACCAATCCAAAGAATAAAAGAGTCATTACTCCTAACAGCATATATGCTGCTTGCTTTTTCGGTAGAATCATCTTCGTTTCTCCTTTTTCGGAAAACAGGGAGGAACTCTGAAGGCTGCCGGCGATCAATACGATCTTCATCAAAGCTATTTCCCAAATGGGTTTATCAAAGAACGAAAGGGCAACGCTAAAGAATTTCACTTCACGGGGCAAATGAAATTTCGGAAATCCTTTCGCTGTACTGTACTGCTTATCGCAAATATCCAAACTGCTCGTCCTGAAAATCCCTCCGTAATGACAAAAGCCTACGACTAATATTTTGTTAGTAGTTTGTGCTAATAACTTCAATATCACGCATGCTTAGCAACGGCGAAGGTATCAGCGTTCCGCTTAAAGAGTAAAATGCTCTCTATCGGCCTTCGGAAGGTAATATGACCATGTACTTTCTGTTAGATGACCAGTGTAGTTTTTGCGAGTACAAAAGGAGAATACGGCGCTAGCTTAACGAAGTCAAGGGAAAGCGTTAAACATTTTGCCCGAATCAAACAATTTCCTGACACTAACGTAGGGAAACCCCTGAGAGTAGAAATTATGTAGAAGACTAAAAGTAAAACGGCTGCCCTTACTGGAAAAGTAAGAGCAGCCGAGTAAAACAAATGCGTTTGGGCAAAAAGCTTATTCTACTTTTTCCGACGACGCATCATAGCTGCAAGCCCTGCCAAACCGCTACCAAGCGTAGCAATTGTGAGTGGTTCAGGCACTGCTGCACCAGTATAAGTAATTGTGCCACGAATACGGCTGGCATCGGGGCTACTTGGCGCATTGATCGGCGTCGAAGGCTCCAATGTCAAAGTAAACGTACCAGTGCTAGGCGAATTGAAGGTCAAAGTTGTCGTTGACCAATTCACGGTTGCGCCGGATGTTCCCGCGCTGATGGTACCTGTCAGTGTCGCATTATATACGCCCGGTTTAGGCGATATATCGCTCGGCACGGTGAATGTCACATTCAGGGTAAATGTAGCACCATTGACAGAGGTCAGCGCAGTTGAAGTCGCATTAAAAACGCCAAGTGTTACATTGGAAGAAGCCAAGGAAGGCGGGTCTAAGGTGACGTTGATTTCATTAGTTTTGGAGGAAAACGTTACGACAGTGCCGCCAACAGTGAGCGTCGTGCCGCCGCCGCCAACAGTGCCGCCGCTGCTACCAGCACCGAAACTGCCGGTAGTTCCACCAGTAAAAGTGACAGGTGCAGCCGAGACAGACACCAGTCCGAAAAATAAGAGGGTTAACGCTCCTAGCAGCAAGAGCGCGGATTGTTTTTTGATTCGCATCATGTGTGTACTCTCCTAATCAAGTGGACAGTGGGGAAACCTCTTTGGTGCTGCCGGTTTATCTTCTTGTCAAAGCGATTTTTCCCAAAAGTTAAAGCTATATTGAAAGGAATTCATCAATTCATTTTTCGGTTAACAATGTATGATCTAACACCTTTCATCTGTATCATCTACCTCATTCAAGAACCGACGAATCTAATGTTCCTTACCTGTCTTAAAATTACTTGTGTTATCTCCTGCAATATAAAAAAGTATTAAGGGACAACATCAATACCAGTGAAGCGAGAGGTGAGGGGGCCTAAAATCAAAGCAGTGTTGCTAAGCTTTTAGGAGTTTCCAACTTCTTGGTAGAACCTGGAGTGCTTACTTCCTATATTCAACGGAACTAAACGAGGCAAGCAAAAAAGAATATAAAAGTAACAATTACTTACGTCAAGGAAATAAACCACTTTAAACGCTTATAACTGCAATTAATTTATATAGCCAAGTGTTGAGGAACGAGCGTATATAGAGGCAACGGGCAGGAAGAATGGAATGATTTTTGCTCAGCGCGACAAATTACTCCGTCGCAAATTCACCAATCAGGCCTAATAACCAAAACGGCTGGTCTGATTAAGCATCAAACCAGCCGTTGCTTTTTCGGTAGCTCAGCAGATTATTCGTCTACTGAGTCTTTCTTTCCTTCTCGTTTCCGCATCAGTGTAGCGATACCAGCCAATCCACTCCCCAACAACACTAAGCTGGCAGGTTCAGGTACTTCCGAACCAGGGATTTTCGCAATGAATTCTTGCGGGCTAGAAGCGCCGCCAACTGATGGCGTAAAGAAACGGAAACCGGAAAAATCGTAATTGGTAAAGTTTTGATTTTGCGCTTTGTTCAGCCACGAAAGCGCGCCTGAGCCAATCGGCGTGGTAGGAGTAAACAAACTCCAAATCGCAAATTGAATATCGCCAGTGGCACTAGGCTGCAAACTGAATTGGTCAAAAAGCCAAGCTGCTTGTTGATATTTTGCCAGCGCGGTTGGTTGACCAGCAAACCGCGCAGTTGATAAATCTGTCAGCGTGCTGATCGTCGCCGTCCAGGTTTGTCCCACCGAAACGTGATGCGAAAAATCATCACAAACCATTGTGATGGGGGTGCCATTCACTGTGCCAGACACAGGGCCAACATAATAGCCACCTTGCGTGGCACCATTCAATCCCGTCAGTTGTAAAGTTACGGTATCAGCTTTTACACCAAAACACGCTGTTAATAAGGCAAACAAGACCAATAGCTTTTTCATAGTAGTTCTCCAATAAATTTCTCACCTGCACCAAAAAACTGTTGGGTTGTGCCGGGGCTGCACCAGCGGCATGGGGCGACCGAAACTTTTGCGCGACCGAATCTTTCGTTGCGCCGCGTTGTTAAGATTGCTAAAGCCTGGCTGTCTCCAGTTTTTTATGCTCTGTGCGCGCTTGAGCCTTGCGCTGCGTCAAAAGCTACTTTAGCCAGCGTCCTTCACGGTTTTCTTGCTGAAATCTAGCAATTTGAAATTTTAAGCAGTAGGAAGGAAATCCTGCTGTTGCCCGAAATGACAATATTCCAACAAACAACAACGATTACATTGTGGATTGCGCGGCTGGCAAATTTTGCGCCCGTGGTAAATTAAATTGATATGCAAGGAAAGATGTTTATGGGGCGGAATTAAAGGTTCGATTAGTTTGTGCGCTTGTTCATCGCTGCTTTTTTGGGGAAGCAGTTCCAATCGGCGCAAAATACGAAAGATATGCGTATCCATCGGAAAAACTTGTTGCTGACACGCAAATAATAAAACGCAACGCGCGGTTTTCGGGCCGACACCTTTCAAGGAAAGCAAAAATAACAAGGCTTCAGCAGGGGCAATTCGCTTGAGAAAATTCAGCTCAAGCTTGCCCGTACGCGCGTTGATTTCGATCAGAATATTTTTGATGACGACAGATTTGACGTTTGCTAATCCGCCTGCCTTGATCGCTTCCGCTATTGTAGACGGACGCGCGCGCATCGCTTGTTCCCAAGTTGGAAATCTTTTCTTTAAGCTCGCAAAAGCGCGATCACTATTAATATTGGTGGTGGACTGCGAAAGAATTGTGCCAATAAGTTCGTCGAGAGGATCAAGGTTGAGGGAGGGGTGCGGTTGCCCGTAAACCGCTTCGAGCATTTGCGTGATATGTTGGAGGTGATATTTTTGCTCTTCCACGCGGTATAAGTTTATGCTTATTGCAATGACCAACGTAATGTAAACGAGTGCGGTTTCCCGTCCGCTTTATCACCATCTCCGACCCGCACAATCGTAGTGAAGCCATTGCCCGCCGATGGTTGCTGTACAATCCGAATCGGCGACTTACCATTCGAGGCAACCAGGCGAACGCCGATGGAGGCATTGGGAAAAGGAGCGCTGAATGATGCGCGTGCATTCTGCGCTCCGGCACCTGCCACATGGCGCACAGAAGCGCTTCCACCAGTAATAACGATGTCTTCCACACCTTTTACGACGCCGCTCCACGTTACTGTGCCAGAGCGTAATTCTGTAGATTGACGTGATTGCTCAAGCTGCTTGCGTTCTATTTCAGCTTTACGTTGTTCCGCCATCCGGCGTTCGTAATCGTCCTTTTCTCGTTGCAATCGTTCCTCTGCCTGTTGCCGCAGCGCGTTCGTTTCCTGATTCACAATCGCAGCGCTTTGCTTACGGCGTTCGCTATCAGTATCAATCGGTTTAGGCGGTTCAGGCGCCACTGCCGCTTGCGTGCGCAATTGCTCGTTGCGTGCAGTAATTTTTTTACGTTCTTCTTCAGCACGGCGCGTGCTTTCTTGCAATTCACGCAAATATGCTTCGTCTAATTTTTGCGCTTCAGCCTCGTTCACTTTCGGGTACATCACAGGGCCAAGACTGCCGTTCGGCAGCGGCGTGCCTGTTGGAGTCGTTAGGCCGCCGCGACTCACTATCAAACTATTGACAACCTTTACTACGCCTTGCAACGGCTTAATTACATTTTCCGCCCCATCTTTTTCCATCTGCGTTTGCGCTTCTCCGCTTAGTGTAACAACACCACCTTTCACATCAATTTTGTAGCGCGTCCCAATTGCCGTCGGATTATAAGCGGTTAGAATTTGCTTCACGCTATCAGCAAGTAAAGCATCATTCGTATTCAGGGAAGCAGGAGTTATACTCAATTCGGAATTCGGCGTAGCGGTTAGATCAAGCACTGGATTGATACCAGATGCTGTTGACAGTGGACGCGTGTAAAGGTCTTCCTGCTTTTTGCTTTGTAATAATCGCTCCTCGTCCATCCGCTGCTTTTGCCAAATCAGAAAACCGATGAGTGCCAAAAAGCTAAGTAAGCCAACACCTATCAACATCATCCGTTTTTGTGCATCAGTGAAAACAGGAAATCTGCGTTTACCTAATTCCGTTTCCTCAATCGGCACAGCCACCATATCGTTGCTATTCCATTGCGGGACAGGTTCAGTGGGCAAGACAATTTTTTTCTTTAAATCGCCCAAGGCTTGAATGATGGCCTCTTCTTTTTCGAGCGGGACCGGTTCAGGCGTCTTCACAACGGTAGCCTCTTTCAATTTCGTCAATGGAATGGGAGTAATTTCGGTGACTCCTTCATTTTTTTGCGCCGTGACTTCCGTTTGTTGCGAAACGAATAAATCCAACGCTTCTTCTAATTGCGCTAACGATTCATCCAGCGAAGGCACAGCCGCCGGAGCTGGTTGTTCATCAGGTGAGAGTGCGGGGTTTGCCATACCAAAATACTACCTCAAAACAGTTGGGGGCTAAGTGCTTGTTCGTTTTAATTCCAGATTCAAAGGACGTAATGCTACTTCGCTCATCCAGGCTTGCTGCGGTTGCATTAACATTCCCACAATTACCGCAGCCACTTCTTCAGGTATTAATGAATAGCCAATCTCGCCATTTTTTTGCAGCGTAGCATGATTTGTATCTGCATTTGTATCTGCGCGTTTTGCTGTGGCAGAAAAATTTGTCGCGACTGATCCAGGCAATAACACGGACACGCGAATATTATGCTGGCGCACTTCCAATGCCAGCGATTCGGTAAATCCAATCACGCCGAATTTCGCAGCGCAATACGCTGCCATATTTTTGATGCCGTTGCGTCCAGCGCCCGAAGAGATATTAATGATTTGTCCTGCGCCTTGTTCTTTCATGGCAGGTAAAACGGCGCGACATGTGAGAAAGGTTCCGGTCAAATTCGTATCCAGCACAGTGCGCCAATCAGCTAATGAATAACCATCCACTTCGCCGTTCAAACTTAATCCAGCACTGTTGACGAGTATATCAATGCGCCCAAATTTTTCGTGGATTTTTGTAAAGGCAGAATTTACTTGTGCTTCGTCGCAAACGTCGCAAGGGACAGATAAAACAACTATACCATCTTCATCAGCCTTCGTGGCAATAACGGCAAGACGCTCCGAGGATCGTCCAAGCAACGCAACACTTGCACCTGCCTTCGCCAGCGCCAGCGCAGTCGCGGCCCCAATCCCCGACGAAGCTCCTGTGATAATTGCCACCTTCCCCTGCATCATACAATTTTCTCGTTTACTTCAAATGCGCGCCGAAAAAAGCTAACGCTTTTTGCCAGGCGTCCTGTGCGTCAGGCGCGCTGTAAACTTCAGGACGCGCGTCATTGAAAAATGCGTGATCCGCACCCGCATAAATTTTCACTTCGCCTTCTTTACCATATTCAGCCAAAGCATCACGTAAACGTTCCATTTTCTCGACGGTAATCCATTGATCTTTTTCGCCGCCAAAAAATAATACCGGACAAGCCAGCGTAGCGATAACGGATAAATCGTCGGGCATTCCGTAAAACGGGACAGCCGCGTCAACTGTATATTTGCAAGCGGTCAATAGTGAATATACTCCGCCCATGCAAAATCCGGTGATGCCAACACGCGTGACTTCCGGCAAACCGCGCAAATATTCCAGCGTAGTTTTCAGCTTTGCCAGTGCATCTGTGGGTGTAAGGCTTGCCATCAATTGTCCGGCTTCACCTGCATCTTTGGTAATTTTCCCGTCGTACAAATCAACCGCAGCAGTAATAAAACCTGCCGCAGCATAACGACGAGCGATGTCTTTGATATGATCGTTAAGCCCCCACCATTCGTGAATCAAAATTAACGCGGGAGCAGGTTTGCCGTCCGCCGGACGCGCTAAATATCCGGGGGCGGAATTTCCGTTAGCAGTAAAGGTTGTTTCGGTTGTCGTGATTGGTTGTTCTGACATAGATGATGTTTTGACGTCGATAGTATGTGAAAAATCGGGACGTAATATTTAGACGTGTTATTTTCAATTCTGGCCGGGGAAATATAGCGGGAAAAACTATCCGCGTGCAAGCGGGAAACCAGTTATTCTTGCTTTCAACTCATTGGCAACTCATAATCTTTTGGCGTGTAACGCGCTTTTTGCTAGAGCGTGCAGTTTGCCAAAGAAATTGGTTCGCAGCAATAAAAAAATAAAGCGGATGTGAACTCTCGCAAGAGAGCGCAATCACGCTAGCGAAAATCTTTTTTTTCAAGTTGGTCTGAGTTTATCCAAAACCTAAAAGCGAATACTCAAACACCTAGCGACACTTAAAAATTAAATAACAAAGGCATCAGGTCGGTAACGGCATCTCCCCCGATCTTATGTTTTCCTACTATTCCTTTTGCCTTGCTTATGCTCCATATCACGAACGGCGACAGCGCTGCCGAAACGATAAAAGACGCTGTATTCTCAGGACAAATCCTGGCGTGGCGCGACGTGTTGCACGAAGGCCCAGTCCCCGCTGGACTTTCGCTGCCGCAGCTTAGCCAGATTCGCACAAAATTTATTGTCGGTCTTGGTTGGGGCACGAATGAAGAAATTGCCAAAGTCTTTCACGAACGCGATCAAACACTGGCGCGATTTCGTGAGCACGAAGAAATTATTCTCTGGTTCGAGCATGATCTGTACGATCAATTACAACTCATTCAAATTTTGGATTGGTTTTTCGAGCGTGAATGCGGAGCCACAAAACTCAGCCTGATCTGCATCGGCGAACATCCTGAAGTGCAACCGTTTCATGGCCTCGGCGAATTAAGTGTAAATCAAATGGCAGCGCTGCTTCCCTTGCGCCATATAATTTCACACAAAGAGAAAAAAACGGCGCGCCTAGCTTGGCAAGCCTTCACTAGCCCCGATCCAACTAATATTGAAAAATTCCTGACGACAGATACTTCAGCTTTACCATTTCTCGCCAAAGCATTGCGGCGTCAGTTGCAGCAATTCCCCTCTACTGTGAACGGACTGGGACGAACAGAGCAGCAAATTCTTACGGCTGTTGCGCATGGCAAACAGACGCCGCAAGAAATTTTCCTTGCCGACCAAGCGCAGGAAGACGCCGTATTTATGGGCGATGATTCGTTGTGGATTTATCTGCACACTCTTTGCTCTGGCAAAGAACCATTATTGCAAACTAAAAATGGAGCCACATTTTTTCTCCCCAAAGCTGAAACAGAACGCCTCTTCGCTGCACAAAAATTAGGACTCACTATAAGCGGGGAAAATGTTGTGAACGGTACAGCCGATCAAATAAAAATCAACGGCATTGATCGTTGGTTTGGCGGCGTGCATTTACAAGGCAATAAAGTTGCGTGGCGTTGGAATGGTAATAATTTATTGTATTTCGCAGAATAAAATTTTCGCCGCAGTATTACGCAGTAACAAAGGTTGCGTTTGAGATTGCGCATAAACAATTGTGTTTAAATTTTCCTTGACAACTTTTTTCGATGAACTTATTTTAACAGCCTCAGTAAAAATTAACTCACAACCATCCGGCAAATATTAAAGTTGAAGTTCTCACTGGAAAACTGATTAATTAAGTCCATGAGTTTATTTCACCCGTGGTTTCTAGTTTAAGGCCGATTAGAGACTCAGCCCTAAGGTGATCTACAACTATTCTCTTTATAAAATTCGCCATTTCACAGATTAGTACACAGAAAACTAAGTCAATTGATAAAAAAGTGGAGCGGGTTCTTTACCCCCACGGATACTCTATTATATCCACTGGCGGGTAAAGAACCCGCCACTACACCACAGTGGCAATCCCGCAATTATCAAGCAACTTGGCTACTCGCGTATAAGTTAATGTGAAATTTTAATTAACTAGAAGCTCAGGCCAAATAGCAACTTCAGTGCTATTTGCGCTCCTTCGCCATTAGAAAGGTAATCGGAAATGACAACCTCACGCACAGCCTTGCACAAATCACATTTTTTTCTATTTGTAGTGCTTATTGCATCCATTATCACGACAGGAATTGCCGCCCCTGGCGATCAGCTAGCAAAAATTACTGTTCCTGTACCAAGTGGACTCGGTGTTTCGGTTGCTGTTGATTGCGATGGATTTCTTTATTACACAAACAGCTATTCCGCTAATCTCTATAAAATTAAGAGCGATGGGACATTGGTCAATACGATACCACTGAAAGATTCAGTTACAGGAAACCCCATCTCATTTGGGGCAATGGCGTTTGATATTTCCAGAAATGCGATTTGGGCTGGCACTGATAATCAAGGGAGCCCTGTGCAAGTTTACTTGATTAACCTTGCAACTGGAATCGCCACATATAAATTCACAGCGGCAACACCGGGGTTCGGATTTGCTGATGGACTAGCTTATGATGGAACAGATGATTCAATTTGGGTGTCAGATGATTCATAGATCATTTCAAGGCCGATGGTACTTTTATTGGGACAATAACTCCGAAAAACTCAGGTGGTGGTAATTTAGGCGCTATCAGCGGCGTTTTGGTTGGGGTTGGCAATTTGCTCTATGTTGGGAGGAATGGATTTGGTGAAATTGTGAAAATCAAAAAATCAGATGGTAGTTTTATTGGCTCTTTTTCTTCTCCTAGCGGTCGTGATGAAGACTTGGAGTGTGACATTGTAAATTTCCCCGGAAAAACTGCTGTGTGGTCAAAGGATGCTTACAATAATACGATAACAGCTTTTGAGATTGAACCTGGAACCTGTGCTTGCAGTGGAGGCGCAGTTGTTGATGGAGGTAATGTCCCTATCACCGATCAAAAAGCAGGGTCAATGTTGGTATTTCCTTATTATACAAATGCTGGTCAAGCAGATACGCGCATTCAAATAACCAACGCAGGCGTAGACCCAGTCAAAGTTCATATTTTATTACTGGATAAAAGCTGTCAGCAATTAGATTACTATGCTTGTATTACGCCTAATGGCAGTCTAACGGATAAAGCTTCTGTGTTTGATCCTGCTAACACAGGTTATATCATCGCTCTGGCTGTGAATGATACAGGGCAACCGATTGTTGCCAATCGCTTGATCGGAAATGCGTTTGTCAATGACGGAGAATACGTTGATAATTATGGCGCAGAAGCATTTTGGGGCGGAGCGGAATACGTCCCGAGTGTTGTAGCGAATAATACCAAAAATAATACAGCTAATTTGACGTTAAAGGCTCCCTGTGAATTTGCAGTAGAAATTCAAAGCCCGAAAGATGCTGTGCAACGCGTGATCGTCGCGGGGCTGCGTGGTGATGTGAATATGATGTCTGTAAGTGGAGCCGCACAGGAAGGTACAGGCTTCGCGTACAATGCACAAGAGCAAGGCGGGAGTTTTCAGAAATTCCTGACGGGTTCGTGTTTTTCCGACGCGTTAATCACCAATACTTTCCCGCGTGTGCCAACGACCTTAGGCACTATTATCAACACAGGGAATGCGGGTCACATGCGCTTTTCAATTGGCGCAGGAGTAGGGTTGCTAATGACCGCCAAAAATTCGCAATCCAGATTTTATGGCATTCGCACACTGCATAAAACCAAGACAACACAAGTCACGTTAACAGTACCCGTTTTCATGCCAACGTGTTAGCCTACTCTTCCGATAATAGAAAGGCGAAGCATTGCTGCTTCGCCTTTTCTTTTGAGTAATGCCGTAAAACGACTATGATACAAACACGCCAAACAGCGGGTGCCAGTAAATCGAACCGTGTTGGAAATGGCTGACGCGGCCCGAGCCAAACCAAACTTCTTCATCACTGGTCGGATAGCCTAACGAACTACGCTCCCAACCAAGGCTTGCCCATTTGTCACGAATCAAACCGTGAACTTCGTGCGCGCCTGTCGCGGGTGTCCAATAAACTGAACCGCCTTGGAAATGGTTGTAGCGACCAATACCATCTGGCGTAGTGGTTTCATCCGTTAACGGGAATCCTAAGAATCCACATTCCCAGCCAAGCCCTGCCCATTTGCCACGAATTGCGCCGTGAACTTCGTGTGCGCCTGTCGCCGGTGTCCAGTAAATCGAGCCACCAGCGAAGTGATTGAAACGCCCGCCACCACATGCCGTGCTCAGTTCATCTGTTGTGGGCGAACCGAGGAAGCCTTCTTCTGCACCTAAGCTGTCCCATTTCGCACGGATCGCGCCGTAAACGATGTACGGAACGCCAACTGCGCGCCAGGCTTGGGCTGTAGCGTTGTATTCGGTGCTGCCTGCGCCATACAAATCCTGCGCAGCTTGCAACGTCCAACGACGGGCATCAACATAACGATCACTTGGCCCCAGATAAGTCGTCAACGCGCGATAGAAAATTGCCGCCGCTTTGTAACGACCAATGCCGCTCACGCTCAGCCCACTGGTGGAATTGGTTCCGCCTTGCGCTAGCAAATAAAACGCGTTGTTTTGAATGCCGCTGTTGGTGTGAACGCCGCCGCTGTCGCCTGTGCCACGGTAGCGATTCGAGTAATGATCAGGATCGCCATACAAAGTTGGATTCGACATGCTGCGCAGCGCATCGCCCGAAGTCGCAGGCGTATAGCAATCTTCGCCAATCAAATAATCGGCGTGGATGCCCGAATAATATTCAATCATCGTGCCGAAAATATCTGAGAACGATTCATTCAGCGCGCCGGATTCTTTGGAATAAATCAAGCCCGCCGTTTTTTGCGTCAGTCCGTGCGTGATTTCATGACCAACAACATCAAGCGCAACCAATGGCGTGAAGGTTGTGCCATCGCCGTCGCCGAACGTAATCACTGAACCGTTCCAAAAAGCATTGTTGTAATTTGTGCCGTAATGGACACGCGCTACCATTTTGTAGCCTGCGCCATCAATGCCATTGCGACCAAAATAGTTCTTGTAATAATCCCACGTTTTCGCCATCCCGAAATGTACGTCAACAGCAGCAGATTCTGGATTTGAAGTTAAGCCATTGCCCCAAACGTCAATCAGACTGCGTTGGAAAACTGCGCCTGTGGTTGCGTTTTGCGTTTCTGCATTCCCGCGTGAAGTATCACGCATCAAGTAATTGAAAAATGGAAATGAAAACACTGACTGCGTGTTGATCGTGACACCGCCACTGTAAAGACTGTAGCCAGTGCCGTGCTCAATCGCATTGTAATGCCACACGATGCTGCCATCTTTGGCATTCACGAAATATTGATGATTTGCGGTAGCGTCTGTGCCGTCTTCGATTTTCAGTTCGACACGATACACCAGCGTAGCGCCTTTATCAGCGTCATCATCTTTGAAAACTTCGTGCGGCAAAACTACCAGTTCAGCCGTAGGTTCTTCCGCAAATTTCCCTGCGAACTTCAGCGCATTTTTTGCGGCTTCGAGCGCCTGCGTTTCACTAATCGTGGGCGCAGTTTCAACTTCAAATTCATCAAAATTGCGACCACTTACCGCGCGCATGGCTTTGGAATCAAGGTGCGTGATGACTTGTGCGCCGAACACGCGGACGCCGCTGCGAAATTGATTTAAGCGCACGTGCGTCAAACCTAAATCGTCCTGCTCGGCACTGACCAAAGCGAATTCCTGCCGCGCCTCGCCTTGCTTTGCTGCAGCTTGTTCATTTCTGCCTGATGAATCAGAAGCCTTATTTTTATTAAGAAAATCAAGGCTGCGAGTTAAAGCAGTTGTCACCCAGGTCGGGCGTTTAGCCGCTTGACTGGTTGCGTTTTGGCTCACAGGTTTGTTGGCGCTTGCGGCGCCTGTTGTCTCTTCTTCCTGATAGCTTTTTAAAATGCGGCCTTTGACTCGTGTGTTGTCCGGTTCATTGTCCTGCTCTTGCGTTTGCGCTTTGAGCGACAAGGGTGGCAAGGCTGCGGTTAATAACATCGTTAGGCTAAGGAACCAAAGTAATACTTTTTTCATGACTAATTTCTCCTAATGTGTGGTCAATGTGAGTTGACGGCTGAGCAAATAGCATTCGCTCACAGTTATTTTTCCGATGGGAGCTGAGTTTTAGGGGAGGACAGCCGCAAACGCGTGAGGTGGCACCGTGATGAATAAAATCAGGCTGAGCAACAAGGCTGAGGCAATTCGTTGTTATTCATCTTTGTATTTTTTGCTGTCACTGAGAAAAGCGAAAACGAAATAAAAAAACTGGCAGGAATTTAAAAAAAATTCTTAAGCGTTGCAAAATTTTCGCTGCATTCATTACCAAATCGTATAAAGCCGCCCTGTTCTTACCCCATTTCGGATGCAGCTAATAAGCTAAAATATTCCTGTTATCGCCTTATCCGTAACGCTCAGGTCATTTACCCGTAAGCGATACTTTTGGCACCTGAATTGCCCTTTATAAACTTACCGTTTACCCCTGCAATCAATTAATACACTTACTCACAAAGGAGATGAACGTTATGACCATGAAATCTCGTATCTTAGCTAGCGTAGTGATGTTGATGCTGGTGAGCAATTCGTTTGCGGCCAGTAATCTCTCCACTGTTACCGCTTCACAGCAATCAAAACTATACGAACAAACACATCTGACCTTAGCCTTTCACGGGCGCACGGCAAGCTATCGCTCGTCGTATTACAGGCGGCCTGCACGACGTAATTCAAAATTGCGTACAGCCTTAACCATCGCGGCTCCGGCTGCGGTAGGCGCAGGCATCGGCGCATTAGCGGGCGGCAAAAAAGGCGCGGGCGTAGGCGCATTGCTCGGTGGGGGCGGGGGCGCAATATATCACCTCTATAAATCTCGTCCGCGATATTAATTAAATTCCCTATCACTCATTTTATGGCTGCGGTAACACGCGGCCTTTTTTGTGCTGCTTGCACCACCCCTGCCCGCACGTTATGATCGAGTTCCCCAACGTTCATAAATCAATTGTCTTATTTTTCTGAGGTAAATAACTCTCTATGGCACGTCCACAAACACTCGGTGAATTGAAGGCTGCGGGGTATCAGAGCCGTTCCGTCAAAGACGAAATGCGCCACAATTTATTGCGCAAATTAAAATCCGGCGAAACGTTATTCCCCGGCGTAGTCGGCTACGATGATTCGGTTATTCCGCAAATCGTGAATGCGCTTCTCGCCGAACACAATTTCATTTTGCTCGGCTTGCGCGGACAAGCCAAAAGCCGCATTTTGCGCGCGCTCACAGATTTGCTTGACGAAGAAATTCCCGCCATCGCAGGCTCAGAAATCAGCGACGATCCGCTCGCACCGCTCAGCGCATTTGGCAAACAAACAATAGCGGAATGGGGCGACGCAACGCCTATCAGTTGGATTTCGCGTGATTCGCGTTATGTAGAAAAACTCGCCACGCCAGACGTCACCATCGCCGACATCATCGGCGACGTAGACCCGATTAAAGCGGCACGCGGCGGACATTTATTATCCGACGAATTAACGATTCATTACGGCCTGTTGCCGCGCGCGAATCGCGGCATTTTTGCGATTAACGAATTGCCGGATTTAGCGGGAAAAATTCAGGTCGGACTTTTCAACATCATGCAGGAAGGCGACGTGCAAATTAAGGGCTACCCTGTGCGCTTGCTGCTAGATGTGCTGTTGGTGTTTTCGGCCAATCCTGAAGATTACACCGCGCGCGGCAAAATTATTACGCCGCTCAAAGATCGCATCGGCGCAGAAATTCGCACGCATTACCCAACCGAATTGCAGCGCGGCGTAGAAATTACTAGACAAGAAGCGTGGACAAATCGTGCGGGCGAAATTGCGATTGAAGTCCCCGCCGCAATCCGCGAAATCGTCGAACAAATTGCGTTTCAGGCACGCGATGACAAACGCCTGGATCAACGCTCCGGCATCAGTCAACGCTTGCCGATCACAGTGCTGGAAGCAGCTATTTCCAATGCCGAACGCCGCGCGATTGCGAACAATGAATCCGTAGCTTCGCCGCGTATCACAGACATTTATGCCGCGACGCCAGCAATGACGGGCAAAATTGAACTTGAGTATGAAGGCGAACAAGTTGGCGCAGACCGCATCGCACATGAATTGATTCGCCGCGCCTGTGGCGAAGTTTTTATAGACCGTTATATCAAAGCCGACTCGCGTCAAATCTTGGATTATTTCAATCAAGGTAAAACCCTGAACGTAGCCGAAATGTCGAGCAACGCAGAAACACTGGCCCAATTTGGCAAAGTCAAAAACTTAATTGAAGCCGCGCGCACAGGCAAAATCGAAAGCGAATCTGAAGCCAATATTATTGTTGGTTGCGAATTATTGCTGGAAGGATTGCACGCCCAAAAGAAAATCGCCCGCAGTTCGCAAGCAGGCTCCGCCAGTTACACCCAGGAAAAACAAAACAAGCGCCGCAATCGTGAACTGGATGAATGGGATTTGAATTAAATGCAGGGTAGGCGTCCCGCCTGCCCATTTTCCCGACAGGAAGCAAATTTGATTTTAAGATTCGCCTGTCATTACAACGCGACACGCGGGACGCCTATCGTACATTTTTGTTATGCCAAATTACGAATTAATGAAAGCGATCATCACAGGTGGAGCCAGTGGCATTGGACTCGCTACGGCAAAATTGTTGCACTCGCGCGGAGCGTCCGTAGCGATGGTTGATGTCAAAGGTAATGACAATTTGCCAAATGACGAACGCGCAATTTTTATTCAAGCGAATCTTGCCAATCCTGATGAAACTGAAGCCGCAATCGCGCAAGCAGCAAATGCTCTTGGCGGTATCAACGCGCTCGTCAATAGCGCAGGCATTCAACGTTACGGCAAAGCGGATGAAACTTCGTGGGAACTATGGAACGAAGTCATGGGCGTAAATCTCAACGCTGCGTTTTTAACTGCGCGTGCATGTATTCCCTATTTTCGCCAAAACAAAAAAGGCGCAATCGTCAACGTAGGTTCCGCGCAATCGCACGCTTCACAACAAGGCGCAATCGCTTACGTCACCAGCAAACACGCGCTGCTTGGACTCACTCGTGCGTTGGCAGTTGATTATGGTTCTGAAGGCATTCGCACCAATTGCGTTTGCCCCGGCACAGTTGACACCCCAATGTGGCGTTGGACTGTGCAACAAGACCCGAATCCGCAATCGGTCATTGATGCCTGCATCAACTTGCATCCCATCGGTCGCGTAGGACAAGCCGAAGAAATCGCCGCTACGATTGCGTATTTACTAAGTGATGACGCCTCGTTTGTGAATGGTGCGGCAATTGATGTTGACGGCGGATTGCGTGCCTTAATTGGCGGTGCACCAAAAAAAGAAGTAGAGTAGATTACAGCTATGCCATAATTCAGCAAGCTTGAGGTACGAATTATGAACGCAACAATTACGATTAATCTTCCTGAAAAAATTAACTCAGCGTTGCAGGAAGCAACACAAGAAGAAGGTTTGACCGAAGCCGAATTAATCGGCAAAGCCCTTGAAGATTATTTGTATATTCGCAAGTTCAGAAAGGTGCGTGAGCGAATGATACAAACGTCGCAATCCACCTTCACTGATGAAGAAATTTTCGCCTCCATTTCGTGAAAATACTACTCGACACTAATGTATTGATCGCGGCTTTCGTCGCGCGTGGCTATTGTCATGAACTATTTGAGAATTGTGTTCGGCAACACACAATGTTTACATCAGAATTTATTCTTTCTGAATTTCAAGAAAAACTTGCTAAAAAATTTAAGTATCAACCACCAGAAATTGAACTAGCGGTAGAACTGTTGCGTAGCAAAATGCTTGTTGTTGCGCCTGCGCCACTCGAACAACCGATTTGCCGTGATTCTGATGACGATAATGTTTTAGCGGCGGCATTAGCGGGAAATTGCGATTGCATTATTACAGGCGATAAAGATTTACTCATCCTAAAACAGTATCAACAGATAAATATTTTCAGCCCAAATGATTTCCGAACGCTTGAAGAAGCGGAGCAAAATTAATATGCGTTTTACAAAATATTCCAAATGGTCGCCTGAAGATTGGGATGATCTGAATTTGCAGGATTTGATGGATGCGCTTTCGGAATTTTTGCTCGAAAGTGGATTCAATGAACAAATGAAACGCAATATGCGGAGGTGGCAACGTGGCTGGGATGATTTTGATGATCCAAATGATTTCAAGCCGAATGATGCGATGCAGGCTTTGCGTGATGCGATTCGGGATGCGCTGAAAAATTCCGGCTTGCTCGATCAAGAGCAATACAATCAGTTGTTTGATTACGAAGGCAATCCGCTCAACGATCAGCTTGAAAAATTAATTGATAAATTAGTGCAGCAATTGATTGACGAAGGCTATTTAAAAATTCAAGCTGAAGACGGCGTCGAAATGGGCGAGGATGGCGACGGCGAAACAGATCGCGCCAAGTTCCGCAATCAGCAACAACAAGGCGAGCTGGAAGATTACAAAAACGTCCGCATCAAATTTGAAGTCACGGAAAAAGGCTTGGATTTTTTGGGCTACAAAACGCTCAAACATTTGATGGGCAGTTTGGGCAAAGCTTCGTTCGGTCGCCACGACACAAAATATTTATCCACCGGCGTAGAGGCGCACGAATCGTCAAAGCAATACGAATTCGGCGACACCATGAATTTGGATGTGACGGCTACATTGGTAAATGCCATCGGGCGCGAAGGCTTGGGTGTGCCGCTGAATCTTGAATACAAAGATTTGATGGTGCATCAATCCGAATATCAATCGTCGTGCGCGACAGTTGTGATGCTTGATTGTTCGCACTCGATGATTCTTTACGGCGAAGATCGCTTCACGCCCGCCAAGCGCGTAGCCTTGGCGCTTTCGCACCTTATCCGCACGCAATATCCCGGCGACAGCCTGAAATTACTGCTCTTTCACGATTCCGCTGAAGAAGTTCCGCTGGCAAAATTAGGCAGCGTGCAAGTTGGCCCTTATCACACAAACACATGCGAAGGATTGCGATTAGCGCGGCGCATATTGATGGGGCAACGCAAAGACATGAAGCAAATTATTATGATTACGGACGGCAAACCTTCGGCCTTATTTGTCGAAGGCGACGCGTTCAGCCTCAGCCGCAAAAAAGGCGAAAGCGAAGGCCGCAAGCTCTACAAAAATTCGATGGGGCTTGATCCGGTAATCATTGACGCGACCCTTGCCGAAGCCGCCGCGTGCCGCAAATCCGGCATCATGATTAATACGTTTATGTTGACCGATGATTATTATCTGGTTGAGTTCGTAAAGAAATTGACTGAGATTGCACAAGGCAAAGCGTATTTCACTACGACGAATAAACTTGGTGAGTATGTGATGATGGATTTTATGAACGGGAAGACGCGGCGAGTGCGGTAAAGAGAAAGCCAAACAGGACATAGATAACGCAGATTTTGCAGATTAGCACGGATAAACTTTTATCTGCATAAATCTGTCTAATCTGCGTTATCTGTGTTCTGTTTTATTTCGGCCTGGCTCCAACTTGTGATTTAATCGGGTAGCCCTCAAAAACAAATTCACATCAAAAATACATCATGAAAAATTTGGCGATTATTTCACTAATATTTTGGGGATTAAGTTTTGTCACGGCGTGTCAGGCGCAAGTGCCAATTACACAACAACGCTACACTGAATTGCGCGGGGCGATGGATCGGCACGATTTAGTGAAAGCAGAAAATATCTTGCGCGAATTGCAAAACAAAAGTTCGCAAGGCTTTGTCAAAAATAATTTTGATTATTTACTCGCGCGCGTATTGGATCGGCGCGGCAATGCGAAAGAGGCCTCATCTGCTTATCAAAAAGTTGTCACACGCAATTCGATTTTCGCAGGTTATGCGCTGGGTCATTTGGCGGAACTTGCCAGAGCGGCCAGCGATTTCAAAGGCGAGCAAAATTATCTTAACCAAATGCTCGCGAAATTCCCTGCGCAACAAAATGCTGAATTGGCGCGCAAACGTTTAGGCGCGAGCTATTTCAAATCGGGCAATTACGCGCAAGCAATTGCGACGCTACAACCAATCAGCGGATTGTCTGGTTCGTTCGCACGCGAAAACCTGGCGCGCATTGGCGAAGCGCAATTGGCAATAAAGCAAAACGCGCAGGCTCGCTCTACCTTTGAATCATTACTGAACGGTGGCAAAGATGACGCTTCGCTTCGTGCAATTATGGGTTTGGACAAAATTGATGCCGAGGCAAAAACACAACTGAGCGAAATTGAACATTTGCGCCGCGCCCGCGTGTTGCAATTCAATCGTGCCTTTGCCGAAGCGCGTCCGCATTGGCTTGCGGTCATCAATGAATTCCCTGCCAGCGCAAATCGCGCCGAAGCGGCTTATGAAACGGGACGCGGGTTTCAATGGGAAGATAACTTCCGCGAAGCAGCAAAATATTTTCAAATGGCGTACGACATCGCCCCCAAATCTGAAGAAGGCGAACAAGGATTTTATTACGTCGGGCATTGTTATCAATATCTCAACGAAGCCGACAAAGCGATTGACCGTTATTACGCATTTTTAGTGCAATTTCCGCGCAGCAAATTTTTCGGCTACGCCTATCTCAATGCAATAGACACGTTGCGCGCGGTCGGCAAAAACACCGAGGCACTGACGTGGGCGCGACGCACACAAAATGAAACGCCCGAAGCGTTTGTACAGGTCACGGGATTATTTCAACAAGCGCGCATTCACTTATCGCAAGAAGATTATATGTCTGCGCTCGCGGATTTCACGGGACTTAGAACGCGCAATATTGGCGCGCGCGGATTGGTCGCAGGCACGAATTTGAGCGAAGTAAATTTCATGCGTGCGTATTGTTTAGAAAAACTCGGACGATTTGACGAAGCGATCACCGAATACGTGAGTTTCCCCGAAGGACGTAACGATGCGCGCGGATATTATGGACAACGGGCTACGGCGCGCTTGCAAGCATTGATGGGCAATCAACGCGCGACGCGCATCATCGCTACGAAACTGACAGGCTTTATTTCCGCCGCCCGCGAAGCCAACACGCAAGGCAACGCGCCCGCCGCGAAAGCCGCCGCCAATCAAGTCTTGCGATTAGTTTCTGACGATGCAACGCGCAATGAAATGTTACAAATTTTGCGCACGGCGTATGCCAAATTGCCTGGCTATGGACGCATCCCAACATACACGTTAACGCCCGCCGGACGCGCGAATTTATTGGGCGATCAAGAAGTCGCTGCAACTGGCAACGACAGCCGCACCTTAGCAAATGAGCTTTTATTTTTAGGTTTATATGACGAGGGCGCGCCGTTGCTGGCAGCTTCGGGAATGGTGACAGATGCGTATTCGCTCGCAGTTTATTTTGAGCGCGGAGATAATGCCGCGCGTGCATTGCAATTTATCGAAGGCCAATTCAATAGCATTCCCGATGATTACCGACCGGAATTAATGCCGCGCGCCACAGCAGAATTACTTTACCCAAATCTCTATCACGACGCGCTACAAAAATATGCCGTAACGCGCAACGTGAATCCATTTTTTGTGCTTTCGATTGCGCGACAAGAAACTCGCTTTGACGCGAAAGCCAAAAGCGGAGCGGCTGCACGTGGATTGTTACAATTTATTTCTTCGACTTCGTCAGCAATAGCGAAACAATTGAACCTCAGCGATTTTGAGCAGGACGATTTATACAATCCGAATCAGGCGATTTTGATCGGTTCGCAGTACATGAAAAATCTCTTCGACGAACTTAAACATCCCGCTAACGTAGCCGCCGCCTACAACGGCAGTGAACAATCTGTGCGCCGCTGGGTCGCCCGCTCCAAATCTGACGATGTAGACCGCCATGTCATCGAAGTCGGCAAACGCGAAACCAAAGATTACGTCTACAAAGTGATGAATAATTTGTGGGCTTATCAGGCGTTGTATCGGTAACTCTGGAAGGCTGGCGCTGTAGCCAATGCAAATGATGTTGAAAATGCGAAATATTCTGCCTTGCTTGCGCTTAAGTCATTCATCCTGCCGTATAGATTTCTCAAGCCGATTTATCAGTCTTGCTCGCATGAATAGGCCAATCGTTTTACGGCTGGTTGTGCGAGAAAATGGAACCAGCAGCCCCTGTGGGCCTGGCTTTGGCATTCGTTGCAGGAAGCTCAAGCGCCCTGCGAGAACTACACATTTCCTTTACCAGCCATCCAACCGCTGGCCTATTCGCTCTGCGGAAAAGCTCGCTGAACGCGGGCTGAAGACAGTTCGCCCTCTTTAGCAGTCAGGCTATTACCGTTTATCTATTTGAAATAGGCATTAATAATTGGCTGCGATCAGACGCGGGAACGGCGGGGACTTTCGCTAGCAATTCCTGATATTTTTTGTCGCCAATTTTCTGCGCAGCTAAACGGAACAACGCGAAAAACGATTGCGGTTCTCATGCGCCGATTTGTTGGTGCGGTCATTTTTGTTCGCCGCGCGCAAACGGAATCAGGTAATCAGATCACTGCTCAAATCACGCGCTGGATTGACGGGCGGGTCAGCTTCGAGGGCTAAAACTTCGAGCCCTTTTTCCGTGAGTTCTTTGGCTGCCATTCTGCCCGAAGCGCCAGAGCCAATGATAATTGTGTCGTAGATTTTTTCGATTGCATATTGCTATGAGCGAAAGATGAAATAGACCGCACCCAACAAACAAAAGGCGGCCCACAGGTAATCCAGTTTCAGAGGCTGTTGCATATACCAAACCGAAAACGGCGCGAACACCAGCAGCGTAATGACTTCCTGCATAATTTTCAGGCGCGGTAAACTCATCGCTGTGGCGCCGATTCGATTCGCAGGAACTTGCAATAGATATTCAAACAGCGCGATGCCCCAACTGAGCAGCGCTGCGACATACCATTTTTTATTGTTGAGATTTTTTAAGTGACCGTACCAGGCGAAGGTCATAAAAACGTTGGATAGAGTTAGCAAAATAATCGTGCGAGCGTATACAGACATGCTCAGTTTTTCTCCTTGGTTAATTCATAAATTAGCTTCACATCATACTATGCTCAAAATGCGCGCACCAATCTATACACGCTTCCGGCACACGCGAAAAAGACGAGCAAAGGTTTTTAGAGGAGAAAATTTCCGACCAATTTTTATTGTGATTTTGCGGCGGCAGATTGTGCTGCGACAGCTTTTTTTAGCTTCTCAATTGTTTCTTTGATTTGCGGCGCGTCGGGCGCGTTTGGAACGGCGGCAAGATATGCTTCCAACTCGCTAGAAGCTTTGCCGTAGTCTTTGCGTCGCATCTGAATATTGAACATGTATTTGTGGACTTGTGCCATATTCTTGCCGCCTAAAACAAGCGCGCGCTGAAAAGCGTGTTCAGCGGAGTCCAGTTTTTCAGGTTGCTGCGCCGATTTTTCCCAGAATACTATTCCCAGATACATGTGCGCCATCGGGTAACTATCGTCCAAGCGATTGGCCATTTCTAAATGCTCAATGGCTTCGTCGTAGCGTTTTTGCTGTGTCAGCAACATCCCTAAATTCACATGGCTGAGCGGGTATTTAGGGCCAACCGCCAACGCTTTTTCAAATTCGACTTGTGCTTCGGGCAGTTTTTGCTGAGCAAAATAAAATTGCCCCAATTTGTCATGCGCCATCACATAATCGGGGAATTCTTTAATCGCAGCCTGAAATGCTGTAGCCGCTTCGTCATTCTTGCCGTCCTTGAGTTTCTTAAGACCCTGCTCAAAATTTTTCTTCGCGCTCTTTGGCACCTCCTGCACGAAAGAAGAAATCATTTTATCTTTCGTGGAATTTTGGTCGCTGTTTTTTTCACGTAAATAAATTTGCACCATAAAAGTGCGTGAAATAGGGCCAGAAACTTCAACCGTTTCTGTGGCTGTTTCATACGTTTGATTATCGCCTGGCACAACGACACGATAATTGTTGCTGGCTAGTGAACGAAACTCAAAGTTTCCAACCGAGTCTGAAAAGGCTTCGCCAAAAATTCCGCCACTGGTTAATTCCAACACAACGCGCAGGCGACGTTCTGTGAAAGTACCATTCGGCTGAAATATTTTTCCGCGAATGATGTGACTATTGCGGGAGCCGCCGCTGTTTGAATCATTGCGACTGGGATTTTGCGCGCACACGTTCAGCGCAAAAAATAAAGAAGTAACGCATAAACAAAGCAGGCGAAAGAGAGGCTGACGCATAAAAACCTCCAAATCAGATGTGGGGAAGGAATTGTATTTGAGCGAGCAGAAATTGCACCGAGCAACTGACAGATATAAGCTTAGCAGAGTGATGAAATTTATTGAATGGTAAGAGTACGAAACCGAAGCTTATTCAAAATGCGGTTTCAATTTTCGGTAGGTATCAGACAAATCTTCCGGCAATACGCGCGTTTCGCCCACGGTCGTCATAAAATTCGCATCACCGCCCCACCGCGGCAACAAATGCATGTGCAAATGTGCGGCGATTCCGGCTCCGGCAGCGCTGCCCAAATTCATGCCTAAATTAAATCCATCAGGGCGATAGACTGTAGCAATAGCCACTTGCGCGCGCTTCGCCAAATCCATCATTTCATCAGTGACAGATTTATCCGCAGCGCTTAAATCAGCGATGTGCGCGTATGGCACGATCATTAAATGCGCTGAAGTATAGGGAAAAAGGTTGAGGACAAGGAAATTGTGCTGTCCGCGAAAAAGAATATGATGTTGCTGATCGAAAGCAGTTTGAGTAGAGGAATTCCCGGCATTTTGAGCAAATCCACAAAAGACACAACCGGCAGGTTTTTGCGTCGCTCCAACATAGTGCGAACGCCAAGGACTCCACAAAAAATCCATCTCAAGACTCAGCCAATGAAATTAGCTCGCGGCTTTGGTTTCCGCTTCATCATCGGCGTTAATTAATTCTTTCAGCTCTTTGCCTGGTTTGAAATAAGGTACGCGCTTAGCGGGAATGTCCACAGGTTCGCCCGTTTTCGGATTGCGACCGCGCCGCGCATCACGCGAGCGCACACGGAAGGAGCCAAAACCGCGCAATTCAATTTTTTCGCCACGATTCAGCGATTGGATAATATTTTTGAAAACTTCATCAACAATTACTTCGGAATCTTTTTTGGTCAATTCGGCTGCACGAGCCACTTCTTCAACTAATTCTGCTTTTGTCATTGCGGTACGCCCCTGTTAGTTGGTTCGCTATGAAATTATTTCCACTGATATTTAAATTTGACGGAAGTATCGGCTTCAGTTAATTGCTGCGGCCATTCGGCAGGTTTCGTCAGCACATCCGCGATTTTTGATTTGCCCAGTAAATCTAAAATGGACAAGCCTTCACGCGGAACTGGAGGCGTGACAACATTGGGTTCGCCTTTCATACCGATTAAGTTTGCCGTGTATCTCAGCGCGTCTTCGTAATTCCCGATTTTATCAATCAGCCCATTTTTCAAGGCTGACTCTCCGGTATAAACTCGCCCGTCCGCTAACGCTCGAACTTTTTCTTCGTTCAGTTTGTTGTCATCTGGCCCACGCCCTTGCCGTCCATCCACTACAACTTTGACGAACTGTCCATACAGCTCATTAATCATGCTTTGAAAGTATTCTTTTTCGCGGTCGGTCATTTCACGCGTAGGATTGCCCGTATCTTTAAATTCACCGCTCTTAAAAACAATCGGTTTCACCTTCGCCCAATCCGCTAAATCTTTGAAATTTACCCATTCGGCAATAACACCGATGCTGCCCGTGACAGAGCCGCCATTGGCAAAAATATAATCAGCCGGAGCCGAAATATAATATCCGCCGGAAGCTGCCACAGTCGCCATTGAGACGATGATTTTTTTCTTCTTCTCAGTTTTGACGCGTTTGACTTCCTGATAAATTTCTTCAGAAGCAGCAACACCACCACCAGGACTATCCACACGCAAAATAATCGCTTTGACGCGCGCATCTTCACCATACTGTTTTAGTTGATGATTAATACGCTTTGCCAATTCTCCGTTAATCACCCCTTCGACCGGAATAACAGCGATACGGTCGCCGCCCATGCCAAATCCGCCGCCGCCTTCAGACAAGGCAAACGCGCCAGCAATGAGCAAGACGCTAAAAGCGCCCAGTACCAGCACCCCCAAAATGATAATCAACGTGAGATTATTTTTTTTCATGACCACAATACGAAACAGGCTTTCGAGGGGAATACAAATTAACCTCTCGAAAGCCTGTCAAAAAAGATTACTCTTTATCTCCGTCATCATCTGCCGGACGATTGAAGTCCGCGATTTCACCTAAGCTTGCCATACCCGAATCACTTGATGTGTAACTGCGCACATCAATAATAGGTTCGTCTTTGCCGACTGCACGGACGGAAAGGCCGATTTTCTTGGCTTCAGGGTCCATCTTGAGAATCTTGAATTGCATTGTTTGTCCGATTTGGACCGCGTCTTCAGGTTTCTCAACGTGGTTTTCTGAAAGCTCAGAAACGTGGCATAATCCTTCGATCCCGTCTTCGATTTCGACGAAGGCACCGAAGTTAGCAAAGCGTGAGATCTTACCGCTGACGACATCGCCGAGTTTCTTCTCATCAAAGAAACGATCCCACGCATTGGGTTCGAGGTCTTTGATCGAAAGCGACAGGCGACGATTTTCTGTGTCAATCGCGGTGATAACAGCTTCGACTTCCTGATTTTTCTTGAGCGCTTCCGAAGGATGTTTGATGCGCTTCGTCCACGAAATATCTGAAACGTGTACGAGGCCATCAATGCCTTCTTCGATTTCGACGAACGCACCAAAATCAGTCAGGTTGCGAACCTTACCTTTGACATGCGTGCCGATAGCGTAACGCTCTTGCAACGTGTCCCAAGGGTTGGCTTCGATTTGCTTGATGCCAAGGCTGATGCGGCGATTATTGGTGTCAATTTCCAACACGACCGCTTCAATTTCCTGTCCGACATTGAGCATCTTGGACGGATGCTTGACGCGTTTTGACCAGCTCATTTCTGAAACGTGGACAAGACCTTCGACACCCGGTTCGAGTTCGAGGAATGCGCCGTAATCAGTGAGTGAAACAACCTTGCCGCTGACACGCGTGCCAAGCGCAAAGCGCTCAACGACTGTTGCCCACGGGTCTGGTACGAGCTGTTTATAACCCAAACTGACACGTTCGCGGTCACGGTCGAATTTCAAAACCTTGACCTGAATGTTGTCGCCAACTTTGAAAAGTTCGGACGGATTTTGAATGCGTCCCCACGACATATCGGTGATGTGCAACAAACCATCAAGTCCGCCAAGATCAATGAAGATACCATATTCGGTAATGTTCTTGACCTGACCTTCGATGATGATGCCTTCTTCCAGATTCTTGAGCGTCGTGTCTTTGCTGGCTTTGTTTTGCTCTTCCAGCAACGCTTTGCGCGAAAGCACAATATTGCTGCGCTTCTTATTGACCTTCAGAACGAGGAATTCCATATCCTTGTTCCGGTACGCATCCAGATTGCGTACAGGGCGAACATCTACCTGACTGCCTGGCAAGAACGCCTGAATACCGCCAATATCCACGCGCAAACCGCCCTTGATGCGATCAGTAACGCGACCAATAATTGTTGTATTGTCGCGGTTCGCCTTCTCGATCAAATCCCAGGTTTGCATGCGGACAGCATCGGCCCGCGAAAGCTCAACATAGCCATCGTGATTTTCAAGTTGCTTCACCAGTACATCTACAGTGTCGCCGACCTGAATCGTGACATTGTCGCCTTCTTTAAATTCGGCGAGCTTGACGATGCCCTCTGATTTAAAGCCAACGTTGATGATGACATCTTGTCCGGTAATCTTGACGACAGTGCCTTGCACGACTTCGCCTTCGCTTACTTCAGTTTGGCTGTCTTGTTCGTGTTGCGCCAGAATTTGCCCGAAATCAAAATCGCCAAAATCGTCGGCATCAGCAACTTCCGGCGCGGCAGTAACAGGTTCTTGTTGAATGTTTCCGGCGTCTAAGGCTTCAGCCTGACCACCAGAAGTAATTGTATTGTTATCGGTTGACATTGAAAAAGGAATTCCTCCTGAACAGACTGCATGGAGCGCTTGCTCCAGCTTGCAAATTGCAATATGAAAAAATCTTTGCGGTAACAAATAATAAGCCGAGGGATAATACCTTGCAGACTCTCGTTTGTCACATCTAAATCGCGGCTTCCGCTTGCTTTGTGTTAGGCGCTAAGGCGCGTAGCCGTTGCACGACACGCTGAATCATCCAATCCGGCGTCGAAGCGCCGGCGCTCACGCCCACACGTTTTGCGCCTTGTAAATCCTGTGGATTAATCTCGTCTTCAGTTTCAATCAGCGTTGTACGCGCACACAAATCGCGCGCGGATTCGACCAGTTTATTACTATTGGCGCTATGACGTCCGCCAATCACATAGAGCAGATCAACATCTGCTGCCAGTTTGCGAATCGCCGTTTGGTTCTCTTCCGTAGCATCGCAAATCGTTTCGCACACTTTTACTTCTTGCGCCTTGCTGCGAATGACATCCAGAACCGCTTGATATTTCGCGGGGCTAATTGTCGTTTGCGCAATCGCACCGACGCGTCCCAGTTGCGGCAACGCTTCGGCGTCCTCAATCGTTTTTACAACGTGCGCTTGATTATTAATGTAGCCAAGAATGCCAACAATTTCGGGATGCTTTTTATCGCCAACAATGACGACATCGTATCCGTCTTCAAATAACTCACGGGCTTTGCGCTGTGAATAATGCACATAAGGACAAGTCCCGTCCATCACACGCAAGCCTTGTTTTTTCAATTCGTCGTAAACGTTCGGCGCAACGCCGTGCGCACGAATAATGGCAATGCCTTTTTCCGGTCGCGCATTTTCATCCGCTAATTCAATACCGTCCGACGCCAGCCGATTAATTTCCTGTGCGTTGTGAATCAACGGTCCCAACGTCACAACCGGTAAGCCATTGGATTTTTCAAGGGCACGATACGCCAAATCAACAGCGCGCTTCACACCCATACAAAATCCCAAACTTTCAGCTAAAACAATTTCCATGCTACTAACAGTGTCCATTAATGCTTTGCGAAAAACACATTCTACCCGCGAACTAGCCCTGTTTACCAGAGCTAAGCCCCAATCCTATTTTGAAGGTGGAGATTAGTAAGCTGCGTAGCGCATTGCAAAAGCGCTGTGGCGGGTAAGACGGTGATAACTACAAACATTAACTTCTATACACATCCTGATTAGCGTAATCAAAACCAAAGAGGACTCTAATTGTTTATGGTTTTGATGTCAAGCTGTAAGATCAAGCTGGCGTACAGGTTAGCGTACAGCAGCGGGCTTACGCATTACTTTCTGTTTTGCAGGTTTTTCAGGAGTAAAAAATCTTTTCACTTCAGCCGGAGTCAGGGCGCGAAATTGCCCTAATCGCAGTTTCTCTTTGTGCAGCGACAAAAAACCAATTCCGATGCGGCGCAATTTAATAACAGAATGCCCCACGACATCGAACATCTTACGAATTTGCTGATTGCGGCCTTCGTACAAGATCACTTCAAACCAGGCATTGGTGCGACTTTGCTCCATCAACGTAATTTCAGCCGGAGCCGTTTTGCGGCCCTCAATCGTGACGCCGCGCCGCAATCGTTCAATTTGCGTTTCGTTGGGTTGACCTTTGACTTTGACTTCATAACGCTTGGGGATTTTGGAAGAACCATGCGCAATCAAATTCGTAAAATCTCCGTCATTGCTGAGCAATAATAACCCTTCGCTGTTGAAATCGAGTCGCCCCACTGGATGTACTTGCGAGCGGAATTCACCGACAAGATCAACCACCAGCGGACGCTTTTGTGGATCAGAAGTACTGGTCAAATAACCGAGCGGTTTGTTGAGCAGCAGATATATTTTTTCTTTGCGCTCAATTCTTGGGTTAAGCAATTTGCCACGCACTTTGATGTGATCGTGTTCAGGATCAGCTTTTGCGCCAAGTTCAGAAACAATTTTGCCGTTGACGGTTACAACCCCTTCTAAAATTAACTCTTCAGCCTTACGCCGCGAAGCCATCCCCGAAGCCGCAATGATTTTTTGAATTCGTTCTTGCATGCTTCCATCGAAACATAAAACCGTCGCCGATGTAAAATGATTCGACGAACATAAGAAAATTCAGTGCTATTCATCCCGAATCATTTTCTCTACGGGGCTATCTGTATCGGTTGGCGGGGCGGGTACAATTGTTTCTGACAAAGATAACTGTACAGTAGCAGACGCGCTACGATGCTTCCAAACATGCAATCCAAGCACAGTGCCATACCAAACAAAAAGCAACCCGCACGCAATGAATACAGCGTATAAACAGCGAACCCAAAATGTCGTGTACTCATCCACGGCTGAATCTACTTTTGGTTGAATCCTTTTTTCTGCCGCAGTTAAAAACCGTTTCAGCAGTCGTATGTATTTTTCTGTACGTGTAAGCTTGGGCAAAGGTTTGATTGGTGGTGTCCAGCCAGAACCACCATTTACGGTTCGGGCTGAAGCTTCCCATCCATTCGTTCCGCGCGGGAACTGGTATTGGGGGTAAGTACTTCTTACCATCGCATACGTGACAATTCGAGAGCCTGCATATAATCCATTTGCATAAATACTCCGCCAGTAAGGATTTAGGTTTGATAAATGTTGGTGCGCAACAGCCAGCGTGTACAAGGCATCTTTTGCCGCCTTCGTGCGCGGATAACGCTGAACAATTTCTTCATAAATCGGTATGGCACGCGCTAGAGTGTCATGTTCAAGCGCGTGCCTAAAAATTACTTGAGATTCATTGGGAAGCCGTAAATGTTCACTATTATCTAATGAAGAAAGTAGCCAATACCGCTGCCCATTCCATAAACCGGAGTTATAAAAAGTCAGTGAATCCGCATCAAATTGGTAGCTCGCCAGTTGATACATCGCTTCTGCTTTGCCTTCATCGTCGCGGGCAGTTTCAATATTTTTTTCCAATCCCTCCAAATCCTCAATTGTTTTTAGATCGCGGGCGAGCCAGGTTGTTTGTATACCTTGGTACTCTCCATAAAAATCGCTTGGTGCTTTTACACAAACTTTCTGTGTTCGGGATTTGTATTCGGCGTCTGAGCCAATCGGGAGAATATCTTCTGCGTAAGTATGGCGGAAATTTGGTCGCACACGCTGTAGAACATTACGCGCTTCCGGCCATTTTTTTTCACGCATTAGCCGCAGGCCAAACGCATAGAGCAAGTCGTTGTACCCATTTATTTGCTGATGGTTTTCAATAAATTTTGCCAACCGATCTGTCGGCATTAACACGTCAACATAATATGCAATGTCATAGTGATAATTGAGCGCCAAATATTGTGCTAATGCGGTTTCTAAGTCGCCTTGATCTTCTGCTGTCATTGCCAATAATCGCCGCGCGCCTTCAACCAAGTGCGAATGGGGAAACTCACTTAACAACAAGTTGAAAGCTGTACGGGCATTTTTGTAATTTTTCAGTTGCTGCTCTGCGCTTCCCTGCACCCATAAAGCCTGCGCACGCGATTCGCCTGTAAGATTTAGGCATAAAGCCTTTTTCGCTAGCGCCAAAGCTTCGGCACAATTTTGCAGTTCAAATTGCGCCTGTGCTACTCGTAAAACAAATCCGCCGCTGACCTGATTTTGCGGATAGCGTTGCATCATGGCTGTTGCAAATTTAGCAACACGCGATAATTGCGCAGCCCCTGCCTGATGATTTTCCTCCACTCGTTTTTTATCCTTAGATTTTGCCTCCCAGTCATTTTTCCCATACCAATAATTAGGTTGCGTGTAGGTCAAATCTACGGCGTAGTTATAAATTCGATGGTAGGCATATGCCATTGCGGCTTGGGGTTCAGAAGCTAACAGCTTTTCTAAATTATCAAGTTCCTCATCAGTAGAATTATGTCCAATAATTGCGAGCGATTTTTTGGCTTCAATTCTGGCTGCCCAACTCGTGGGATGTCCTAACAAACGATAATATTCGGCAAGCGCCGCTGGACGTTCCTCACCAATTACATACAAATGCGCAAGCCAACCCCGTGCATCAGTGGCAAACCTGCTGTTGGGGAAACGCGATAAATACAGCTTGAATCTTTTCTCCGCTTCATACCAATTCGTATCTTTCACTTGATCTGGCGATACTTTCTTTGCCTCACCATAACTTAACGGATCATATCCCCAGGCAGCATGATTCATTTGCAGATAAAGCTTAGCTATCATGTATTCGGTTGCTTCCGATTTTTCACTGTTTGGATATTTTCGTAAAAGTTGCTGAAACAATTGCAATGCTTCATTGGGTTTGTCAGTTTTACTTAAGATCGCCGCACGCAAATACATCACATTGTCAGCCAGATTCTTCTCAGTAATTTTGGTGAGAAATTCTTCTGCTGTTGACCACTCTTCATTTTCATACGCCAACCTTGCATCCAAATATTCTTTTAGCGCATCGCTTTTTACGCCTTGTTTTACTGTAGTCAAAGCGTCTAAACGATCATAGGCAGAATTCCGCTGCGGATAGGGCAGCGAAGGATTCAAAGAATCATTTGTAAATTCAGCCTCGGTATCGTGCAAATATTGCTGCAATAACTTTTGCAAATTGATCCAATCTTTTGTTTCTTCAGCCTTAGTTGCCTGTTTCCAAATTTCTTCTGAAATTATTTTTTTGCTACGATTTTTTTCTGCGCAAAAGGAGCGGATGCCGCATCTTCAAAAAAGCCTGTATCGCTCTGATATTGAGAAACATATTGCCGCCCCGTTCTGCTGTCATACATTTCGGGCAGTGGCGGCAGGCGATAAAATCCGCGTCCGCTGGTAAAGCTATTGAATCGCACTGAATGATCGGTAAACAGGCTCCAAATACAAGCGAGTGAAGTGGTGCTAACAATCAATAAAAACAGGCTCGCAGGCCATATTATTCGGAGTGATTTCTTCTTTGATTTTTCACGCATATCACTTCATTCCATTCTGAATTCGGGCTTCAAACTTTTCGTTGAATAGCTGATTCTCATCGCTGCTTGTACTGACGATTACAGGTATGGAAGTTGGCAAAGTTGTCTTCATTTTTAGGCCAACTCTTATCTGTTTCCCCGGTTTCCAAAGAGTTGATTTCAAGCGAATAATGTTGGCGCGCAATGCACTGCACGGTTCTGAATTCGATTCAATGTTGCCGCATCGCGTTTCAAAGTCGCTCAACCCAATGGCGCGCGTGACACTGTTGAAGGTGCCAGCAGGAACAAATAGATCAATCGTGAAAGAATCTGCGCCAGGAATTGCGCTTGCGGTTCCTTGATTTTCTGCGCTTACTTGCAACTCATCGCCAATATTGCTGAGGGAAACTTTTGTTTTGGCTACTACATCTTTATCAATTAACGCCGCAGAAATTTCGGCGAGCGTGAGAACCGTTACATCATTTGCAGTCGGCAAACGAAACACACAAATTCCCAGTAAAAAATCGCCGGCATTTTCGCGGACAGCACGCGCACTTGCCCGCAATGATGCGGCGGTAGGCAAATCAATCATCAAAGATTCACCTTCATGTATCACCAAACCATCCAATACTGTTTCCTGTTGGGCGCGATATACATAACGTATTTCGCTTGCGCCGCTTTGTTTGAAAGCCTGCTGTGAAATCAGGGCAAGGCTGCGGTCTTGCGCAATCAAATCAGAATCAAGATCGCCCCGCAATTCAATCAACTTGCCATTTGTGTCGTATAAAATGGCGTAGCTATATGCTGATAATCCTGCATAAAATGGTTTATTCAATTGGCGGATTTTTGCGAGAAACCGCTCGACATCGGTACTCGAAGAAATTGCAATCTGCTGCTCGACACGAGTTGGAATAGCCGTGCCATAACATTGTGGAATCCAAAAATCCAAAGGCGCTAGCACCAATCGAAGGTCGGGTGAATTCGCCCAGGTTGGCAGCCCTGTAATAGAGAGCTTTATGTTAGTAGGCAAATTTCTGCGGAGTTGATTTAGCAACTCTGCATATCGTGGTAATAATCTGGTTGGAAAATCAAAATCCAATTGTAGCCCTGTAACGACAGCGTCATCGCGTTTAGCCCGCCCTAAATCCTGACCAAATTCTTGCGCAACCAATGACGCGAATTTATCGGGCGCAAGTTGTTCAAGTGCTATCAGCAAACGCCGCGTTGCGTTGTACACTAAGTGCAATTCGACGCTTGCAGGCAATTTGCCAGCGACAGTACGGATTCGTTGAAGCTCACCTTTTTCTAAATCAAATTGTCCTGCTCGCAAAAATATTATGCGAGCGTGTGTCTCAACATTCGCTTGCTGAATATCTTTTTCTGAAGGAGTGTCTGTGCGCCAAGCCCAATAAGCAATTGGCGTTTCCTGAACAGAATGATGACGCGGTTTGACGTTTTTGGCTGTGACAAAGATGATTGCAAGTGCAACAAACAATAAAGCAAGTGCAATCACTTTTTTCTGGTTGAATTGGTTAAAACAAAATGGAATGATGCGCATAACGATGACCCGTTTTCTCGCCGAAAATGAACCCTTCACATCATTTGTCAAAATGCGTTTTTGCAACACGTGCGCTACAACAGTCTTTCTTGTGGATTGCCACATTAATTCTGCTGTGGGAAGCCACAGGAAAGCCCCTTGCCCGCCCATTTCAGGGAGTGTATAAGCACATCATGAAAATTCATTTGGAATATGGGACAGACGGACTGGCGATTAATTTGCCGGAAGCGAACTCGACAATTTTTTCGCCGAAATTTTTGGCAGGGCTGACTGACGAAGCGGCAGAATTTCAAGCGGCTGTGCGCAATCCAATCCACACAAAACCGTTGCGTGAAATTATTTCGGCTACGGATAAAATTGCGGTAGTCATTCCTGATCTCACGCGCCCATTACCAACCGAAAAATTATTGACGTGGGTATTCGCGGAACTCGCACATGTGCCTGCCGAAAATTTTACGATCATCAATGGCACAGGCTCGCACCGCGTCAATACCGAAGCTGAATTAATTTCGATGGTCGGCGCGAGAATTGTCGGCAAATACAAAATCGTCAATCACAATTCGCACGAGCAGGCATCGCTCGCACGAGCAGGCACAGCGTCAGACGGGCGCGAAATTTATTACAACAAAGAATATGTTGAAGCGGATAAGCGCATCGTGATGGGCTTCATTGAGCCGCATTTTATCGCAGGTTTTTCGGGCGGATTCAAAGGAATTTTCCCAGCGGTCGCGGATATTAATTCGATCATGCATTATCACCGCGCCGAAATTATTGGGCAGCCCAATAGCACTTGGGGCTTGCTCGAAGGCAACCCTACGCAGGAATTGGTGCGGCGTTACGGCGCGGTGTTGCCCGTAGATTTTTGCATTAACGTTACGCAAAACCGTAAACGCGAAATTACGAAATTTTTCTGCGGCGACGTGTTGAGTGCGCATGAACAAGGTTGCGCATTTGCAAAAGCTACAGCGATGGTCGCCGCGCCCGAATCTTTTCCAATTGTCATCACAACAAACAGTGGCTATCCGCTGGATCAAAATTTGTATCAAGCTGTGAAGGGCATGTCCGCAGCCGCACAAATTGTCGCACAAGACGGATTGATTATCGCGGCGGCGCGCTGTAACGACGGCTTCCCTGCGCACGGAAATTTCAAAAAGTTATTGTTCGATCACGCTTCGCCGCAAGCGATGCTCGACACCATTTTGACGCCCGGGTTTTCTTTGTACGATCAATGGGAAGCACAATTATTGGGAATGATTGTACTCAAAGCGCGCACCGCCTTATTGAGTGAAATTTCGGCGGACGAGGTAGAGCGCGCGTTTCTGGAACCAATCACAAGTATCGAAGCGCGCATTGCCGCTGAGTTGGAAAAAATCGGCAAAGAGGCCCCGATAGCCGTGTTGCCCGAAGGGCCAATGACAATTCCCTATCTGGTTTGATAGCTGGCGCTCACCGCTTTTTCAACGTAATTGCTCACGACTTCCTGTTCCCTGCTGACTGCGCCAAATTCCAACGCGAGGTGGCGCACGTTGCGCTCTAAGTAATCCAGCAATGAATAAATGAACAGTGTGATGCCGAGCATTTCGAGCCCTTCTTCTAACACGTTTTCGCTCAAATATTGGATGCTTTGTGGGCCAAATTTATCGTAGAGGTACCCGCCCACCATTTCCATTCCGACTGCGCCGCTGATAAAAACAATGCCGGAAATAATGAAGAGCCAACAACTGCGCGCGGGCAAATTCCACAAAAATCTTACGTACATCACACCCATCAAAACCAGTAAAATTCCGGCTGGAATCACCCAGGCAAAATGGAAAATACCACTCGTTTGCATGGCTTTGCGCAAGACATCAATCGTCATTTCATGAATGCTGGCAATTTCGTCGAGCGACAAAAATAAAAAGGTAAACGAGAGTAATCGCCAATCCCACACAAATCGGTCACGCGTGCGTTTTTTGTCCCATGCGATAAACAGCAACAACAGCGCACAAACCAATAACGAAGCGCCTTCGTAATATGCCGGAATCGTATTCTCGCCATCAAGATCAATTTTTTCAAAGACGTATTTTAAATGCCAGGCTTGTACGCCCGCCGCGCCTAATAAATATTCAAAGTAGCCTTTCAGGCTACCGACAAACACAAGGATAGCAGTCGCAATTGCAAATATTTTTGTAATGGATTTAGCAGAGAGTTTTTTCGTGACCACGGATTTAGCTCCGGCGCAAACGTGCGCAATTAGGTAAATATTTCGATGAGGTAGCGGTAGTTATGAGCTAAAAATTGGGGGTGAGTTGTTCAGGAACATTCGGACAACAGAAAATTTTACAAGCAGGGCAAAAGTGAAATTGTCTACAAATACGCACCGTACATTACCATAGAAAACAGTCAACGTGAGTGACAATAATTGTCAAGCGCACGACTAAATTAAGCCGTGCGCTTGAGGACTTCGTTTTCATCCGCGTCAGACAAGAATAGATATTTTTTCCATTCCGGTCTTTCTTCGGCGTGATGCACCATCGCCGCGCGCGCTAAGCCAAAATAAAGCGCCGCCGGGTTGGTCAGCAACGGCATGCGCGCTTCAGCAGGCGTGCGGTCAGCTTTGCGGTTATTGCATTGATGGCAAGCAGCTACCAAATTTTCCGCGAGGCTGCGTCCGCCTTTTGATTTCGGCACGATGTGATCAAGCGTCAAATCAAAGGCAGTGCCTTTTTTGCCGCAATATTGGCAACGATATTTGTCGCGCATCAAAATCCGCGCGCGACTCGTCGTACGATTTTGGCGACTGCGAATATCAATGTATTGCGTCAAACGAATCACCGAGGGCACGGCAAATTCATAGTTCGGTGAACGTAAAATTTTGCCGAGATCGGCTTCGATAATTTCTGCCACTTTGCGCCACACCAAAGCAAGCGCTTTTGGTGCTGACACAATATTGAGCGCTTCGTAAGAAGCATTGAGCAGCAAAACTCTTCTGTGTGGTCGCATAAAAACTCTCAATTGCGAATTTGGGATTACGGATTGCGGATCTAACAGCCGCTTCGCCATTCCATTTTTAATACTGGATCGCAGATGCCAGGAATCCGCAATCCCAAATCCGCAATCCGCAATCAAACTGGTGGTTGGAGCAGGAATCGAACCCGCCTTTGCTGCTCTTCAGACAGCCGCTAATCCATCTCAGCTATCCAACCAAAATTATAAAATTTGGCAAAAATATTGGCCTCCGTAGCAGGACTCGAACCTGCGACCTTTGCGTTCGTAGCGCAACGCTCTGATTTCCAACTGAGCTACACGGAGGAAAAACGATGAAGCAGGAACGATGAGCGATGAACTGGAATACAGAAGTTTTTATTCATCACTCATCGTTCCTGCTTCATCGTTCATTTCTGGTGGAATCGGTGGGACTCGAACCCACCATGACTGGAGTGCAAAACCAGCGCCTTGCCAATTTGGCTACGACCCCAATTAAAAACCAAACCATAACAATCCTTTCAGCCTGTCATCATCCAAGGAAAGTTTAAGCGGTAAATTTGGTAGAAGCGGTGAGACTCGAACTCACGACCCGCTGCTTGTAAGGCAGCCGCTCTTGCCGCTGAGCTACGCTTCTAAAATACTGGGGCTGCCGATGGGAATTGAACCCATAACCTGCCGTTTACGAGACGGCTGCTCTTAGCCTTTGAGCTACGACAGCAAATTTGGAGTCTGCGATGGGAGTTGAACCCACTACCTCCAGTTTGGAAGACTGGTGCGCGATCCGGTATGCGCTTCGCAGACAAAAGCGGCGACAAGAAATAGTGAAACGTCTTTCGATTTGAAGTCGAAGTTTCATGTAGTTCCACCAGCATTCGCCACATTTTCAAATTGGTCGGGGTGAGAGGATTTAAACCTCCGGCCTCACGGTCCCAGGCCGTGCGCTCTATCGCAACTGAGCTACACCCCGATAAAATTTGGCTGACAGCCTGGGACTCGAACCCAGTACCTCCGATTTAACAGACCGGCGCTCTGCCATTGAGCTAGCTGTCAAGAAGTGCAAAGAACATTGGTGGCTGCGAGCGGAATTGAACCGCTGCCCTTCTCCTTATGAGGGAGACGCTCTCATCCTGCTGAGCTACGCAGCCCCAAGTTTGCGCGCCTGCTCGCCTCAGCGTTCAAATTGACTGTCCGGGAGGGCCCCCTGACAGCCCCGGTCAAATTGACTATCCGGCAAAGTCATCCTGATAGCCCCGGTCCAAGAATGTGGCGCGCCACGTAAATCAAATAACTTTTTCGTCATCATTTGCTAAAGTTTCCTCCAAATCTCACCGATATGCAGTCGTCCCCTATTGCTCTGCCTTCCCACAAATACGAGATACGAAGAAGCAAAAAACAAATGAAAGGTTCTTATGACTACTACCCAGAATCCACGATCTACAAAAGCAATTATCTATTTCCTCACCCTCCTCTTTCTTTCCGTCACTGCTAAAGCACAAAACGAAATTTCTCCTGAGCAAGCACTCAAGCAATTAATCACTGGTAATGAACGATTCCTCAAAGGGCATACACTGGACAAACATTACCTGACAGATCGTCCCGCGCTGGCTGAGGGACAACATCCATATGCCATCGTCCTGACTTGTGCCGATTCTCGGCTTTCGCCTGAAGCAATCTTCGATGAATCACTCGGAAAATTGTTTGTCATACGTGTCGCGGGCAATGTCGCTGATCCTGTTATTCTAGGTAGCATTGAATATGCCGCTGAGCATTTACACGCGCCGCTATTACTCGTAATGGGACATGAAAGCTGTGGCGCACTCAAAGCCGCAGTGTCTAATGCAGTAGTTCCTCCCAACATCGCTCAAATCATTCAACGCCTGCGTCCAGCGGTAGATAAAGTTCGGGTGTATAGCCGCAACGAAGCGCAATTGCTGGATGCGGCAATCAAAGAAAATGTCCGTTACCAGGTCAAAATGATGACGTTTGAAAGCGACGTGCTGTCAGAAATGGAACACGAACATAAGCTGAAAATTATGGGCGCGATTTACAATCTACATTCAGGGAAAGTCGAATTTTTGTCAGAGCGCGAAGGTGAAGCTGAAACAGAAAAAGCTGTAATCAAGGCGAAAGTTGAAAAAGACCCGCAGGCGAAGCCCGTTGCGACGGACCCGCACGCCGTACCTGTAAAAGCCAACGCGACTAAAGCGGCATCTGAAAGCGCACATCCTGACCCAAAACATTCACCAATTAAGAAAGCTGTCACCCACTCAGAAAAAAAAACTGGACACGCCACGGCTGATGACGACGAAGCCATGTTACATGTGCTATCTCCATTAATTGAGCCCGCGATCAAGCCGCAAGTCGCATTCAGTATGTTGCCATTCGCAGAAAAATTGCGCACTGCATATGAAAAAGACTTTCAGCTTGTCTTGAAACAAACGACGTTGATGCGTGACAGCAAAGATCATTGCGTCTTGCCTGATTGTCGGAGTCTTGCGGCTGGAGAAATTGTCAAAATTGAGTCACCCTATTTATTGGAAATTATGGGGCGTCCCAACATTCGCGTACGATCTGGTAAACAAGTTTTTTATCTTCCGGCAGAAGAACAAAACATTGCTTTTTCCAACACACCAGCCGAAGAAAAAGCCAGCTTGATTACGCAAGTACTGTCTGCTCCTACAAAATTAATGTCAGCCCTTTCCTTCGCTAGTAAACATTAGTCTCCGCTCTTAAACTCTTTCTTCACTTCTAACGGGTGACAAGTCGCATAGGCTGTCACCCGATTCTTTATTTTTAGCCAGATTTTCAAAGATCACAGGCGTGATTCGTGCAGCAATTGCCTGGTCCCGCTTGACCACTGAGGTGAGCCTCACGGACGCTGTTGGCCCGATTTACTCACGAAAATTGCTGCACAAATCACGCGCTGGCGTTGTCACTTTCAACGGTGCAGCGGAAGAAGTTTTGAGTGAGGGGTGATGAGTAATGAGCGAGGGGAATAAACTCGTCACTCATTACTCATTACTCGTTACTGATCTTGGCGGGAATGACGGGACTTGAACCCGCGATCTCAACATTGACAGTGTTGCGGCCACTCCAACTGGCCCACATCCCCATTACATTTTGGTAGCGGTGGCGAGACTTGAACTCACTAAGAAAAGCTTGAAAAACTTTTCGCGCGACCCTTTGCATTCACCGCCATTTCAATTTGGTCGGCTCGGTTGGATTTGAACCAACGACCTATCGGTTATCAACCAATTGCTCTAACCGGACTGAGCTTCGAGCCGGAATTAATGTTGCGTCATTTCCGCCGCTAAATTCGCTTTCACTTGCGCGTGCCAATTGCGATATTGCTCTAATTTATTGGCCTGACGGCACAGCGAAAAAATCGTTTCGATGCGCGCCGTTTCCTGCGAAGAAGCAGCTCCGCGCATTGCCTTTTGCAACAACGGTTTTATTTCCTGCTCCAAATTTGTGAGCCGACGCGAAGTGATTCGTGTCGGTCGTGTTTTCAAAATCATGACTACTTCTCCTTTCAAAATAGTTTTGGCTGGGAAGGTAGGGTTCGAACCTACAACCTTCGATTCCAAAGACCGACGTGCTACCAATTGCACCACTTCCCATTCGAAGTTGGGGCGAGCAACCGGAATTGAACCGGTAGCCTCTTGATTCACATTCAAGCGTTCTAGCCGTTTGAACTATGCCCGCCAGAAAAAATGCTCCCACCAGGATTTGAACCTGGATCACGCGCTAATCGGGCGCTTCGCAAGGTATAAGCTTGCCGCTCTACCATTGAGCTATGGGAGCTAAAAATGTGGTGAGTCCGGTGGGACTCGAACCCACGTCTCACGGCTTAAAAGGCCGTTGCCTTAATCCAGCTAGGCTACAGACTCATACTGTCAAATACCTGCGGGGTATTCGCTCCCAGATGAGTCACTTTAGTATTTTGTGATTATCGGGAGCAGGAATCGCTCCCGCTCTGTTTATGAAAATTGACGCTTTGCTTTGCCAATGGAATCTTGATGAGAATCATTGGGCGTCAAAGTTTTGCTAAATTTGGCTGTGACGTTATGCGGCTTCAGAGTAAAGACACATATAACTTCTGCGTGCTGACGATTGCCACCTCGCAAAGTATTTTTTGTATTGTATCTTTCACATAACATCATAGTTTTATTTATACTGTATTCCTATTTTAGCCGTCAAGCTAAAAATCAACTATCCTCTTTATTTTCAATATTTTATAGAACACACTCAGGCAAGCCCTAGCCCTTTACCAATTTGGTAGCTTCCTGAGTTTCTTTGTAAATTATCTAGCTGTTGCTAACGATATTTTCCTAATTCTTTTAGCTTAACGATTATTTTACCAAAGCATTTGCTATTAATTCTGGCTATGCCCTTTGCCTCATGTTAATACATTGAACTAATAGCATTTGCTTCAGCATTTTTGATAAGTGAATGCATAGTCACTTATCAAACTGGTTACGGACTTGGGTAATGCTCCCAACTATAGAGGGTTATGAGTCCTCACTGGTCGCTTGACCGTCCGCGTCAAAATTCTGGCAGGAACGCCGGGAGTTGAACCCGAAACTTCGGTTTTGGAGACCGACACGTTGCCAGTTACGCCACGTTTCTATCTATCAATTGGTGCCGAAGGAGAGATTTGAACTCTCAGAGAAACGCGTTTTAAGTGCGCCGTGTCTGCCAATTGCACCACTCCGGCAAATTTTTTGGAGGTCGCTACAGGAATCGAACCTGTGTAAATGGGTTTGCAGCCCATCGCCTGAATCCACTCGGCCAAACGACCAATAGAAGCCAGAAGGAGGAACGCTGAATGATGAATTTGCCGATATTAATTCCGTGCGTTCATCATTCATTGTTCAGCCTTCATCATTTTTGGTGTGGATGATGGGACTCGAACCCACAGCCTCGAACCTGGCAAGCTCGCGTTCTAGGCCAATTGAACTACATCCACAAAATCTGGTACGGCTGGAAGGACTTGAACCTTCAACATCTGGTTTCTAAGACCAGCGCGTCTACCATTGCGCCACAGCCGCATTCCCCTGGGAGCGCACGCGGCTCGCGTGCTGAGGCTAATGGAGGAAATTACTTGCGGCGAAATGCGTTCGCTCCGCAATCCTCAGCACGCGAGCCGCGTGCGCTCCCAGCAAATTCGGAAACTAATGCTCTGATTCCAACTGAGCTACCGATGTTTATAACTTATTTAACTTACAAAGAACTTAGCCTATTTATAACTAAAAATAGACGCACATATACTTAGCAGAGAGCCAGAGGCGCGAACTCTGATGCGCTATCGTGCAGTAGCTTTCAAAGCTACTGCCTTACCAATTAAGCTAGCTCTCTGTACTAAATTTTGGCGGAAGTGATAGGGTTCGAACCTATATGAGCGACAAACTCCCTGGCTTAGCAGGCCAGTGCAATGAACCATTTCTGCCACACTTCCTGAATTCTTTTTTTCGCTATTGCTCCTCGTAAAATCGCGCTCTCAGCAGAACGCACAACCGTAAATCTTTGGCAGAGGGTGTGGGATTTGAACCCATATACCATTGACGGTGTGCCAGTTTTCAAAACTGGTGGCTTAGCCAATTAGCCTAACCCTCTAAAAATATTCTGGTGCCAGCGACAGGGATCGAACCTGTTTGCCACAGCGACACCGGGTTTACAATCCGGCCTCAAATCCATTATGAGTTCGCTGGCAAAACATTGATGACAAAGAACAAAACCCGCTTTTGAGTTTACTTCTCAGAAGCGGGTCGGCCTTTATCTAAATCTTTTTTATTTTGATTTGGACTTGGGAGCGGGAACCCGCTCCCGCAAATTAACGATCATCAAATAGGCGATAATCACTCGGCAATTGTTCGATGGTGACTGAGCCTACTGGCATACTTAAAATGACTGATGTCTTGGAAGATATACCAAAACAAATCACACCAGCGCGCCGCCATCCGAACGAATGGAGCGAATTCATCGCTGCGCTATTCTGTTGTTTTATTGTTTTGATCATGTCCACCACAGTTAAAAAGGTAATATTTTTTTCGCTACTTAAGCGAAGTACGTTTATAAACGGAGTCTGTAAAACTGTCAAGCACTTTTTTCACTATCAACTTAGTTTTTTAGGTCATATATTTCTCTATATTAGTTAATACCACCACTTACTTACTAATTGGGATAATAACTTTCGCTAGAGTAGATGAATTACCAGTTAAATGGTCATGTACTAAAACATCATAGTTTTTTGTTGCATCAACATTGAACTCTGTAACCGATACGTTTAATTCTTTTCCTTCGTTCGCATATATGCCTGTATTCAAAAATTGTACGACCTTTCCTTCGTCCAAAAGCAACACACTATAGCGGGCATCAACTGAAAATATGCCATCAAAGCTAATCCAGGTATTGGAGTGGAATTTCTTAAAACTCCGCAGAAATGTGCGGCAACCTGGCATCAACGATTCTTGATAACAAACGCAGGAGCTTAAACTCCCGACCCGTTCTTTTGTGTATGCGCGAAAAATATCCACTGTCACGGTGATACAGCGCCCCATTACTCCCTCACCAAAATGCCACGAATCGTCGAGCAATTGTGATTGATGCTTTTCAATGTTCAGGAGGATCGGGCCTTCCTTACGCTTACGCGTAGTGGTCTCCTCAACTTCTTCGTCGCGTTCTGTTTTATTCCCATCTTTTTCTTCGACAATATGGCGCATCACTTTAATGTTATAGCTATAGCTCACTTGTGTATAAAACGCTTCTGGAATTGTTTCCAGCGCGATAATTTCCACCTTGAGCTGATCGCCGGATCGAAACGAGCTGCCATTTGTTTTTATTGCCAGATTACCATTTTGCCATTGTGCAGAGGCTGAAATATTTGCCAATGCGAGCAACAACAAGGCAGCAAAGAAAGAAATCCCTTTTCTCATAAAACCTCTTGATGGACAGTGGTTAGGCTGTAACGTTTCATAAAACAGAGTCAGAATTCGCCCCTAAAGATTGAACGAACTCGCTGAGCATTTGTTGCGCTAAGTTTTCGGCCTCGGTAATTTTGCCAGCGCGGATTAATTCTAAAGCATCAGATTCAACGTACGATTTCATAAAATCGCGCCGGGTATTGAAATCAGGAATCAGGCGCTTGGCTTCGACTCTGAGTGTAGCCGTTACGTTCAAGAATATTTCGTATTCTGCGCCTATTGTTTCGCTGATTTCGCGCTTCACACGTTGTGCGACAGTGGGACTTTTGCCGCCTGAGGAAATCGCAATTTGTAAATCTCCGCGCATCAGTAACGACGGCGTAATGAAATTACAGAGGTCGGTTTGGTCTACGACATTGCACAGAATTCCACGCGCGGCGGAGGCTTGAGCGACAGATTCATTCACTGCGCGGTTGTTCGTAGCGCAAATCACCAACACCGCCCCGCATAAATCATCTGGCGTAAACTCTCCCTGTCGAAAAGTGATCGTGCGATTTTCGACCCATTGATGAATTGTCACGGTAATTTCCGGGCTGACTAGATAAATCTTCGCGCCTGCCTCAAGCAACTGTTGCGCTTTACCTTCAGCAATAATGCCGCCGCCAACGACTGCGACAGATTTGTTTTTGAGGTCGAGAAAAATTGGGTAATAACGCAAGAACTAACCTTTCCATTCGCCCGCGCCGAAGAAAAATTCTTCCTGAAAGCGCGGCTCAAAAATCATTTTTGCATCGCCATCATCGCGCCCAGTTAATTCGCCAAACGTATACACACGCTGTTGCAATTGGCCTTTGCCTTGCCCTGCGCTCATGTTGCCTTGCAGGAAAACAATCAGGCCTTCGGTAATAAGCGATCCTTGAGTATCAAAGACAGGCGGAATAACCGATTGCACCGTTTGTGCATGACCTTGAAAATTTGAAGATTCGATTTCGGGGCGACGTTTCCAAACAAACATATCGCCAGCCTTCAACCCGGTAGCGAGTAATTGTTTGAGATTCAAAATTCGCCCCGCAGCATTGCGATAAAAAGTCATGAGGGCGAACTGACTGCGTTCTTCCTGAAAACTCAGCGTGCCTGCGCCCAGCATTACTTTGCGCATTTGCGCATCAGTTACGCCCGCGCCCAACTTAAAAGTCGTGGCTGTAGATAATTTTGCGCCGACCTTAAATGAAAAAATTTTGCCGCGCGCTTTTAGATAAAAGTGGCGCAGGCAAAACGCTACGTCAGCGCAATCAGGCAAAATGCCAGCGCTATTGAGCGAGGTAGACACAAGTGATTTCAATGCAGTTGGTGCCATATCATTCAGCACTTTGTCCACGTTTGGCTCAGCCATAATTGGAAAGGTGCTAAGCCATTTTCCATAGCTCAAACAAGCTGCGGGGTTGTTCAATTCACAAGGCATAATCAACCTACTTTATTGCGCATGAAATCTGCCAGGCCATTGAATTTTTCCATCAGAAAATCGCGCCATTGCTGTTCGACTTCTAATTCATTGACGGATTGCTGCATACACATCAACCATTGATCGCGTTCGGATTCGCCAATCGGAAAGGGCAAATGGCGCGCGCGCAAACGTGGATGTCCGAATTTCTCTACAAACAAAGGTGGCCCGCCAAGCCAACCTGACAAGAACATAAATAATTTCTCGCGCGAGCCTGTTAACTCAGGCGGATGCAACGCGCGTAGCCCTTGCGCTTCAGGCAAGGTATCCATCAAATCATAAAAACGATCAACTAATTTTCGGACAGCGAGTTCACCGCCGAGTGCTTCATAAGGAATTACTTGCATAAGAAAAAAATCAAAAGGTAAATATCAAAAATTAAAAGGCAAAAGCTAAGGAAGAAGGCTACGCCGCTTTTTTAAGAAAGTGAAGTGCCGACCTTTTAACTTCTGCCTTTGATTTTTGCCTTTTGCTTTCTTACTAAGAATTGAGTGCGCGGTTGACGCGGCCAATCGCTTCGTCAATTTCGGCAGTACTGGCAAAGCCAATCACAATTGCATCAACATAACCACAAGTCATTGCATGGCGAATCGCAATTTCGCGGTCATTCGGGTCTTTGAAATCGCCTTCGCCAATAATTTTCATACCGATGATACCGCGTCCTTTGTCGTGCATCGCTTTGATTTCTTTCATCGCAATTTCTGGCTTGCCTTGCGCTGCGTGCACGTTTTTGTCATCGCCATCTACCTTGCGGCCTTGCGGATTAATACGCGCCAATTGCAACTGAATCCAGTCATGATTCGTCGCAGTTTTCAGCGCGGCTAAGCCGTGACACGACATGCCTTTTAGTTTCAGCCAGCCTTTGTGCTGCGCTTCGTCAAAGCCGTCCATCATGATTTTGCATTGCTCCGGCCAATCGTGTTTCGTCGTGCAATGGATCAAGACGCTATCAAAATAATCAGTGCCAACTTCTTTGCGAAAACGATCCAGGTGCTTGAGCGGATTCAATCGCGTGTCATCTTCAGTCCAACGCATTTTGGTTTGGATATATAGTTTTTCGCGCGGCAAACCTTTAATCGCTTCTTTGACAAAATCGTGCATCTTGTATTGATCGGCAGTATCAATATATCTAACGCCGTGATCGAAGGCATAGTGCACGAGTTTCGTGAAGCCGTCCTGCCCCAACTCGCGTTGGATCCGGCCATTCACCGTTCCTGTTCCCAGCCCCATACGCGTAATTTTCACATTAGATTTGCCGAGCCGCACTAAATCACTATGACTGCGCTTAAGTGGCGCAGCAGAAACTTCAGCGCCAGTCTCAGCGCCGCCGAGGCTCAGGATAGATGGAGTTAATGCCGCAGCTCCGGCGATTTCAGCGGATTTGCGAATAAAATCTCGACGAGTAACGGATTCGTGGTTGTCAGATGCGCTCACGATTTTCCTCCTTGTTCAGAACGACAACGCGCAGGTTGAAAGTTTCAACGCAGGCCATCGTCAGGAAATATTTTGAAGAGAATTAGCAGAAAGGTGCGCATCGCGCACGCATATCAATATGCAGCAACTTGCGGCTGAGGACAAGGAAAGGCGGGAGGAGTTTAGCGCAGGCAAAAAATGAAAACGAAATTACGCCCCAGCTTTGTGCGGCTTTTGCGTCTTCGGATAAGTCATCGACAATAGGTCGTAAATGTTGTCTTTGGAAATCGGCTGGGAGAATAAATAGCCCTGCACATAATCGCAACGCATACTTGCAAGCTGAGCGACTTGCTCTTCTGTCTCGACGCCTTCGGCAATTACTTCCATACCAAGGTTGATTGCCAGCGTGATAATCGTGCGAACGATTTCAGAATTCTTGGCTACACTCATGCGATTTACGAACGAGCGATCAATTTTCAAAACGTCAATCGGAAAGCGGTGCAAATAGCTCAAACTGGAATAACCTGTACCAAAATCGTCAAGTGAAATTCGCACGCCTAATTCTTTGAGTTGCCGCAAAATTTGCGCGGCGGCATCTGGATTTTCGACCAGCGAACTTTCCGTAATTTCTAATTTGATGCTGAGCGGTATTACGCCTGTTTCGTCCAATATTTTGCGCACCTTTTCGCACAAATCAGGATGCGCAAATTGCTTGCCGGAAAGGTTGACGCTGACAGAGAGCAACGGATTCATCGGAAATTCTTGTTGCCACAAACGCAATTGCGTACAGGCTTCGCGCAAAACCCATTGATCTATCGGAATCACCAAACCAGTTTCTTCGGCCACGGGCATGAATTTCACGGGAGAGACTAAACCCTGCTCAGGATGTTCCCAACGTACGAGCGCTTCAAATCCGCGTACCTGACGTGTGTCTGTCGCTACGATCGGTTGATAGAAAGTGCGGAACTCTTCGCGTTGCAGGGCGCGGCGCAAATCGGTTTCTACTTGCAGTTGTCCAACCGCGCGCGCGTGCATTTCTGTATCAAACAACTCTACACAACCACGTCCGCGATTTTTGGCGTGATACATCGCGGTGTCTGCTGCGCGCAGGAAATCTTCCGCTGTATCGTGATGGGCATGACTGAGTGCGATGCCAATGCTGGCTGAAGCGTATACTTCACGCCCGCTCAACATATACGGCACTGAAATTTCCTGGTGCAATCGTTCGGCAGCCTGCGTTGCGTCGTCCGTTGATTTCAAGTTATCAATGATGACAGCAAATTCGTCGCCGCCTAAACGCGCAATCATATCGCCCGGACGCATGCATTTTTCCAAGCGCCGCGCGATACCAATCAACAATTCGTCGCCGACTTGATGACCTAAGCTATCGTTGATAACTTTGAACCGATCCAAATCTAAAAAGAGCGCGGCGAACAAATAATCAGGGCGATGCTTAGCGCGATTAAGTGAACGCTTCAGGCGATCCATAAACAACGCGCGATTGGGCAAGCCTGTTAATACATCGTGAAATGCGTTATGCAGCAATTGCTGCTCGACACCTTTGCTGTCTGTAATGTCCGTGATTGCGCCTGCGATGCGATAGACACTGCCACTGACATCCCGCGCAGCTAAGCCGCGCGCTAACACCCAACGATAACTACCATCCTGATGCATTAGCCGATGCTCATTTTTAAATAACGAACCTTCGCCTGCGATGCATGCTTCGATGTCGGTTTTGAATAATTCTACATCTTCGCTGTGAATCATGCTCAACCACGCATCCATCTCACGCGGCAAATTTTCTTCCTCTAAGCCCAGCATTTCAGTCCAGCGCTCGTCAAGAAAAATTGCATTCGTTTTGACATCCCAATCCCAGATGCCATCGTTGGCGCTGGTTGCGGCTAATACATAGCGCTCAGAGTTCGTTTCCAAATCCTTGATTTGCTTTTTGAGTGCGGCAATTTGCTTGGCTTGCGTGATACTGTGATGCTCTACGCGTGCCAATAATTTCTCATTGAGTGTTAAGCGTTGTCTTGACTGGTCGCGTTCGGTATTCGCATCCTTGACACTATTTGCCAAGCTATTCAATTCAATCTGCGCCATCACCAATTCAGATAAATAGCGCATCATCTTTATTTGCGTTGGGTTTAATTCCTTGCTTCTGCGATCAAAAACACTGAGCGCCCCGATGGCAAAACCGTCCCGTGTAAGAATAGGAACACCCGCAAAAAATCGGACAGCCTCTTCGCCAATCACTAATTCATTTTTCTTGTGTCGTTCATCGGCTGTGGCATCGGGGATAACCAGCACATCCGAATCCAAAATCGTCCAGCCACAAAAACTATTTTGCCGATTCGTTTCGTTTTGTGTCAGACCAAATTGTGATTTTGGCCAAACTGTATCCGCCGTCACAAAACAAAGCGCCGCCATTGGCGCATCACAAACTTCTGCTGCTAATTTAGTAATTTTATCGAAACGTTCCTCCGGCTCCGTATCAAGGATTTGGCAATGGTGCAAAGCAGCCAATCGCGCTTCTTCATTTGCGGGCAAAGATACATTCATCATCGTGCTTTCGTTCTGTTCTTTATTTTGTTCGGCTTTCGGCGGGGCGGCGAAGAAGAGGGCGAGACTGCCCTTAAATATGTTTGCTTGCAATTTGCGTTCAAACATTGCCAAGCCATTGCTGCACGCAGTGGCGGCTTATGGCGGCACGTAATTTACCAGACATAACTCTATTAGATGTCTGATAAAACTCTTACATTTCTTTGTTCAAATTTCTGAAGTTGCGACGAATATAGTGCTGATAAGGAGGCGTGAGCACAGATTTCAGTCAAAACGGCTAGTTTATTGACAAATCGCGTTACTTTTTTACTGCCGGAGAATGTCACTCCATTACAAGCGAAACACTGAAATCACGAAAACCCTAGCATTTCTTTGACAATTTTGTTGGTACAGGAATTGCCCTGAATCCAACGGAGTCCCTATGCCCATTCCGCGCTAGGAACTCTGGTGAATTTCGATTGAAAGGCAAGGTTAAGGATTGAATGAGTACGCAAGCCCATCAAAAACTCGCATTATTGCAAGAAGGGATTGCCTCTGCCTTGTCGGGCGACAAAGTTGCCGCACGACGATTACTCGAACAAGTTACAACCTCGCATCCTGAAAATGAATTAGCTTGGCTTTGGCTCGCTTCGGTGTGCCTTGAACCAATGGAAACCATTCGCTGTTGGCGAAGGGTCTTAAAGCTGAATCCAACACAGGAACACGCTATTACAGGGCTGCGCCGCCTTCTTTTACAAGAAGGAATTGCCGCAGCCAAAAGTGGGCGCAAAGAAGAAGCGCGTGAATTGCTGATCGAACTCTCGCAGATTGATAACAATTCCGAAGTCGCTTTGTTATGGTTGGCAACTGTCGCGAAAGACGCAGAAGAGGCACAACATTACACCGAGCGTGTACTGGAACTGAATCCCAATAATGAACGCGCACGCGGATGGCTGGAAAAACTGCAAGGCAATAACCAGCAAGCTGCCGCCGCATCAGCCTCAGCCGAGGCGATGCACACGCATCATCCGACTAGAAACTCTACTCAGCCGATCAGAGTCATTTCTTCGTCAGGTTGGAGCTGTCCTTTATGTGGCGCTGAAACAATCAAGACTGTCAGCCGCTGCCCGAAATGCCGCGCAGTCGTCTCACTTACGAATGTTGACGAGTTGCTCAACAATACGGAACTAAATGTGCCGCTGATTCGTGAGGCAGTGCGACGGCTTGAGGATCAGGCCGATCTCGCTAAAGAAAATATTGATTATTTCACTCTCTACAATTTAGGCATTGGTTGTCTCAATCTAAATCGGTTGGAAGAAGGCGCGAAATATTTGCGCGCTGCCAGCAACATCAAGCTCAAAGATGAGCGCCTGAAAACGCAAGTGGAATCTCTTTTGCATCGCGTCCATCAAGCAGTAAACGGGGCGAGCGCAGCGTTGAATGGCACAGATGAGATGTCAACAGGAACTGCCGCAGCAGCAGCAGAAACCGTTACGGAAACGGTCGGGGCACACACGATATTAGTGGTTGATGATAGCCCGACAATTCGTAAGCTGGTTTCGATGACGCTGGAAAAATACGGTCATCGTGTCCTAACTGCGGGCAACGGCTTAGATGCCGTAAATAAGCTGAAGGAAGTCGTACCAGACCTAATCCTCTCAGATATTACGATGCCGCACATGGATGGGTATCAGCTTTGCAAAGCCATTCGCGGAAATGCTGTCACGAAAAAAGTACCAGTCATTATGCTGTCAGGCAAAGATGGCATTTTTGATAAATTGCGGGGCCGAATGGTGGGAGCAACAGCTTATATTACTAAACCGTTTGATGCTGAGAGTTTGCTTCAGTTGATAGATATGCATTGTCAGCAGGAACGTTAGCATCGGGTTTCCCTCATCGCATTGATACTGAGCAGCAAACTGAGAATTTGCTGATTTGGCAATCATAAGGAGTCTACTATGTCTCAAGCTACAATTCTTATTGTCGAAGATAGTCCAACCCACCTGAAAGTGGCAGCCGATTGTCTCGGTTCGCAAGGCTATCGTTTATTGACGGCAATGGATGGCGAAGAAGCGCTCAAAAAAGCAAAAACAGAAAAGCCGGATTTGATTGTTTTGGATGTCATTTTGCCGGGTCAAAATGGTTTTCAAATTTGTCGCACGCTCAAGACCGGAGAAGAAACGAAAGACATTCCGATCATTATGGTCACGAGCAAAAGCCAGGAGAGCGACCGTTTCTGGGGCTTAAAACAAGGCGCAGATGCCTATATCACTAAACCTTTTGCCGATGCTGAGCTATTAACAGCCGTCGCCCGGCATTTATAATTTTCGTATTTTTCGCGGCTTGCCCTGACGAGTATTAACCATGTTTCATCTACTACTACTATGAGCAATGAGCAATACAATCCGGCGTTAGAAACGCTGCGCGGGACAAACCCGCAATCAGTTCTCCAGCAAAATTCGCTGGAAGACATTATCAATTCGATTGATCATTCTGTCGCGGTCAGCCGCAACGCCAATGCTGGCGCGTCTGTGCTACGCTCGGTGGCAGACTTTGACAATCCCAAAGGTCGCCTTGTCCATGGAAAATATATTGTGTTCACGTTAGCCGACGGCAAATACGCCGTACCCGTTAATCAGGTAATGGAAGTGGGCGAACCACAACGCATCACGCCTGTACCGAACGTACCGGACTGGGTGTTAGGCGTAACCAACTTGCGCGGCGATATTATTTCCGTAGTGGATTGCGGAGCTTTTCTGAATTTGCATGATCGCATCACTGCGGAAGTCAGCAGTATGTGCGTTGTACGCAATAAACGCCGCGATATGGCGACGAGCCTGATGGTTGATCGCATTGAAGGCATGATGAATTTATCCGATGAATTAATTGCTTTGCCCGAAGCATCAGTGGAAGATCGTGTTATGCATTATTTGCACGGTGTGTATGAGTACGAAGGGAGTTTGTTGAATATTTTGAACCTTGAAGACTTACTAACTTCAATGGAACTTAATTAGCATTTGTGCCCAACCTTATGCCGCGTTTACACGCGCGACTCCTCTTCGCAAACCGTTCGCGGTTTTGCGCCCCACAACAATCCAGCCCCTTTAACATCCACAGTTTTTTTGCGCAGCGGTTCTGGTGCCTGACACGCGCCGCCATTCGCAGGGACGGTAGACGTTGCCGTTGCCCACCAGCCAGTTTTGATCAGTAGTTGAATCGGGAGGCAATAGCTCCTTCATAATCACGGAGAGAACATGAAAAACCTGAAGTTCTTCAATATATTCGGGAAATTAAGAATTTGGCAAAAGTTGGCGTTGATTGCTGGCTTGTTGTTTTTGACCGTACCTGTCGTCACCTGGCAGTTGGTCGTGGCATTGAATAGTCAAATTGAATTCAGCCAAAAAGAAATTTACGGTACAGATTATTTACCCGCAGCCAAAAAATTGTATGAGCAGGTCGCTAAACACCGCAGCCTTGCCTATCTTTCAATGCATGGCGGCAGCGGTCTGAAAGATCAAATTAACGGTACGCAACAGATGATTGGCGCCTCGTTTCAGGCACTTGGCGATGTTGATAGTAAAGCTGTAGCCGGCACGAATTATGGGGCTTTGTTGGAAACTTCCGACCGTGTCAGCGCGCTCAAACGTGATTGGGAAGCCGTGCGCAACAAGACCTTGAATTCAAATAACCCGCAAGAGGTTTTTGACGCACATAATCGGCTAATTACAGGATTATATGACTTGATCGGTCTGGTCGGTGATAAATCTAACTTGATCCTTGATCCTGACCTCGACACATTCTATTTGATGGATAATTCTATCCGCGATTTGCCGGAAGTAATTGATGCACTAGACCAAACGCGCGCTGTAATGGCGGGCGCAATTTATGCAAAAGCGATCACCCCGGCAGAGCAGAATAAATTAAGTTTCGAGTCGGCACGCGCGCTATCCTCGCTACAAAAACTGGAAGTAAAATTCCGCAAATCGTTTGACGCAAATAGTACGAACAAGGGTGACATTGCCGGAAAAATGCAGACTGCTGTCACAGAAGCAGTTCGTGATGGACGTGAAGTCCTCAAACAGGCTGACAATTTCAATCCGACTTCAGGCAATGCAGATCAGCTTTTTTCTTCCAGCACCAAAACAATGGATCGCTTTGGCGTCTTATACGACGGTACTATTGTAAATCTGGCTGAATTGCTGAATAAGCGCGTCAATGGTTTCAAAAATAACCGCAACCTTACGCTCGCATTAGTAGCCTTCGGATTGTTGCTTACGATTGCCGTAACCTTACTCATTGTTCGCAGTATCAACTCACAGGTCAGTTCCCTGTCCACACTGGTGAAACAGATTGAAGTTGGCAACGTTGACGCCCGCGCAGAAGTGCTTTCTGAAGACGAATTGGGTGCGTTAGCCTCATCGTTCAATACGACTCTCGATAACACACGTGGCCTGATGCAATCCAGAGAAGAACGCGACTCCATTCAACGTTCCATTATGCGTTTGCTGGAGGAAGTAAGCGACGTGGCGCAAGGCGATCTGACGCGCGAAGCGGAAGTGACCGAAGACATCACCGGAGCCATCGCAGATTCGTTCAATTTTATGATTATCGAGTTGCGCCGCATTATCGGTCAGGTGAAACAAGTGTCCGCACAGGTTTCCTCAACAGCCTCAACCACGCAAACCAATACAACAGATTTGGTGCAAAAAGCTGAAGCACAGACTGAGCAAATTACGAAAACGACACAAGCGCTGGAAGAAATGACTTCCTCTATTCAAGCCGTTTCGCAAGGCGCTGCAAGATCAGCAACAGTAGCGCAAGAATCACTCGTCAACGCACGCCAAGGCGCAAAGGCAGTGCAAGATACCATCAAAGGTATGAACCGCATTCGTGAACAAGTGCAGGAAACTTCAACCTCGATTCGCCGCTTAGGTGAAAGTTCACAAGAAATCGGAGAGATCGTGCAGATCATTGACGAAATCGCAGACCAAACCGCTATCCTTGCGCTCAATGCTTCGATTCAAGCTGCGACCGCTGGTGAAGCCGGACGAGGATTTGCGGTAGTCGCTGAAGAAATTGAGCAACTCGCCGAACGCTCTTCACAAGCAACGGCGAAAATTACCAGCCTGGTCAAATCCATTCAGCTTGGTACAAACGAAGCCATCTCTGCGATGGAAGAAAACTCACGCGAAGTAACCGAAGGATCGAAGCTCGCATTGCAAGCAGGTCAATCGCTCACAGAAATCGAAGCCGTGTCTGCTCACTTGGCAGAATTGATTCAAAGCATTTCGCAGGCTTCACAACGCCAAACCAACAGCTCGGCCACATTGTCGAAAGCAATGACCGACATTTCGCAAATCGTCAACGAAACCACCAACGGAATTCAGGAATCAGCCGTTACCGTGAGCAGCTTGTCCACATTGGCTGACGACCTGCGCACTTCGGTGTCATCCTTCAAACTTCCCGGCGGAAGCAACTAGGACAATCGTTGAATTGAAAACATCCACTGTATTTTGTCAGCGAATGTGCAGCGCACGCGCACAGCTTTATGCTCACATTCGTTGCCATCCATACAGTCGCGCTATCGCCCTTTTGCAATTTTATTTTGCGCCCTACCGACTCAAGCCAGCGAGTCACTGTCCGCTAAAGGAATATTGATATGCAACTAAAGTCAATCCAGTTGAAAATCACACTTTGGGCCGGCTTTTGCACACTCGTGATTGCCACCCTGCTGATTGGTTATTCAGCGTTCTCAACCTGGAGTATTCTGATTGAAACTGTTCCCGTTGCAACCGCAACCAATGGTACTTGGAAGCTTGTTAACACTTTGATTTTGGCAGGCGGTCTGATGTCGGGCCTCGCTTTCGCAGCGCTGTGGTTTTTGGCAGGGCGTATCGCTGAGCCAATTAAAACTGCGGCACAATTCGCCGAAAATCTGGCGGCAGGCAATGCCACACAAGCGGTCACGGTCACAGCGCAGGATGAAACAGGACAATTGCTCACGTCCTTGAATTCAATGCTTGAAAGCGCTGGCAGCATGGTGCAGTCCGAAGAAAACCGCAAAGAATTACAGCAATCAATCATTAAATTGCTCGAACAAGTTAGCGATGTAGCGCAAGGCGATTTAACGCGCGAAGTTTCTGTCAGCGGCGACGTGACTGGAACCATTGCCGATTCGTTCAACTACATGATTGCTGAACTGCGTCGCATCATCGGGCAGGTGCAAAACGTATCGCATCAGGTTTCCTCAACCGCAAATGTTACGCAGGACTCAACCATCAACCTTGTGCGTGAAGCTGAAGAACAAGCTTCGCAAATTAGCCAAACGACCGAGGCTATCGCTGAAATGGCTGATTCAATTCAGCGCGTAACCGAAAACGCTCTGTTATCCGCGACAGTAGCGCAAGAATCGCTCAGCAACGCGCGGCAAGGAACTGAAGCGGTGCAAAACACGATTCAGGGCATGCAACGCATCCGCGATCAGGTACAAGACACTTCCAAAAAATTGAAACGTTTGGGCGAAAGCTCACAGGAAATCGGCGAAATCGTGCAGATCATCGGCGGTATCTCGAAACGTACTTCATACCTCGCGCTCAACGCGGCAATTCAGGCCGCTGAAGCTGGAGAAACCGGACACGGATTTGCCATCGTCGCCGAAGAAATTGATCGCCTGGCAAAACGTGCCGCTGAAGCGACTAAGCGCATCAACGCACTCGTCAAAACAATTCAGTCGGGCGCGAATGAGGCCATCTCCGCGATGGAAGAAAGCACACGCGAAGTGGTGGACGGTTCGCATCTTGCTAATCAGGCCGGACAAGCTTTGAATGAAATTCAGTCAGTGTCCGAACGCTTGGCGGAACTAATTGCTTCGATCTCCCAGGCTTCCGCCGAGCAAAATCAAAGCTCGTTAGCAGTCTCGTCTGCAATGGCGCGCATTTCGGACATTACGCAACGCACCGCCAATGAAATCAAACAATCCAGTCAGTCAGTCAGCACTTTAGCAACGCTGGCAGACGAATTACGCGACTCAGTTGCGTCATTCAAACTGCCGCACTCTCGTTAGTGCATTGATCTAACGTCGTTCGTCTGCCATTGGCCTACAAATAAGAGCGGCGTATGAAAACTGGAAACCAACAGGATTACGGTTATGAATCACCATCTCGACCCAGAAGTGGTCGTCAGTTTCATCAGCGAGGCAAAAGGCTACCTGCCAGAAATCATGCTGGGGCTGGAGGCTTACGCAGCCAATCCCGATCATTCTGAAAGCATCAAAGAAGCCTTCCGTTACGCGCATATTATCAAAGGCGCGGCTTCCATGTTGGGCTTGAGTCACATCAGCGAATTGGCATATCAACTAGAAGTGACACTGGAATTGGTTGGCGACGGGCAGCGCAGTTTATCGCCTGACCTCTTAGAATATTTATGCCAGGTCATCAGCGACATCGCCGATTTATTAGACCTTGCGTTGCCAACTTCAGAGGACGCAGCGGTTGACTCAACTGTCAATGTTGCATCGCCTGAAAATTTTGCTTCTACACCTGCCACAGATAATGCAGACGAAGTAGAAGAAGTTGCCAACAACGAAGATTTTTCCACTGACAGCGCTGTTAATGAATTTAATGCCCACCACGAAATAGAATCTGAAAATCTTGCTTCACAACCCGTGAGTGCCGACCTCCCCTTCCCTGTTATTTCCCTGACACCACCTGAATTACCGCACGATGAATTTGGCGAAACAGTAATTCACGGCGCGCCAGAATCATTGCCACAAAGTTTTTTTGAGAACATCGAATCAGTCGAAACGATGCACCAGGCAGTAAGCGAAGAGGAAAATGTCGCAACAGAAGCGGCGTATAATGAGTCCGTAGACGCAGATACACTGACCTCTGAATTAAACGAAGAGACAAACGAAGAATTAAGCGAAGCTAACCTTGAAATTGAAGCCTGCACTGAGGAAATGCACGAAACTAAAATCGTTCAGATAGACAACGAGGCTCCGCTGGGAGAAGCACTCACTTCGTCTGAGTTTATGGTTTCGTTGCCAGAAACAGAAGAAACGCAAACCATTGGCGATTTAGATTTGAATGTTGTCGCTGACGATTTGATGAATAGTTACGGCGCGTTTCCACCACCGCCACAACCTGAATTTGAAATTCCAAGTTCGTTAATTTCGCTGCCAGATGCCGAAGACGCAGTGTTTCCGTTCGATTTCTCAAATAACAATGAAACCGAGATTTTGGAAGTTCCAGAAGGCTCCGCGGAGAACTTCGAGTTTGATAATTTGGCAGATTCGCTCGCTGATGATTTACTGGCAGAGCCAATCGAACATTCCATTATAGAATCACAGGCAGCGATAGAAAAAACAGAATTTGCGTCAGCAACAATGCCGTTGCCTGCGTTTGCAGAAGATAGCGAAGAGTTACTTCCCCTACCTGAATTGCCAGAGATTACGGGCAAACTGTCTACAGATGAACTGACAAGCGAAGCAAAATTTGCCTCCGCTGACAGTCAACACTTAGCATTCTCTGTCGCAAAAAGTTCAACTGAGTCCAATTTCGCGTCTGAAGTTTCTGATGAATTGTTGGAAGTCTTCATGCTCGAAGCCGAAGAGCATTTGCAAAACATGCAAACGTCATTGCGCGGCCTGGAAAAAACGCCCGGCAATCGTGACCTGATTCAAGAAGTGCGACGCAGCGCGCATTCCTTAAAGGGCACAGCCGCGATGATTGGCTTCCGCAATATCATGCAGCTCGCGCATCGCATGGAAGATTTGCTCGACCTGATTTTTGAAGGCGAAATTAAATTAACGCCCGCGCTGAATCGTTTGCTGACGGAGGCAACCGACGCGCTCGAAGACATGTCGGACGGCAACATGAATCAAGCTGTCGTGAGCAGACTTTACGAAGAGTTTGCAAGCGTCTTGAATAATCCGACAGCCATAACCACTGGGGAAATAGAAACAACGACAGAGCCTTTAGCATTGGATGAAACTGAAACCGTGCTGCCCGATTTTGTGATGGAAGCGGCAGCAATGGAAAGCGCCACTTACGAAGCTGAATTAGAGCTGCCGGAATTATTGCTCGGCGACGAAGTATCAACGGTTGTCACCAATTCTGACTCGTTCTCCGCTAACGAAATTGGGGATGTCCTTGATACAACAAGTTTTGTTACGCCAACGGAAGACGAACAAAACTCGGCGCAAGCTGGCGATGTGCTTGAAGCTTCACAACCAATGCAAATGATTGATGAATCACCTGTCGAGTCAGAAGAAGCTGAAATGCAACCAACTGATGCGGTAGCAGAATCAGTCACTGAAAATGACAGTGCATTGCCTTTGACGACAGCGCTGACAACCAGAATTGTGGCAGACTCACTCACAGAGTTCGCGGTGACCAATGCGGGTAAAGAACCGTTGCCCGCGCCGAAAGAAACCAGCGTGGCATTTGTTGCCGATGTGCAGCAAACATTGGCACCGATTTCGGAAACAGGCGAAGTCGTAAAATCAGCCGACATCGTGCAAGCACCGCAACCAACCGCAACAGCCCAACCAACCAGTCAATTTGTGCGCGTGCCAATTGAACGCCTTGATGAAGTGGTAAAACTCATCAGCGAAATGATTATCACGCGGACAGCATTTGAGCAGCGGATGGGCGAATTCGCGCATCAAGTGGAAGAGCTACAAATTACTAGCTCGCGCTTACGACGTGCGTCTTCTACGCTCGAATCAAAATACGAAGTCACGACACTCGGCGGCGGACGACCATTCTTCTCTTCTCGCACAGGCGCGTTGCCCACCGTCGGCGGCTCAGCTATGGGCTTGAGCGAAGCGGTAACAAACAAACAAACACATGGGTTTGATGATTTAGAATTTGACCGCTACACAGAATTCCATTTGCTCTCGCGTGAACTCGGCGAAGCGTCCAGCGATATTCAAACGCTAGGCCGCGAGTTAGGGCATCTCAACACAGATTTTTTGAGTTACCTCAATCGTCAGGGTCGCATTTATAGCGAATTGCAAGATCGCCTGATGCGGCTGCGCATGGTTCCGTTAGCAAATCTTTCACCGCGTTTGCACCGCACAGTTCGCACGGTTAGTTCGCAACAAAATAAACAAGTCGAATTAATTCTCGAAGGCGAAAATACCGCGATTGATACGACGGCATTACAAGAGATTGTTGATCCGTTGTTGCACTTGCTACGCAATGCTGTGGATCACGGCATTGAAAATTCGCTGGAACGACAGGCCAAAGGTAAACCTGCGCTCGGCAAAATTAAGCTGCGCGCGTTTTACGAAGGCTCGCAAGTTGTGCTGCAACTGACGGACGACGGCAAAGGTCTTGACATTAAGAAAATTCGTGAGACCGCGATTAAGAATGGTTATTTGACTGCGCCGGAAGTCGAATCAATGTCATCACACGAACTGTGGTCATTGATTTTCACGCCTGGTTTCAGCACCGCCGATCACGTCAGCGAAATCTCTGGACGCGGCGTCGGAATGGACATCGTTCATACGACGATTCAAAAACTGAAAGGTACGATTTCAGTTGATTCGCAATTCGGTCACGGCACGACGTTCACGATTCGCTTACCGCTGACACTCGCGGTCACGCGCGCATTAATGGTCAAAGCGAATTCACAAAACTTTGCAATTCCGCTTGACGTAGTCACGCAAATTATGCGCGTCGAGACAGATAAAATTGAACGCATTGGCAAAGAACCTGTCATCCGCGTCGCCGGCAAAGTTTATCCGTTGCTGATGCTCAGCCGTCTGTTGAATATGAAATCAACAGCAGATGATATTGGCAAACGCCCGCCTGCTTTGATGCTCAATATCGAAGGCAAAGAAGTCGTCGTGATCGTAGATCAATTACTCGGCGGTCGAGAAATCGTAATCAAAACACTCGGTACACATTTGCGCAAAGTTCACGGCGTGATGGGCGCAACGTTGATGGGCGACGGCGAAGTCGTATTGATTTTGAATCTGGCAGAATTGTTGCGCGGTACAGTTCGTCATATTGCGCGCCGCATCCCGACCATCAAAGTTGGAGCCGCCACCGAGCAAACAACCAAGGGTCTGCCTGCCTCCGAAGAGCCAGTCGCTAACGATACAACCGCGAAACCGCGCGCCGAAAAACAAGTGATGACCGTATTGGTAGTAGACGATTCGCCCAGCGTTCGCCGCGTCAGTTCTAATTTGATTAAGAGTGTGGGCTGGATTCCGGTTCAGGCCAAAGATGGCCTGGACGCCCTCGATCAGTTGCAATCGGGTGAAACATTGCCTGATTTGATAATGCTCGACATCGAAATGCCGCGTATGGATGGCTATCAATTGCTGGCCTCGTTGCGCGCCTTGCCAGTGTTCCGCAATCTGCCGATTGTGATTGTCTCTTCACGTTCCAGTGACAAGCATCGGCAAAAAGCTTTCGATCTGGGGGCTACTGAATACTTGGTCAAGCCGTATCAAGATGACCAGGTAATCGCGCTGATTCGACGTTTGGTGAAAGAATCTCTGCAATAAAAGCTTGCCTAATTATTAGCAAGTATCGTCGCGCAGCTTTTTAAGTGCGCGGCAAACACAAACCGTCATGAAGCAAACTAAAGTATTAATCGCAGACAGTTCGCCGTTCGTTTGCAGTCTGCTCAAAAACTACCTGAACTCTGTGCCAGACATCGAAGTGGTTGCTACTGCGACGAAAGGCCAACAGGTGGTAGATTTTGTCACTACGCTGCAACCAGATGTCATCACGCTCGGCCTGGAATTGCCGGATATGAACGGGTTGCAAACGTTGCTTGCTTTGCAGGCTATTCGCCCAACGCCTGTCATTATTGTCAGCGGCGCGAATTTGCATTCAGCGACGTTGACGCTGGAAGCATTAAGTTATGGTGCGATTGATTTCGTTTTCAAATTCGTGCCCGGCTCAACAGTTTCCCCCGAACAGTTACGCGAAGAAATTATCAGTAAGGTTCGCTTGGCAGCGAATTGCAAACCATCTGTATTGACGCAAGGCTCAGCCGCAGTGGCTTTGGAAGCGACGGCTGTGGCGCACACACAAATGCGCCTGAAAAAACTCTTGTCGGGCTTTGCTGGTGGTAAAGGTTTTTCGGTTGAGCAGCCACAAGAACAAGACCCCGAACCAATTGCAAGCAGCAATGATTTTGAAATTGTCGAAGAGATGACAATTGAGCATTCTGAGCTGCCGCCTGAAAAAATTATTGTGATCGGTGCTTCCACAGGCGGCCCGGTCGCATTGCGACAAATGCTCAGCGCATTGCCGCCCGATTTCCCGCACACAATTTTGATCGTACAACATTTGCCGGCGTCATTTACGACCGTACTGGCAGAACAATTGAATGAACAAGTTTCACTAAGTGTCAAAGAAGCATTAGATGGCGATCAGCTCACGCGTTCGACTGTTTTCATCACGCCGGGCGGAGCGCATTTGCAAATAGACGACAATGGCACTGTAAAGTTTTTTGAAGGCGAGCAGATTAACGGCTATCGCCCGTCAATTAATGTCACGATGCAATCTGTCGCTGAAGCATTTGGCGCGCGCGCGCGTGGCATTTTGCTGACAGGTGCGGGCGGTGACGGAGTCGAGGGACTCGCAGCAATTCGTCATTTTGGCGGCAAAACATTTGCGCAAGCACCGGAAACCTGTGCAGTAGAAAGCATGCCCCAACGCGCTATCGAAACCGGCGTAGTTGACCATGTTGCCGCGCCGGAACACATCGCACGCCTTTTATTAATGGGCTATTAATCACACAAATATTTTTCAGGCTTAGTACGCAGGGCGGATAATTTTATGATGCCAGCAACAAAACAACATCCCGTTAGCGCTCCCACCACGAGAATGATTCATTGTCTGGTTGGCGAGCAGGAATATTGTTTGGAGATGGCTAGCGTGAGCGCCATCACGCGCGCCCACAGCATTACGCCAAACCTTGAATCGAACGAACCGATTGGCTGGCTCAACGCTAAACATACACAAATGCCCGTCTATGATTTTGCGCATCAGTTAGGCACAAAACCTTTATCCATGAAATCTGACGTATATGAAGGCTTCGTGCTGATTCTGAAATCTATTCAGCCTTTCGCGCTGAAAGTGGATCGCGTGATTGAGTCGCTGGAAGTGAAAACGGAAAGTATTGTTCAGCTCCCACACATTACCGATCCGCAAAACGAACAATTTTTCAAAGGTCTGGTGAAATGCGGCGAGCAATGGGCACTGTATGCTGACCCCGTCAAATTTCACCCGGAAATTATCCAGACAAGAGAGCCAGAAGACGTTTCATCAAGCGATTCATATCAGCACAATCCGCTGATACAACCGCCGCCGATTTCACAATTGCGAGTAGGTGTAAAGCCACAAGTATTACTCTTCTCAGCGGCAACTACATCGCCACAAAAACAAGCTAACGTGCCGATTGTCTTTGGACTGAGTTTGACGCAAATTCAGCAAATTCTTGATGTCAGCAAAATCATTCCCGTCCCTTGCGCGCCGCCTTACATCGTAGGCATTACCAACTGGCGCAACGTTCCGCTGCCGATAATTGATTTGCAAGCACGTCTCGGCATTACAACTAACGCGTCCGCGATTTCTTTACAACAAAAAAACCGGTTGTTGATTGCACGCACACCAAGTCAGGCGGAATTGATTGGCTTTGTGATTGATCCGCAGGTCAAAGCATTCCCCTTGCCATTGCCGCATCAGCCAAACAAACATGAATTTCCAGTGGATCAGGAATTGATTTTTGGGGTATTCGATTTAGAAGGAATGCCGCTGGTAATACCGAATTTAGACGGCATGCTGACGCACCATTTTGTGCCGCAACCTACGCCGCTTTACGTAACAAAATAAACTTCAAAATTAAATTGATTTTACAGTTGGAGGGGTTGGACAATTTGCTTGCGCAACAAGTCCAACAATATCTCGGCTGTTTGCCTATCGCTCAGCAGCGAATTATCAAGCACATCGTCTAGCATGCCAAATTTTTCCACCGCAGCGCAAACTGTATTTTCGTTAGGTGAAAGCTCTGTACCATTCATTTGCACAGTGAATTGGCTGCCGCGTGCTTCAATAGATCGGCGCAGCTCCCGGACTTCATCAATTTGCGTTAGCTGATCCAGCATCAATTCTTCTAACGGCAAAGAAATGATCGGCTCGTCATCATAGGTACGATTTTCAATGGCGAAAGTGCCACGCTCCCAAACAAGCATGCGGGAAAACGCTTTCTTACCCGTAATCCATCCGGTTTCGGCGTTCAGTACGATGCCATCTTTCAGATAAACTGCCCCTGAATCTTCTTCTGTCGCAAAACGAATTGCATATTCGCCATTGCCCAACATCCGTCCGGTTTGCAATACATCAATCACACTCATCCCACCAAAATTTCCGCTCATCACAGAATCCGAATTACGTTGCTCAAGAGCTAATTTCAGCGCACGCAAATATTGGACTTTGGTGATTTGCAAGCGTACTTTCAAAATCACTTCTTCGGGCACAATTGGCTTCACCAAATAATCGTCTGCGCCCATTCGTAAGCCTAAAATTCGATCTAACGCGCCATCACGACCGGAGCAAAAAATGAATGGCACATCCGCAAAACCTTGAGCTCGCACCGTACGCAAAAATTCAAACCCATCCATGCCAGGCATGCTCACATCAGCAATAATTACTTCGGGTTTAATACGGAGCAAAAGCGCAAGCGCATCATTAGCGGAATTTGCCGTCGCTACGCTAAAATTAGCGCGCTCTAAACTACGCGACAAAATCAGTAAGCCCGTGCGGTCGTCATCCACGAGCAAAATATCTACGGTGTTATTTTTTGATACAGACTCTGCCTGCATTCATCTCCTCCCAAAGTCTTTTCTTACCACAAGACTCATACCCGACAAACAAGATTCTTCCAAATTTCTTTAATAAATAATGAAATCGGTCAATCTACTTGCTATTCCAGTCAAATAGCTTAAGTGGCAGAGTTGCCGCCATAAAATTATTCTATCACCCACGTTTCGCCGCTGTTGAGCAAAGCTGCCAAATCCCCTGCGCCTTTGCGATTGATGGCATTGGTAATTTGCTCTTGCAACAATGAATCATAGGTCGGACGTTGCTTCACCAGAAAGACGCCCATTGGCACAGGATATGTAGGAAATTCCATTCGCCCCAAAATATACGCCAAAGTTTCGTCGTGTTCGTTGTGAACCGCCAAATCATCAACAGTTACGCCGGCTTCACCAATCGTCACAACGCGCGGCGTCAATCCATCCAGACGAACGCCCTTGTCTTTATTTTTGCCAAACAACAATGGTTTGCCGTGTTCGAGGAATAGCACGCGATCATCACGAATTTCACGGTCCGCAAAATTCTTAAATGCTCCGTCGTTGAAGATGTTGCAGTTTTGATAAATCTCAACTACCGCCGCGCCTTTGTGGTGCGCGACACGATCAATCATCGCGGACAAATGCTGTGGATGAATATCCAGCGAACGTCCAACAAAGGTGGCTTCCGATGCGAATGCCAAACTGAGTGGATTAATCGGATGATCTATCACGCCCATCGGTGCAGATTTGTTGATCTTGCCAAATTCTGAAGTCGGCGAATATTGCCCTTTCGTCAAACCGTAAATCCGGTTATTGAAGAGCATAATTTTCAAATCTACGTTGCGGCGCAACACGTGCATAAAGTGATTGCCGCCAATAGACAAAGCATCGCCGTCGCCCGTCACGACCCAAACCTGCAAATCAGGATTCGCACTTTTCACGCCTGTAGCGATTGCCGGAGCGCGTCCGTGAATCGTATGAAAACCATATGTATTCATGTAATAAGGGAAGCGCGAAGAACACCCGATGCCAGAAATAAACACGATGTTTTCTTTCGGCAAACCAAGTTCCGGCATGACCTTTTGTACTTGCGCCAAAATCGAATAATCGCCGCAACCCGGACACCAGCGTACTTCCTGATCTGTAGCAAAATCCTTGCGCGTCAATTGCACTACGCCATTCGTTCCATTTGTTCCGTTGGTACTCATAATTTCACTCACAACGCCCTCAACATTCTCAATTCTTAATGCAAAATTCTCAATTATTTTTATTGCCTGTTTTAAGATCGCCTGCAATTAAGCACAACAAACTAATTCATAATTAGGAATTCGGAGTTGAGAATTTGGGGCGATTTTTTATAAAAGCTCCTTAATTTTCTCGACCAGTTGCGACACTTTAAAAGGTTTGCCTTTGACTTGGGCAAAGCTTACGGCATCAATCAAAAACCTAGCGCGAATCAACATTGCGAGTTGGCCTAAATTTAGCTCAGGAATTAGCACGCGCTCGAATTTGCTGAGTACTTCGCCAATATTTTTCGGGAACGGATTTAAGTATCGCAAATGCGCGCTGGAAACGGATGCGCCTTGTGCTTGCAATTGCTCAACTGCCGTAGTAATCGCGCCATATGTGCCGCCCCAGCCCAACACTAACACTTTTCCTTCGGGCGCGCCGAACACTTCGAGCGGCGGAATATCATTCGCAATGCGGTTTACTTTTTCCGCGCGCAAACGACACATAAAATCGTGGTTGTCTGGATCGTAGCTGACGTTGCCCGTGATGTTTTGTTTCTCAATTCCGCCAATACGATGTTCAAGCCCCGGCGTGCCTGGAATCGCCCAAGGCCGTGCCAGCGTTGCTTCATCGCGCAGGTACGGGAAAAATCCTTCTGTTTCTGTACGGAAATTTACTTTCATTTTCGGCAGATTCTCAACTGCCGGAATTTCCCACGGCTCCGAGCCATTGCCTAAATATCCATCTGACAAAAAGAAGGTCGGCACCATAAATTTCGTAGCAATGCGCACCGCTTCAACTGCCATCTGAAAACAATCCGCCGGAGTCGCAGGTGCAACAATCGCTACGGGTGATTCGCTGTTGCGTCCAAACATCGCTTGCAACAAATCGGCCTGCTCAGTTTTCGTTGGCAAGCCCGTCGAAGGGCCGCCGCGTTGCACGTCAATAATCACGAGCGGCAATTCAGTCATCACCGCTAAGCCAATCGCTTCGGATTTGAGTGCGACGCCAGGGCCGCTTGTTCCTGTCAATCCGATGTGACCCGCGAATGAAGCGCCAATCGCCGCGCCAATCGCTGCAATTTCGTCTTCGGCTTGAAATGTTTTTACACCAAAATTTTTATGCTTCGATAATTCATGCAACACGTCAGAAGCGGGCGTGATCGGGTAGCTGCCATAAAACAGCGGGCGCTCAGCCAATTGCGACGCCGTGACAAAACCTAGCGCAGTCGCTTCGTTGCCCGTAATATTGCGATACTTGCCAGGCTTGATTTTGGCTTTGCCGACGCGATAGTGAACAGTGAAAACTTCGGTGGTGTCAGCGTAATTGTATCCAGCCTTGAGCGCCAATTTATTTGCCGCTGCGATTTCTACTGATTTCAATGCGAACTTTTCATCAATCCATTTGATGGTCGGTTCCATCGGACGGTCATACAACCAATACATCAAACCGAGCGCGTAAAAATTTTTGCAACGCTCTAATTGTTTGTGCGGCAGGTTCAGGCTTTCCAGCGCCTTCAGCGTGTTGGACGTAATCGGAATTTGAAACAGCCGATAGCCGCTGAGCGATCCGTCTTCGAGCGGATTTTTTTCGTAGCCCGCTTTTTTCAAGTTGCCTGCGACAAATTCATCAGTGTTCACAACCAAGATGCCGCCTGCTTCAAGCTCTTTGAGATTTACTTTCAAGGCCGCTGGGTTCATCGCAATCAAAGCATTCGGCTCATCGCCAGGCGTGCGAATTTCGCGGCTACTAAAATTTAATTGGTAGCCGGACACGCCAGGCAAGCTGCCCGCAGGAGCGCGAATTTCGGCGGGAAAATCCGGCAACGTCGAAATGTCATTGCCAATGATGGCGGATGTCGAAGTGAATTGTGAACCAGTAATTTGCATGCCGTCGCCGGAATCTCCGGCAAAGCGCACAGTGACCGATTCCAGTTCTTCGATTACATGCGTGTTCGATTCGTTTTGAATAGTTTCAGACATTTTGATTCATGTAAACGTACCGCGAACTTTCTAGTTCGCTATTGTTTTCCAGCGAACTGAAAGTTCGCGGTACGAAATTTCAGTTAGTGATGACTTGCCCAAGCTGCTGCGCCGACTAATCCGGCATTGTTGCCAAGCTCCGCTAGCAACACCTGAACGTGTTTCAAATCCGTCGTGCACACGCGCGATTGAATTGTGCGACGAATCGGATCAAGAATAATTTCGCCCGCCGCTGCCACACCGCCGCCAAAAATTACGCGCTTCGGATTAACCGCTGTCACAATGCTGGCAGCAGCAACGCCAATGTATCGTCCGGCTTCTTCATAAATTTCTCTGGCAATGCTGTCGCCTCCAATAGCGGCCTGACAAATTAATTCAGGCGTAATGCGGTTCAAATCATTCTCACATAATTCAGCAATATGTGTTGTACGCCCTTGCGCCACATATTTCATCCCCATCGCCGCAATAGCTGGACCGGACGCGAACGCTTCGACGCAACCGTTGCTGCCGCAGCCACATTTCGGGCCGTACAAATCTACAATCACGTGCCCAAGCTCACCCGCTGATCCCCCGATGCCAAGATGCAATTTGCCGTTGATAATCAGCCCGCCGCCGATACCTGTTCCAAGCGTGTAACACGCAACGGTGTCTACGCCTTTGCCCGCACCAAATTTCCATTCACCAAGTGTCATTGCCCGCGCATCATTAATTAGATGTACTGGTAATTCTGTGTGTTTCGATAATTTTTCGGCGAGTGGAACATTGCGCCATTGCCCTGGCAAATTCGGCAAAAACAGCGTCTTCCCTTTTTCCATATCAATCCCGCCCGGCACGCCTACGCCGACACCGCCAACTTTCGCTTTTGTAAGCTTAGCCGCTTCAATCACGCGTTTGACGAGTACTCCCATTTGCGCGATGACGGCGTCAAAACCTTCGCGCGCGTGCGTAGGGATTTTTGTTTGTCCGCTGATTGCGCCTGTCTTAATATTGACGGCAGCAGCTTTGATGTCAGTGCCGCCGAGGTCTACGCCAATAAAATAGTTTTTCATGGTTCGCCAGTTATTTGTTTACAGCGGTAGCCAAATCAGCTTGCATCGTAGCAAGGCGATTTTGCGATTTGCGGATTTGCCGTTCCACTTGACTCACAAGCTCCGCCAGAAAATTATGCCCAATCGCAGCCGCGCGATCCGCGCGAGTTTTCAAACGATACAACTCAGAATTTTTGACGCGCCCGATTTCGCCATTAATTGCTTCGATGCGTTCTTGCGTCGCAGCCATCGCGCGCATCACTTGGACTAAATCCTGCGCCGAATTACTCTGGCGCGCAAGCTCTGCAAAATTTGCTTCGGACGAAAGCAGCGTTTGCAATTGCTCTTCGGAACCTGACTCATAAGCCTGATTCGCGGCAATCATCAATTTGTGCCGCCATTCGCGTTCGTGTTCATTATTGGCTAAATCGGGATGACAGAGGCGCGCGACTTCGCGGTACAATTTTTTCAGATTGTCTGCCACGTGAAATTTTGTTTGCCCGCATTCGAGATCGTTGCCGACCGTGTAATCATCATCGGCTTCGTGCGCGCCCATCACTTCGTTAATGCGTTTTTCGATGTCTGCTAACTCGTCATATTTTTGTCCAACCGTTTCCAAATAGCCGAGTTCAAATTCGCGCACACCCGATTGCAATAACGATAATTCGGTTTCGCGCTCAGCCAATTCGTCTTCGAGCTGTTTTAATGCGGCGCGCTTTTCTGCAAGTTTGCGCTGTTCGACTTGGTTAACGATTAATTCCATCTTTACGCCATTTGAGATTTTTGTGCGTTGGTTTGAAAGTGGTGCAAAAGATCAGCAAACATTTCAAACGGCACGTAGGGAATTTCTTCTTCGCGGCAATAAACCGCTAAATATGATTTGGCGAAAACAGTGTCCGCGACGGCAACCGAAGCGCGATCTGACAAACCATCGCCGATAAAAATTGTATGAAAGCCTTGCGCCTTCTTATCCTGAATCGCTTTGGCTTTGTCGTTACCATAATCCGAATCATCACGAAATTCGCATTGCCAGCCCGTATCCATCGGCTTGATATGACTTGCCGAAATTTCCAGCGTCGGAAAGTCCTGCGCCGGAATAAACAAATCAATAAATTCGTGAAAGCCTGCGCTCAAAACTGTGAGCGGAATTTTATTGGCAGCGCACCACGCAACAAAAAGTTTGAAGCTGGGATCAACTTTAATTTTCCGCAGCATCAATTTTTTGGCTTCACTGAAAGGCGCGCGAATTGAGTTCATTTCCAGCTCAATCGCAGCGCGCACAGTCATTTCATTCGCGCGCAATTTCTTACCAGTCTCGCGCAACAGCTCCATGCCTCCGCCTAATTCCTGCGTCAAATAAACCAGCGAATCCGTATCAGTAATCGTCCCGTCGAAGTCGCAAAAAATATGCAATTTTGAAAAATCGTACATCAATAATTTTTTCACTCAAATTTATTGTTGCCGCACGGTCACGCCCGCTGGCGGCTTAAAGCTGAAAAGCGTATCAGGCAAATTTAGATTTTCCTGCACATTGCTTAGCAAAAAATCTATGCGCACGTTGCCTGTCCGCAAAAATGAAATTCTTGTCAGCGCAAAACTTTTTGGATCAACTTCCAAAAATACTTCGCGCAAATCCGAAGCCTGTTTTGGGATCATGCGCAAAACGCGATTGCCCGCGCGCACCGGAGCTTCGCTGGCGAATTCAATCCGCGCAAAATCACGGTGCAAATTGCCGCGTCCGAGCAAAAACAAAAACGGTGTGCGCCAGTCGTTGGAATCTTTCACATTCGTGCGTGTGGCAACACGCTGCGCCGGAATATATTCAAACATCACCTTGCCATCAGCGACATATGTTTTCGCTTCAGGCGCGTTGTAATCCCAACGCATTTTGCCTGGTTTCTTGATTTGCAATCGTCCGCTTTCGTGCCGCAATCGTTCGCCAGGCGCGGCATAGTTTTGCACAAAATCAGATTGCAATGATCCTAAGCGCTGGTATTTCGCTTGTAATCCAGCTACAAGCTGATCCAAATCTGAAGAGGAATTGTAAGGTAAAAGGAAAAATCCAACAAAAATGGCAAGCAACGTTTTCATTAAATTGATTTATATCGCCATCGCTTCATTCAGAAAGAAACTGAAATTATAGCAGCTTCGCTCAGAGTCTCAACTTTTGTCCTGCCAATCAATAGCAACAAATTTCGGAAGAGTCTGATGACAAAATCCGTTATTTTCTCATTCTGACCGAACACTATAAAAATTTGATTATATTTTTTTCGCCACTACTAATTCAGTCATTGCACAACTTAGCAATCCTTTCGCCATTGGTTCGTGTCGTTTGGCACAATTATTGTCTAGCTAAAACCGCCAATCGCTACTCGACGTGCGTGAGTCGTTGTAAGCCTGATCCCTCCTCAGCGTTGTTTGCACGCTTCCTGAACGACCCAGACAACCCAATTAACGCCCTGAAGGACTATTTATGAAAAACCAGCAAAAAAAATTCATTACAATCTCTGTCTTCACTTTTCTGTTATTGGCCGGAAGCGTATTTGCGCAGCGCCTGTACGTCACCAACGCCAGACTTGGCATCACGGGCAAGCCTGACGTCAAAGTTACACTCGCCGGAACTGTTACCCGCAATAACCAATTACTCAATGTGGAAAAAGCAGGAGCGTTAACTCCTGGAGAAATTTTGCTTTGGACAATTACATCGCAAAACGCGGGCAGTGCTCCCGCTCAAAATTACAAAACGGTAGGCGAGGTTCCCAGCGGCACGTCGTATGTCGCCGGCAGCGCACAAGCCGAAGGCAATGTGCAAGTAACATTCAGTATTGATGACGGCAAAACGTTTGAAGCCAAACCGATGATTGAGCAAAAACAACCTGATGGCTCTGTCAAAAAAGTGGTCGCGCCTGCGTCGCTTTACACTCAAGTTCGCTATGAGTGGAACGACCCTCTGTCAGCAGGCAAACAATGCTCCGCCTCGTATAAGGTGCGGGTGAAATAAATTTTCCTGTACCCGTAAGACTTCTCTGGTGGCTGAAAACCAGTCGCTATCGCCTCAGTGCAAATCCTTTTGGAACTGCGCTTGTTCTCATTGCAAAAGGCTGGGAACTTCCCTCTCAGACCCAATCAATATGGTATTAACCATTTCACAAATATTAGGAGCAAAGATGAAGAGTAACACTCCCTCATGGATCAAGTTACTGGTCGGGGTACTAACGTGCGGCGTATTCGCGGCCTCTGCCTTGGCCCAAACTGCCGGTGGTACGCAAATTAAAAACAAAGCATCAGCAACCTATACTGATGACATTGGCAGCCCTACTAAATACAGTTCTGAGTCAAACGAAGTCGTAACGACGGTTTCTTATGTGGCAGGTCTGGAAATCACGCCTGATGCCAGCACTCCCGCAACAACCGTGGCACCGGGTGCAACAGGAACTTATACCTTTACCGTTAAAAACCTTAGTAACTACACGACTAACGTTGCCTTTCTTGCCAGCGGCGCAAGCTATGCGCTCACAGGCGCAACCGGAACGACAGCCGTTTCGCAAGCATTTATTGACGTCAATGGTAACGGCACGTTTGATGGCGGTGATGTAGACCTCACGGACGCCATAGCAGACAACTACTCGCTCGCACAAAATGCTTCTGTCCCAGTCGTTATCAAAGTAGCGGTGGACGCCGCGGCGACGGGTGGCTCAACCATCAAAGTAACACTCGGTGATACCGCAACAGGTAGCCCGACGTTTGATAACCAAGCGCTCGCCACTTCCGCCCATGACGTCAAAACTTCGTCAGGCGCAATCACACCTGTGAATGGCGAACGCGAGGCCAAAGGTGACATCACCTTGACCGTAGGCGCTGTTCCTGTGGTGACCAACGGCCCGTCTGGACAACCAGATGCGATTGGCCCTGGCCCGAGCAACAACACCGATTATACCAACAAAGGCGTAAGCCCGACTGCGACGAATACGCCAGTTGTGTTTGATAACACCTTGAAAAATGGCGGCAATGCGGCGGATACGTTCAAACTGAAAGTGACGTCTGCGCCAGCGAATTCCACGGTAGAAATCAGCATTGATGGTGGCACCGTCTGGACAACTGTCATTACAGCAGGCGCGCCCAGCGGTACGCCGGAAGTAACAACGGCTTCGGTCGCCACAGGCAGCAACTTGAACTACAAAGTTCGTGTTACGTTGCCCAATGGAGCCACCACTTACACCGCCTATGAAACGGTGGTACAAGCGTGTTCCGTCACCGATACAAACATCAAAAACAATACGATTGACCGTTTGTATGCGGGCTACTTGCAAATGGTAAAAGCCGTCACTGTCAATAACACGACAGGCGTGGGAGCGGCAACTGATCCAGTTCCCGGCGCTGAATTAACATATGTCGTCACCTATACCAACATTGCCAACGCGCCGACCGGCACAGGCAATGTGGATTTGGATGCACTTAGCGTAGTCGTCACGGAAGATGGTGATGTGTCACCCAACAACTGGGCCAGCACAACGAATCACGTGGCGACACCTGTAGATTCCAGAAGCGGTGTGATAGTCACCAGCGCCAGTACAGGTGCTGTCGCCAACAGTAAATATGTTGACACTGTGGGTACAGTTCCAGCTAGTGCCAGCGGCACGCTCACCTTCAAGCGTACGATTAAGTAACTTTTATTCGGAGAAAGCAGGCTATTAAAAACAAGCCTGCTTTCTCACGCTTAAAGCAAGCACAGGCTTACATGTACTAAAAATATTTTTTACTCAGCGTACATAGTCTAGCGGCAATTTTGTGGATCAATCCCAAACGGGATACGGTGCAATTAATCAACTCAACCATTGGACGTGATGGATAGATTAAGGGTTTGGCTTACCAATATGCTTTTCAAGATTAACAAGCAGCTCCTCTGTTTCGCGCTGCTGGCTTTTCTTGCCTCTTCTGCTTACACACAAAACGCAACTCCTGTAAGCGGCAGCGTAGCCGCTGGCGTAACGATTACCAATCAGGCGCACGCGAGTTATAGCGATCCGAGCGGCAATAATTACGAAACCAATTCACCGCCCGTCAGCCTCAAAGTTATCGCAGTCGGAGGAGTCGCGGTCACCCCCGACGACACAGCTCCGACAGGTGTAATCATTCCCAATGAACAAACCACGCGTGTTTTCAAAGTTTGTAATATCGGCAATGCAATAGATACATTTATTCTGACGCGTAGTGACATAACTTCGCCTTCCACAATTGAGGCGCTGTATTGGGACGTAGACAATAGCGGAACCAAAACAGCCGCAGACACTCCGATCATCCTCAACACAACTGCCAGCCCGGAATTACAGTCGGGGCAATGCCTCAACGTCATTGCCATCATTCAGACCGGAGCGGTTACCAAAGACAGCATCGTCACGATTGGAATTACTGCCAAATCGAATTTGCCCGGCAGTGCCAGCAAAGACGATGGAACGATCATTACGAATGTCGGCGATCCCGCCAAAGTCACTGATCCGGCAAATCCGACATTACCGCCCACCAAGCTCGTAGAGAACAAAGCTGAATTTGTTTCCACACTTGGCAGCATCCTCAACTACTCAATTTCATTTCGTAATAGTAGCCCTATTACCGCGATCAACGTTTTATTGTCGGATGATTTGCCCGTCGAGTTAGATTATTTGCCCGGCACATTAAAACTCGGCAGCACCGCCCTCACCGATGCAACCGACAGCGATCAAGGCCAGGTCATTAGTGGCAAACGCATCGAAGTCAAATTAGCAACGGTCAATCCTGATCAAGTGGTGGTTGTCACCTTTCAAGGTAAGCTCAACAGCAATGCGATACCGGGCGTTGGAGTGCTTAACACGGCACAAGTTTCTGGTGATAATACAGGAACGGCAATCAAAACTTCGCGCACAAAAGTGGTCATCAACCCGCAAGGCACAGTTTATGTTGGCGGCAGCAATGGCAGCGTGCCGATTCCTGGTGCGACAGTAATTCTTTCAACCGATCAAGCTGGAAAATCGCCCTTGGCGTTAGCGGGTGCTGGCTTCGATCCAAATGCAAAAAACAGCAATCCGTTTCCAGCCGATGGACAAGGCCATTTCAGTTTTGCCTTAGGCCAAAATCAACTCGGCGCGCCGGGCTTACCTGTCACGTATTTCATGAATGTCGCTGCCCCGGGGTATCGCCCGCGTTTGATAGAAGTCAAAATTGAACCGACGCTGAATGAGCTTTTCAAAGTTGACGTACGAAGTTTGGACGGACAGCCGATTGCCCAAGCAGGCAGTTTCACGCTCACGAATAGCGCTGTTACGCTGTCGGATATTGCCGCGCTCGTGCTGAATGTTCCGATGTTTGAAACAGCTACGATGCAATTGACGAAAATTGCGGATAAGCAACGCGTGGACATCGGCGATATGCTGACGTATCGCGTTGAAGCGCTCAACGCTTCGGCTACCAGAGTTACTGGCGCGGAAGTTTTCGACACGTTGCCGCTTTCGTTCAGCTATATTCCCGGCACTGCACAAATTCAAATTGATGGCGCCCCCGCATTCAAACTGGAACCGACCGTCGTCAACAATCAACTCACTTTCAAAATTGGTGATTTAGCGCCAGGCAGCCGCGTAGCGATTTCTTATCGGTTACGCGTCGGAGCCAATGCGCGCGCGGGCGAACAAATAAACACAGCCGTTGCCACAGGCATTGGCCCAAGTGGTGAACCGCTCCGCACGCAACCTGCGAAAGCGCCTGTCCTCGTGGGAATGGGCGCGTTTTCGATGCGGCAAATTATCATCGGGCGGATTTTTGAAGACACCAACGGTAACGGGCTGTTTGAAAAATGTGATCGGGCAGTTGCGGGCGTGCGCGTGTATATGAACAACGGCATGTCAGTCATCACTGATTCGCGCGGCATGTACAATTTCCCTTCTGTCGAAGAAGGCGCAACCGTAGTTTCGCTTGACCCGTTCACCATTCCCAAAGGTTTCGCATTGCTTGATGAGCGATTAAAACGCGGGCGCAGTTGGACGCGACTGGTGCGCACTCCGCTGGGCGGCGGCGGATTAAATCGCGTGAATTTCGTACTCGAAAAAATCATCAATCCGATTACAGAAGCTGTCACTGACGTATCAGGTTCTGTCGAAACAAGCGTAGGCTTAGCGCCCAACGCACCGACGGGACTTACGCCTGCGGGCAACGCGCCTAAAACAGCGAATGAAAGCGCAGAGGCCGAAGCCAATGAAAACGCCAACGACAACAAACAAAATAGTGCCAATAGTAAAACGGCTAAAGCACGCCGCAATGCCAACAGCATAGAAGACACAACCGCAGGTGGCGCATTTGACAACGTTTTCAATAAACGTCGTGGCCCGAAAACACGCGCAGGACTGGCGGCAATGAACGTCGGGAAAAATGGTTACAAAGCGCCTGGCACATACACAGAAGCTTCGACAGATACCATCGAACCCGTTGCACCTGGCGCAATCAAAGTGCTTTCACCGGAGCCCAAAGAAGTCATTATGGAAAACGGCTTGCGCGTCGAAGCCCGCGTCCATCTTGATTACTCCGTTGCGCTCGAAGTCAACGGCGAACGCATTCCTGACACCAACATTGGCGTCAAAGAAGAAGATAAGAAAAATCAGGTCACGACCATTGTTTTTGTTGGCGTCAGTCTCAAACCTGGCCCGAATGAAATCAAAATCATGCCAATCGCGGCAGACGGAAAAACTGGTCAAGCCGTTGAAATGATTGTAATGGGGCGCGGCCCAGCGACGAGAATTGAAGTTGTCACCGACAAAAAAGAAATTCAATCTGGCGGACGCGATTCTTCCATCGTGCGCGTTAAAGCCTTTGATGAATGGGGCAATCCGGCTGCCAGCGGACAAATTGGCATTCAGGTTTCCGCCGGACGATTATTGCGCGTAAACAATTCCGGTACTTCTCTTGCCGCTGCGACAGCGAAAGCCGCCGCCACACAAACGGCAAACAGCAACGGTACACAAGCCCCAGCTTCTGGTTCAAGTTGTGGACGAATTGCCGCCAATGGTGAAAATGCGTGCGTCGCTGAATTAGCCGCCGCTCGTGGCATCAGTCAGGAAGAAGCCGAGAAAATTCTGCGCTCGCCCTTAATTGGCGCGGGTGCTGAGCCTGTGAATGGGTTTTCATCTGAGCAAGTCAATGCGACAAACCGGCAACAAGTACTCATGCTTGAGAACGGCGAAGCAGTCATCGAATTAATTGGCGAAGGCCAACCCGGTAATGCTGAAATTCGCGCCTTCACTGGCGATTTACAAGCCCAAAGCCAAATTCGTTTCACACCCGAACAACGCCCCCAAATTTTGGTCGGCTTGGCGGAAGCATCATTCGGCAAAGCTGCGCCGGATGTTGCGATGGCTGGAACGGACAAAAATTATCGGCATCACACAGAATTTTTCTTCCGCAGTCCATTGCCAAGTTCCTCGCAACTAACACTGGCTTACAACAGCTTCCGCCCGTTGACGCGCACAGCAGGTCGTGACCGTGCATTTTTCCTTGATCCGCTGGATCGTGTGTATCCGGTGTTTGGCGATTCTTCGACGCGCTTTGAAGATGCGCAATCAAATTCCAAATTGTACGCACGCCTTGATAAAGGCCGTTCGTATGCGATGTTTGGTGATTTCGATGCCAGCCGTCAGGAATATGTGAACGACACATTCCGACCGCAGCCTGTCACCAACCTCGCCGAAAATTTAGCGAGCGCGGGCATTGGCAATTCGGTCATCAATAATTTCCATTCGATTCCCGTCTTTGCGAATCAAGGGCCGCAGCTTACTGGTTACAATCGTCGGTTGACGGGCGTGAAAGTTCATTTTGAAGCGGCGGATGGCAGTTCTCTTACTGCCAGCGGCGCGCGCCCTGACACATCTTTCGCGCGCGATGTTTATCCCGGCAGTTCATTCGGGTTGATTCGGCTTTCGCATACAGATGTATTGCAAGGCTCGGAAACAATCGTGCGCGAAGTGCGTGACCGCCGCAACCCTGACATCATTTTGCAACGCGAAACGTTAGTACGTTCGGTGGATTACAACATTGATCCTTACCTCGGATCAGTTTATTTTATGCGCCCGCTCTCGACCTTTGATTACGCGCTCAATCTCGTGCAGATCGTAGCGACGTACGAATACCGCGGCGTTGGTATGAATTCCGCTGTGTACACCGCGCGTAGCTCGAAAAATTTCAACTCGCTCGGCTTGCGCGTTGGCACCTCATTTATTGACCAACGGCAGGAAAGTTTGGGCTCGTTCTATCTTGGTGGCATAGACATCGAAAAAAGAATTGGCAAAACCGGATCGCTGGAATTTGAATGGGGTATGAGCAATGGGCGTGCTGCTTCCAGCGGCAGCTTTTTCGGGTTTGATGGATTAGCCGGAAGTTTAGGAAACAACGACGAACATAATGGTAACGCATTTCGTGCTGATTATCGGCAACCGCTCAAATTCGCTGAAGGCCAATTGCAAGCGACTTTCGCACGTTCAGATCGCAGTTTTTTCAATCCCTTTGGCGCAACTGTCACACCGGGTTCGCAGCGCGGTTCTGTCATTGTTGACGTGAAACCAGTCAAAGGCGCGCAAATGCGTGTAGGCTTCACCGATGAGCGCAACAAAACAGTTACGTACGATAATACTCGTCGCACTGGTTCAATTGGTTGGATTCAACAATTCAACGATAAATTGCGCCTGAGCGTTGGTTATGATTATCGCAATTTCAGTGATCAATCAGGTTCGGCGTTAGCGCACAACGCAAATGCCAATTCGAATGCTGACGGCACTGCCAACACAACGGCAACGGCAACGGCAACACAATTCGCCGGACGTTCGGTTACATCAAATCTCATCACCGTTGGCGCAGAATTTCGCCCGAACGATAAAACGAATATCGCCATCAAACGCGAGCAAAATCTGGGCGCAGCCGATCCGACTTATCCAGATCAAACGACCGTTGCTGCCAGCTATGAGATTAATTCATTAGCAAAATTATTTTTTACACAACGGCTCGCATCGCAAGCCATCACAGCGATTAGCGATGTCAGTTCGATGGGCTTTGCAGAAACGGCCTCACGGCGTGAAACAGCAATCGGCGTCGAATCACCGCTCAACAAATACACAACGATGAGCGGGCGTTATCAAATTAATAACGGCATCAATGGCACAGACAGTTTTGCAGTTGTTGGGTTAATGAATCGCTTCCCGCTCAGCAAAATATTTTCGCTTGATGCTGGTTACGAACGCGGCATGCATTTGAAGGGGAACGGCAATAGCTTCAATAACGCGATGTTTGGGTTCAGCTTTAACCCGTCGGATAATTTCCGCTCTGCAGCGCGTTACGAATTGCGTGATCTGAATGGCTTCGGCAATATTTTCACCGTCGGAGCCGCAGGCAAACTTACTTCAAACTTGACGACGCTTGGACGTTTTCAACTTTCGCGTACAGCCTTTCAAACACTAGGCAACAACAAAATGATGAACGGTCAGCTCGCAGCAGCGTGGCGTCCGATGGATTCGGATCGCACAGCATTGTTACTCAGCTATACCTACCGTTCAGTGGATCAAGCCGGACAGCAAGGTTTTGCCTCGACCGTAGAAAAAGACGAAATTCTGGCGACGGACGGGCTGTATCAACCTTTCCGCCGTTTGGAATTGTATGGTCGTTTTGCTGTGAAATTTAATTCCAATGGCAATGCCAATATTCCGCTGGCGTCATCGCTGACAATGCTGTTGCAAGGCCGCGCGGAATTACGCTTAGCGCGTTACTTCGATGTAGCGAGCGAAGTGCGTTCGCTCTGGTTGTCCAGCAGCTTGTCGCGGCGCACGTCTATCGGTACGGAGTTGGGTTTCTGGGCGCTCTCTGATTTGCGTTTAGCGGGCGGATACAATTTCACGCAAATGCGTGAAAACCCCGGATATTTTGGCAGTGTAGGCAGCTTTAACAATTTGAATACGCGCAAAGGATTTTATTTTGTCGTGTCCTCGAAGCTCTCGAACATGTTCAATTTATTCGGCACTTCGCGTGAAGGCTTGGTCGGCAATGAGCCAATCCAGTCAACAGGGTCAACGACAACTACAGGACAGCCATCATCTGTCCCCTTGGGCCACCAGGAATAAGTAGATGGGGTCAAGAATAGCAAATACTTTATTGTCAAAATGGAGACGGCGTAAAAGTATGGGGCAACAATTTATTAAGCCACCCAACAACCAAACAGCTTTAGCAAAATACCTAAAGGGGGATTCCCCTTGCCGACCGAAACAAGTACAGAAATTTTACAGCAACAAAATGCTTAATAAGCTGCAAGTAGGAATCATTACGTCGCTTATCACGATCCTGATTTATCAACCACTCATTTTTATTGGTAGCCGTCAGGTAAGTGCCGCTACACCAGCTTTTGCAACACTGAGCAGTACGGCAATTTATGCCATTCACGGTGGAGGCTCAGGTTCAGCCAACACCATTTCTACGCTGAATTTATCAACAGGGGCTCTAACTTCGGTGCACACCGCAGGGATTACCAGTTCTGCGGCGATGGGAATGGATGCAACCACAAATACACTTTATTATACTGAGCGTACAACCTCTCCGAATACGTTACGACGTTACGACGGTACAACGGAGTCCGGTTCGCTCGGAGGTTTTTCGGGAACCTCAAGCGGCACCCCTATGCTGCGCATTGGGTTTACCAACGGAACGGGATATGCCATTGCCAGTAATAACGAAATGTTTTCCTTTACCAATGCGGTGAGTCCAACGATCACTTCGCTAGGTACAGTCAACTTTGTCGGGACTTCTCCATCAGGCTCAACCGCCAGCGGTGATATCGCTTTTGACGGTTATAATCGAGGCTGGGCAATCTTTGGTAACTCACTTTACCGCATGGATTTGAACGTGTCTCCGCCCAATGCATATCCGATTGGACAAATCACAGTGAGTGGTTCGCCATTAAGCACTGGCTCATTTACCGTAGGAAGTATTGCCTTTGACACAACGGGCGATCTTTACATTGCGGCAGTTGCCTCATCAGGAACAAGCAGCAATATTTACCGTGTCAGCGTAGATGATGCCACCGCAACACAAGTCGGATCGTCCCTTGCCACTGTGGTCTCCGATCTTGCGAGTGGCAATCACCCATTCATTGCACCAAATATCGTCGCCACAAAATCCGTTAGCCCGACAACGAATGTAAGACCCGGAGACACACTTACCTATACCGTCGAAATTGAGAATACGGGCAATTCCCCCACCGTTGTTACAGCATTCACGGATACATTACCAACTGGCACAACCTATGTAGCCAGTAGTGCGACGCTGAACGGGACAAGCCTCGGAGCAGTTGCTTATCCATTCAATACAGCTTATACGATCAATGGTCGCACCGCGTCTTCCGGGACAATCAAATCAGGCAATGCGAATCGGGCAACCATCACGTATCAAGTCACTGTAAATACAACCAGTCCGCCCGCATCAGTTGTTAACCAAGGCGTTGTTACCTATTTAGATGGGCCGCCGGCAGGTGTTTCCACCACCACTACCACCTCAACAGTTGATTCACCCGTCGCGGGGTATAAATCTGTCAAACTCACAACAGATGCAGATAGTAATGGAGTGGCATCACCAGGCGACACGCTGACGTGGACAGTTTCGTATAAAAACACTACCGCTTTCACGGTCAGTAATGTTCAGATTAATGATCACTTGCCAGCCAACGTTACGATTAATTCGACGGGAGGGCAGTCGGTGGCTGTATCGGGTTCCGGTACTGCCGCAACCAAGAACACTTCTTACACTGGAGCAACAGGGGGGGCAGCGAGTAATACATTAGCCGCAGGCGCAACCTTGGGCAATAGTGGTGTCATCACGGTTACAATCACGACAACAATCAACAGTGGTTTTAGCGGCACATTAAGTAATCAGGCAACAGCCACGGGGGATAGTGTTCCCGGCTCAGGCACCCTGTCTGACAATATAGACAGCACCACAGCTAGCTTACCCTCAGGTGTAACAGTTCCCGCCGGAAGCATCACACAAACACAAGTTGCCAGTATAGACCCAACCACCGTTACAGTCCCGGCAATTCCACTGGTGACATTGGTAAAAAGTTGTCCGTCACCTGCTGATTGCTCTTCAGCAACACAATTGCCAGGCACCGAACTGACTTATAGAATTGTTTTCAGTAATATCGGGAATGGTCAGGCACAACAGTTAGTAATTTTGGATCCAATCCCAACCGAAACGGATTTTAAGCTTTCTTCTGTGACCAGCAATCTCGGCTCTAGTGGACTAACAATTACGACGGAATATTCCAATGATTATCTGGCAGCATCGCCAGGCAGCGCGACCTGGACATATACACCAAGCAGCAGCGGCGGCGGCGCAGATGCAGGGTATGATCGGAATGTCAAAGCAATTCGTTGGCGCGTCACAGCCGGCAACCTCAGTCCGACTGCACCAAATAATACCGGCGATGTCGGTTTCACCGTGCGCATCAAATAGCGCTAACGCGAAGTTTGTCTGACAGTATCGCCGCCGCGTCCAATCCTGCGGCGACTGGCGTCCACATCTAATGTGATTGTCACGTTCCCACTCGCATCAATTTTGGTGGCAACCGTTTTTGTGACACGCGCATAAGTTGCCGTCACGTTGTAATCGCCTTTGAAACCGCGCGTGCGATAAATTCCTGCGGCGTCCGTGCTGCCAAAAGCATTCGTCCACCATTCCCGAAATAACAAATCATTCCAGACCAGTGCATTTGGCTTCGATGACCAATCGGCACGGTACATTGCGCCCGCTGGCAACCAGTGCCGTTTCTCCCAAAATCCCCACATTAGAAAATCGTTAAATTTCGACGAACTAAAAATCAACGTCATAAAATCGCGCGTAAAATCAGCCTGCAATTGCTCGTCGGATGTATTGAAATCAAACTCAGTAATCGCAAGCGGAATCCCCAACGTTGCGTAACGATCAATAATGGTTTGCATCAGATCAATTGGTGTAGGGCTGGCGAAATGGCCTTGCATGCCTGCGCCTTCGACGGGGGCGCCGTTATTAAGCAGCCAACTAATGACCGCAAAATAATAATCCTGATGCTTCACGTTCAAACCATTTGCGGCCAAAATATCGTAATCGTTGATGAACAATTTTGTTTTCGGATCAAGCTGTTTGGCAAGCTGAAACCAACGCACCATTTCGGCATTGCCAAGCACACCCGTTGAAGCATTCACGCCAGGGACACCTGAAAGCAAACCTTGCACGTCATAATTTGTGTACGGCTCGTTGAGGACATCCCATTGATATAATTTGCCATTCACGGCTGTATCCTCCAACACATCATTGAATCGCGCCGTGATGCTGTTTTGCAGATCGTTTGCGCCTAAGCTTTGCAAACCAGTCGGCATATATTTCCAACTCGGCCAAATTAAATTGTGTCCACGTGCGCTGATATTGCGATCCAATAACCATTGAATTGCTTGCCGCGTATTCGTTTTATTGAACGCGCTGCCACACGTAGTGCAATCCCACAACGTCCATTTCAAATCGTTCTCAAAGACTGAAGTCGTGAAATGGCTCGACACACGCGAACGATAGATTTCAGCGTCCGCGCTGCTTTGCGTCACTAATTGCGCCGTAATCGCCGAGCCAAATTTGAACGCGTGATTGAGCTGTTGCACATAAACTGCCGCACCACTCAGCGGGCTGCCGTTACGATCTAAAACAGTAACTTTCAAATCGCCTTTACGAATTTGGTTGATGCGGTTTGTTGCTTCGATGCGCCACGGAGCGTTCGCAACGCCAATACCCGGATAATATGTGATGGTCTGGAATTGATTGAGCTGCGCGCTCAGTCCGTAATTAGTTAGCGCGATACCGCCGATTTCAAATTTTTGCGGCCCGACTGCGAATTGAAAAACCAGATGCGCCTGTCCCGGAGCATAGGTATCTACGGACTTAAACGGCACTTGAAATTGTCGCCAATCTGTCGAATCTACCGGAATGCCAAGCGAAACAGATTTATTGTAATCTGCCGAAGCCTTTTCAAAGATAACTTGCGCGGTGATATTTTTTGCCGTCGAATCAATGCGCCGCGCCCAAAATGTCAGTAACAAAACATCGTCTTTGTTAATTTGCGCAGCCGTATTCCAACCTACTCCGGCGTTATAAATAAAATTTGATGTGCCGTTCGCCGTGACTTGAATGGCTTGCGTAAAGCTTTGCCCGTTGGTCGAAACCAAACTCGCGGAACCACCGCCTACGCTGGCATCAAAATAGCTGTAATAACTCGTCAGTGGATTCGCCGCGATGGCCGAAATGCCCATCGCAGAAGGCGGCATAGTCGGGCCAAGATTCACCAAATTTAGCCCGCCGAGTTCAAACGTTTGCGGCCCAAACGCAAATTGAAAACTTAGCCTCGCCTCGCCCGCAGCCAGATTTGACGCGGCTTTGAACGGGATAATGTATTTCGTCCAAACATCGCTGTCGCACGGGAAAGTAGTAGAAAGCATTTTTGTATCCGCTGCCTCAAAATTCACCAAACCGCGAATATTGTTTTCATCTAGCGGCGCGATTTTGCGTACCCAAAATGTCAGTTGCAAATTGTCTCCGGCATTCACACCTCGCGTCGTAGCCCAACTAATTTGCGCGTCACCAATACTCGACGAAGTCCCATCAACTGTAAGGCGATACCCTTGCGAAAATGATTGCCCGTTCACCGTGATTGGTAAGGCTGCAGCATTCACGCCTACGCTACCGTTTGTACTGTAAATGTCGGCAGGAAGAATTGATGTTTGTGCGAAGATGCAAACGCTGCACAACGAAATTACCAACAAGCTTAGCTTGAATTGAAATTGCATACGGAAAAATAACCTTTGCCACAAGTTCTGAGTACCAATTTTAGGTGGCAACGCTACGCCTGCAGCCGTCTGGGACTCAAAACAGCTCCAAAATATCAGGCTACTTCTTCAACTGATTTATAAGGATCAACAAACATCCACATCAAGGCACTAAACGCAAAAACTCCTGCTGCGACATAAAATGGAATCGTCCATGAATTTAGTTTTTCTACGGCGTAACCTACGACCATGGGCGAAATTGCTCCGCCGATATTTCCAACCATATTCATAAAGCCTGTCACAACACCGACATTCTTGCGCCCTACGTCAAGGCATACTGACCACGAAGCACTCAGCGTCAACATTTGAAAACAAGCGGCAACCGCCAATAAACATGCGGCGACGATACGATCCGGCGTGAGCGCGACAATAATTAAAGTCAATCCACTAATCAAATATCCAGCCATTCCCACACCGCGCCGCGCGAGAATCAAACTGCGTTTTGCTAATTTGTCCGTCAACCATCCGCCGACTAAATATGCGCCTCCGCTAACGACCCAGGGCAAGGCCGAAAACCATCTGGCATTACCAACCGAAAATCCACGCGCCTTGATTAAATAGGTCGGCAACCACGTTACATAAAAAAATATGCCGTAGCTGAATGCGACATACATCAAACAAATCGCCATCATGTTTTTATTCGTGAATAAAATTTTCCACGGGACGCGATGCGTGGTGGGAGCAACATCCGGTTTACCCGCGCGAATTACTTGCAATTCGACTTCGCCGACTGCAGAGTGTTCGGACGGGTCATCCCGAAACCACCAATACCATACGGCGCACCACACGAAGCCGACCAACCCAATCGCAACAAACGTCCAGCGCCAGCCGAGCGTTGCTACGAGCGGAAACACAATCGGCGCAGCGATAGCCGAACCGACAGCTTGCCCGAAAAACGCTACGCTGAGACCGCGCCCTTGTTCTGTGAGCGGAATCCAACGCGAAACAGTACGCGCAATGTTTGGGTAAGCGCCAGCCTCACCAGCGCCAAATAAAAATCGAATGCTAAGCAACGATAAAAAGCCCATTGCCGCCCCTGTCAGCATCGTAAAAATCGTCCAGCAAATCACGATGCGTGTTAACGCTTTACGCGTACCAATGCGGTCGCCCAGCCATCCGCTTGGAATTTCAAATAACGCATATGCCATCGTAAACGCACTAAAAATCCAACCCATTTGCGAAGGTGAAAACCCAAATTCTTTTGTGATTGCAGGCGCAGCAATAGACAGACAAAGCCGATCAAAATAAGTGATGACTGCAAGGAAAAAGATAAGCCAAAGAACTTTGCGACGAGCCATAAAAAAGTCCAAAGAAGTTCAGGAAAGTCGAGGAAAATCCAGGGAAGTTTAGTGGCCTGAGGAATCCAAACTGCACTGGACTTTTCCAGACGTGCCCAGACTTCCTGGTTTTTAGTTGTACTGCTTGATAATTTCCGCCCATTTGTTTTGGGCTTTAAGAATGCATTCGACGATTTCGCGCAGCGCGCCTTCGCCGCCGGATTTTTCAGTAATAAAATGTGCAGCAGATTTCACTTCGGCAACAGCGTTGGCAACGGCTACGGCAAAGCCTACGCGATGCAGCAAGTCTAAATCGTGTAAGTCATCGCCGAGATACGCAATTTCATCAAGCTGCAAATTTTCGGCGGCGCGAATTTCTTCAAATGCACCCAGCTTCGCATCGTGGCCGTGATAGAGATAATCAATGCTCAATTGCTGCGCACGCAATGCCAACGCAGCCGATTTTCGTCCGCTAATTATGCCTGTTTTAATGTTCGCTTGTTGTGCTAGCTTGAAGCCCAGCCCGTCGTGAATGTGAAAGATTTTAAGCGCTTCGCCTGCGTCGGAGTAATGCAGTTTGCCGTCGGTAAGCACGCCATCGCAATCGGTGAGAATTAATTTGATGCGACTGGCACGCGCGCGAATTTCTTCAGATTGCATCAGGTTCAATTTCTGCTTGCGTAAAACCTACGTCCTCATAGATTTCAACTATCGTTAAGGTTAAAGAGTCACCCGAAATGTTGATGAATCTTGCAGGCAAAGACATCACCACTCTTCACTTCACATCAAAAATTGGGACTTCGCTGAGCTTCAGCTTTCCGTCCACCCGATGCAAAACATACAACGCACGGCCTGTGCCTTCTGTGCCGATGATTTTGACTTTGAGATTAGCATCCACTGCAATTTGATTGGCGTCCCAGATTTCGGTGCGCAAGATTTCGGTCGTCCAGATACTGGGCTTGCTAGCAGTCACGCGCTTGACGAATTCACGTAAATTTCCTTGCTCAACCAGCGGATTGACGGCCTCCGCGCTGCCCTGCAATAAGGCATCGTCTAACTGCTTCATAAATGCTTTTACATCATCCGCAATTTTGAGTGCGCCCACCCCCTGCTCTGCTTTGAGTGCGCCTTCACGCGCGGACACCGTCGTGGCTTGATCTAATTCGCAAGCAGCAGCAGCGCGAAAATAGTTGGCGGCTTCAGCGAATTTATTATTTTGCAAAGCGATTTGGCCGAGGCCAAGACTAGCCCAGGCAAAAGCCTGCAACGACAGAGGCTCGCGTTTAAGCGTTTCAGTAAATACTTTATTGGCTTCGTCAGTCTTGTTCTGTGCCAACAGCACGCGCCCCAACAGAGCCTGTAACGTTGGCGCGCTTGCTTCCCCGCTCAATGCTTCACGCAATTTTGCTTCGGCTACGGCATATTCTTTTTTGCCGAAAGCGAGCGAAGCCTGACCATATAATTCATTGGTCGCAGCGCGACGCGGGAATACATCGTTGGCGTAATCTTTTTGCGGATAGATTTTTTCAGGATCAATTTCGATGCGCGCGATTTTTGTTCCAGCGGGAAAATTGATCGCCCCGAAATCACCGCTTTTCAACGCTACGTTTTGTTTCAATTTTTCGCCGGATTCGGTGGTCGCTACAACTTCAACTGTCATATCACCGCTGCCGAAATTAACGATAGTTGATTCAACGCCATTCGCGCCATTTTGTGGTTGCCCAATAGCAAAATCAGGCACAACCACAGTTTCGATCCATTGCGTCACAAAATCCTGAAACTCATTGCGACGTGCGCCAGTGCTGCCGAGCAATGCTGTTTTCAAATTGGCACAACGCGCGAAGCGGCACAGCGGCGCTTTCCATTCGACGGCAGATAATACATCTACCTCTTGCCGATTCAGCATCTGGCGCACAAACAAATCGAAATTTTGTTTGCCGAGCTTCTTCTCCAGCAAACGCCACACGAGCGCGCCTTTGTTGTACATCACCGAAGTGTAATTGCGATCATACGAACTCAATTGTAACAGCGCCGTATCAGTCCCGCGCGCAATTGGCTCATATGAACGGCGATAGCGTTCAAAAGCGGCTTCGCGCTGCTCTGCGCCATAGCGTGAGCCGATATATTGCGCGGCAAAATAAATCGGTAAACCATCGCGCAGCAATCCCGCGCCGCGCCCGCGCATCAACACGCGTCCGTCCACAAACGATTTTGCAGCGGCTCCGGCAATCAATTCAATCGTGCCAAGATCAATCACATTGCGCCGGAATAAACTTTCATCAATGGAAACTGCGCCCGATTCTGAAAAGTTTAAATTGCGCGCTGACGTAGCGACCACCCGAAACGCGCCGATATGCGGCATGTCAAAATATTCCGTGTAAAAGCTCAGAATTTTTGCAGTTTCATCGGCTAATCGCTTGGCTTGTTCTTTCCCATTCGCATCAAGACCGCGCGGCGCATAAATTTCGACCGCAGAATTTTTCGCTGCCGTCGCGGTTGTTACATCGTAATCGCCGAAGAAAAAAAACGGCTGCCCTGCCAGCGTTTGAGCAAACGCGTTGTCTTTGCGATTACCAGAGGAAATGACTTTGCCAGGTGCGGTAACAGCGAGCGTAAAAGGCGCTGTATCTGCGCCGTGATCAGCGTACGGCGTGTGGACGACAGGAATCCAAAAATTATTTGGTAAGGCAAATCCGTCAGTGCTGGAAACGTGCAACGTCGCGCTACGATCAGGCGAAGGAACAGAATAGCTCAGCTCCACATCAAATTCAGGCAGCGCCGCAACCGCAGAAGTAATGTCCGCCGCCACTTTTTGCAAAGGCAAATACCGATCAGGTGTGCTGGCCGATTTGACCGCATTCCCATTGATCATCATTGCGGTGATAGTGGCTTTGGGATTCAGAAAAAACGTCAGGCGCGGTTTGTCGGCTGAGCCAAGTAAAATCTTATCAACCAATTCCTTGCTCGATAAATTTATGAGTCGCAACTTGGCCTGAACTTCAACAGCGTAAGCTGACTGGTTCACATTAGCTTTTACGTCGTAGCTGCGAATTTCAAATTCTTGTGCCCAACTGGGGGCAGCGAAAACAAACAGAGTGGCAAGACACAAAAATAATTTTCTCATAGCGGGTACGCGATAATCTCCAAACCACGATTTTTTCTTCCAGCAGAAAAAATATTGTCCATTATCCCTCGCAGATTTTCCAATCATTACGCAACGAAAAGCATTTCTTCGCTGCCAGCTCTGAAAAATCTGCAAGGGATAATGGACAAATTAGTTGTCAGTTTTTAGCGCTTAGTTGCTCGCGGCTTTCTTCTTGCCACTCGTATCTTTAGGCGCTTTTTCTGCTGCTTTAGGCGCGACCACAGGTGCAGGCGCTTGCGCTGCTTGTGGTGCAGCAGCTTGCGGCATTGGTTTACGCGGCAATTTCTCGTCGCGCATCGCTGCGTTGTAAACAAACGCGGCTTCGATGACGGCAGCCTGTTTCATATCATCCGCTTGAATGCGATCCCACACGTCCATATTGGAATGGTGCGTGCGTGTTTCATATTCAATTTCGTCCTGAATGAATTGGAAGCCAGGAATGCCTACGCCATCGAATGCCAAATGGTCAGTGCCACCTGTATTTTGGAGCGTTAGCGTTTCAGCACCCAAATCACGGAAAGGCGCTAACCACGCGCGGAAAATTGCACGCACGGCATCGTTGCCTTGCAAATATACGCCGCGCACTTTACCTGTGCCGTTATCAAGATTGAAGTAGGCAGAAATTTTGCTGTGCTCAGGTTTGAGTGTGAGCGGCCCTGCATTCATTCCGCGCATCATTGCGCCGGGATCACCTTGGGCTCCGGCAGGAGGTGCGGGGCGTGAAGCAAAATGTTCGCTCACATATGCGCGCGAGCCAAGCAAGCCTTGCTCTTCACCGCTCCATAACGCAATGCGAATCGTGCGACGCGGTTGCACGCCGAGCGCTTTTAAAATACGTACAGCCTCCATCGCGACAGAAACGCCAGCAGCATTATCGGTTGCGCCTGTGCCCGCGTGCCACGAATCCATGTGACCACCAAGCATCACAATTTCATCTTTCAAATCTGTGCCAGGAATTTCGGCAATCGTGTTGTAAGTTTTAGTGTCATCATCGTGGAATTTTGCCGCGATGTTGGTTTCTAATTGCACCTTCACACCTTTTTGCACCATACGCACTACGCGATTGTAATGCTCAGCCGCCATCACCAGCGAAGGAAATGCCTGTGGCGCATTTTTGTCACGTGGGCCGCCGCTTTGCACGAATACGGTGCCGCCATCGCCCATTCCATTGGTGCCTGGGCGTGAGGGTTCTACCATCACAGCGGGGCCTTCAGTTTTCATGAATTCCATCATTTTCTGCTGTAATGCCTGCCGTTCTCGAAAACGTTTGAGGAAATCTTCGGAGTAATTACGATTGCCTTGCGCGCCGCCGGGCGAATCAGCATTCGCCATTTTGAGCAATGCGACTTCGTCCAATCGTTCGCCCTGGGGCTTGAATTGGGCTTTGACTTCGCGCGCGCCTTCGGTGAAAACAATCGCACCTTTTAATTTGCCGCGATATTTTTCCAAATCTTCAATAGTCTTAATGTCAACGAGAACAACATCGCCAGTGATCGCACCATCGGTGCCGGGCGTCCAGGCTTTCGGATAGGCAATTAACGGCGCAGCCTGATCCGGCGCAATTAAACGGACCGAGCATTGCTGGAATGACCAGCCGCGCCCGAATTCAAAGCCTTCGAGATGGGCATTTTGTAAGCCCCATTCCGTCAATTTATTTTTCGTCCACTCATTCGCATTTCTCATGCTCGGCGAGCCAGCCAAACGCGGGCCAATCACGTCGGTCAGCCAACTGAGTGTATCCATGACTTGAGAACGTTGCATTCCTTCTTCACGAATTTTTTTCATCATTTCCATGTCAACTTTTTCAGCGTTGACTGGAGCGGGTGGTTGAGCCGGAACGGCCAGACTAAAAACTAACAAAGCGATGATCGCAATAGACATGTGCTTGCGCAACATAGCGGGTTCCTCCTTACGGGTATGGTTGTAGATAGCAGTATCAAAGAGAGTAAGTGAAGAGTCTAAGGTGCGTAAAGGTGGGAAGCAAGCAAGCTATGAAAATTTACAAGCCAAAATTAGGGAAATCACTGTTAGCAAAAATAAAAGTGGCACCTGATTTACCAGTGCGCCACTTTTATCCGCAGTAGTCAAAAATGTGAATAATTGGCTATTTGCAATGCCAAGCGCTATGGAAGTGCTATCGGACAAATAGGCCCATCATAACGAGGGACTGTCAGCATTGTAGAAGCGTTCGTTATGTGGGTTAATGAAGTAATTGCACCGCCAGGAGTAATTGACAATCCAACCCCTCCGCCAATCGGGATTTTTATATTTCCAGTCATTCCACCTAGAAACGTAGTTAACCGGAAGGCAACACGCGGAGTTACATTAGTAAATGTACCTTTTGCCTGACATTTGCCAGTCAGAAAATTACTATAGCTCACTAATTTGGCCTTGCTATTCGTAATCGTACCAACACTACTTTGCGCGGCTCCGGTTTGTGTTGCTGCATTTACATCACCATTTAAGCCAACTGTAATGATTGTTTGCCCAAGAGTGGATGATTGTACCGTCGTTGATAAAACGGTTCCTACTCCAGGCAATACCAGAGTTGCCGTTCCCGTACCGGTTGTAACCGAACTAGGATTGAATCCTTCAGCGTTATAACCGCCAGCTACAACTCCAGCGGAAGGCGCTAAAGTACCAGCAGGCATATTGACTGTCGCACTTCCAGTCAAACAACTCATCGTCAGCGGAACACCTGTTGTTGCATCAACAGCGGCGGCCAACATATATCCACAGGCAACCATTGGATCATATTCTGACGCGTCAATATCAATGCTGGCCTGCGGGGCTAGACATAGATAAAAATCCAACTGGGAACAAGAACTATCTGAACTTGCGCTGCCATCAATCATCATAACGTGAATCGCCGTGGACGGATTGGTCAGCACTGTGTCTGCATTATAAATTGTCATTTTCGTGTCGTGCATACCGACACCCGAAGTGTAAAAAGGAAAAACCAAGAAAGCATTTCCTGCTGCAATCCCGTTTACCGTTAATGTACTAATCGCCAATAGACAAAATAAAACCGTGAGTTTTAAGCTCTTCATTTTTTTCTCCTAATTAGGTCGTTCGGAGTACGTTGAGGTGGAATGCTCGGTAGGCTGCTTCCAAAAGAAAACACACTGCTCCGTGGCAGGCTATAGGCGTTTTTTGCGATGCCTGGGATAGACCTATCGCACGAGCGCTAAGCCTGTGACGTTGCTCGAATTTTAGTTGCGACTAGGAGAACAACGAGACAGGTTGAAAGTTGTAGGGTTGCCGTGACAAATCACCAGGTAAGGTCTAATGGCGAGAGCTGCGCCCTGTGATGACAAGTTCGAGGAACGAAAATCGGGTATGGCTTTTTATATGATGCAGTAGTAGTCAAATGGTTGTTGCTGATTTTTATGTAAGATTGAACGGTCGCTATTACCGTTAAGGAGAGGCCTAATGTCGCGCAGTGTAGGGGCAAAAAAGATGGCTGTCAATTACAAAGATTGTCATACGAGAGTATCAAAATTCGGACAAATCAATCCCTGGCAAACGTCGCAATTTCAGATAAAGACCTTTGCGCGTGATCCCCAATTCATCGCAAACTGCATTACGCTTGCCGCTGTGACGACGCATGGATTCGAGAATAATTTGGCGTTCGACTTCAGCCACTAAATCACCCAGTGTTTGCTTGCCAGGCCGGTAACGTAATTGCACAGGATATTCGTCGCCGTGCAACGCGGGCATTGGTTGTAGCAGCGCATCCGTGACCGTCCCCAAATTGCGGACTTCGTTTTCTTCGCCTGAACCCCCTTTATAGATCAGGGGGGAAAGATCACGCTCCGTAATGACTTCGCCTGAATCCTTATAAGCCACAAGCCGCTGTATTTCATTCGCTAATTGCCGCACATTCCCCGGCCAATCATAGACCATCAGCAAATCAAGTGTGTGCCGATCCAGGCGAATCTCTTCCTTGTTGGATTGCTCGCTGTAAACTTTAAGATAATGATCTATGAGCAGCGGAATTTCTTCGCGGCGTTCGCGCAAAGGCGGAATGCGTAAACGAATAATGTTCAGGCGATAGTATAAATCTTCGCGGAATTTTCCTTCTGCAACCAGTTTTTCCAAGTCAGCATTCGTCGCAGCGATCACCCGCACATCCACCTGAGTTGGCGTTGTTTCCCCTAAACGATGAATTTCGCCTTCCTGTAAAAAGCGTAAGAGCTTGGGCTGCACATCCAACGCCAAATCGCCGACCTCATCTAAAAACAAAGTGCCGTGGTCGGCACTGCGAATTACACCAATTGTATCGGCGACCGCGCCCGTGAACGCGCCTTTGCGATGTCCAAAAAGTTGGGAGTTCACAATTTCCGGCGAAGCAATTGTACAGTTAAAGGCGATGAACGGATTGTTGCGCCGATCACTCAAACTGTGCACGAGTCGCGCTACGACTTCTTTCCCTGTTCCTGACTCGCCGGTAATTAAGGCAGTGACGCGGCTGCCGCGAATTTTGTGAATATCATTCACCAACGAACGCATCGCCGGACTGGCAAACACATACCCGTCAGGTGTGGTTTCAGGGAGGGCGTTATTATCTTCGTAGCCTTTATCAGTCTCCTCTTTTTCACGGCTGTGTGCTAAGGATAAGCCCATTTCTACTAACCGAAAGAGCGGTTCTATCCAGTCGCGGCGCAATTTGTCACGCCGATAATCAGCAATAAAAACGATCAGATTTTCATGCTCTGAGCGCAGGCGATAAATTAATTCTCCGCGCGTAGACGAATTGAGCACTACACCTAAATCAGAGGAAGCCGCGCGAATTTTTTGTCCCTGTTGTTCTTTAATCGCATTCGCGCGTCCCCAAACGTCGCCATTACTGGCAATCAAACTGACTTCGCCACCGCGCTCTTCAAAAACTAAACTCAACGCTGCTCCTAAGGTTTCGTTTAGCACATCCGTCAATTCATTGAGCAATAATTCGCGTGTAGCAGCAGCCCGCGTCAACCGCAAGACCATCGCGTTACTCAGCGTGCCTGTGCCAGCTACCTGTACACTTGGCACGAGTGCTTGTGCGCGTTCGTTTTGCTCAATTTCCTGCTGGGTTTGCTGAATGCGCAATAACAAAGTGTGCGCGCCTAATTGCTGACAAGTCTCACGCGCCTTATTAAGTTCAAGGCGGGCGCGCGTAAAATCTTTCTGTCCGGCGAATACAAGCGCCAACTGATAACGCGCGTGCGATTCACGATAACGATCTGCCACCATGAAAAAAATTGTGATCGCTTGCCCGAATTCGTGGCGCGCCTCTTCGTATTGGCTCTGGCGTAAATGCAAAGCACCATTCGCCATCCGAAAATGTCCGACCAGCGAAGCATTCGCAGACCAATCAATATCTTCGGCAATACTATCCAACAGGCTTTGCGCTGCAGCTAAATTCGACATCTCGACTTGCGCCAACGCCATATTCAATTGCGCAGCAGCGCGGCTGCGCTTGTCTTCTAAACGGTTGGCAAGTGCTAATTGATTTTCAAATGCGGCAATCGCCTGTTGATATTTCCCTTGCGCCAAATAACAACGCCCCAACGTTTGCGCGGCTTGCACTTCACCATAAGGAAAATTTGCTTCTTGCAAATTATGGATGGATTCATGCAGCGTTTTTTCCGCTTCATCTAATTTGCCTTGCAAAATAAATAGCTCGCCGAGGGTATCTAACGCCGTGCCTTGCGCGATGCGGTTATCAATGCGTTGCCCAATTTCAATGGCTGCGACTAAGACTTCGTGGGCACGCGTCCATTCGCCAATGTTCGTTAAGACAAAACCTAAATTGCTGTAGGCATAGGCCAGCAAGCGCTCATTTTTGGCTTGCTTGATATAGAAGATTGCTTTTTCGAGCGATTGCACGCCCTCAATTGCTTGCCCATACTCCTGCAACAAAATAAGGTTGGAAAGGCTGGTGTAAATACTGCCGAGCAACAGCGGCGCGCGGCGCTCGCCAATAATTTTGACAGCCTGTTCAAAATTTTCGCGGGCGACTTCCATATCGCCTTCGGATACGCAAACGTTGCCTAGCAAAAAATAACTTTGCGCCAGCGTCATCCAGTGCCCGACCTGGCGATTTAATTTCAGCGCCGTGCGCAAATGGTCGCGGGCAATTTGGGTTTCGCCGATAGCGCGATAGATGCGGCCTAGAATTACGTGTGCGGCGCCAATGTCTTCCTGACTATTGCGTTGCTCTGCTAAGGCAAGGGCTGATTTAAGATTGGAAATGGCGCGCGGATGATCGCCGAGATAGCCGTGCAAGGAACCAAAGCGAAGCCAGATTTGCGTGAGCGTTGCAGGCGCTAAACCTTCGCGTCCAGCCGGCGAATCATATTCGTTCATCACCTCCAACGCTTCACGATAGCGCGCGAGATATTCGAGTGATTCAACTAAGACGCATTTAACTTTGGCGCGCTGCTCCGTGCTGAGCAAAGGACTATTCACAGCCGGACTGAGTTTTTCAACCGCTTCGTCATGATAAGACTGTTCAGCGTATTCGCGCCCGGTTTCGATTAACGCAACCAGCGCTTGCGCGGAAAGTGGGGGCGCAGGTGTATTAGACAAACGAACATTATCAGGCTGTGCTGTCATACCGGCTTCTGACTGTGGCTAAACCTTTTTCTGCCTATTTAACTGACACGTTTCCCATCCACGGAAATAATCCGCTTTGATTAGAGCATTAACGTGCAAGTAACTTTCTTTCAGCGATCATTGTTGTCACCGCATTTTATAGACAACAATCATGAGGAGGGGCGGACACAATTTAAGCAGAGAGGGGCAACAGTTGCAAGCCAGTAGAGTCTGTAGAGTCTGGATAAGTCTTTTGACTCTACAGACTCTGCAGACTCATTTCTTTACCGCCCCGGCGTACGCGTTGACGTTGCAGGTGTAGCAGGCGCAGGCGTAGCGCCCGGCGGCTTCGGCAATTCAGGCATTTGCTCTTTACTGAAGCGCGGCAATAATTCGTCACGCATCGCCAGATGATAAACCGCCGATGCAATTGCGATAGCGGATTTCTTAGCATCGTCTTCGATAATACGTTCGTAATTGTCCAGATTGGTATGCCACGTTGCTGTGCCGTACTCAATCGGGTCTTGCGCCGCGCCAATGCCCGGCAAGCCAGCCTGATTGAACGAAGTGTGATCTGAGCCGCCCAGACCGCGACTCTTGCTTGCCAATGCACCCATTAATCCAAGGTCTTCAGATGGCGCAAAAATTTGTCGCAAAATCAACGCCGCGTCCGCAGGCCCGAAAACACTGAAGCCGCGCGCTTTGCCTGTCCCGCTGTCAATGTTGAAGTAGCCGCCAAATTTTGCGAATTCAGGTTTCGGATTTTCGGCTGAACCAAAATGTTCCTTTACATAAGCCTGCGACCCAAGCAAGCCTTGCTCTTCGCCGCTCCACAAGGCTACGCGAATCGTGCGACGTGGTTTTAAACCGAGCGACTGAATAATGCGCGCCGCTTCCATCATCGTAGCGCATCCAATCGCGTTGTCCGTCGCACCCGTCGCCGCGTGCCACGAATCCAAATGCCCGCCGAGCATAATGACTTCGTCGGCTTTGTCTGTGCCAGGAATTTCAGCAATCGTGTTATACGAAGTTTTGCCTTCAGGGTAATTGTGATTGACGATATTGAATTCTAATTCAACGCTCGTACCATCATTCAAAATGCGCCAGATGCGTCCGTAATCTTCGTTGCGCATAATCACTGTCGGCACGACTTTCGCCACATCAAACGTGCGATTATTGAAGGCGCGAATTTGCCCTTGATCGCGTCCGCCATCATCTACGCGAATGGCTGCCCCGTTATCCAGCAAAAATTTGTCGAGCTGTTCGCCGACTTGGCGCGGCGTAAGTTTCGTCGGATCAGGCTGCGGCGGGCCACCTTGTCCACCGCGCGGGCCACCACCGCCAAACGGCGAAGCATTTACATCGCCAGAAAAACGCTCTTTCGCGGTTTTATCATCCATCCGGCGCGCTCCTGGGTTGATTGTGACAGGAACTACTGTAGGCTTTCCTACGAGAACAATTTTGCCTTTAATTTTGTCTTTAGCTCCATCAAAAAACGTTTTCAATTCATCTGCCGTAGGTCGCTCCGGCATCATTAATTGCACAGCTTTTGCGGTGATTACACCATTTGTGCCGGGCGTCCACGCCAACACTTCGCACGTGAGTTGATCTTTCACAGGAGAAAGGATGTGCGCGGAAAAACGTTCGTTAAGCCAACCCGGATGACCGAAATCCCAAGGTTCCAAATGAGTATTTTTGAAGCCCCACGATTGCATTTGGTTCACCGCCCATTTCGCGGCGTTTTCGTGGTTTGGCGAACCAGTCAGGCGCGGGCCATAAACATCCGTAAAGAAATGGAGCGTGCGCATAATTTGCGAATTATCCATTCCTTCTTTACGGATTTTGGCGTTGACGTCCGCGTCAAGTTTTTCGGGCGGGGCACTTTGGGCAAAGCTGCCTATGACCAAAGCAAATTGCAGAGTGAGTGTGAGAGCAAATCTCCAAGATTTATACATAAAAATTCCTTCGCAAAATATATCGTTATTTTTTTCGATGCTCGGTTTGATGAAGCTACTAAATAATTTTATCGCTTAATTTCACGCTGGCAAAAACGGCTATATGCCTAATCTGGTTGCGGAAAATTAACAGTTACCGCGCCCGCGCGTGATATTCGGGATTCGGCATCATCCCCGTCGCGTGTGCCAGGCGATTTGTAAAATTATACATCGCCGCAATTTCAATCACATCCCAGACTTCTTGTTGCGTCAAGCCGAAGCTTTGCAAATGCGCAATGTCGTGCGGCGAACATTCGCGCGGCTCAACCGTAAGCTTCACGGCGTAATCCAGCACCGCACGCATTTTCTCGCTCAGATTCGCGCGTTTATAATCCAGCGTAATGCGGTCGCCCTGCACCGGATCGCCCAGCGCTTCGCGCAATGCAGCACCGTGCGAAGCAAGGCAATATAAACAACCATTCGCCATCGAAACCGCCACCGCAATCATTTCACGTTCGGCGGAATTCAGATTTTCAGTCGGTTCGTGCAATTGTTTGTAATGCGAAAACCACGCGCTCAAGCGTTCAGGGCGAAAGCTCATTACACGAAAAACATTCGGCACAAAGCCGAGCCGTTCTTTTGCTTTACTAAAAAGTTTCTGCAAACTCTCCGGCAAATCATTTTCTTCAGGAATGGGAAACCAGCTAATTTGTTCGTCGCTCATAGGTCATTAAATTCTGGTTGATATTTTGCGATGCCTCCACAATTCGCTAATGCTTTTGGTTGTAATTCCAGTGCCATAAAAACTTCGTCGGGCACATCGTATTCGGATTTTATTCCGAACTGACTCGCAGGGACAAAACCAAAGCGCGGATAATATTCAGGATGTCCTAGCACAATCATGGCCGCATAACCAAGCGCACGACATGCCGCAATACCTGCTTCCGTCAACATAGCGCCAACGCCCCTATTTTGTGCGGAAGGTAATACAGCTAACGGAGCAAGGCCAACGGTCTTTACTGCGCCAAGGGTAACTAGACTGAATAATATATGCCCAATAATTTTGTTGTTCTCAATTGCAACCAAGGAAACAAGCACTTTGCCGTTGGCGCGTAATTTGTCAACTAAATCGGCCTCGGCTTTGCGACCAAAGGCTTGTTCAATGACAAAATGTATCGCTAACAAATCATCATAGTGTTCAGGGCGAATCGAAATCATATGCTAATAAGGGGCGATGAAATTCAAGTTAGACCGCCTACAGGCAGTGGAAAACATTTTACTTGAGCAGCATAATTTTCAGAACCCTAACAGCACGTGTTACAGTTCAAATTGTCATTAAGCCGTAATTTTTCAAAACATAATCATGGATCAACCGAACGAGCAAATAACAGGACTGTTGTTAGCCTGGGGCAAAGGTGATGCCGACGCGTTAGAGCAATTGTTTCCGCTCGTTTATAGCGAACTGCATCGGCTGGCGGGGGCTTATTTACGCGGCGAACGCTCTGGTCATACGTTACAAACGACTGCGCTGATTAACGAAGCCTATTTGCGACTTGCCGAATGGAAAAATGTCGAGTGGAAAAATCGCGCGCATTTCCTTGGTGTAGCCGCGCAAATGATGCGCAGGATTTTGGTAGATTTCGCGCGTTCCCGCAATTACGCCAAACGTGGCGGCGATGCACAAGTGGTTGAATTCGAAGAAGAGAAAATCACTTCGCCCCGTCGTGATGCCGAAATCGTTGCGCTAGATGATGCACTATATATTTTGGCTGAAATAGATCCGCGCAAATGTTTGATTGTCGAATTACGCTATTTCGGCGGCTTGAGCGTAGAAGAAACGGCTGAAGTGATGCAGCTTTCAACGCGTACTGTGATGCGCGAATGGCAAACAGCCCGCGCGTGGCTATACCGCGAATTAAAGAAATGACGCCACTGGGAACGCGTAACCCTGGGAGCGCAGGCATCCCTGCCTGCGAGTTTGCGAGCGACAGCAAAGGGAACTTTCTTGCTAAGCGCATTGCTTACGAGGAAAGGGAATCTTACGTAATAACGAGAGCGGCGTTGCACGCGCTCTCTCGCAGGCAGGGATGCCTGCACTCCCGGAGGAAAAACTTTATGAAACCAAACTCTGAACAATGGCAACGAATTTATCAGTTGTTTGGCGAAGTCGTCGAATTGCTGCCAAACGAACGCGCACAATATTTACAGAAAGAGTGCGATGACCAAACTATTCGAGCTGAAGTTGAAGGCTTGCTCAACGCTAATGACGAAATGGCACAAGACAAAACTTTTCTGAATACGCCTGCCCTTGAGGTCGCAGCACAGGCGCTCGCTGAAGAACAAGTCACCGCACGCATTGGCAATGAAATTGGTCATTATAAAATCCTTGCGCTGCTTGGTCGCGGTGGGATGGGGGAAGTTTTTTTGGCGCAGGACACGAAACTTCATCGCAATATTGCGCTAAAATTATTGCCGCCTGAATTCACCCGCGATCAAGAGCGCGTCCAACGCTTTCAACAAGAAGCGCGCGCCGCGTCAGCCTTGAATCATCCAAATATAATCACGATTTTTGCCATTGATGAAATTGAAGGGACGCAAGTTCTTGCGACAGAATTTATTGACGGCGTGACATTGCGGCAACGTTTTTCGGCAAGCGCGATGACTGTCAGTGAAGCAATTGACGCGGCAATTCAAATTGCGAATGCAGTAGCAGCCGCACACGTCGCCGGAATTATTCACCGCGACATCAAGCCCGAAAATGTGATGCTGCGCAAAGATGGAATTGTCAAAGTTTTGGATTTTGGTTTGGCGAAATTAAATACGTCGTTTGAAGGCTTACAAAGTTTTCAAACAGAAACCGGAAAAGTAATGGGCACGCCGCGTTATATGTCGCCTGAACAAATTCGCGGGCAAGTTATAGATGAGCGCGCTGATATTTTCAGCTTTGGCGTAGTCCTTTACGAAATGTTAGCCGGACACGTTCCATTTGCGGGCGACACCACTGCCGACACGATTGCGGCCATACTCGAACACGAACCCGCGCCGCTTGCAGCTCCCATCGAATTGCAGCGACTCGTCAGCAAAGCCTTAGCCAAAGACCGCGATGCACGTTGGGCGAAGATCACAGAATTGCTCGACGAATTGAAACAGGTGCAACGCGAATTTGAATATTCCGAACAACATCAGCAAGCGCAATCAACCTTAACGATCCCCGCGCCATTTTCGCCCGTGCAACATTCGCACCCACTTGAACCCGCAGGCGGAGCCGTTCCATTAGATTCGCACTTTTATATTGTGCGTCCGGCGGACGAAGAATTTCGCGCTGCGATTGGACGGCAAGACAGCATCGTATTGCTGAAAGGTGCGCGCCAGGTTGGCAAAACTTCTCTGCTCGCACGCGGCTTGCAACAAGCCCGCCAAGCCGGAGCAAAAGTCGTCCTGACTGATCTGCAAAAACTTAGTGCAGATGATTTAGTTTCTGCCGAATCCTTTTATCTCGCGCTCGCGGATTTAATTGCCGATCAACTGGATTTGGATGTTGTTCCCGAAGAGGTATGGAACGCACGGCGCGGCGCGAGCATCAACTTCGAGCGTTTTATTCGCCGCGAAGTTCTCAATAAACTTTCTGTACATTTGGTCTGGGGTTTGGATGAAGTAGATCGTTTATTCGCCTGCAATTTTGGCAGCGAAGTTTTCGGCCTCTTTCGTTCGTGGCATAACGAACGCTCACTTGACCCCGAAGGCCCGTGGCAACGATTGACGATGGCAATTGCCTACGCCACCGAAGCGCATTTGTTCATCAGCGATATGAATCAATCGCCATTTAACGTTGGCACGCGATTGGCATTAGAAGATTTCACGCTCGCGCAAGTCGCTGAATTAAATCAACGCTACGGCGCATCATTGCAACCTGACGAACTAGCGCAATATTACGAATTAGTCGGTGGCCATCCTTATCTGGTGCGTTGTGGATTGCAGGAAATAGTCACGCATCAACGCAGCCTATCTCAATTAGTAGCCATTGCCGATCATGAAGACGGCCCCTTTGGCGATCATTTGCGCCGCATCGCCGCTTCACTGGAACAGGACAATGAATTGAGCGACATCGTGCGCGGAATTCTCAATCATCAGCCTTGCCCTACGCAGGAAAGTTTTTACCGCTTGCGCAGCGCCGGACTAATTGCCGGAGAGTCTGCCCGCGAAGCAAGGTTAAGATGTCAGCTCTACACAACATATTTAAAAAAGCGATTACTTCCCGCAAGCGTGTAGCCTTTGGGAGCGCGTAGCCCCGGGAGCGCAGGCATCCCTGCCTGCAAGTTTGCAAGCGAAAGCGATGCAAACGTTCTTGCTAAAGGAATTGCTTTTGAGTAAAGGGCATCTTTTGTAATAACGAGAACGACGTTGCACGCGCTCTCTCGCAGGCAGGGATGCCTGCGCTCCCAGGCAAAAAAATATTTTTTGGCAGGTTTTGTTTTCGTTTCCCGCCTTATCCGCTGCAAGCATATTTGAGAGGAATTGCAGCTATGACGACAATTGAAAAAAATACTGACGGTTTTTATGTTACGGGCGGCACATTGCGGCGCGATGCGGCGTGTTATGTCCAACGCAAAGCGGATCAATCCTTGTACGACGGCTTAATACAGGGGAATTTCTGCTATGTGCTGACTTCGCGGCAAATGGGCAAATCATCACTGATGGTGCGTACTGCCGCACGTTTGCGCGAAGAAGGCGTCCACGTAGCCGTGCTTGATTTAACTTCGATTGGGCAAAATCTGAATGCCGAACAATGGTATGACGGATTGCTCAGTCGCGTCGGACAGCAATTTCATCTTGAAGACAAGCTTGAAGATTTTTGGCTTGCCAATATGCGCCTCAGCCCATTGTTGCGCTGGATGAATGCGATTCGTGAAGTTGTTTTACCAAACTGCGCGGGTCGCATCATCATGTTCGTAGACGAAATTGATGCCGTGCGCAGTCTGCCTTTTTCAACTGATGAATTCTTTGCCGCGATCCGCGAACTTTACAATCGCCGCACCGAGGACGTCGAACTTGAACGCCTCACGTTTTGCCTGCTTGGTGTAGCTTCTCCTTCCGATTTGATCCGCGATACGCGCACTACGCCCTTCAATATTGGGCAGCGCATCGAACTCAATGATTTTACCGATGACGAAGCTGCGCCGCTTGCGCGTGGATTGGGACGTGATGACAAGACCGCCGCAAAATTGCTCAAGCGCATTTTGTATTGGACGGGAGGCCATCCATATTTGACGCAACGCCTCTGTCAGGCCACCGCCGAAGACGCGAACGTTAACGATGCTGGCGGCATTGATCGTTTGTGTGAAGAATTATTTTTCACTACGCGGGCACGAGAGCGGGACGACAACTTACTATTTGTCCGCGAACGCATGCTGAAAAGCGAAGCTGACCGCGCTGCGTTACTGGATTTGTATAAAAAATTACGCGACGACAAACGCGTCAAAGATGACGAAACAAACCCACTCATCAGCGTGCTGCGCCTGTCAGGCATCACGCGCGTAGCCGAAGGATTACTGTACGTCCGCAACCGAATTTACTACCGCGTCTTTGATCGAGAATGGGTGCTGGCAAATTTGCCGGATGCCGAAGTACAACGCCAACGCGCAGCCTATCGGCGCGGCTTGTTGCGGGCAGCGGCAGTTGCGGCAGTGATTGTGGCAGCGTTGGGCGTGCTGTCATTCGTAGCGATTCGACAACGCAATCGTGCGGTGGAATCGGAGCAAACAAATCGCCAGTTGCTGTACACAGCGCATATGAATCTGGCCGCTCAAGATTGGGAAGGCGGCAGCTACGGACGAATGCATGAATTACTTGATGCACATATCCCCACAATTGGACAGGTAGATGAACGCGGATTTGAGTGGTTTTATTTATGGAAGCTTTGTAACCAAAACGCCTGGAAATTAAAGAGCGATGGACGAACCTTCACTACCTTCTCTTTGTCTCCAGATGAAAAGTTGATGGCGACAGGCGATGAGAAAGGAACTGTCACGATTTGGGACTCGACAACTTGGCAAAAAATAAAAGTTATCAGTGTGCCTGGAGGCTTAGTTGAGATGGTTCGATTCTCACCCCACAACCAACAACTGGCAGCGAGCGCGGACGGTAAGTTGAAACTCTGGAATTCAGTCACAGGCCAGGAAATCAGGATCAATGAAGCCGGGGCAGAAAATGTCAGCGGCTTTGCATTTTCACCAGATGGCCTAATATTGGCTATTGGATACCATAATGGAACGCTCAAATTATGGGACACCAATACTTGGCAGGAAAAGCTTTTCGTAGCGGCACATCAACCATTACGATATACAGGCAATTACTGCTTCGATTTTTCTCCAAATGGAATGCTGCTGGTTTCTAGTGCGATGGATGGGCTAATAAAAATATGGGACATCGCTACAGGAAAAGAGGTCAAATCTTTTAAAGCTCAGGAAAATATAATTCATCCATCGCGCTTTTCCCCTGATGGTCATAGCTTGGTTTATTATAATGGAAACATTGTAATCCAAAATTTGGAGGCACATGAACAGCCGCTAATTATTAAAGACGATCATGTTTCCACAAGGCCTATTTTTTCGCCTGATGGTTTGACCGTTGCCTCGCCTGGCATGGACAAACGCGTCCGCGTTTGGGAAGCGAAGACAGGCCGTGAACTATTTAGCTTCAAGGGATTGGCTGAAGGAGCCGATGACGTTGCTTTTATACAAGGCGGGAAAAAACTGATGACAGTTGATGGAAATGCAATTGCTTTAGTTTGGGACATCTCAGCAAAAAGCAACCCAGAGCAATTGATGATGGGTGAAACACCTGTGGTATTTAGCGCGCTTTCGCCAAACGGGAAAATATTTGCAGCGTCAGGAATTGATGGGAATGTGAGATTTTGGGATGCGACAACGTGGCAAGAGCTTTTTACTCTCAAAGTGTTTGATAATGATAGAGTTGGCAGTCTGGTTTTTACTACCGATAACAAACGATTAGTTACTTTTTCTCGGCGGGGCGAGAGTCTCAAGGTTTGGGATATAGCTACGCAGCAAACAATACAAGCGTATGAACCTAAAGTGCCAGGCATAAGTTGGAGATCAGGGGTGTCCCAAGATGCTACGCGCTTTGTCACCATATCCCATTCAGAGAAAGAAGAAAGCCTGCATATCTGGGATGTAAATAGTGGCAAAGAAATATTTTCTGTCAAAGATAAAAGAGCCGGTGGCAGCGCTTTCTCGCCTGATGGTAGCTTGGTCGCTTTGGGGCTTTGGGATCAGGTCATTCTTTGCGATGCTGCTACTGGAAAAAGGCTTCGCACTTTTGAGGGAGCGTTTATTTCTGTCCCGCTCGCTTTTTCACCGAACGGAGAGCTATTAGCCGTAGGAACAGTTGGAGGCGAAGTGATCTTGTATGAAGTCAAAACTGGCCGCAAGATTTCTTCTGTCAGAGGACATGCCAGTATGGTTACTTCACTTTCTTTTTCCCCTGATGGTAGAAGATTGGCCTCCACAGCTAACTCCGATCAAAAGATAAAACTTTGGGATACAAAAACTGGGCAAGAATTAATCAGCCTTTCTGGTCACACAGATCAGGTTTTTTCAACTCTTTTTATGCCCGATGGCAAAACGCTGATTTCCACAAGCAAAGACAAAACCATTCGCTTCTGGCGCGCGGCTACTGAAGCTGAAGTACAGGCGCGGAGTGGACAATAACAATAACCGTAGGAACGCGTAGCCCCGCGAGCGCAGGCATCCCTGCCTGCCAAGAGCGCGTGCAAACGCGCTCGATTTCGCTCCCAAACTCGCAGGCAGGGATGCCTGCGCTCCCGGGGCTACGCATGCTTAAGGATTGAATCAACATGACGGATGCTTGGAAAAAAAGAATTGTCGTTTCTAAAGAAAAAGCCACGCAATTGGGCATTGCGGGCTGGCATTCACGTGGTTACTTGCCGCATTTCGATGGCGGAGCAATCGCGCAAACAATCACGTTTCGGCTGTTCGATTCGATGCCTCAGAATGTGTTGGAACAGTGGCGAGTAGAACTAGCTCATTTGCCGCAAGCGGATTACGACCGTGAACGGCGCAAACGGATTGATGCTTATTTGGATCATAGTTATGGCAATTGTTATCTCAAAGAAAATCGTTTGGCTGAAGTTGTGCAAAACACGTTGCTGCATTTTGATGGCGAAAGACATGCGCTGCACGCTTGGGTAATTATGCCGAATCACGTACACGTTTTATTTACCCCGCAAGCACATTGGGAAATGAGCCAAATTACTCATTCTTGGAAATCTTTCGCCGCGATGGAATGCAATAAAATCCTGCGTCGTAAAGGTGAATTCTGGCAACGCGAAATATTTGATCGCTACATTCGAGATGAAAAACATTTTGCGAATGTTGTTGCCTACATCGAAAATAATCCAGTCAAGGCAGGATTGTGTGATGCAAAGCAAAAATGGCGTTGGAGCAGTGCGTATGCTGGTGACGCTTAGACCCGGGAGCGCAGGCATCCCTGCCTGCGAAACGGCAAGCGAAGCAAAGCCGCGCATACTCACGAAGGAAATAATTATCTCAAGATTAATATCTGCCGTAAGAAAAACAGCAGCGGTGCGCGCTGTGCGCAGGCAAGGATGCCTGCGCTCCCAGGGGGTCACTCGAAAAAGGGAAATAGCCTTTTGATTTCTTCTTTGCTGGGTTTGTTACCGTATTCGCAAATCTCAAAGGCTTCGGCGTATTGAATTTTACTCGCGCGGTCTTTGCCGTACCACTCTTCGAGATTTTTGCGGTATTTGTTGGCAATGTCTTTTTGACGATTTACAAAACGTTCACGCACAACGGCCCAACGTTTTTTCACGAATTCAGGGTCTTTGTTCAGCAACGATTCATCGCCGTTTGCGCCGCCTTCGTAAAATTGCGAAACCATACCAAGTAAGCCATCCAATTTCTTTTCCATCACGGAATCAATGCCTACGATAATGTCCGCAGAAAATGGATTTGGTTTGTCGAAGCGATCTGATGAATATAAGAAAATTGGATTTTTTGTCAGGTGCGGCGTTTCCGGCACGAAGTTTGGAACTGTCACCATGTACGCCGCGTCCTGCACGAGCACGCCCGTGTAGCGATGATCGGGGTGATAATCATTCGGGCGATGACTGATGACAATGTCGGCTTTCCATTCACGGATTAATTTGACGAGTTTCTTGCGATTTTCAAGTGTAGGTAATAATTCGCCATCGTGATTGTCGAGCAGCTCTACCGTGTATCCATTTGCTTTTGCCGTGCGTTCGACTTCAGCTTTGCGGCGCCGAAATAATTCTCCGCCGGATTCTTTCCAATGTCCGATATCGCCGTTAGTGACTGCAACCAATTTTACCAAATGCCCTTTGGCAGCCCACATCGCGGCGACACCCGCCGTACCAATTTCAGGATCGTCAGGGTGCGCACCAAATACAATGACTCGAATTTTTCCATCTTGTGCCAACGTAAAAACTGAAAAGCAAAGCAACGAACTAAGAACAAAAAATAAAGCAAATATTTTACGCATAACATTCTCCTAAAGAGACAAGTGTGAACCACAAAAAGCACAAGCAGCGCAAAAAGATTTTGTGCTGCTTGTGCTTTTTGCGGTAAGCATCAAAATTACGCAGCAATGCTGGCGTGCGGATCAATGACAAATTTGCGCGCTGCGCCTTTGTCAAAATCAGCGTAACCTTTGGCAGCCTGATCTAACGTTATAACTGTCACATTAACCGCTTTAGCAACCTTGATTTTATTGTACAAAATCGCATTCATCAGTTGGCGATTGTATTTCAGCACAGGCGTTTGCCCTGTGAAAAACGCGTGGCTTTTTGCCCAGCCGAGCCCAAGCCGAATACTCAGGCTGCCGATTTTCGCGGCTTCGTCCACACCTCCGGGATCGCCTGTCACATACAAACCCGGAATGCCAAGCGAACCACCTGCGCGCGTGATTTCCATAATTGAATTCAACACGGTAGCCGGACGCTCTACGCCTGAATCTGAGCCGTGACCGCGTGCTTCAAAGCCAACCGCGTCAACTGCGCAATCCACTTCCGGCACGCCTACGATTTGCTCAATTTGTTCGCCGAGATTCGCACTCTTAGACAAATCAATGACTTCGCAGCCGAACGATTTTGCCTGCTTCAACCGAGCCGGAATCATATCGCCGACCATCACGCACGCCGCACCGAGTAGATGCGCTGATGCCGCCGCAGCCAAGCCCACAGGGCCTGCGCCCGCGATGTAAACAATTGTGCCTGGGCCAACGCCTGCGCTAACGCAACCGTGATACCCCGTCGGCAAAATGTCTGACAAACAAGTGAGGTCTTTGATTTTTTCGAGCGCCTGATCTCTGTCGGGGAATTTCAGCAAATTGAAATCCGCATATGGAATCATCACATATTCGGCTTGTCCGCCGACCCATCCGCCCATGTCTACGTAACCATAAGCGCCGCCCGCGCGTGCCGGATTCACGTTGAGGCAGATGCCTGTTTTTTGTTCTTTGCAATTGCGGCAACGTCCGCACGCCACATTGAACGGCACAGAGCAAATATCACCGACCTGTAAAAACTCTACGTCACGACCTTTTTCAATGACTTCGCCCGTGATTTCGTGACCCAGCACAAGGCCTGCTGGTGCAGTCGTACGACCGCGTACCATGTGCTGATCGCTGCCACAAATATTGGTCGAAGTCACTTTCAAAATGACTGCGTGTTCGGCTTTCCCTTTTTTGTTTGGATTGACTAATTTTGGAAATGGAATGTTTTGGACTTCCACTTTTCCCGGCCCTAAATACACGACACCTCGATTGTCTGCCATAGCTTTGACTCCTCTGATGTACTGCTTAGTTTAGGTATTTGCGGAGCGATAATGTAACGGGCAACGGCCTCCGCTGCAATCACCCGATTTTGGATCGTTATTGTTTGCTTGACGCGTGAATACTAATGACGAAAGAGCGCCAAGTCTAGCGAGTAGAGTCAGGACGAGAAGAATATTTTCAATCGTGGCGCAGCGCTTTGATCGGGTCAACGCGCGCGGCTTGCGAAGCGGGATATAAGGCCGCGAGCAAAGCAATCAACATCGCAAATAAAATCGCGCTACCCCACAAATACCAGGGGATCGAAAAGAACTGAATATATGTCGTAGCGGATTTGACGACATACTTGTTCACTAATGGATTCGCAATGCTTGTAATCGCCCAGCCGATCAATACGCCAAATAAACCGCCCATAAAACCAATCAGGCAAGCCTCAAAGAAAAAGATTTTCATGATCTCACTGTCGGCTCCGCCAATGGCTTTCATAATACCGATTTCGCGCGTGCGTTCGCGGATAGACATAATCATCGTGTTGGAAATTCCAAACGAAGCAACGAGCAGCGCGATACCGCCAATTAAGGCTAACGCGCCATTAACAAATAAAAATACGCGTTTGATTTCGTCAAGATTTGGGAGCGGAAAAACATTGAAGCCGCGTTTTTTCAGTTCGGCATGAACGGCTTGCGTTTGCGTCGGATCAACCACTTGCACTGTGACTTGATTATATCCAGTGTCACCCGCGAGCGCTTCGCCAAGCTGCGACAAACGATCCTGATTATTTTCAGCAAAGCGTTTGGCTTGTTCGACGGGAACCAAGAGATTGTTATTGTTGTTGAATGGATTGAACGTGCGCTGTTCGAGCGGCAACACGCCTACAATCTTGAAAATGTGACGCTCGAATTTCTGGTCGGAACCTGTTGGGTTTTCTGTTTCATTTGCCGGAGCCGATGGCGTCAGCAGTGGTATGCCAAACACGCTGGAAGGTGCATTTTCATTGCCTTTCACGGTTAATAAAATAATCTCTTTGCCCAGCATTTTTTGTGCTGCTTCAGCACGTTCGGCTTCGCTTTTTTCCGGCTTTTCTAATGCGGAAAATGGCCCGCGTCGTGCTGGCCTGCGCGGTTGGGTAAAATTTTCGGCGAAACCTTCGGTCACAATAATTTCTTCGGCATCATCGCTGGAAAACCCCTGCCCCGCCAGAAATTTCTTGAAGCCGGGAAGACGCTCAGTGTTCGCCGCTCCGCCGCTTAACGTACGCCTGCGCGTGCGATTTTCAAAACGCAGGTAACAAGAAAAATTCACTTGCGGCACGGCGTATTTCACGCCCGGAATTTTCTCAATTTCAGCTAACGCTGCATCATTCAAAATTTGCTGCGGCACTGGCGAAGCCGCCGGGCTGGCGCTTTCTGTAGGTGTAGGGCTGGCGCTTTTCTCTTTTGATTCTTCTTCGTCAGGTGCGCCGCGCCCTTCGCTCATTTCCAGCAAAGTGTCTATGCTCACGCCCGAAATATTGATTGTCGTGAAAATTTCCAAGCGCGCGAGCGCATCGCGGATAATATTGTTTTGCAAACCAAGCCCGAAACTCACCATCGTGATGATCGCCGCTACACCTACGACTACGCCCATCACCGTTAACGCGGTGCGCAATTTTGCCTGTCGCAAATTTCGTAAGGCAAGGGCGAGTAGGTCAGTAAGGCTCATAATCAATTGAGAGGCGCAATAGTAAGTGCGTTTAGGTCATTGAAAATGACCAACAATAACGCCTAGCGATGCTCGCTAGGGATAAGTGGCAAAATAAATGCGTCGCTGAAGGCGACAAACAAATGCGATTGGTCGCAAATGATATTTATTGTTACGCGCCTACAGCGAGCGAATATTTTTCTTGCTCTCTTCCTAGCGATGCTCGCTAGGCTATATTGTTAGTCGCCGTTGGCGACACTCACCTCAGGCGCAGAGAGTTATTCAACGAGCTTACCGTCTTTTAATTTAATAATCCGATCCGCATATTTCGTCGCCAATTCTTGATCGTGCGTCACCATCACAATTGTCTTGCCATCGCGCTGCATCGTTTTGAGCAACGCTAATAACTCGGCGGCGCGGGCGCTATCTAAATTTCCGGTTGGTTCGTCAGCTAATAAAACTTGCGGATCATTTGCCAAAGCACGCGCGATGGAAACGCGTTGTTGTTCGCCGCCAGAAAGTTCTGAAGGGCGATGATCGGCGCGGGCGGAAAGGCCTACGCGGTCGAGCAAGTCGCTGGAATATGCTTGTCGTTCGCCTTTTTTCATGCCTGCAAATGCGAGCGCGAGCGAAACATTTTGGCGCGCAGTCATTGTCGGAATCAGATTAAAGCTCTGAAAAATCATGCCGACGCTGCGCAGGCGATAGCGCGACATTTCAAACGAAGAGAGCGGCGCGATATTCTGCTCGGCAAACCAAATTTCGCCAGAATCAGGCCGATCCAAGCCTCCGAAAAGATTTAATAATGTAGATTTTCCCGAACCGCTTGTGCCGAGGATGGCTACGAATTCGCCGGGTTCGATGTCTACAGAAACGTCGTTGAGTGCGTGGACAGTTTCGCTGCCCATTTCATATTTTTTGACGACGTGTTTGGCGGAGAGGAGAGGCATAAAAATAAAATCAAAAGGCAAAAATTAAAAGGGCGGCACTTCATTTTTATAAAAGCGGCGAAGCCTTCAGAAGTAACTTTTGCCTTTTGATTTTTTTAGACGAATTCCGTCGCGTTGAAGAAATAGCTCAATTCAATTTTCGCGTTTTCTTCTGAATCAGAGCCGTGCGAAGCATTTTCGCCCAAGCTGGTTCCGAAATCGCCGCGAATCGTTCCTTTCGGCGCTTTCGTTGAATCGGTCGGCCCCATCAAATCGCGCCAGGCAACTTGCGCATTTTCTTTTTCGAGCGCAAGCACTACGCACGGGCCACTGATCATGAATTCGACCAATTCGCCAAAGAACGGACGATCTTTGTGGACGGCGTAAAATCCTTCTGCTACAGATTTGCTCATGTGCATCAATTTCATCGCGCGGATAGTGAATCCGTTATCGTTGATGCGTTGAATAATGTTTCCAGCATTGCCTGCTTTAACGGCATCCGGTTTGATAATTGCAAATGTCATGCTCATTTAATTAATGATCTCCTTAAATTTAATTTAGGTTTGGGCTTGGGTCTTGGGGCTTTGGTCTTTGAGTTCTTACGGTAGGAATTTAGTCCAGATGAAAGAGTAAGCTTGCGCTATAATCAAAGCCCTAAGTCAAAAGCCCCAAGACCCATTATTCAAACAAAAGCCTCGCACCTTTTTTACTCGGTGATGCGAGGCTGAAAATGTATTCCCACACTCATCTTTCGGGGCTGGGCAAAGAGTGCACGGTAGTATCTCTTACTGCTGATGTTCAGGATGCGTACATCCCTTAAATTCTTTCAGGTACGTATTACCTTTATATTTCAGTTCATCATGAATGCCGATTTTTGAGGTGTAATAGCCATCAATCGTCATGTTTTTGATGCTCTTGAAAAATTTCTCTTCCAACGTGGACGGCTTGGCTTCGTTCTTACTCGCTTCCGTCAACACAGCAATTTGTTTGTCTTTCGCCGCTTTTGCAAACGCACCGCCCGCTTTGGCATCCATTGCGGCAAGACCTTCGCGCCAATGTCTTTTGGTTTCTTCAGGCGATTCGCTGACCATCAAATCAATGAAGGCCGGAACTTCAGCCGCTTTCGCGCCACCAGAGCGCTCGTCAGTCGGAATAATCAATTCAGAAATTTCGCCAATCGCTGCCAATTCCGCAGCCGTGAAAAATTTCGGTTTCGCTGCCGCCGCTTTTTGCGGAGCTGCGGCGCTCATCATTTTGCTGTGATCGTGCTGCGCCAAGGCATTTTGTCCCAGAATCGGCAAGGTCGCGCCGACGCCAATTCCCGTAGCGATTCCTTTCAGGGCTTCACGACGATTGAGACCATTTTTTTCCTCTGACATTTTTCACCTCGTAAAGTTGGAAGTAGAGATTATTTCGCAAGACGCTCTAATTATTGACCGCCATTAACAAAAGTCAAGCGGCGCTTCGTGGTTTGCCATTTTCACCTGAGCAAACCAACGCTAAGCAAAAAATTCTGCGACAGGCTGGAAGTTGACATACTTCGTTCCTGAAGCATTTTCGATGTAATGAAACGCGCGTCCTGAAGGCGTATTTTTGACGGATTTCATCCAATCAATGCCGAGCGTGGAATAAATAGTACAAGCAATATCTTCCATATAAATCGGACGTTTTCCCGACCAGCCGGCTTCAATAATTGTGCCGCCCAAATTATCCGTTTTGCCAATGACCGCGCCGCGTCGAACGCCTCCGCCTGCCATCATTCCGCAATGCGCCTGCATATAATGTTCGCGGCCTTTGCGCGTTTCGCTAATTGCTCCGGGCGTGCGTCCAAATTCGCTCATGCAAATAATCAGTGTGTCATCAAGCAGCGTTTTGCCGGGATTATATTTTGATGGAATGCTGTCCATATCCTTCAGCAAATTGGTGTAGGCCACATCCAATTCTTTCATCAGGACTACGTGGTTGCGCGAATTTTCTTTGTAGATATTGGCGTGATGATCCCAGCCGCCGTGACTCGCCATAATGAAACGCGTTCCAGCATCTGCTTTAAATAAATTACGCGCCAGAATCAGGCTATTGCCAATTGCGCTGTTGCCATATCGTTTTTTGTCTTCAGGACTAATCGTCATCACATCCGGCACACGCGGATCATTCATAATCGCATACGCGCCTTTGTAATAATCCTGATAATCGGCAAAGCTGCGATCAGGATGTCCGCCCGCGCTGCGCAAAGAATTATCCAACTGTTGCAAGCGTTCCCAGCGCCGTTTGAATGCTTCTTCCATCCCCAGTTGCGGAGCCAGATTCGGCGGCGTATCGCCTACCGCCAAACTCATCGGGCCAAATTCGGCGGACATAAATCCCTGATTGATTAAGCCTGCCTGATTTCCGGCTAAATTCATTGCGATGTACGCGGGCAAAGAATCAGAATCTTTGCGTTCCTGCGCAAGTTCATGACAAACCACCGCGCCAAGAGCCGGAACTTCTTTGGCGAGCGCCAGATTCAACGGATGTCCGGTTTGAATGTAATATTGCGCGCGCCCGTGAACGACATCCCAAGCGCTCATCGAACGAACGACTGTGATTTTGTCCAGCACATCCGGCAAATTTTTGAAGACACCAGAAGGCAATTTCAGGTCGTTTTTATAACTGCGAATATCAAAATAATTCGGTGTCCACGCGCCTTCTTTTGCATCAAGCGAATCTACCTGACTCATGCCGCCATCAAGGTTAATGAATAACACTTGCCGCGCAGTGGCGAGCGGTTTGGCTTTTTGCTCGGCGCGTACATTATAAGGCCTGAAAGCATTGAGATAACCGCCAACTAAACTGATGCCGCCAACACGCAAAAGTTCACGGCGAGTGAGTGAGAGAACATTTCGATCTTGATAATTCATACTGTGCGGCCTCAAGGGGTAATACCCTGCGGAGAAGTTATTGAATAAAAAATTTCTCTGTCTGCACCAGCACGCCATCTGCCCGAATTTCTAAACGATATTGCCCTTTGGGCCAATCTCCGTTGGGCTTGCTCAGGTTAAAGAAGATGACCGGTTGTGTTCCCGGCTTAACCTCTGCGGCATCTATCTCAAAGTTTGGGCGGACTTCTTCTACATTTTCCGCGATCCAGGTTGCTTTAAAAGTTGTCCCCTTATATTTCGCGCGCGGCAGATGATACTTGAGAGCTGGCGTTGTCGCGCTGAATTCAAATCCTTCGGGCGAGAACTTGCGCATCCCTTGTGCATTGCTCGCAGACAGCTTCGAGACCCATACGCCTAACATAATAATTGTGACGAATAAAAGTACGGTGCTCACCGTCAGTAAATTGCGAGGGATGGTCATCTCGTTGTTTCTCCTTCAACTGTCATGAATATTAACTTCTCCATCTTCCATTAAACTGCTTGGCCAACGACTTTTGGAGCTTTCAAAGGTCCTGCGTGGACTGTCTAAAAGTACCTCGCCAATCCGCCAGCGACGGCTCACCGAATCTCTTCCTGTGCCGCCAGCTTGCCTGCTTTCCGGGCGGCCTCCCCCCCCCGTCTCACTGGAAATCATCGGGCTAGTGGCGTCATGGGTAAGCAGGCGCTCGATAAGCTGCTGGTATTCGTTTTCGCTCATTGTCCGAATCTGAAGGATCACTTGTAGAGATCACTAACAGAGTAGCGATTCCCATCAAATTTATAAACTGACTTGGATTTTATCCGTTTTCCCTCAGCCCTACCTTCTTTTTGCATTACTAAGTCATAAAAAGATGTTCCTTGTTTATTAAACGTGATCGTCGCTCTCCAAGAATCGGTGCTGTTCTCGTAATCTGTTGTTTCCGAAAAAACATTTCGAAATTCGCCAGCGACTTGTGAGAAGATAAGTGTATCTACTTGCGTGATTCCGCGACCGTCGCCGTACATATATAGATCTTCAATAAAAACGCCAAAGATATTATAGCCAATATCTAGTACACTTATTTTAGGTGGATCGCCCTCATAACCAGAAGAAGATACCCAAGGTTGAGCGATACCTAATACCCATCCTTCACCTCGCTTAAGAAATTCTATTATACCTACAACTGGATCACATATACGACAAGAGAATACTCCTTCCGGTTTCGTATAAGCAACAGCTACCACAACAGGGCTATCAATATATGTTAGGTTATAAAAACCTACTATTTTGTGAGATAACTTATCATCCCTAGCCAGTTCTTCAAACCCATACTCCTTAACTCCGCCATATTGCCGAAGAATCTTGTAAACTATTTTTTCCGCTATTTCCTGATTCCAATCCCCTTTAATTACATACTTGTTAGTATCTAGCGGTATTTCTTTATGTGTGGGTATACTTTTAGTATCTGCTTTGTTTTGAGATTCTGTCTTGGATTCGGAAATTACACTAGCCACTATCATTTTTGAAACTATAAAAAGCATAAGGGAAACAACTGCCCATGTACCATAAATCTTCAATTTAGGCCTATTCATAATCGCGGGACCAGACGATTGAGCTATCGCCACGTGATGATCTAACCTGTTTGCGAAACAACAAAGAAGCAATGAGACACCTATCCATGCAGAATAAATAATTATCTTTGGGTTACTAAGGATCAGTCCTACTACAGGTGTAATTAATATAAAGATTATATTAATAGACAAATCGGGTAAGTTGTACCAATGAAATTCTTTTGCTGCTTTCTTAAAAGAGTTTCCTAAGCTCATATTTTGATCTGCCTTCAAATTGTAAGATCTAAATGGCGACTAGCTATTGAAATAGTTGTTTATAGTCTTAATTGAACACATGAGATGGCGTGTCCGTTAGTAATTAAATACAAAATCCAACTTATTCAGCAACCCCCACTGCAAATCCTCTGCGCCCTGTTTGCGATCTTTCTCCAACCACGACACCGCCAATTGTTTTTCCTGCGCCACTGGATATCGTGATAGCGTAGCCAAATATAAGTCATCTACAATTTCAGCGCTGGTCTTTGCAGATTTCACTAATTGCTCAACCAAGCTGCCACCTTCTGCCAGCACGCGTTTATTGACGAATGAGCTATTCATTAAAGCCATCGCTTGCAGGATCGAGCCGCCCGGTTGCCGATCAAATTGTTCGCGGTTGGATTGTCCGAAGGTGCGCAAGAAATTTTTCGCGTCAGATGTGCCTACGCCTTCGGGGCCAGTGGTTTCCGTCCAATATTTCACGGGCGGCAACGGCGTATCGTATGTCCAGTCTTTGTGCGGATAATTGCCAAACACATTCGTAGCCTGACAAATCGCGTCGTGCAACTGTTCCGCCGTTAGTTGACGCACAAAATGTCGCGCAAAATATGGCGTGTAATTTTCTTTCCATTCGCCGTCGAATCTTGCTGACAATTGATACGCGCTGGAACGCGCAATCGTGCGCATCAGATTTTTCAAGCTGAATTTATTTTTGACGAAATCGGCGGCGAGCGTATTCAGCAAGTCCGCATCTGTAGGCTGACACGTCCATGGCGCAGGCAATTTCGCACTTGGATCAAGCCGCGCCATATCGAACGAATCTATCGGATCAACAATGCCGAGGCCGAAAAATTGCTTCCAAATTAAATTCACCGTCGCGCGTGCAAATTGCGGATTGTTCGTCAACATCCGCGCAAATTGCGGGCGCAGCGGTTTAGTCGGATCAGCTTTTTCGCCCGTCAAAATAAATGTCGGTTCGATTTCGCCGCCTTCACGTTGCAAGCGCACCTGGCTCCAGCCTTTAGTGTTGTAACCATCGCCATCTTCGGTCAAGGTGTAGCGATCTTGGTAAGGAACTACGCGCATGCGCATCTTGCCGAAAAATGCCGCCATTGCCCAAAATTCTTTGCGCTTTTTGCCGACCAAATCAAGGCTGACTTTTTCTAAAAATCCTTTGCCGTTGTGGCACGAAATACATTGGTAATTGATGCCGAGAAAGATGCGCGAAGTGTTAACGATAATTTCGTCGGCGGTGTCTTCGTAATTGTCGTCATACATCGTCGCGCCTGTGATGTGCCAGCGCGTGAGAAAGCCACTCGCCGCCGCATCCGGCATCCAATTTGAATTCGGAGCGTTCGCCGTCAGCATCTCAGACACAAATTTATTGTAGGGCTTGTCTTCCTTGAACGATTGCCGAATCCACGCGTCAAAATGTTTCAGCGTAGGGTTGCCAAAACGATTGCCGCAGGCGCGAAATAAATCTGCGTAAAAATAGCTCCACTGATCCACCCACGCGTCAGAATTTAGCAATTCATCAATCAACTTATCGCGCTTGTTCGCGTCTTTATTATCAACAAAAACTTTGAGCTGTTGTGGCGTAGGAATTCGTCCAATCAAATCCAAATACACACGGCGACAGAATTCATAATCATTCGACAAGGGCGCGTGCGGGATTTTGTCGCGCTCCATCGCGCTAAATAAATTTCGATCAATCAACGTGCGAAGGGCGAGCGATTCTGAGCCTCCAGCGTGCGGCAAATTCGCAGCGACGTCTTTGGTTAAATTGCTGACTTGTTTGTCGGGACGCGCCGGATTGAGTTTGTCGTCAGCATGTTCGTTCGCATATTTGTCGCCGGATTGTTTTTGCGCTTGCAACAAATCTATGCCAAGAAAAACAGCTACTAAACTGAGCGTAAGTTTGAGCAATATTTTTTTCTTCATAGTATTTGAAAAGATTGCCACAGTGATGTGGAGCGGGTTCTTTACCCGCTATTCTAAAGCTTAGCAAACAAGCGCGGGTAAAGAACCCGCTCTACAATTTTCTTAAAAATTTAAGTTACTATTGCTGCGCACAACCGTGATTAGATTTCCGCGCTTATCAATTTTGCGGATTGCGTGATTGGCGCGGTCGCTAATGAAAATTGTGCCGTCGTCAGCAACCGCAATTTTTTGTGGCGTATTCAATGTCGCGGCAATCGCAGGTTTTCTTTCGCCGCTAAAACCTTGCGTGCCATTCCCCGCAATTGTATTAATAATCCCGCCACGCACCACACGAATGCGGTGATTGCCGCTGTCGCTGATATATAAATTCCCTGCCACATCGAATTTCAAATCCGTCGGCGCAAACAATTTTGCTTTTTCCAAAATTTCGCCGTCGCCGCCATATCCGCCGCCATAAGTATCCGCCGGAAGACCATAACCCGCAATTGTTTTGATGATGCCATCAGGAGTTACGCGGCGAATGCGACTGTAACCGCTATCGCTCAGATAAACGCTTCCATCAGGCGTTATAGCCACAGCTTGCGGCAAACTGATTTGCGCGGATGTCGCCGCTCCGCCGTCACCGCCATAGCCAGAAACGGAGCCCGCAAAAATCGTCAGATTACCGCTTTTATCTAGTTTGCGAATAACGTGATTGAACGTGTCTGCAATCAATAAATTTCCCGCGCGATCAAGCGCCAGGGCTTGCGGATTATTAAGTGAAGTTTCAGAAACTGCGCCGTTGAAATTTGATTGCAGCGCCTTGCCATCGCCCGCAATCGTCGTGATCGTGCCGCTGCGATCAATGCGACGAATGCGGTTGTTTCCCGTATCGGCAATGATTAAATTGCCTTCGCCATCGAATAACAAATCGTGCGGCGCGTGCATTTGGGCATTGGTCGCAAGGCCGCCGTCGCCGCTGAATCCGACTTCGCCAGTTCCGGCAATCACGACGAGTTTTCCGGTACGCGCCAATTTGAAAATGCGATGCGCGCCAATGTCTGAAAAATACAAATTGCCGCTGCGATCAAGCGCGAGACCATTGGGGAAAATCGGTTGCAGCGCAGTGGATTGGTTTTGTGCTTGCGCAAATGTTAAGCCGCTATTGAGCGCGACAAAAAGAACGCCGAGCAGCCAGCGCTTGCTAACCGATCTTGAGTTATCTCGTAAATTCGCCATACGCAAATATTTTGATCGCCACCATTCGTCAGAATAACGAATGCTTTGAAGTGCAAAATGGTTATCGCATACAAAAAAGCTTTTGTGAATTGTCATTAGTCGGCTTTGCAGTTGCTTATCGCTTTATCTCTTGCGATGATTTCGCCACAAGGAGCCGCAATGAACATTGATCGCAACACTGTCGCAGTCATCACGGGCGCAGCTTCCGGCATCGGACGCGCTACGGCAATTCGTCTGGCAAAATCGGGCGCGAGCCTCGCTATCACTGATATCAACGCAACGGGCTTGGAAGAAACAGCAGAAGCGGCGCGCGCGTTCGGCGTCAAAGTGACTACGCATGTGGTGGATGTTTCTGACAAAGAAGGAATGCAATCTTTTGCTGCGGATGTCGAGCGTGAACACGGGCGCGTTGCAATCCTGCTCAACAACGCAGGCGTAGCGATTTATGGTACCGGAGAAGAGCTTTCTCTAGATGATTACGAATGGCTGATGGGCATCAATTTCTGGGGCGTCGTGTACGGCACAAAAATGTTTTTGCCATTGCTGAAAAAACAGCCCGAAGCCTACATCCTAAATGTGTCGAGCATTTTCGGCATCATCGCGCCCATTGGACAATCGGCGTATTGCGCCGCGAAGTTCGGTGTGCGCGGGTTTACTGAATCGCTACGTCATGAACTTGAAGATACGAACGTGCGCATTGCCAGTATTCATCCCGGCGGAATCAAAACCAATATCGCAGCCAGCGCCAAAGTCGGAACGTTTGCCAATGCCGCCGCTCACAAAGACGCGCCTGCCCAATTCGAGAATGTCGCGCGAACCACGCCTGAACAAGCTGCCGAGCGAATTTTGCGCGGCATAATGCGCAACGAAAAGCGCATTATGATTGGCGTAGATTCGCGCGCGCTGGCGTTTTTGCAAAAAATTTTCCCCGTCAATTACTGGCGAGTTCTCAAACCCTGGTACAAGAAAAATTTTCCCGAAGAAGGTTGATGACAGGCGTCTTGCTGGTCTCGTTTCACCACGCTGATAGGCAAGACGTTTGTCTTACATTTTATTTATGCCCAGTATTCAAAGTCACCTTGTCCAATTCCTGATCCGTTTACGAATCAAAAAACGACTCACAGACGACCCCGACCAGGTCGTTAAATATGCGCGCAAAAGTTTCGGCGACACGCGTGTTACCGAACGATTCACGCCCAAAGATGTCAACGTTCACCCCGTGAACGAAGCCGAGTTCAAAGGCGAATGGGTCTGGTGGGAAGGTCAATCCACCGACCGCGTAATTTTGTATTGTCATGGCGGCGCATTTATTGCCTGTTCACCCGCCACGCATCGTCATTGTACGGCGGAGCTTTCGCTGCAATCCGGCGTACGAATTTTTGCGTTGGATTATCGCCTTGCACCTGAGCACCAATTTCCTGCGCAAATCGAAGATGCGGTTGCGGCTTATCGCTGGCTTTTGCAACAAGGCATTGCGCCACACAACATTGTTATTGGTGGAGATTCAGCCGGAGGCGGATTAACGTTGGCTACCTTACTTTCATTACGCGATGCTGGCGAGCCGTTGCCCGCGTTTGGATTTTGTTTTTCGCCTTGGACAGATATGACGGCGAGTGGCGCATCTTACCAGTTCAACAATACGCACGATCCGATGTTTTATGGTGACGGCCCAAACGTTCTTGCCTCACTTTATCTTGGCGCAGCTTCTCCGACCAATCCGTTAGCATCGCCAATTTTCGCTGATTTGACAGACTTACCGCCGCTTTGTGTTTATGTCGGAAGCACAGAAGTGTTGTTGGATGATGCGCGCAAACTGATCGAACGCGCACAAGCACATGGTGTTACCGCCGAATTACATATCGCAGATCGCCAGCCACACGTTTGGCCGATTATGGTTGGACTAATGCCAGAGGCAAAAGAAACGCTGAAAGAAGTGGCAGGTAAGATTAAGCAGCACTTATTTTGAGAGGGATAGATAAAATGCCGTTATATACATTTTATTTTGACTACCAGGGAGGAACATACGTCTCACAAGTTCGCGCTCGTACATACAAAGCAGCAATTAAGGGTTGGGCTGAAAAGCTTGATCTTACTGGGATCGTAATTAATGCTACTCCAAAAACCAAACAGGCGCTTATTGAGGAGGTACAATCAAAAACACCAGTGCTATTGGATGGGCAAATAAATAGCTGGTGTCGAAGTCTCCTCTTTGATAATAATTTTGGGATTGTTCATTTCACTCAAACGGCTGAATAAGTTATGCGCTTCTTTTGTCAGAAGCTAAAGCGCTTATTTCTTTCTCCCGCTATCCTTCCCCTCATCCCTCAACCCACCTTGCGCAACAGCGACGCACAGCAACACAATCAGCGGCAAAATAATAATCGCGCCGACGACGCCTAATTCCTTTTCGCCAATCCAAAACGTCATAAATAAATTGAAACCCAGAATGCCGAAATACAACCCGACGGGAGCAAGCGCTTTGAACGAATAGCCGATGATGCCTTTACCGCCGTCGAGCTTGAAAAATTTTTCGATAGCCCAAACACACGCAAAATCGCTGCGCAGACAAAATACCAACCAAGAAAATTCGCCAGCGTAATCCCAAAATAGCTGCCGCCATCGGGGTAATAATAAATTTTGCCGAGGAACCAACGATCTCCGCGCAAGGCTACGGGGTCAATGATGATGTCGAGGTACATCATCAAAAATGCCGCGAGCAAAGTCACGCCCCATGAATGTCGCAATTTTTGCGGCGCATCCTTTTGCACATCACGCCAACTCACTTTTAATTTTGCGAGCAACGTAATCGCCAGCTCCCAGCTCACATACGACAAAAACGTGAACGAGAGCGAATCCATAAACGGCACGCCCGCGATCCACAATTCTCTGTCCTTAGTCGCCGCGATGTAATAGTACAAACCAAAAGGGAAACCGGTTTGCGCTACGGCAGAACTCCATTCGCAGAGGAAGGCGATAAAGAAGGCAACGACCGAGAAAATCAGTGTGCGCTTGCGTCCGATATGTGTGATGGCAAGGAACAAATAGCACGCGAAAAAAACAAATACATAAGGACGCAGCGTGACAGTACCAATGAGAAGCTCGAAAAATTTCATTGCAAATTATTTCTTGTATGAACAATTTTTTAGGCAGGGCTTACGCAAATTGTGGTGCGATTTCTTTACTCGCACGAATTTAAAATTAAACCGCGCGAATAAAGAAATCGCACCACACTCACGTTATGCAGCGTAAGACCTATTTAGAATAAAACGAAACGTCAAATTGATGCGCGCATTAATCGTTTGCGCAGTTTTCGGCAATTGGTGTTTCCAAAATTGTTGCGTAACGCCACGCATCAACACTACACTCCCGTGCGCTAAATCAATACTTGTCGTAGGCAAATCCTTGCGCTTTTTGTGCCGAAATTGAAAACGTCGCGCGGCGCCAAAACTTACCGAAGCAATGATCGGATTTTTACCTAATTCCGGCTCGTTATCCTGATGCCACCCCATACTGTCACTGCCATCGCGGTAATAATTCAACAGCACGCTATTAAATTTCGCCTGAGAACTTTCTTCGCAGCGTTGCTTGATTGCAAGCAGCGGCGGCGTCCACGCAAGCGGATGATTTGTATAGCCGGAATATGTGTACACAGCGTTTTCATCACCATACCAAGCGGTCAAACGCGGCTCCTGAATTTCGTGCCCGAACATTTTAATGGATTTTTGTTGCCACTGAATGTCTTGTATCAAGCATTGCAGATACGCGTTGCTTTCTGCCTGCGAAAAAAACTGTTCGCAATACATAACCTCAGCGTCTGGCATTTCAAGCGAGTGGAATTTCATTTGTTCCCAGTACTATTTCAACTCCCAACGTTCGCCAAACAATCCAGCATTCACCACTTTGCCGACGCTCTTAACCGACGGCGGCGTAGTGATGTCAACAATTGCCCAGTCTGGCAATTTTGGATTTTGCTTGGCATTGCTCAGGTAATCCGCTTCACGAAAGGTAAAGCCGGAATTCAGCACAACATAGCGGTTTGGATTCAGTGGGTTTGGATGAATCAAAATGGGAATATTTTGAGCGGCGGAATATTTTTGCGCTCCGACAGTGATGTTTTCAGCATTCCATCTGATTGGCAGTTGATCAGCAATTTTTGCGAAAATTTTATTACTTGACGCATCACCCCATAAAATCAAATTGCTGCTGGCGATGTCATCCGCTGTAATTTCGTCATCATTTTTGACAATCGCTTCGCCGCGAAAGAGTGATCGCCATTGCTTGATTGCGCGTTCTATTTCCGCATTCACCCAATTGCCAATCGCTTCGCTTGCAGCTTTGCCAGTCGGACGCACAAAAATAAAGCGATCCATAAATGCATCGTCAATCGGGCCTTGCAGGCCATGTTTTTTACGAAAATCTAACGCATTGGGCGCGCCGCCTAGAACAAAAGATACGCCGCCATTATTGGGTTGAAATACGCCAGAAGCAGCGTTCGGTGAACCATTGCCGCTTGAGGCAACAAACAGCGGCAGAGATGGCGGAGTTATTTGCTTTCCGATTGCAGGCGGAGGAACTGACCCAAACTGAAATACCGCGCGATCAACAGGAGTGACAATTGACCACAGTTTTCCAGCTTTGCGAATATGCGCGGTCCACGAACGATCAGACTGCACGACGGGCGCAATTAACTTTTGTCCGTCAATCAGCACTGCTGGTTTTATCGCCACCGCCAATGGACACAAACCTGCGGGCATTTCGAGCGATAGCGCTGTGACATTACTTGTTTTTAATTGTACGGTGGTCGCATCTTTAATTTCAGCCTCAACCGTAGCCTTTTCCCAATGCTGTTCAAGTGCATCCACCGTCACCCAAAACATTTTGTTATAACGCAACGTATACGTCGTGAATTTGATATGTGCAGGAATCGAGTTGCGGCCTTTGGCTACGATAGAATCAAGGCGGCGATTAATTTCTGGAATTGAATCGAGATGATATTTGTGTTCCGTTTGCGGGCCGATGATGTGCGTTAATTCCAAACCATCTTTTTTCATTTCGCGCGCCATCACGTCGGCAGCTTGTTTTTGCTTATCAATTTCGCCGCTGTAGGCGACTACCGGCAAGTTGTAAAAATTTCCGGCGTAATTTGCGGCGTCATTCAGCCGCCATAATTTTTGCTCGTACCAAGGCACATCACTAATTTTCACTTTTGTATATTCCGGCGTTTCGACAAAGCCTGCACCGGGAGCAGCCGCAGCCCAAAGCCCTGCGTGATGAGCAGCGATGTGCCACGTAGCCGCGCCTCCCATCGAAAATCCCCGCACCGAAATTCTGTTTTCATCAATCGGATAATTTTTACGAATGTGGTCGAGCGCTTCAAATGTGTCCACTTCGCCCGCAAATTTATTGGCGTTGCAATAACGCCCGTATGGATGCAGTACGAATGTATTGGGCGGCGTGAATTGACCGGGATTTTTTTGACGGTCGGCGATGAAATTGATTTCGGTGAGAGTTTCTCCGCGCCCGTGATACCAAACGTCGAGGCGATACTGAAAAGGCAAATTTGTTTGATATGTCGGCGGCACAACTAAGCCATACGGTTGCACAGAGCCATCAATTTTTGACACGTAACCGCGTACGACTAAGCCCGTTTGCGCGATCCACGAAGGCTTGCCAACACGTAATTCTTTTGCACGTTCGATGCCTTGTTTGAGCTGCGCTTTGGCAAGCGGGATTTCTTTTTCATTTAAAATTTCGTTGTATTTCAGCGCGTAATAAACAGCGTAATAATAAATTTGCACATCAGGCAAAAGCTCCAACAATTTTGGTTGAGTTTTCAACTCAGTTTTCAGCGTTTCGATTTCTTTGCCCAGTTCGGCAACGCCTGTTTCTAACTCGCTGCGATCTGCGGCGGAAAGTGTGATGCCGAGCGGTGGAATCGGGCGCATTTCCTGCGAAGGCATTTGCGCCATCGTTCCACAAAAAAACGCGAGCAGAAAAATTGTTCCTAAAATTCGTTGTTGCATGCGGAACTCCTGAAAATGATTAAGCTGCAAAAGTGGCGCTGGTTCTTTACTAGCGCTCCGCTGTTAGTAAATAGTGCGGGTAAAGAACCAGCGCCACGCTACAAGTTGAATAACTTCTATGATTCGCGCCGATTTTCGCAGATCGCCCGCGAAACCACAAAAGCGATTGGCGCGCGAAAATCTTTGCAGTAAGCTACCGCGCATGATTCGCACATTTCGCAACATCACACCATCCATTGCTGCTGATTGTTTCATTGCCGACACCGCTGTGGTGATTGGCAATGTGACAATTGGTGAACATTCTTCTGTCTGGTTCAATGCCGTCATTCGCGGCGACGTAGACAAAATCACCATAGGACATCACACGAATATTCAGGATTTATGCATGGTACATGTCACGGGCGGATTTGCCTGCACGAACATTGGCAATTACGTGACGATTGGGCACAGCGCGGTCATTCACGGTTGCACAATTGAAGATCGTTGCTTGATTGGCATGGGTTCTACGATTTTGGACGGCGCTGTCATTGGCGCAGAATCCATCATTGCCGCTGGCACAGTCGTGCCGCCCGGTATGCAAGTCCCGCCGCGCTCAATGGTGATTGGCGTTCCTGGCTCCATCAAAAAGACATTGTCCGATCAGGAAGCCACTCAACTTGATTTGTATTGGCAGGCATATGTGAATTTGAAAGAAGAATACAAATAGTCTATCGAGCCTATTGGGTCTGTAGGCTTTGTAACCTAGTCGCTACAGACTCAATAGACTTTACAGCCTCTATAGACTTCTTACTTGTCGTAATGCTTCATACAGTACAATGCCCGCCGTCGTGGCCAGATTCAGCGAACGCACGCGCGGGTTTGACATTGGTACATAGATACAACGGTCACGATTTTTTTCGAGAAGTTCTTGCGGCAAGCCCTTCGTTTCCCGCCCTAACACCAACACATCGCCAGGGGCATATTTGAATTCCGTATACTCGTGAGGCGCGTCCGTTTCGATAAATAAAAACCGGGAAGCTGGGAGCTTCGACGATAAATCTTCAAGCGTGCGATGATAATGAATTTCTGCGTCGTACCAATAATCCAAACCCGCGCGCATTACCGCGCGGCGATCCGTGCGAAAGCCTAACTGCCCAATCAAATGCAACGGCGTGAACGTAGCCAGACAGGTGCGCGCAATATTGCCTGTATTCGGGGGAATTTCCGGTTCGACTAAAGCTACGTGCAAGGGAGAGGGAGTTTCGTATCGGTTGTGCATGGTTGGAGGTCCGCGCCACCTGCTTAGCAGGTGGTACTGACATATCTTTGTGATTAATCAATCTCGACAATTTGCGCGGCATCTAAAATCGCCAATAATTCCTGATGCGCTTGCTCGACCGCTGCTTCCAGTTTTGCTTCCAGTGTTAATTTCACGCGATAGTCTGGCGTAGCAAAATTCGGATAGGAGCCGATGGCTACGGTCGGATGTGCGTCAGCAATATTTTGCAAGCGTATGGCAATATCGAATTCGTCTTCGAGCGTGTGAATAATGCGCAAGTGAAATGGCGCGACGCGAAAGCGTTCACGAATCGCAATAAATTTGCTGCGAAACAAATCTGGCACGCCGGGTAAAATGTAAACATTCCTACACGCCATCACTGGATATTTTAAATCGGAACTATAGATCAGCGCGGCGCCTTCGGGTACGTCCGCCATCCGTAACCGTGTTTCGTCAATATCGTCGCCAAAATACCCGCGCAACAATTTTTCCAAATCAGGATGGCGCACAATTGGTTTGTCGAACGCCCGCGCAATGCTGGTAACCGTCACATCATCGTGCGTAGGCCCTACGCCGCCCGAAGTAAAAACATAATCGTAACGCGCCGACAAATCGCGCACCGCATTCGCAATTTGCGGCGGTTCGTCAGGAATCGTCAGAATGCATTGCAAAGCGACGCCGAGTTCGCGCAATTCGCCGATCAGAAAACGCGCGTTTTGTTCCTCAACTTTTCCGCTGAGGACTTCATTTCCAATTACTAAAATGGCGGCAGATGGAACGGTCATAACACTCGCATATTAATGCAAGCGGTTAGTGAATTGCTAGATTTGACGGTTTGCGGGTATAGTACCGCTTCACAAATTCTACGTTTTACAAGCAACAAACTGGCAGAATCCTGAAGGAGAAAGTGTCTTGGCAACGATCACCCGAATATTGATGTTGGCGGCGCTGATGCTCGCGGTAACGGCACTGGTTATGGCTCAAGTCGAAATCAAACCTGTCGCATATAAAGGCTGGAAAAATAACCTGCAAATCACCAACGGCTCCGTGGAATTAATTGTCACACTGGATGTGGGGCCACGCGTAATTCGTTATGGTTTTGTTGGCGGCGAAAATGTTTTCAAAGAATTCACCGCACAAATCGGTAAATCCGGCGAGAGCGCATGGCAGGCGCGCGGCGGACATCGGTTGTGGCATGCGCCCGAAGATTTGCAACGCACTTACGAGTTGGATAATTCGCCCATCAAATATGAAAAAATTGGCAGCAACACGGTGCGACTGATTCAGGCAGTCGAGCCAAACACCAAGCTCCAAAAAGAAATGGACATCACACTTGACGCTGTGAGCGCAAAAGTACTGGTTGTGCATCGCTTGCGCAATACAGGAATGTGGGACGTTGAACTCGCTCCGTGGGCGTTGACGATGATGGCGCAGGGCGGCACTGAAATCATTCCATTGCCTGCGAAAATCCCGCACCCGCAAGGACTGCTATCGAATTCGCAAATTATCACGTGGCCTTACACAGATATGTCAGACACGCGCTGGCATTGGGGCAAACAGTACATTACGTTTTCGCAAGACAACGCCAAAGGCCCGAACAAAATCGGGATGGCGCATAAGCTCGGTTGGGTTGGGTATTTTCTGAACGGCAATTTATTCGTCAAGGGTTTTGATTACGAAGAGGGACGGCATTACGCTGACAGCGGATCAAATTTTGAGACATTTTCCAATCAGGAATTTCTCGAAATCGAAACGCTGGGGCCAATTCAAAAAATTGCGCCAGACAAAACAATTCAGCACGTCGAACGCTGGTGGCTGTTCAAAGGTGTGCCTAAAGATTTATCAGAAGCTGGCATTGATAAAAATATTAAGCCGCTGATTGAGACAATTATTAAATAATCCAACTATGGTGAAGGCTGGTAAAAGTTGTGGGCTATAGTCTTACTGGATATAAATTAAAACCTGACGACACAAAGCAAAGTGTAAGCGAAATTCTGAATGGCGAAACTGACGAAGAAGACTATCAGGGGCTGGCTCTCACGACTGAAGAAAAAGTCATTATTGATCGTTGCCTGATTGACGAATACAGCTTTGAAAAAGACGCCTTCGGTGAATGGGTTGAATATGAAAAAAACAGTATCCTAATCTCAATTAGTGCTGATTCCATTGGGATTGGTGTTCCCTATTGGGAAGAGGCTAAAGCTGATATACAACTGGTCTTTGAAATCGTTAACAAAATTACAACGCAAACCGCAATTCTTTTTTGGGACCCGCAAGGCGGAGATTTTGTCAGTAATGATGCCGCGCACAATCAAGCAGTATACGAATATGGATTAAACGCAACAAACGAAATTATTGAAGAAATTATTGAAGCAAAGCCCAAAGCAGAAACTCCGTGGTGGCAATTCTGGAAATAAATTTTCGCTTTATATAAAGATATGGACACATTGAAAATTGCAAATCGTGAATTTAACTCACGACTCATTATTGGTACTGGAAAATATCGCTCCAACGAAGAAATGGTCGCGGCGTTTGAACGCAGCGGCGCAGAAATGATTACCGTCGCTGTGCGTCGCGTGAACATTACAGACCGCACGCAACCTTCGCTATTAGATTTTATTGATCTCAAAAAATTCGCGTTACTTCCGAACACTGCCGGATGCTATTCCGCTGACGAAGCAATCAGAACCGCGATGCTCGCGCGTGAAGTCGGAATGTCAGATTGGGTAAAAATTGAAGTCATCGGCGATCCCAAAACATTATTTCCTGACAACGAAGCTACACTGGAAGCCACGAAAATTCTGGTCAAAGAAGGCTTCACCGTGTTGCCGTATTTCAGCGATGATTTGATTATGGCGAAAAAATTAATTGACGCGGGAGCTTCGGCGGTGATGCCGCTTGCCGCGCCAATTGGTTCCGGTCTTGGCATTCAAAACCCAAACAATTTGCGGATTATGCGCGAAGAAATCACTGCCGTTCCCATCATCGTTGACGCGGGCGTAGGCACTGCGTCCGACGCTTGTTTTGCGATGGAACTTGGCATTGACGGCTTGCTGATGAACACCGCCATTGCCGAAGCAAAAAATCCCGGCGACATGGCCGAAGCAATGAATTTAGCAGTAAAATCCGGGCGGTTGGCTTATTTATCAGGCCGCATGCCCAAGCGTTTATACGCCAGCGCCAGCAGTCCAATCGAAGGCGTAGTCCGATAAAACTTACGCGCCACAAAAAAGCACAAAAATCACAAAATAGGTTTTATTTTGTTTTGCGTCTCTTGTGCCTTTTTGTGGCTAGTCTCTAAACCTGACCATCTATCAACTATGAACCGAAACACATTCACCCGCGAATTGCTCGCCGAATTTCTCGGCACGTTTGTACTAATCACATTTGGTGCAGCGAATGTCACACAAGTCATGCTCAGTCATGAAAAAAATGGCGTTTACCTTTCGATCAACATTGCCTGGGGCATCGCGGTGATGATGGGCATTATGGTCGCGGGCGGAGTTTCAGGCGCACACCTGAATCCGGCTGTCACATTTTCCAACGCTGTCCATCGCGGTATGCCGTGGAGCAAAGTTTTGCCGTATTGCGCCGCGCAAGTTGCCGGAGCATTTTGCGGCGCGGCTACCGCATTTTTTGTGTATAACGAAGCGTTCAATAATTTCGACAAAGGCGTTCGCCAAGTCAGCGGCGACCTTGGCACAGCCGGAATTTTTGCCACGTATCCCGCGCCATATCTTTCGACCTTCGGCGGTTTCGTAGATCAATTTATTGGCACCGCAATGCTAATGCTGGTGATTTCAGCAATTGGCGACGCACGCAATAATGCGACGCTCGGCAATCTTGGCCCGATTATGGTGGGATTGCTGGTCATCGTAATTGGCGCGAGTATGGGAATGAACGCGGGTTACGCGATCAATCCCGCACGCGATTTAGGCCCGCGTCTGTTCACGTTCATAGCGGGTTGGGGCGCGGAAGTTTTTCGCGCAGGCAATTATTATTTCTGGGTTCCTGTGATTGCTCCGATTTGTGGCGGGATCGCTGGGACGTGGGTTTACGATCTATTCGTAGGCAAGCGGTTTCCGGCTGAGTCGTAACTAAATCAAACTAAGCGGCGAGCGGATATTGTTGTAAATATACTTGCGCTTTTTCATGCGCAGATAACAATTCCCCGTTTATCACGCATTGCTCACTGCAATACACTTTCCAGTCAGTGCCAACAATGGCCTGCTGTTCGTCAAATTCTTCGGCGCAATAGGCGCATTCGTTATCAATTCGTCGTGACATAAAATAATATCACCTCCATTTCGTGAAGATTATAGCGCGAATCTTCAAACGAATTTACGAAATTCTTAAATCCGCGTTAATTTCAACTTTGGGAGTTGTCTTTGTGAAAAAAATTAGTTTCTTTGTTTCGTTATCAACTTTACTCATCGGCACTGCATTTGCCCAACAACCTGCGGCTCCGGCTGCGCCGCCAACTCCGGCTACACTTTCTGTTCCCGCAGGCTTCAATGTTTCAGTTTTTGCTTCTGGCATCACGGGCGGACGATTGATGGCGGTCGCGCCGGACGGCACGCTGTACATCGCCAAACAAGGCGCAGGCGAAGTCGTCGCGCTACCTGACAAAAATAAAGACGGCAAAGCGGATGAAGTGATTGTCGTTGCCAAAGGCTTAACCCGCCCGCACAGCGTAGCTTTTCATAAAGGCTATTTGTACATCGCCACGAATCCGGCAGTTTTGCGGATGAAATACGCGGGCGGCAAAGTTGAAGGCACGCCAGAAAAATTCGTGGATTTGCCAGTGTCTACAACTTCGCATTGGACGCGCACAATTTTGTGGGGCAAAGATAATCGGCTGTACGTTTCGATTGGTTCGTCTTGCAACATTTGCGAAGAGGCAGACCCGCGTCGCACTACGATCACAGTATTTAATGAAGATGGCAGCGGCGGTCAGCCGTATGCCAAAGGATTGCGCAACGCGATTGGCATTGACTTCGATCCGAAATCAAATGTGCTGTTCTCAACGGACATGGGACAAGATGGACTCGGCGAAGAAATGCCGCCCGATGAAATCAACCGCATCGAAGCAGGCAAAAATTATGGCTTCCCTTATTTCGTCGGCAACAATATTCCTAACGAAGGATTGAAAGACGCGAAAGGCTCGCTGCAAGCTTCGCAGGCAACACCGCCCGCATTTGAATTGCCTGCACACTCTTCGCCAATTGATTTGCGTTTTTATACGGGCAAAAAATTCCCAGCGACATATCGGGGCGCGCTGTTTGTAGCGATTCACGGCTCCAGCCCCACAGGCCGAAAAGTAAAAATCGGCCATAAAGTTGTGCGTGTAATCATCAAAGACGGGAAAATTACTGGCACGGAAGATTTCGTCACAGGCTGGCTGAAAGACGCCAATGTTTCTGGTCGCCCGGCAGGCATTATCACAGGCGCAGATGGCGCGTTGTACGTTTCGGACGATAATAAAGGCTTCATCTATCGCGTGAGCTACGGCAAATAAAAACCTGGGAGCGCACGCGGCCCGCGTGCTAAGGTTAGCGGAGCGAATCGCTTACGATGAAAAGGCTTCTTCCATTTGCCTCAGCACGCGAGCCGCGTGCGCTCCCAGTAAGTAATTTTATGCAAAACCGAAAAGCAGCCGTCCCATTTATCCTCATCACAATTTTGCTTGATATGCTGGGCATTGGCATCGTCATTCCGGTTTTGCCAAAACTGGTGGCGTCCATGTACGGCGGCTCTGTCAGTGATGCGGCTTGGATATTTGGCTGGTTCGTAGCCTCATACGCCCTGATGCAATTCATCTTCGCGCCGATTCTCGGCAACCTCAGCGATGCATTCGGGCGTCGTCCGGTGATCTTAATTTCGTTGCTGGGCTCAGGTTTGGATTATTTGCTGATGGCGTTTGCGCCAACATTACCCTGGCTATTTTTAGGGCGCGTATTGTCGGGGATTTCCGGTGCGAATATTGCAGCAGCGAATGCCTATATCGCCGATGTTTCGCCGCCGGAAGATCGGGCCAAAAATTTCGGCTACATCGGGATGTGTTTCGGGTTGGGCTTTATTATTGGGCCAGCGCTAGGCGGCTTACTGGGAAAATATGGCTTGCGCGTGCCATTTTTTGCGGCAGCAATTCTGACGCTTTTGAATTGGCTATATGGCCTGTTCGTATTGCCTGAATCGCACGCCAAAGAAAATCGCCGCCCATTCGCGTTCAAGAGTTCTCATCCGCTTAGTGCGCTAAAATCATTACAGCGTTTTCCCATTGTTTTGGGATTAGCAGCGACGCTTACATTGGAGCGCATCGCACACGATTCCCTGCCTAGTACCTGGGTGTTGTACACAACATATCGGTTTAACTGGACAGAATTACAAAACGGATTGTCACTGGCTTTGGTAGGCGTCGTTTTTGCCATCGTGCAGGCAACGTTGACGGGAACATTCGTCGGCAAATTCGGGGAACGTAAAGCATTATTGTTTGGGTTAGTGATTGGCGCGACAGCATTCCTGGCTTATGGTCTCGCCACGCAAGGCTGGATGATGTACGCGATTATTATTTGCAGCGGCATCGGCGGCGTAGCTGGCCCCGCGTTGCAAGGACTCATTAGCCGTTCCACTCCGGCAGATGAGCAAGGCGCAGTGCAAGGCGCGCTGAGCAGTATTCAAGGCATCGCCGCGATTTTAGGGCCGTTGCTGGCGACGGGTTTATTTGGCTTTTTCACCTCAGCAAGTGCGCCAATCCATTTACCCGGAGCAGCATTTATTGCCAGCGCAATCCTCGTCGCTATCGGTGCCATATTTGCCTATCGCGCCGTTCACCTGAAAGCCACTGAAACAAATTAAGCAAATCTTATAGCGGTGGTTCAAAACGTCCATCTGCCGCTGTCCAACCACCATCGGCAAATAACACAGTCCCCGTCACGTAACTCGACGCGTCTGAAGCCAAAAAGATAATCGGCCCTGCCATCTCTTCTGCCAAAGCCCAACGATGTAACACATTTTTTTCTGCGTAGGCGTTGTACCAGTCAGGGCTATTTTTGATTGGGCTGGTAAGCGGCGTTTCGACTACGCCGGGCGCGAGTGCATTGACGCGCACACCAGATGAACCAAGCTCCGCCGCCAGCGCGCGTACGAGTTGGACGATGCCGGATTTTGTAGCGGCATACACGCCCTGCCCCGGTTCGACGGTTTGCGAACGAATGGACGAAAACGCGATGATGCTGCCGGATTTTTGCGCCGCCATAATTTTTCCAGCCGCGCGCAACACATTAAATGTGCCGCGCAAATTCACGGCAATCACACGCTCAAATTCTTCGTCAGCATAATCCACAATCGGTTTGCGCACATTGATGCCAGGCGTGCTGACGACTACATCCAGTTTTCCAAATTCGCTGACGACATTTTGAAATAAGGCGTTGACGCTCTCGGAATTGCTCACGTCCACAGTAAACGCGTGTGCGCCGGGAATTTTTTCAGCCACTTGTTGCGCGGCATCTAAATTCGTGTCCGCGCAAATCACGCGGCCTCCGTGCGCAGCCAAGCCCTGTGCTGCAGCTTCGCCAATGCCGGAGCCTGCGCCAATCACTACGACAACGCGTCCATCCAAACGAAACAAATTTTGCCAATTCATATTTTCCTCGCGGGTGATAATTTTCTTTCACAATAAGACTTACGCAAAATAAGAAAAAGGTGGCGCGAATTCTTTATCCGCGCGGATGCAGGTGCGACCCACTCGCGCGGATAAAGAATCCGCGCCACCTCTTGCATAAGCCCTGCACAATAACAAATTTCGCTGCGTTGAGAAATGCGTTACGATGGAGAAATGTTGACTCTCGCTGAAACAACTGTCATCAAGCGCGTAGACGAAATTGCCGACGAAATGGTCGCATTTTTACAAGCGCTCGTACGTATCCCAACCATCAATCCGCCCGGCGAAAATTATGTTGATTGTGCTGAACTAATAGGCGCGAAGCTCAAAGAATTTGGCTACGAAATTCAGTACGTCAAGGCCGAAGGATTCCCCGAATGCACTGAAAAATTTCCGCGCGTAAATGTCATTGGGCGCAGGCAAAATGCGCAGGCAAAACCTACGCTGCATTTTAACGGACACATGGACGTAGTGCCTGTCGGCGCAGGCTGGACGGTTGATCCGTTTGCGGCAATTGTGCGCGACGGCAAATTGTTCGGACGCGGCGTCACCGATCAAAAAGCTGGCATCGCCGCTTCGATTTTTGCCGTCGAAGCGATTCGTCGCGCGGGCATAAAACTCAGCGGCGCGGTCGAACAAAGTGCCACCGTAGACGAAGAAAGCGGCGGTTTTGCGGGCGTGGCATATCTCGCTGAAAAAGGCATTTTCAACCGCGCCAATATTGATTACGTAATTATCACAGAGCCGCTGGATTATGACCGCATTTGTTTAGGTCATCGTGGCGTGTATTGGTTTGAAGTCATCATGCACGGACGCATCGCACACGGCAGCATGCCGTTTCTCGGCGCAAGCGCGATTGACAGGATGGCGCGTTTTATTGCGCAAGTTGAGCGCGAACTAAACCCCAAATTGCAACTGCGTCATACGCAAATGCCTGTCGAGCCAAAGGAAGCACGCGCGGCTACGATTAATGTGAATGCGATTTTCGGTGGACAGCCAATTGACGCAATGCAAACGCCTTGCGTAGCCGATTTGTGCCGCGCAATTTTTGATCGCCGATTTTTGCTGGAAGAAAATTTTACGGAAGTGCGTGAGGAAATTTTAGCGCTGCTGAATCAATTAAAAATCGAAGACAACGAATTTCGTTTTGCGTTGCAAGACAAAATGATCGTGCATCCGACAATGACTGCGCCGGAATCGGAATTAGTGCAAACCATGGCTTCAGCATTAATGGCTTCGACCGGAAAAAATCCGCCGCTCATCGCCAGCCCCGGCACATATGATCAAAAACATTTTGCCCGCATCGCTGGCATAGAGCAATGCATCGCGTACGGCCCCGGCATCCTCAACCTCGCGCATCAGCCCGACGAATATTGTGAAATCGAACATTTAGTCTTGTCGTGCAAAGCGATGGCACTTGCTACACTGCGCTTGCTCAAGATGCAACATTAAATAAACCCTGTAAGATTTCTAAGGCACGTGAGTGTCGTTTCAAAGCAGTAATCCTACGAGCGTGTTTGGAAATTCAAGCAGGGCTGACGGAGCCGCTACCAGTCGTTTCGTCATGAGGTCAATCATCGTCAAGTAACACCAGGCTTCCGATGATTCCGGCAAATATTCATAGTCTTTGCTCAAGCGTCGCCGCGCACTGAACCAAGCAAAGGTTCGTTCGACCGCCCAGCGGCGGGGTAAGACTTGAAAGCCTTTGACCTCGTCGTTGCGCGTGACGATCACGAGCAGCCAGCGACAGGTCGCAGCGACCCATGCAATCAGCTTACCGCGATAGCCGCCATCAGCCCAGAGCAGTTGTAAGCGTGGCATTTGGTCTTTGACTGCGGTCAGTAAAAGTTGCGCCCCGTCGCGGTCTTGCACGTTTGCGGCGTGGACTTTGACGTGGAGCAGCAAGCCGTTCGTAGATGACTAAGTCATCGTTCAACTTTTTGAACCACTCGGCGTCGCGCCAGTGCCGAAAATAATAGTAGACGGTCTGCCACTTCGGAAAGTCGCGCGGCAGCAAGCGCCACGCACAACTCGTGCGTAAAAGGTAGAGCATCGCGTTGACCACTTCGCGCATCTCGACTTGGCGTTTGCGTCCCCGTAAGAACGTATAACGGTGCGAGCAGTTGCCACTGCTCCTCGGAGAGGTTGGTGTCATATTGGGTTCTATTCATCACAACAACAGTTTACCCAATGCCTCCCTCCTCTCCGGATTTCCAAACACACTCTAAGGCTATTTTGGGAATACTGATACTTTCAGATGTGACGCTAAATTTCCGGCACGATAAATCCGAATATTTGCTTTCTGAAAATCGGATTCCTGCGCGTGGTAAATGTCCACAAATTTGTTTGGATTACGATCAATCAGCGGAAACATTGTGCTTTGAATTTGCACCATGATGCGATGCCCTTTTTTGAACGTATGCGCTACGTCATTCATTCGCACAGGTACTGACGTAGGTTGGTTCGGTAAAAAAGCTTCAGGCTTTTCGTAATTGTTGCGGAATTTGCCGCGTAACACTTCCCACCGCACCAACATTTGATAGCCGCCTAGTTCGATTCTGCCATTTGGCGGCGTGTTGTCAGGCAACACATCAATCAGCTTCACCATAAAATCTGCATCTGTGCCTGTCGTAGCGACAAACAATTGCGCGCCGAGTTTGCCGCTCAAAGTAATGTCCTGCTCCAAAATTTCGCTTTGGTAAACCAGCACATCAGGCCGCATCGCGGCAAAGCGCTGATCTTCGATCATATATGCTGCACCGCGATCATTGGTGATTTCGTTTGTGTACGGCACAGGCTTCAGCGGATCGCTGAGATATTCATCAAAACCTTCTGATTCTTTCGGCACGTCGAACGAAAGTTTACCGTTGGCCTGTAAATACAACGATTTTTCCTGCACATTAGCGGGCGGCCAGTGATCATATTTGCGCCATTCGTTCGAGCCTGTTTCAAAAATTGTGGCTTCTGCCAATTTCGCTTCGCCTTTGTCTTTCAGGTAAAAATTGAAAAACGGCAACTCAATATTTTCCTGATACCAATTCCCTGTTTTTGCGCCAAATTTTATTGCCCCAAGCTGTTCGCCTGTACCTGACCAACAACCGTGGCACCACGGCCCCATCACAAAATTATTTTTTATGCCGGGATTATTTTTCTCAATCGTCTCATAAGTTTTCAGCGCACCGTACAAATCTTCAGCGTCAAACCATCCGCCGACGGTCAGGACGGCGGGCTTGATATTTTTCAGGTGCGGCAACACGTTGCGCGCCTGCCAGAATTCATCATTGGTTGTGTGCTGGATGACGTTATTCCAATATTCGACTTCGCCTTTGTAATATTTTTTGTTTACGTTGGCGACGCTGCCCATTTCAAGAAAAAATTTATAGCCATCGGGCGTACCGTAATCAAAGCCGCGCGCTTCGCTGGTCGTTAACGCCGGACGAGGATAGCCGAGCGCGGCATTGAATCCGAATGCATCAAGCAAAAATAAAGCACCACCGTGATGATCGTCGTCGCCGATAAACCAATCGGCTATCGGGGCCTGTGGCGAAGCGGCTTTCAGCGCGGGATGCCCCGACAAAATTCCCATTGTCGTGTAAAAGCCCGGATACGAAATTCCCCACATGCCGACACGTCCGTTGTGATTCGGAACGTTTTTCAGCAACCATTCAATCGTGTCATATGTATCGCTCGCTTCGTCAATATCGGTCTTGGAATTTTTGTTCGGATTGAACGGGCGAATGTCTTCGTAATGGCCTTCGGACATGTGCTTGCCGCGCACATCTTGATACACAAAAATGTATCCTTCTTTTGCAAACAATACCGACGGGCCAAGTTTTTTGGGAAACTCATCTGCGCCATACGGTGCAACAGTATACGGCGTGCGCTGCATCAAGAACGGATATTTTTGGGACGTGTCACGCGGCGTATATACAATGGTGAAAAGTTTTTTGCCGTCACGCATCGGGATTTTATATTCCGCTTTTGTGTAACTCGCTTTGAGATCAGCAGGCGGTTGCGCCGGAGCAAATGTAAAACTGAAAATAATTCCCAGCGCCAGCAAGGAGAGTCGAAAAATTTCGGTCATAATTAGACAAAGAAGCCACGGGCTGCCAGCCCGTGATGGCGGGCAAGCTGCCGCCATACATTTCCAAAAGTTTACTTCGCAACCACAACAACAGTGCGGACGCCGCTGACTTGGCGAATGCGGGAGACAGCATTGCTAACATCAATATCTTCTTTCACAAAAATACGTACAGCGCCGTCTTTCACTTCTGTACGCACATGCGCAGTCGCTTCATCTTTTTCTAATTCGTCGCGTACATCACGTTGAATGTCGGCGTCGCTGCGCCCCACTATGGCATCGCTCACACGACGACCAGTGCGCACCGTGGCGTCGCTTGTTTTTCGTGCTGCATTGCTGGTCGCGTTGCCAACTTTTTTCGCACCTTTAACGGTCACATCGCCCGCGTCTTTGGCTAAATCTTTGGATTTATCTTTGGTCGTATCTGCCGCATTTTTCATTGTATTGGTCGTCGCATCATAAGCACGCTCCGTGCCTTTCTTAACGCTCTTACCAGCATTCACTGTCGCGTCGCGCGCGCCTGTCGCAGTGTCTTTCACACCATAGCCAACGCGTGGCAAAAATCCTTTTTTGCGCGCGCTTTCAACCTCTTTGCCTGTCGCGGGATATTGCAATTCCAAACTATCGAGCAAGGGCTTATCAATGCGTCCGCTATCACCAAGGTTATGTTCTTTGCGATATGTGACGATGGCTTCGCGTGTGTCGGCATCTAAAACGCCGTGCGGCGTAGTGCGAAAATAACCGCGTCGTTGTAATTCAGCTTGTACGGCGGCAACCTCTTTTGCCGTGATGACAAGTTGCTGTTGCTCAGCTTCCGTGGCCGCAGGTTGTTGCGGCTGTTCGCCCTGCGTTTGTGCCCAGGCCGGGGACAAGCTACTAAGTGCGATGAGCGAAATACTTAAAATAAAGTGCGGGGAGTAGCGTTTCATTTATTCTGGCTCCTCTGTAAAACAAGCATTGCTGCTTGCGAATCTGTTCTCTAAGAAATTGTGTTACTGGTGGCCGCGCGATTGCCTCGCCACCTCAATTTTATATTTGCCGATTTTGTTGTACAGCCGCGAACGCTGCATATGCAGCGATTGCGCCGCTGCTTTTTTATTACCACCGGTTCGTTCCAGCGCAGTAATAATCACAGCTTGCTCAATTTCGTCCCACGTCATATTCGGCGGGAAGAAAAATTGCGGTTGATTTGAATTGCCGCCCAACGAAGCACCCAGCGGCAAATCTTCGGCATCAATACGCGGGCCTTTGGTAAGCAACACCGCGCGCTCAATTACATTTTGCAATTCGCGCACATTGCCCGGCCAATGATACGAAAATAAGCGTTGATATGCTGCCTGCGAAAAACCTTTCAATTGGCGTTCGTAGCGTTCGCAAAAGCGCCGATAAAAGTCCTCGATCAATAATTGTAGATCTTCGCTGCGTTCCCGCAACGGCGGCACAGTGATCGTGATCGTCGAAATACGGTAATACAAATCTTCGCGCAACAAACCATTTTTGATGGCTTCGTGCGGCAAACGATTTGTCGAACAAATCAGGCGAAAATCTACTTCACGGCTCAGGCTTTCACCCACACGCCGATAGCGCCGCTCTTCTAAAACGCGCAATAATTTCGGCTGTAAATCAATCGGCATTTCGGCTAATTCATCAAGCAACAAACTGCCGCGATCTGCTTGCGCGATTAATCCGATGCGATCATTCGCCGCGCCTGTGAACGAGCCGCGCACATACCCAAACAATTCTGATTCGATTAATTCTTTCGGAAGCGCCGAGCAATTCACTTTGACAAAATCGCGTTCGGCACGCAGCGAATTAAAATGAATCGCATTCGCAATCAGTTCTTTGCCCGTCCCTGAATCACCGATAATTAAAATGTTCGCGTCCGTTTTGGCGACGTGTTCGATGGTTTCATAAATCGTCTGCATCGCTTTCGACGCGCCGATTAAATCGTAATATTGTTGCCGTTTGGTGAAATGCTGTCGCAAACGCGCGGATTCGGCAATCAAGCGGCTACGCTCCAAAGCCTTTTCTGTAATCAATAAAATTTGTTCTGGCTCGAACGGTTTTTCGATGAAATAAAACGCTCCTGCTTTTGTGGCTTCGACAGCCTGCGCCACTGAAGCATACCCTGTAATGATGACGACTTCGGTTTCCTGCCGTTTGGCTTTGACGCGTTTGAGTAATTCGAGTCCGCCCAAACTTAAATCTGTGATGACTAAGTCGAAATCCTGTTGCGCCAATTTATCGAGACCACCTCGCAAATCTATCGCCGTTTCGACTTTGTATCCTTCCACGCCCAACAGCATTCGCAGGGCATCTGTGATCGAAGCCTCATCGTCAACTATCAAAATTGCGCTTTCATTTTTCAAGCTGACCTCATTGATGATTGGTGGCGGGGATAGTGGTCTGGCGCGAAGCCTCTTTAGCGCGCGTGTTCATCGCATCAAGTTGTGCAATAATTTTGTCGCACACAGCGATGCCTTCATTCACATCCAGCGCATTCGCCGCCAGGCTTTTGCGTAAAAATGCAGCATAAAGTTTTAGCCCACCAAGCTGATTTTTAAAATCGTGGAGGAGCGTTGCGATACTGTTTTCCGTAGGGACGAGATTTGTTACTTCCGGCTCGTTCATAATTTCTCTTCGTGGTCTAGGGGGATTGATGCTAACACGTTTGCTTGTCGCTTCACAAAGCGCTTGTTAGAATTCAATTCGCCCTTAGACGTTGCCTCACCTGATTGGCAATTTTCGACGGAAAGTGATGTAGAAGTTTTAATGAATCAAATGCGGATGAATTATTTGGGCAATGTTTTGTTGGTGGAAGATGTAGATGACAGCCGGTATATGTTGCGGCGGTTATTGGAATTGGAAGGATTTGAAGTCATCGAAGCGCAAGACGGGGCGATGGCGTTGGAAGTTTTACGTAAATTTTCGTGCGACGTAATTTTACTGGATTTACGAATGCCTAATTTGGATGGCATTCAGTTTACGCGCGCACTCCGCGCTACGACACAATTTCAATCAATTCCCGTTATTGTAGTTTCAGCCTCTGACGATGAAAAATCCCGCGCTGACGCGCGTACAGTGGGTTGCAACGATTACGTAACCAAACCGATTGACGTAGATTTATTAACCGATTTACTCAAAAAGCATATTTCGCTGGCGCGTACTTCCGGGCATTAGCCGCCGATAAAATTGATGAGCGTTTGCACAACGCCGACAATAACTCCGATCCCTGCGCCAAACCAGATAATTGCGCGAATTTCACGCCCTGCCGTATCCATAATCAATTGCTCAATATCTTCGTCTGAAAGCGCGCTCAATCGGCGCATCAAAATTGCGCGAAAATCCAACTTCTGACTAATGAGTTGCGCGAAGCTTTTAACGACGCTGGGTTGCGCTTCGCTTCCGGCTAAAATCGTTTCCGGTATTGTTGCCATTGCCTGTGCGATAGTCGTGCGCGCGAACAAGCTGTCGGCAATTTGTTCAGCCAATTTATTAATTGAATCGCCAACAATGCGGTAGAGGGCTTCGTCATCCAAAAAATATCCCGTCACCATACGCCGCAATAATCCGAGCCGTTGTTCCATTTCAACTTCGACAATTTTGCGCAGTGCGCGCGTGATTTCCCAGCGTGCTTCAACCGAATCACGCAAATGAAACAGGCGTTCCCGGATATGTTCAACTACAACTTGTACAGTAGATTCGCTCTGCGATTTGTTGAGCGCAAGATCAGTAATCTCCTGCTCCAAGCCGAGGCTCATGATTTCATCGGTAATAGTTTCGACATTAAGCAGGCGCTGGGCAATGACAGTTGATAACGCTTCGATAAAATGGGCGCGTTCTTTGGGCAACATTCCCGGTGTCAATGGCAAACGCAAACCAAAAACATAAATCGGTTGTCGCGGGCGAAACAGCATTTTCACAGCCAGCCAAGCGGCACCGTATCCATGCAATGTGGCAATTAACAAGGGGGATAATTTAATAAACCAGGACATATTTAGGAGGAGACGGTAGACGGTAGACGGTAGTGGATAGCACGAAACCTCAATTTTTTTTAACCGTTTACTATCTACTCTTTACCAATTCCGCTTTCCCACAATTTCGCCGCCGCGCCTTCCGCTTTTCCGGCGGTAGCCCCTTCGATCACCAATACATTTTTAGCGCGCAATTCAATCAGCGTTTCACCCTCCGGCGTTCCATAAACGATTTTTCCGGCTGAGGAGTTCACTTTGCTTTGCGGGTAGCGCTTGGCTGTGCGTGTGCTGTAGGCATGAAAAAATTCCTGCGCATCTACGTCGGAATCCCACGCACTAAGATGCACCAACGTCGCAGCCGTTTTCGCCGCGTTTTCGTAGAGCGCATATTGATCGCCGCCCCAGCCGTCCGCCGCCTTGCGCGCTTCTTCTTTGTCCAGAAATTCTGCGAGCGTCAAATAATAGCCAAACTCACCATGTGTATCTTTATTCGTCGTTTTCCAACCTGCACCAAACGCCGCCACAGCATCCGCCAATGTTATTTTGACGGGCAATTCGTTATTTTTATATTTAGCGTAATGCAAAATTTGTTCGGTAGATTGTGGCAATTTTTCATACGCCGCAGAAACGCCTTGCCATTGCTGATCTTTCACCAATTCCGCCGTAAAAATTAGCCCGTAACTGTAGGGAAAAATCAGCGATTCACGAATCACGTTCGGTGCAGCTTTGAGTTCCGGCATATCGGCTGAACTCATCATTGTCGTAATTTGCGTGAGCGCAGCCGCCGGAATTTTTGTCAGACTTTGCCCCATCGGTCGCATCAAATAATCAATCATCACGGCTAAAGCATCACCTTCAATGAGCGCGTGAATCGCAGTTTCGCGGTCGCCGTCGGCTTTCGGCCACTTGTCAAAACGCAGCAAATTAAAATGCTGATCCTGCAAGACGTGCGTTAGTTCGTGCGCCATCACAGGCTTTTGCATTTCGAGCGCATTCCAATCCGCTAAATGAAATTCTTTGATTTTCGGATCGTAAAAACCAGCAATTTGTTCGGTCAGCAATTTTATGATGAATTCACGATACTTAAACCCTTTCGGAATTAAGCCAAACGCTTCCATCGTTTTCGCTTCGGCGCGAATTTCTTCCGGCGTCATTTCTTCGTTGAAGGATTTGACGACCATCGCTTCGATTTCGGCACGCGATTTTGCGCCACTTTTGACCGGATGCAAAAGTTGTAAGCCGCGAATTTCGCTGACTTGTTTCATCACTTCATCCGTCATCGCGGCGACTTGTTCTGACGTCACAACCGCTTTTGAATTCGCCGCAGCAACTGTTGTCGCTTTTGTTTGCGCAACACTTTTTGCACCCGATTTTGCCTTAGCTGATTTGGCCTTTTGAGCGGGAGCCCACTCATTTACAACTAACAACAATAAAATCAGCAGCCCCCAGGAATTGCGTTTTGACATTCTCTTTCCTTTCGCGTAACCATTATTGTGAGCCAGCGAAATCAACTGACTACCACAAAGCAAATTTAGCACGAAAATACATTTTCAAGGCTGAAAACAATGGACGAAAAAAATAACAACTACCAATGGAGCGAAACCCGCGTGCGTGTGCGCTACGCCGAAACCGATCAGGCCGGCATTGTCTATCACGCCAATTATTTAGTTTGGTTTGAAGTCGGGCGCGTAGAATTATGCCGCGATCACGGTTTCAATTACCGCGATATGGAAACCGCAGCCGACGCAATGTTGCCCGTCACCGAAGCGCGCTTGCGCTATCGCATTCCCGCACGTTATGACGAAGTAATCTTGATTCTTTCACGCGTAGCCGAAATCCGTAGCCGCGCCATCACCTTCGCTTACGAAGTGCGCCGCGATTCAGACAAAATATTATTAGCCGAAGGCGAAACCGCACACATCGTTATGAACAAACAAGGTCATGCGCGCAGCTTTCCGCCAGAATACGCAGCGAAGTTAAAAGAGTAAATTTAAAACTGGGAGCGCACGCGCCCCGCGCGCTGAAGTTAATGGTGCAAATCACTTAAAAGACAATCAATTCCCTCCGCCAGCCTCAGCACGCGGGGCGCGTGCGCTCCCAGTAAAAAACTTAAATGAAAATTTCACCTCAAAATTTTGCCTTACAATTTTGCGCGTTAATTTTTACACTACCATTTTTTGCGTTCGCACAAACACCTACGAATCCGCCCCAAGATTTATTCCAACGCGGCTTGCAACAATACGGGCGCGAAGAATACGAAGAAGCCTTAACGACTTTTCAAAAAGCCCTTGCGCAGGCGAAACAAAATTCGCTAGCCAAACAAATCACACAGGCAACAAAACGAATTTCCGATTGCTTGTACGCGCTCGGTCAATATGAAGCCGCGCTTGAATCGTATCGGCAAACACTTGTCTTGCAGGAAAAAGAAACCGACAAAACAAGCGAAGCCGACACGTGGGTGCGCATCGGCAATAGCCAATACGCGCTCGGCGATTTAGACGAAGCTGTAGACAATTTTCGTCAAGCACTCACGCTCGCCAAACAACAGCATATTGCGCTCACGTCTGCCGAAGCATTAAGCGGCATCGGCCTTGTATTTTATGCGCAAAATGATTTTCAGCCCGCGCTTGACCATTACTACCAAAGTCTGAATTTCTTTGCGTCCGCAGGCGAAAAAGGTGGGATGATTCAGGCTTTGCAAAATATCGGCAACGCCAATTTACGACTCGGCAATTTTCGGCTCGCGTTCGATGCATTTCAGAACGCGCGTTTCTTATTGCAGGAGGCGCATCTCACTGATGAAGAACATGAAATTTTATTGGCGATTGGATTAGTTCATGCGGCGCAGGCGAGTTATCCGCTCGCGCTCGCGGCATATCAAAAAGTGGTGGAATATTTCTTACCCAAAAATAATTTACAACCAGTTGCAATGGCGCTCTATCGCATTGGTTTGGTAAAAGGCGCAGAGCAAAATTGGTCGGAAGCCTTGCGCTTTGCCGAACAAGCAGCCAACGCTGCCTCGCAAATTGAAAACAACGAAACGCTGTGGCGCGCACAATTTGAAATCGGACGCGCACAATTAAATCTCAAACAACCTGCCAAGACGCAACAGGCCTGGTTGCAAGCTGTCGCCACCGTAGAAAAAATGCGTACGCAATTGCGCGGCAACGATATTGATTCCGCGCTTGATCGCGTACTGCCATACACAGCACTGGCAAGTTTTCTCATCGAACAAAATCAAACCATCGAATCATTCAATTTTGCCGAACGCGCCAAAGCCCAATTTTTATGGAGCATTTTACAGGGCAACCGCACGCGCATCACCAAAACAATGACAATGCTGGAAATTGAAACTGAAAAAAATTTGCGGCACGAAGCGGCGACAATTGTATTGCGCTTAGATCGCGCCAAACGCAACAACTCGGATGAAAACCTACAGCGCCGCCTCAAAGAGCAATTACAAAAAACGAGGGCAGATTTAGTTGTATTCATCAATCGAATGTACGTGCGACATCCGCAATTAAAAATTTATCGCGGCGAAGCGGCGCCCGTCAAAGTTGATGAAATCGGTGCTTTTGTGCCAGATGATAAACGCGCCTTACTCGAATTTTTAGTTACGGACAGTGAAACATATCTCTACGTTTTCACCCGCGAAGCCAAAACAAATGTGCGCGCTTCGTTGGAATTGAATGTATACAAACTCGGATTGACTGCAGCCGAACTAACAGATCGCGTTTTGCGCTGGCGGCAACAAATTGCCCATCCTGAAGAGAATTTTCAGGCATTAGCGCGTGAGCTTTATGATTTATTGTTAGCACCTGCGCAAGAACAATTGGCAGGAAAAACCGCGCTAACGATTGTGCCGGATGGAATTTTATGGGCGCTGCCATTCGCAGCTTTACAACCGAAAGAAAACGAATTTCTGCTCGCTGAGCGGACACTAAATTTCGCCGGATCATTCAGTGCGCTACGTGAAATGAACAAATCAGCGCGCAACCGAAAACCGTCCGCAGCCGCTTCATTACTAGCGATTGCGCCGACTGAACTTAGTCATGAATTCTTAACGACACTCAAGCTCAACGCTCCGCAAACGGACGAAACCAGTCTGCAAGCGCTGCAAAATATTTATGGCGCAACACATAGTAAATTATTTTTAGCCGACACCGCGCACGCGACAAATTTTCAAGCTGTAGCTAGTTCCGCCAGTGTACTGCACATCGCAGCGCCAACCGTCATCAATAATTTTCGCCCCCTTTATTCGTATAATTTATTTGCCCCAACTGATACAACAAAACTGAAGACAGGATTTTTTCCAGCGTGGAAATTGACGCAAATGAATTTGCGCGCTGATCTAACAGTTTTCTCAGAATCCACTGTCTTCCCAGTTGATCGCAAACAAGGCGTCGGATTGACTGGAATGAATTGGGCTGGATTTGTGGCAGGCAGCCCCGCCGTCATCGTTAGCCAATGGCAAAGCAGCGGGAGTTGGCAGGAATTTCATCAGCGCTATAAAGCAACCGCTTCACCCTCGCAATCGTTACAACAAACAATGCTGAAACTGTCACAAACAGAAGTAACCAAACACCCGTTTTATTGGGCGGGATTTTTAGCGATGGGCGCAAGCAAATAATTAACGAGAAGCCTGCGAACGACTTAATTGCAGCTTACCTTTCATGCTATGTTTGTTATTCCACGTCGTGTCACAAAACCTTAAGGATTAACTATGCACAAAAGATTTCTGCTCGCTCTTATTTCCCTGCTTTGCACGGCTTCGTTCGTGTCCGCACAAAACGTCATCAAAATCGGTATCATCGGCACAGACACTTCGCACGTTCCCGCGTTCACGCAAACGCTCAACGATCCTTCGCGTCCCGACCACATTCCCGGCACACGCATTGTAGCCGCATATAAAGGCGGCAGCCCTGACGTCGAATCCAGCCGCACCCGCGTAGATAAATTCGCCGCCGAAATCAAAGAAAAATGGGGCGTAGAAATCGTCAATTCCATCGAAGAATTATTAAGCAAAGTTGATGCCGTGTTGATCGAAAGCGTAGACGGACGCCTACATCTGGAACAAGCGAAACTTGTTTTCAAAGCCAAAAAGCCAGTGTTCATTGATAAGCCATTTGCAGGCACTTTGCGCGACGCCAAAGAAATTGTGCGACTCGCACGCGAATCAGGTACACCGTTTTTTTGCTCTTCGAGTTTGCGTTTTCTACCTGAATTTCAAGGAATAAAAAATAACGAACAACTTGGCTCAATCATAGGTGCGATGGCGTTCAGCCCTTCGTCGTTAGAACCGCATCATCCCGATTTATTCTGGTACGGCATTCACGGCGTAGAGACTTTGTTTACGATTATGGGAACAGGTTGCGAAAGCGTCCAACGCACCAACACCAACGGCACGGACGTAGTCACAGGGCGCTGGAAAGACGGGCGCATCGGCACATTTCGTGGCATCCGCGATGGCAAGCAAAAATATGGCGCTACCGTTTTCGGCAGCAAAGATGTAATGGCGATTGATCCAAAGAAAATTGATTATCACAATCTCGTAGTCGAAATCGTCAAGTTTTTCCAAACGCGGATTGCGCCTGTCTCAGCCGAAGAAACGCTGGAAATTTATGCATTTATGGAAGCCGCCGACATCAGCAAAAAACGGAATGGCGCGACGGTGTTGATGAAAGATTTATTAGGTAAATAATTACGACGGTATTTTTCACGTGTTTTTTTCGCGCTTCAAACAAGCTCCTAAAATCGAAAGTCCAACACCAACGATCACGCCTGATTGGTTGATTACGCTCCATCAATCGGGCGAAATTTCGTTCCCCCCCCATTTTTCCGCCACAAGCCCTAATCAAAAATTCATCGTGAGCGGCGATGTGTGGCTGGCGAATCAAAAGGCACTGCGCAACGAAGTCAGTACCACCTGCGTAAGCGGGTGGCGAGACAATTTTACAGACCTGGACATCATCGCGCACCTTTGGGAATTACACGGAGAAAAGACGGTAGAAAAATTACAAGGCATGTTTGCCTTCGCACTTTGGAGCAGCGAACAAAAATCCTTGCTACTCATCCGCGATAAAGTTGGCGCGCGCACGCTTTATTATTCGACATCTCCGCGCGAATGCCTGATTGCGCCGCGCTCGCGCTCGCTTGCGCAAAAACTACGTCCCCCAATTGATCCAATCGCCGTGCGTGATTTTCTCTGCTGTGCATTTGTGCCGGGCGAGCGCACAATGTGGGAAGGCATCCGCGAAGTGCGTCCCGGTTCAATTGTTGAGTTACCAGACAATAAAGCCCGCGCGTATTGGAAGCTAGAGGAACAAATTTCTGAGCCGGATGAATCGCTCGAATTTCATGCGCAAAAATTGCGCGCGCAACTCGACGAAGTCATCGCTGAATATTTGCCACACGATGAAATTGTTGGTTGTTATTTGTCGGGCGGATTAGATTCCAGCCTTGTTGCTGCACTCGCACAAAAATTGCACACGCGACCTGTTCACACGTATTCAATTCACTTTGGCGATGAGACGCCGAACGAATTGGAATGGTCTTCGCTCGTAGCGTCGCATTGCAAAACGAATCATCGCATCATCGAAATTACGCCACGCGAAATGTGGGACTTACACGCCGAAGCGCTGTCACATTTGGATGATCCGATTGGCGATCCGTTGACGGTTCCGAATTTGATTTTAGGTCGCCAAGCCAAGCAAGACGTAAACGTAATTCTCAATGGCGAAGGCGGCGATCCGTGTTTTGGAGGCCCGAAAAATCAGCCGATGCTGCTATCGAATCTGTATCAAAACGCAGTGACAACTGATGACTTATTGTCGGCATATCTAGCTTCCTATCAAAAATGCTCGCCTGATTTATCGCGCTTACTCAAGCCAGAAATTTGGGCAGCCGTCAAAGATGCGCCTTCTGTTTTCATGCTACAATTACAAGGCGAAGGCAGTTATCTAAATCGCCTGATGTTCATCAATACGCAATTCAAAGGAGCCGATCAAATCCTGACGAAAGTCAGCAATCTCACGCGCGCCTGCGGCATTGAAGGCCGCTCGCCCTTGTTCGATCAACGCGTAGTCGAACTCAGCCTGACGATTCCGCCAGAATATAAATTGAGCGGCGCTACGGAAAAAGCTGTACTAAAAGCGGCTGTCCGCGATGCGTTGCCAGAAGCAATTTTGGCGCGCCCGAAAAGTGGCATGATGGTTCCGGTGCAATATTGGTTTCGTAAGCTGTGGCAAAAAGAAGCGCGCGCATTATTACTCAATCGCCAAGCGCGGATTCGTGAATTTTTGCAAATGGATTTGGTCGAAGACTGGCTCAATTATCGCAATGATACGTGGGGCAGGTATGGCGTAAAATTGTGGTTGCTGGTTAGTTTGGAATTGTGGTTACAGATAAATAAAACTAGCCACAGATAAACACAGATTCACATAGATAAAACAAACCACAAGAGGCACAAACGGCGCAAAAACAAAATTCTCTTTTGCGTTTTTTGGGCTTTTTGTGGTTCAGAAAATCATCTGTGTCCATCCGTGTTCATCTGTGGTTACTATTCTTACCCAAAACTATCCACCGAATACACTGAAACATCGCTGCCGTAATACCCGCCATCGCCAACCACGACAAGGGCGTCATCGGCTTCAGGGTTGCGGCTTTTGGCAATGCCTTCACGCAAAATTCTTAGTAAAACCATTGGCGCTAATGATTCCAATTCCACGTGTTTGCCCTCTTCCAGCCACTTGATTTCATCAGTTTGTAACGTAGCTTTGACTTCGGCAGGAATAGCACGGGCTTGTTGCGCAGATTCAGGCGTAGTCAGCACGAACATTTTCTTTTTCATAAGCTGGCGCGGCACTAAACCTAAATCAAAAATCGTGATGCCTGCGCTTGCCGCGAACCAGCGCGGTTGCGTGCGCAGGCGATGTACAAGCTGAACTCCGGCGGGAGAGGCATCGTGTAGCGCGTACACTTTTAAATCGGGATTGCGTTTGAGCATTTCCAACACAGTCTCAAAAATATTATTAGGGTACCCATTCACACTCAACACGGCGCAGTTATTTTCAAAGTGGAAATTATTGGCGATCAAGAAATGCGCGATTTCGTTGCGATCACAAATCACGGCGCGATCAAAGCTGTACGCCGTAACTTCGGGATTCACGCTGGCAGACAATGATGGTTGTTGTGGCATAGGCAACAACTTATGCACATTGCCATTTTTTTGCTGCCAACGCTCAACCAGTTTTTTTGTCTCTTCAATAGTTATTGAAGTTTTGCGCCCGACAAATTTCGGAGCGAGAGCAAGCCAAAGTTGATAACAACCAGCCAAAAACATGATCGGCGCAGCAATAAAACCAACAGGGCAAAAGAAAGCAACGGGGATTGAGCCGATTAATAAAATAATACCGAAGACAAGCTTGTTTTTACTGGTATGGCGCGAATTAAAAAAATAATAAAACTGGCGCGGTGTGAAATACAACGAATCATTTATGGAAATTTTCTCCAGCGTATGCGCAAAAAATTGATCCGTAAATTTGTCGCCGAGCTTCGGATCGAACGCGAACGGATGCTTACATTTTTTGCAGCACCCTTTGTTTTCCTGCCGCTCTTTGAGCTTGTTATCTTCACCGCATTTAATACATTTCACGGGGAACCTCTGATAAATGTACAGCGGGCAGCCTGCCCGCGTTTGAGATTAACCTTGCATCTTTCCTTGCAATTAAGTTCTTAACAAGTTCCAGGCTTGCGAACTGAAAGCCCGCACTACGTTAATTGCTGTGCTAATAAAATCTGATAATTTTCGCGCTGACGAATCAAACGATGCGTGCCATTTTCGAGCAATACTTCAGCGGGGCGTGGGCGATGCAAAAAGTGCGAAGCCATCGCGTAACCGTACGCGCCTACGTCAAGAATCGCTACGATGTCGTCAACATTTAATTTTGGCAAAGGGCAGCCGCGCCCCAAATAATCGCGCGAATACGTTGTGTTGCCGCACAAATCCGTTGAATATGTCGCGCCATCGAAATCTTTCAGCGCACGAATTTCACGATAGCCGCCGTGGACGCTGAGCACGGCGATGTTCGCTACGGAAGTGTCAAGGCCGACGATTTGTTTTTCGCCTTGCCATTTGACGGCGACTACGCGCGCGAGCAATGTTCCGCAAGCCGCAACCGCAGCGCGTCCGGGTTCAATAATCAATTTAATCGGGCGATTTAATTTTGTGAGTTGTTGCGATAATTCGCCGCCAAAATCTTCCCAACTAAACCCAACTTGCGCAGCGCGATATGGATAACCAAAGCCGCCACCGAAATCCAGATATTCCCAATCCGGCAACGTACAACCAACTTCGATGACACGCGCAATGGATTCAGTAAACGCCGTAGTGTCGTTCGTGCCCGTGCCGCGATAAAAATGAATGCCAGAAATCTTGAGATTGAATTTGGCGTCGATTTTTACGGCTTCGAGTAATTCTTGCGGAGAAATCCCGATGCGGTTGTCGCCTGTGATTTCAGGCAAGTTGAGGCGAAAACCAATTGTCGGCGTGTGCCGAAATTGATTTGCGTTGCTGTAAATTTCGCAAAATGTTTCGAGTTGTGAAAGGCTGTCGAGGTTGAGTTTCGCTACGCGCCAATCAAGCATTTGCTGCATTTCAGCGCAATTGAGATTACTGCCGCTGTACACAATTTCTTCCGGCAAAAATCCGGCTTGCAAACCAAGCACTACGTCACCAGGTGTGTTCGCGTGCAAGCCCCAGCCCTGCGCACGAAAAATTTGCAGTAACGCAAGATTACCGTTGGTGACGCTGGCAAAATGAAATTCTTTGTTGGCGTATGGAACTGCGTTCGTGATGCGCGCAATCGTATGCGCTAATACGTCTGCGTCGTATACATACAACGGCGAATCGTATTGCGCGAGCAATTGCGCAGCGAGTTTATTGGAGAACGAAACAGTGCGAGCGAGCGAAGCTTGTGGAGCCAAGCAAACCTCCTCAAGATAAATTTGAAATAAACCACGGAGAACACGAGGAGCACGGAGAATAATACAAAAACTTAAAATACGGATTATTACTTTTTCTTCTCTGTACGCCCCGTGGTTATTCTTTCAGGATTTTTTATCGCCCTGCGGCTTTGCCTTTGGGTTTCATCCATTGAGGCAGGCGCGAATAAGCGACTTGCCAGAATTTTGCGGGCAGCATAAACGAAGTATATTTTTCGCGTTTGATTTCTTTATGCAGCACGGAAAAACGCCAGTTTTGCCACATTGTCAGCAACCACAAAATTTCACCAATCCGACGGCCTTGAATTTGTCCGCTGAATTGTCCTGAAGAAATTCTCAGCGCCAAATCTTCCTGCCAAACACCTTCGTTGCGCAAGATTGATGGTTGCAACCAATTGCCGACTTCCTGCCACAACGGCCCTAAACACCATTGCGTGAGCGGTACACCCATGCCGCGTTTTTCGCGCCATACAATTTGATCGGGCAGTAATAATTCGACTGCCTTTTTCAAAATATATTTTTCGTGCGAGCCCTGTAAAAACATACTGTTCAGCAACTGAAACGAATATTTTGTCAGTTCCGAATCACAGAACGGAGTGCGCACTGCCAGCCCGTGCGCCAACGCTAAATTCGTCGCGCGCGGCTGAATGTTTTGCGCGCCTTTGAGCAACAAATTCGCGCGGCGCATACGGTGCAACATTGAAGGTGTGTACGAATTGTCCAGCGCTTCGTCGAGCCAATTCAGCGGATTAATTTTATGGACTTCCGGTAACGCAGCGTCAGAAAAAATTTGCGTTTCGTATCCGTACAAACGATGAAAGGTACGCAAATATTCCTGATAAAAATCTGGCTCTTCAGGGTGCACAGATTGGTACACATCCGACGCGATCAACGGTTTATTTGTCCAGCCCGCAAACAGTTGGTCGCCGCCTTCACCATTAAAAACAATTTCGCATTCATTAACTGCCGCCTGTCCCAGCAAATAAAGCGGCACCGTTACGCCATCACCGTATGGCAGATCTAACGCAGCCGCGGTTGCGGGCAAAGCATTTTTGATTCGCTCTGGCGAAGCATTAACTTTGATGAGTGGAATATTTAAATGGCGCGCGACACGTTCGGCGAAAAGAATCTCCGAATTACCAAATTCGCCAAAATCCAACGTGAACGCTTTGACCTTCGCGCCCGCCTTCACAAGCAATGCCGCAACAATCGCGGAATCCAATCCACCAGAAAGAAACACGCCAACAGGTTCGGACGGATGATCGGCAAGCTGGCGCTCCATCGCGTCTTTCATCACATGTTGCAATTGCAACGAAGCGCGAAGCTCTTTTTTCTCTTTCACCAATGATTCCTGCCAACGCTCAACCGACCGCGACCAGGCGACTTCGATGCGAGGCGGAACGTTGGAATTTTGCGGTGCTTCCCAAATTTGATATTGCGCTGTGGCTCCCGCCGGAATCGCAAAAATATTTTTCACGGGCGTCAGCGGAGCCGGAATGTATGAAAAACAACTGTAGCCGTACAACGCTGGCAACGACACATCGCATTCATCAAGCAGCGGCAACAACAATTGAAATTTCGTAGCGAACCAAATTGTGCCGTGCATTTGCATCCAAAATAATGTAGCCCGACCAAAATCATCACGGCGCATTTTCAGCCCAGCACGACTGACGTCTACGCTGACATCTGCTTCAGTCAGCAACGCTGAAGCCGCCAACGATGCGGTTAGTTTTTCGTTTTGGAAATTTATCTGGACGTGTTTGCCCCAACCAACGACGTGAATATGAGTGCGCGAATTTGCAAAGGTATGTTCGATGTTATTCGGCGCCTGAGATTGCTCTGACAAAATTTTTGCCAACATCTGATCTAACTCAGATTTTTCGCCGCTGCCCCAATAACCAACAAATGCACTCATGAAATTACTCAACTTTGAAATCACCTGCGCTGATGACGCGATCCCCGATTTTCATTTGAACTTTCCAATTGCCATTCGGTGCTGAATTGCCAATGCGACACCGACAATGTGTTTCCCAAATTGCTTTATTTGTGTCGCGCGTTTCCCAACGATTTTGCGTCACGATTTTTCCCATCGGATCAATCCAATCACAGGACAATTGCAGCTTTTCGCCGAGCGGCACATCGCGCAACGTCACGCGATAAAAAACTTCTTCGCCGTCGCGCGTGATAGTTTGTGTACTACCATTATCAATTGTGCGCGTAACGCGTCCCGCCTCCGCCTGAATTTTTTGCAATGCGGCATTGTGCGTCGAACGCCAAGTTACAAGGCTAATCACCAATAACGCCGCCAAAATTCCGCTCACGACCAAAGCCCAAATTCGCTGCCGCCGCTGTTTTGCCAAAGCTTCGCGGTATTGCACCTGTTGCAAAGCCTCATCAATTAAATCTGTCGGCAAATTCAATTCCTGCAAAACTTCCGTAGTGATCTCGCGCTGCGTCGTCACGTCATCGCGCTCTTGCGCCAAACGCGTAACTTCAGCCACAACCTGATTCCACTGCTTTTCGGATATTTGAGTTTTCATAGCAGGCACTATTGTATCCGCAGCGAGAAACAGTTCGCCACAAAAAATTATGGTCAGTTTGTCAAGATTTGCTACTCTGTTGGGGCTTGAGTGATGTCAAGAAATTTGACATCAGGAAAGTTGGACGCAGCCCAGAGTTTACGACAAAAATGAACCATTCGGAAATATTTATTTTTGGCGCTTCGCACATCGGTTTACGGCTGGCACGCAGGCTTGCAGCGCAAAACCGCGTCGTCGTGATTGACCAGCAGGCGAGCGCGCCCGAAGTGCCTGAAGGCTGGAAATATGTGCGCGGCGATCTTTCAAATTTGCCGGATTTGTCGCAAGCCAAAATCGTTTATGCCGTCACGGACGAAGACAAACTCAACATTCGCATCGCGCTGGCAATCAGACACGCGCGCGCGGATTTACCCATTGTAATCACTTTGGTGCAAAGCCGACTCGGCAAAAAATTGTCGCGGCATTTGCGAAATTTTTCCTTCATCAGCCCGCCTGAATTGGCTGCGCACAAATTTGTAGACGCGCTTGACATGCCTGCCAACGAAACCGCTCCAAATTCCTCCAACTTACCAGTGCAAGAAGAACCAGAAATCCGTCATCGCTGGCAAATTGATCCGCTTGTGTTGCGCGCGTTGTTGTTTTTCAGCTTCATCGCATTTTTCACGACGATCTATTTTCACTTTGCCGAAAATCTTTCTTGGGTGGATGCCTGGTATTTTGTCGTGACGTTGATGACAACGGTCGGGTTTGGCGATATTAGCTTGAAAGGATCTTCTACGCTGTCGAAAGTTATTGGCACATTGTTGATGATCGCCAGTGTTACCAATACCGCCATCATTTTTGCGCTCATTACAGATTCGTTATTGCGACAAAGGTTGAGCTTCACTTTCGGGCGCAGAAAATTACGCCAATCTGATCACGTCATTGTAGTTGGACTCGGTTCCGTCGGTCTGAAAGTTGTCGAAGAACTATTAGAACGCGGCGAAAAAATTATGGTGATTGAAGACGACATTCACGGACGCTTTATGCCTACGATTTCGGCCTTGCGCGTGCCGATTATTATCGGCGATGCGAAACTGGAACGCACAATGCGCGATGCCGGATTGGAACGCGCGAAGGCTTTGATAAGCGTGACGAGTGATGATTTGACAAATTTAGAAATCGGCTTGAATGCAAAATCCCTGAATCCAAATGCCCGCGTAGTGCTGCGCATTTACGATCACTTGTTGGCGCAAACGTTAGATAAACAATTGGAAATTCATTTTGCGCTGAGCGCATCCGCGATTGCGGCGGAAGAATTGGCAAAGTTTGCCGCAGATGTAGGTTAAGAAATTAAATTAGGCTTCATTGATGCGAGAGAGGAATAGGTTTAATTTTATCGTAAAGATTGTTTTCCGCTTCATCCATAGCAGGAAAAGATGCTTTCAAAATTTCATCTTCCTTCATCATTTTTTCTGCTACTGCTTTATGGTATTTAGCAAGCTCTGCTAAACCGAGTTGCGCACTTAAAACTGCGGCTGTAACACTGAGCCCGACCGTAAAATGTTTACTCTCATCATCTTTCTTGTCTACGCATAGAGAAAGCCCCTGTTGCTTGATGAGTAAAGATAAATGGGGCAATGCAGTATTTCCCTGAAGATAAGATGGAGCCTCCAGAAAAGAAGAAATCCAATAGTGTTTTTCGACATTCGTACCTAGATATTTGAGCAACTCAGAGTCAAATTTTGTACCTAATTTATTTCGTTCAGCATTAAATATCGCTGCCAAAGGCTGCTTTGAGCCGTTCCACCCGCCTTGAGTTTTTTTGACTTGCTCGTCTAACTTGGCAAAAGGCTTATTGCGGCTTTCTTGTCCAAATACAACGCTGGTCAAAAGAAACAGTAGAATAAAGCCAACAGGAAATAAATTTGTCTTTTGCATTGTTCCCATAATAAAAAACCACTGATGTAAAACTAAAGGGCGTCCTCATCATCGCCATTTATCACATAACGCCGTGTCAAGCCTAAATCTTTGAGCTTTTGTTGTAGGCTCTGGCGATGCATGCCGACTTTTTCGGCGGCGCGGGTTACGTTGCCGTTGGTTTCAATCAGGCAGCGTTCGATGTAAGCGCGCTCGAATTGTTTTTTGGCTTCGCGGTAATCATCTAAAAACGGAATCGGCAAAAAATCCCCGTCAATATTGGGCGCAATCATAGTCGCCGCTTTTGATTGTGCAGTAATTTCGTCGGGCAACTCGTTTGCTTGCAAAGAATTTCCGTCAGCTAACACGGCGCTGCGTTCGATGACGTTGCGCAATTCGCGGATGTTGCCGGGCCAGTTGTACGCCGTCAGTTTTGCTAATGCGGGCGCACTGATCGCAGTGCATTTCAAATCATATTTCGTCGCATAGTTTTTTAGAAAATGTCCGGCGAGCATTGGAATATCTGAAACGCGTTCGCGCAAGCTGGGCAAATTAATTTGGACTACGCGCAAACGATAATACAAATCGGAGCGAAACTTCCCTTCCTCGACAGCCTTTTCCAAATCCACGTTGGTAGCGCTGATGACGCGCACGTCTACGGGAATTGAATGCGCTGAACCGAGCCGTTCAATTTTTCTCTCTTCCAAAACGCGCAACAATTTTGCCTGCGTGTTCAGGCTCATATCGCCGATTTCATCAAGAAAAATTGTGCCGCCCTGTGCCATCTCGAATTTGCCTTTGCGCTGCTGCGCAGCACCTGTGAATGAGCCTTTTTCGTGACCGAATAATTCTGATTCAATCAATTCGGTCGGCATCGCAGCGCAATTCATCGCAATAAATTGCCCGCGCCGCCGATTCGCGCTTTTATCGTGAATGGCGCGCGCCACGAGTTCCTTGCCTGTGCCGGATTCGCCGCGAATTAAAACGGTGATGTCGGTCGCGGCGACTTTGGCAATCAAATCATAAACGCGTTGCATAGAATCGCTTGCGCCCAGCAAATCGCCGGAGCCTTTGATCGCCGCGAGTTCTTCTTTGAGCCGCGCATTTTCTTCACGCAAGCCGCGTGCTTCGAGCGCATTTTTGACGACGAGACGGAGTTCATCCAATTCAAACGGCTTCGCCAAATAATCGTACGCGCCCGCTTTGATGGCTTCGACGGCGGTGCGTTCCGTGCCGTGCGCCGTAATCATTACAACTTGCGGAGCGTCTTTCTGCGCGGCAAATTCGTGCAAAAATTCCATTCCGCTTGTGCCCGGCAAATTGTTATCAAGCAAAATCAAATTTGGTTTGTGCTCGGCGATTAAATGCCGCGCGAGTTCGACGCTGCCCGCTTCGGCAACTTCATAATTTTTGAGCGCACGCCGCATTCCCAGCCGCGCAGCCTCTTCGTCATCAACAATTAAAATAATTGGCTCAGGCATAAATTTATGGCATCAGACTTTATCGTTTTCGATTTTATCTGGCTGAAAATGTAACGTGAATTCTGTTCCACGTCCATCATTGATAGGGCTAGTCAATTTCAAAGCTGCGCCGATTTCGTTGGCGCGACGGGCTACGATAGCTAAGCCAAGTCCTGTTCCGCGTTGCTTGGTCGTGAAAAATGGCGTGAAGATTTTTTGTTGGAGTTCGGGGGGAATGCCTACACCGTTGTCGGTGATTGTAATGGTTAAGGGATCGCGCGAAGTAATTGAAATTTGCTTCTTGCGCTCATCGTTCGGCATTGCTTGCGCGGCATTGAGAATCAGGTTGGCAAGAATTTCTTTGAGCGCGGCGACAGTATTGCCGTCAAGCGTTGGATCGGCTTGTAAATCAGTTGTGACAACAACGCCGCGCTCTTCGCATTCGGTGCGCGTTAAGGCGAGAACATTGTTGATGATTTCGCTAATTGCGGCGGAAGAAGCGGCGACAACCGCTGGACGCGAAAAGCTGAGCAATTGCGAAACGCTCGTATTCAGGCGATTGATTTCGCCCGTAATTAAATCCAAATCGCGCCCGTATTCGTGAGCGACCGCTTCGTCTTCGCGCATGACCTGTGCGATAGATTTAATGGAACTGAGCGGATTTTTGATTTCGTGCGCAATTGTCGCCGCCATTTGCCCCATCACAGCTAAGCGCTCGCGTTCGGATAATTCGCGTTCGAGTGTGACTTTTTCTTCCAGTAAAATCGCGCGTTCAATCGTGATTGCTAAATGACCTGAAAGCACGGCGAGGACTTCACGCTTTTCGACGCTAAGTTCGTGCGGCAGGCTGCGCACAAGCATCAGGCCAATCACTTTTTCTTCGCGCCAGAGGACATAACAGGCGAGGGCTTCTATTGGCTGCAACCAATCAAGTTCTTCGACTTGCCGCAGGTTTTCAGCTTCGGCATATTGAAATATTTTTTCGTAGCGTGCATCGCTGCGATCCGTAATAAGCCTGATTTCATTGAGGTCAAGCGCATCTTCGATGCGGCGTTGTGCAAAAAAAACAAATTGCGCAAGTGTGTTGTAATGCGGCGCGGCGGAACCAACCTGTGCAACTAAATCACGATACAAACCGACTTCGCTGGAAAACAACCGTTGAATATTTTTTTCAGTGATGCGGCGCAGCGGTTCGGCTAAAAAGATCAAGCCTAAAATCAAAATTGCTTCGACGACGCCTGCGCGAATTTCATAATTCGCTTCGACAATCGCGGCTACGCGACGAATTCCGTATAAGTAAATCACCATTACAGTCAGCGCGAACGCTGCATAAACGAAGCTCTGGCGAATGACTAATTCTAAATATCGAAACCGATAAATGTAATACGCAATCAATGCTGTCGGCACGAGCGAAGACATTTTGGCGAAGGTTTCCATGTATTGCCCGAACACGCCCCAATGCCGCACTCCTGCAATATAGGTCAATAAAAATAAGGCCCCCATCACAAACAACGTGACGCCGAGCGCTTCAAAAAAATGCCGTTCGCGGGTCGTTATGATTTTGCGGGCAAGATAAAAATTGATGCCACCGCTTTCCCATAAAACTGCCGCAATCCAAAGGATGAAGGCAAATAAAAAGAAAGAAAGTTTATCGAGCGGCGGTGCATATTTGCCGCGCCAAATTAATGAAAGTGAGTAGGGCAAAACGAATAGCGGCAAATAACAAATGATAATGCGAAAGCGAATGTAATTAGGCTTTGCGTCATCATCTAGCCATTGCCACAGCCGCATTTGGGCGTGCAATGTTAGCGGCGGCAAACAGGCTAAGGCGCCGTATGCAATCGTGTCAGCCAAACGGCGCACGAAGATCGCGTTTTGAATATCCAGCAAAGCAAAAACGGTAGTAACAAAATTGCCGAGAAACCAAATGCCAATGACAAGCCCCAGCCAGAGCAGCATTTTTTCATTGCTGCGCAAGCCGCGCTGCCGGAAAAAAAGCCAACCCAAATAGAGGTGAAGTGCTGCGCCTGTGGCAAATCCGATGAGCTGGAAAAGTTCGAGGAGGGACACGGAAGAGTGCTGAGTACTGAGTATTGAGTACTGAGTACTGAAGTTGCGCGGTTGCGCAAAACGCTCAGTACTCAGCACTCAGCACTCATTTTAGGATTCTGACATTGCGGCGATATAGCATCCGCGAGCAGTGGCTGTCAGCGGGTCTTTTGCTAAACGGATTTCCGAAATTTGAATCGGTAATTCGCCAGCTTTTGCGGCAGCTTCAAATTTTTGCATGAAGCCGCGCGGCTTTGCTGTTCCGCCGGATAACACAATCGGAATCGGGCGATCCAGTTTCGGCAAATTGCTGGCGCTGGCAAGCGCTTCGCTCAAACCTGTCACAAGCGTATTGATTAAATCATCATAGTAAATATTCAATGCGCTGTGGACTTGGTCTTTTGGCTGACGCGACAAATCAAGTTCTTCTTCTTTGATCAGACGAATGCGTGTGCTGGATTCATTGGCGACAGCGGCGACACTGGCATCAATATAATCTCCGCCTTTGGCGACACTGAAAGTTAGCATCGGCACGGACAAGAATGACACGCAAACGTTGCACATTCCGCCGCCGCAGCTAATGCCAATACCGGTGAAGTTTTCTGCTTGTAATTCGGCGAACACGACAGCTAAGCCTTCATTAACAGGTTTGGCGTTGTAACCAATGCCCGTCAAAATATTTTTGAGAATCGCTTCGTGATAGACGAGATTAGAATCTGCGCCTTCGCCTTTACCAGGTACGCTGTAACAAATGACTTCGTTGTTGCGTGCTTTCGGGACAAGCTGTTCGATGATCGCCTGAATCATTTTTTGTCCCAGGACTTCTTGCGCGTTCATCACACCCATCGCCATTGGGCGACGCGGTTCAGTATTAAAAAAGCTGGCAAAACGTTCGGATTCATTGCCGTAAACAAATAAGTCTTTCCCATTACGATGAAAGACCATTTTGTTTTGCTGCAAAATAGTTTCAGTCATTTTCGAGTAAGGAACAGAAACAAACGCGTTGAGCTGGGTTTGCGCGTGATGCGGTTCTGCGCCATCGGCAACAACGATGCGGCTAGTGCCGACATCAAGGCCAAGTACACCTGCGCCCTCTGTTGCTTGGTTGTTTTCTTCTGACATCATTCCTCCGTGATCGGTTTTATTTTTTTTGCGGGGCGACGTTTGTGGCATGTCATCCTCGTGGATTCTTTTTATGCGCAGCCAAAAATCAGATTAGCGGCTGCCTGCGTGCGATTCTGCTTTTTCTGCTTTGTTCGTAGCCTGATAATTCTCGTTTGGGCTGGCGTCACGCAACTTACGACTAACTTCAATCTGTGCGTTGTAACGCTCTTTCATTTGTTGGCGCAAATCGTTCGGCGACACATTCATTTTTTCGGCGCGCGCCAAAAATGCAGCTTCAGCGGGCTTCACCGCCGCCCACAAATTACCGTCCATCTTAGTTAGTATCTCATCTTCCCAACCACAGCCATAAAGGCTTACGCTCGCTGGTAACACAGAATATTTATCAGATAATCCCATTGCTGCAAACGGGAAATTGTGTGCCCAATCGGTGTGATGCCCAATCAGCATATTGCGCGGCGAAATCGAAACCAAACCATGTGTCGTGCAATTCGTATCGCTGATATTATATTTGCTGCGCAAAATCGCAGTGATTTGGCGTCCTGCAACAACTTGCGCTTCAGTTAATTGCTCTGTAACAACAGCTTCAATATTAATTTCAAAAGCAATTCCAATAAAGCTCTCATTCAAACCAATGTACGCATATTTATCATCACTCCAAATTGAATGGCCCGCGTGATCGGCAGATTGTTCATCACGGACAATACGATAAATTTGTCCGATGCGATCAATCACATAATTGTACGATTTTTCTTTTTGCACCCAACTGAGCAAGCCCTGACTATGCCGCAACAAATCAGTATTTTTGTCCGGTTTAAAATCAACCATTTCACTTTCAGTCGTATGAAAAATTAATCCAATAATGTTTTGCTGGACGGGAAGATTCAATTCCTGTAGCGGATCATCTTTGGAATAAAGCACATAATGTCGGGCGTGATTATCGGTTTCATAATCTGTGATGATGCGCGCGCCATTGCTATATAACTCGAAATTTCCTTCTTTTTTTACGAACCAAACTTTATCAGGGTTGTAGCCCGGCAAATATTTTGCCACAGTCGTAGCAAGCACTCCGGCTTGGGCGTTTCCTCGTCCATATTTTTGCGCTAAATACTGATTCAGCCGATTGCCGGAAAATAATGCGAGCGAATATAGCCCAAAAATTAACAACGCTACGGTAGCCAAACCCAAGCCATAAAACATATAGCGCATGCGATAAATCAAAAACCAGACTTTGGCGCCAAAGGGAATGGGTGCGTCGCGCAGCATTTCTTTGCGTTGCGCTTTTGACGCAGGGAGTAACTCAGTTAATTCTTCAATAATTGCCCGATGCAGCATGGATTCCATGATCCAGCGGTAAATCGGCGTATTTTGAATGAAGGAAAGTTTTTTAAGGGCAGTCTCAATTTTGCGCTGGCGTGCAACTTGTTTGGCAATTGTACTGTTGAAAAATCGTAACCTAGATTCGGGGCGCGGGAAAAACGTAGCATAGCGCTCGACGATGCGCGTATATATCAACGTCATATCCACGGTAGATTGTTTCATCATAAGCACAATAATCGTCGTGCAATACTTGCTCGCATGAGGGCTTTGAACTTAAAAAGCGCAGAACCTAAGATTACGGCAACGGGGGTAGTCTCCGCAATCATCAATCTGCGCTTTCGTAAAAAAGCTCGATACTAAATTACCGAATTTTTACTGAGCTTGATAACCCGTAATAACAAAATCTCGCGCTGCCCCTTTCGCGCGCGCTTCCGAGCCAAATTTCCCAGCTTCCGCTTCATTTGTAAATCGCCCGCCTTGCACCCGATACCAGATTCCTTTGCCAGGTACATCCGCTTTCACCACACGCGCATCAACGCCCGCAGCTTTCAAACGGGAAACAGTGGATTGCGCTTCGCCAGCGGATTTATAAGAAGCAAATTGTACCGTTAAGCTGCCCTCGTTTGAACCAACAGAATGTCCTGCGCTCCCCGCTTGCGGTTGTGCAGGAGCTTGTTTTTGCGCTGGAGCAGGTGTAGGTGCAGCAACACTAGGCGTAGTTTTGGCTGCAGCAGATGAACTGGCCTTGGCATTAGCAGCCACACCAGGTGACGCCGCCGCAGAAGCTGAAGCCGCCGCATTTGGCGCAGGACTTGCGTTTTTATCCGCTCCTACTTTTTGCCCCAAACTAGGAACAGTGGTCGGCCCACCGCCGACTTTATTCGGATTCGCACCTGCATTTGGATTGGCAGGCGGCACATTTTCTACGACATCCCCTTTACGCAATCCCATCCAGTCTTTGACTAAACCGGAAAGCGCCCACCAACCAACAGCCAACACCGCACATAACAAGCCAACTGACAATAGAATGCGAATCAAACGCGTCCGATTGCCTTTGTCCGGCGTCGCCACAACAAAGGTGTTCGCACGGAAATTATAGGAATCTTGTCCGAAGACAGCCGATTGCCCTGCACCGGCAGCCGCAGCACGTGTGGTTTCATGTTCTGCCACAGGCTGACTACTGACGTGCTCTGCTTCTACATACGTCCCCTGATCTTGCACATCATAAATAGAGGACTCGACTGGCGGAAACGGCTGCCGGGACGGTGAATCATCTGCCGGAAGCGAATGAATAGGTGATTCGGCACTTAAGTCCGCATCAGGAGGCAAAACCGTTGCCTCAATCACTGTCGGCGCAGGCTCAAGTAATTCTTCAACGACGAGCGGCGCTTCAGAATGGCTCGCTGTTGCCTGCGCTAAAGGCGCAGCTCTGGGAATGTCGAGGATCTCGTCGCTATCCCAACGATTTTCCGCTTCAGATGGAGTCGCCGCCAAAGGCGTGACAATCACAGGTGAGACCACAGGTAATGGTTGCGGCGTTTCGAGTAAGGTATCAAGATCGAGAGGGGAAGTTTCTGGTGTTTGCATATTCAAATGTTCGTAGGTGTCTTTCCTATCGCTGTCTGCTTCCGTCACCGAGGAGAGGTTGTAATTGGAAAGGAATTCGACGGATATAACGGTCGCGCAACGAGCACAAACAATGCGCGGTTTCGCAGCTTCGACCTCCGTGTTGTTTGCGTATTGACATTGCGGACAGCGGACAATCATACGAGATAATCCTCTTGCTTAAGCCGCCCCTTAGCCTAACTTAATACCTGGATCGCAAGAATCAAGTCCGAAAGTATTTGTTAGTTTGGCGAGGTCGTAGATCGGGGGGAGACTCGGGTTTTAGCCTTTAACAATTCGGCGTGGACAATTAATAATCTACTTTGAACTCTCGTGAGTAAAACTATTCAGTAAAAGAACTTGTGAACTCAGTGCATCACAAAAATGGATTTTAACGCGAGACCAGCATGCAAGCAAGCTTTTATTGCTCTTCTCCTTAGCAGACAGGAGCCAGCCCATTTATTTTCAGATGCTTACAAGACGTGATGTGTGACGTAGGTGATTTGAATCGGGACTCCGCCATTGACTTTAACTTTGACTAAAATCTGGAAATAAGTGGGTAAGCGAGGCGCTTCGCCAAGCGGGGCGATATTCAAATGGGAAACGAGGTCTTTAATGTATTCAGACTGTGTGACATATTCAGTAGCCGCTTGTGTACCAAACGTATTAATGCCGCCCAAGATGAGTAAACGATTCTTTTCACTCAGTCCTTGCAGCGAGCTAATCACCGCATAATCTTCAGAAATCTGGCTCGGAGACTCGCCAAATTGGCGGGCTAAATAATAAGGTTGCTCGCTTTCCTGCGGATTATTATTCGCAATTGCATAGACCAAGCGATCCTGTTCATCTTTTATCCAACAAAAAACAAAATCCTGCTTTTGTGGCAAATCCAGCAAAAACAAATTTTCAGCTGGTGAGCCAAGGACGATGATGTTTTCCATTTTCACATCATCCCACGTCAACAGAAGGCTGCGCTTGATACGAAACGGGTGGCGCATTTTGCCAAAGAAATCGCCGAGAAAATACACGCCCATCACTTCCCCGATACCAGTGTAATGATCTATCACCTGCCGATGCGTTTGGCTCGCACTATTCAATGAAGTGGTGACAGTGGGAATTTCCTGCTGTCCAGCAACCAACTCTAACGAACTGAAAAGTTTCATGTCGGTGTAGGTGCCATGAAAAATGGAATTACTAAAAACCACCAGTACAGGTTCTGGCGGACGCAGGAATTCTCCCCACAAAGGCAAAAAAACTTGTTGTTGAAAGTCGGCGACAGTTTTATCAGAACTCTCTACAATGCCGTGCCCGCCATTTGAATATTCGTCATGATGTGTTTGAAAATATGTAAAACGCGGCGTGTATTGTCCCTTTGGTAAATCCAGCAGGAGAGCATCATCCTTCCCTTCGGTCGCATAATATTCCAATAGTTTCGCGCGTAAGCGTCCGGCCTGCACCCGTACAACTGAATCAATACGCGGATCATAATCGCTGCGCCGCCCAAAGACTTCCGTTGCAATGATGTATTCCTTAAGTTGCACATCAGGATCAGCAATTGCGCTCTGCACAACAAAGCGCAAAAACGCCCGCAAACTTTCTGAGCCTTGCAGAATACGCGCTTTGAGCAGCTTTTCTAACTGTGCTGTTTTTTCTTCAATGGAGATAGTCATGCGATGTAAGCGGCAGGCTGTGATGTAACATGCCTGTAACATTCGTGTAACATTGCAATAAATTCCAGCAAATCGCCAAGTAACGAGATTATACGCCCTGTAACGCCTAAAGCAAATTAATCAAGGTTATCTTGATATGGTTCAGTTATTCGTCGAAATCATTACACGTTATTTTCTTGTTTTACCTTTCGACTAGATTTAAAGGCTTAAGTATTTTGTTGAGATATCGCTGTTCAAGCCACGTTTTTCGGTTCGTGCTTAAGTCTCTGGCGGTCAATCCAATACGATCTTCGGGCAATTTTTTTTAACAAATTCTGTTGACCTGAAGGCAATTTAGCTTCCTGCTGGGATGACGGCTTCTAGCTTATTAAGTCAGAGGCGTTTTCCACCAAATAACATCAACATACTCATTCGACTAGACGGGTTTTAGACCTTCGCAGTTCAAATGCATTGGTCGTACTGTCTACTCAGAGCAGCCAATTTATGTCCTTTTGCTTGGGCAAAAATGGGAGGAATATCATGCATACAGTTAAGAGATGCGTCCTGCTCGTATTGTGCCTAGCGGTCACCGCCGCCTTCTCTGCCAACGCCTTCGGGCAAGCAGTGTATGGCAGCATTTTTGGTACAGTGACGGATCAGTCCGGTGCTGCTTTACCAAAGGCCAAAGTCACAATTACCGACGTAGGTAAAAATCTCACGTTCACCACTGAAACCAATCAGGACGGGAACTATAATCAAACGCGCCTTGTACCTGGTATTTATCGCATCAAAATCGAAGCGGCGAATTTTAAATCATCGGTGCAAGACCTCACGGTCAATGTGGATACGGCGACCACTGCCAATTTCCAATTACAAACCGGCGCAGTCACAGAAGAAGTAACCATCACAGCAGAAGCACCGCTTCTTAAAACTGACCGCGCTGACGTTGCAACTACATTTGAATCACGCCAGATCACGGATTTACCAATTCTTGATCGCAACTTTACCAAATTAATTCTGCTGACTCCCGGCACGCAACAATTGCAATGGCAACACGCCGCGAGCGAAAACCCGCAAGGCTCCACCCAAACAATGGTGAATGGTCAAAGCTTCAGCGGCACAGGCTTTCAACTTGACGGAACAGACAACCGCGATCCGATTCTCGGTATCATTGTTATCAACCCCAATTTTGAAGCAATTGGCGAAAGTAAAGTTACCTCGCAAAATTACGACGCCGAGTTCGGTCAAGCTATTGCAGGCGTCGCTTCGGTTTCTACGCGTTCCGGCACTAATGATTTGCACGGCTCAGCGTTCCTGTTTCGCCAGAACGACGTCTTTCAGGCACGCAACCCTTTTTCCCAAGCGCGCAAAGATTCGCTGACAGGAAAATTCATTCCTGACACCATGAAAAATCAGTTTGGTGGTTCATTGGGTGGAAAAATCATCAAGGACAAACTCTTTATCTTTGGCGATTATGAAGGATTACGCAGCAAAACAGGTGGGACGCGCTTATTGTCAGTTCCCACCGCAGCAGCGCGCACAGGGGATCTCAGTGCTTACGGCGTGAATATTTATGATCCACTCACAGGCATTCAATTCGCGGGCAACAAAATCCCGACGACCCGTTTATCGGCACAAGCCTTAAACGTTTTGAAGTTGCTCCCGCTTCCTAACGCACCAGGTCGTTTAAATGGTACGACCGACAACTATGTCGCTTCCGGCATTGAAGGATTCGACAAGGACAGCTTCGACGTTCGCACAGATTATCGCGCCGGCGACAGACTGAGTATGTTTGGTCGTTATAGCTTTGCGGATTTCGTCCGCAATGGCCCAACAGCTTTCGGTGCGGGCGGGGGATCTGAATTAGTTTCACTCGGTGGTGCTTCAAAAGTGCGCAACCAAAGCGTCGCTTATGGTTTCGACTATTCTTGGAATGCCACGCTCATCACAGATTTTCGTTTCGGATTTTTCCGTTACAAAGTTAACGTATTGCCATTTGATTACGGCAAAAATACAGCCGCTGATGCTGGCATCAAAGGCTTGAATAACGATCCATTTAGTTCCGGCTTATTTGCGGGATATATTAATGGGAACGGTGGAACGGGCAGCACCAATTTTGGTTCAGGCCTTGGCGTCAATCGTTGCAACTGCCCGTTGGATCAGGACGAGAATCAGTTCCAATTCGTCAGCAACACCACTAAGTTTGTTGGCAACCATACCTATAAATTTGGCATTGATGTTCGTCGCGCCTTCAACCTCCGCGTGCCGTCAGACACACATCGCGCGGGCGAATTAACATTCGACAATTCACGTACCGCAAGCCCGGCAGTCTCTGGTAGCGGACTTGGATTAGCAACGTTCTTGATTGGTGACGTTTCGAGCTTTGGCCGCTATATCAGTTCCAGCACAGATGCTCGTGAACGGCAATGGCGTCATTTTTATTACGGTCAGGATTCCTGGCGCGCCAATAACAAATTGACCGTCAATTATGGCGTGCGGCTAGATGTGATCAATCCCCAATCCATCAACAATGCTGGTAACGCAGGCTATTTAAGCCTCGAAACCGGACAAATCAGCACCGTTGGTGTGGGCAGCACTGGATTAAACGGCAACGTTTCCAACACGGTAAACTTTGCTCCTCGTTTGGCTGTTTCCTACAAAGCAACTGACAAGCTAGTTATTCGTGCAGGCTATGGCCGCAGCTATGACATTGGCGTGTTCGGTTCTGTGTTCGGTCACTCCGTCACACAAAATCTGCCTGTTCTGGCTGTGCAATCAATCAACAATGGTCAATTCAATCGCGCCTTCACTTTAGCGGATGGCGCCCCCGCCTTTACTCAATTCTTCGGGCTGGATAAATCGGCGAAAGACCCGACCGCTAAAACCAATACTTCATTGCCTTCGAGCGGCCAGTTCTATCTTCCCAATAACGTGTTTGCGCGTGTATTGCCAAACAAAATGCGCTTACCCAGCGTAGATGCTTACAACGTTACGGTGCAATATCAATTGACCAACAAAATGTCAGTGGAAGCGGCTTTCGTTGGTAACAAGGGAACACACGTTTTCGCGGGTGACGGCCCTGACATTAACGTGAACCAAGTGCCGATCACTGGTTATACACCTGGTCGTAATGGCACATTGGCAAAACCCTTCTATCAAAAATTCGGTTGGACGCAAGACATCGCGTTCTTCTGTAATTGCGCAGATAATCATTACAACTCACTGCAACTCAAATTAGACAAACGGTTCTCTGATGGCTACTCAATTTTGATGCACTACACCTATCAAAATCAGATACAGGAAGATGGCGGATATTTCTTCTTCGACTCTAATCTGAACCGTGGTACAGCGGGTTGGGCGCGCGATCACAGTTTTGTGTTATCGCAAGTTTATGAGCTGCCCTTTGGTAAAGGTAAAAAATTCGGTGGTGGTTGGTCACGTGGAGCAGATATGACTCTCGGTGGCTGGCAGTTTAATTCCAACACCACAATTCAAACCGGTCAACCCTTCGACAATTGCTTCGATACCAATGGTATTTCCGACACGGGCACGTGCCGTCCGAATCAGAACGGTACGCTCAAAACGGGAGCCTCACGTCAAAGTGATGGCACATTCAAGTTCTTCAATGATTTGAGTGTGTTCAGCGCTCCAAGCGTAGGAACGTTTGGGAATCAGAAGAAAAATGCGTTGCGTGGGCCGGGTTATTGGCGCACAGATGCCTCACTTTTCAAGAAATTTGCTTTGACTGAAAAAGTTCAAGCTGAATTCCGCATTGAAGCAGTGAATTTATTCAATCACGTCAATCTGGGTAACCCCGATGGATACATCGGCAACTTCAGCGCGGGCAAACTTAATCCGAGCGGTGGCGCAGGTACCATCAATTCGACTGCCTACTTCGGATCAGACCCGCAACGCAATTTGCAATTCGCTTTGAAAGTTAAGTTCTAGGCGAATTTCAAGTTGAGGATAAGATCGGCGGACTTGTCCTCTCTAAGGGGGGAGTCTGATTTCAGGCTCCCTCATTTTATTGTAGTCTTGCTACGAAATTCCCGAAGAAAGATCAGCAAGCGCATGAAAACAATTTTCTTATTCTTTATTCTGGCGCTCCCGATTGCACTTGTTGCGCAATCACCTGCCGCCGCGCTAACCAATATTGAAGTACCTTTGCAAGAAAGCCGCGCGCTCATAAATCAAGGCAAAGCCAAAGACGCGCTGACAAAATTACAAACGATTTCCGCATCCACAGATTGGCGCGTAAAACATCTCATGGGCCTCGCACAATATGGCACGAATAATTATGTGGCGGCGCTTGAACTGTTGACGCCAATAATTTCTCAACTCCCTCAAGACTCCCCCGATTACCGCGAAGCTGTGCAAATGCTCGCGCTCGGACATTATGTGCTAGGGCATTTGCAGGAAGCGATTCCCTTTCTCGAACAAACGTCGTCATGGCTGCCAAACAATCACGAATTGAGCTATGCGCTGGGTATGGCTTGCATCCAAACACACCAAGCCGAAAAGGGGCGCGCCGCCTTCGCCAAAATGTTTCGCGTCGCGCCCGACTCCCCCGCAGCCCATTTGCTCACTGCTCAAATGATGATTCGCGTAGAACTAGACGAATATGCCGAAGCTGAAATCAAAACAGCGGTGGCAAAAAATCCGACTCTGCCACAAGCGCATTTTCATTTGGGCGTAATTGCGATTCAACGCTCCAAATTTGACGAAGCTATCGCGTACTTAGAAAAAGAAATTGCGCTGAATCCTCTCAATGCGATGGCGTTTTATCGGCTCGGTGATGTGTATACACGCCAGTTGAAATGGGACGAAGCAATTACGCCGCTGCAAAAATCGGTGTGGATCAATCCTTATTACAGCGGCCCCTATATTTTGCTGGGCAAATCGTATTTGAAAAAACGTGATCCGCTTAGCGCGGAGGGAATGCTAAAACGCGCGATTCAATTTGATCCGAATAACAAAACGGCGCATTACCTGCTCGGTCAGGTTTATCAACAAACCGCGCGTGCTGAAGATGCCAAACGTGAATTTTTGCTCGCAGAAAAATTGCAGGGAAACTTAGATAAAATTGAACCTTAAATTTTTGACTGACGCCTAATTCCTAGTTCTTGCTAGTTGATTTTATGGTGCCTAATTTTCGCTACATAATTTTTGTCAGCATCTTTGTAGCGGTGACGCTCAACACGCAAACGCGATTATTATCCAGCGGGCGGCAAATCTTTGGCATTGCCTTCGGGCAGTCCGGCGTCAATCCATTGCTGAATGCTTTTGATGGTTGTATCGCGCAATACAACGACAATACCAGCAACAATAATTTTTGTTTGAGGGATAGTACGGTTTTACTCCTGAAAACTGTACCATCAGCGAATGAAACCACCGCTAGTTTACTACAAAATTTTCTGCACGGCGGTTATGTGGCTATGTATTTTTTCAGGCCAAGCAATCGCACAAAACCCCCTGCCACAATTCATCGACATTGCCGCGCAAGCGGGTTTGACTGTGCCAACAATTTATGGGCATCCAACGGCTAAAAAATTCATCATCGAAACCAACGGCTGCGGCGTAGCCTTTTACGATTACGACAACGATGGCTGGATGGATATTTTGGTGCTGAGTGGTTCGCGTTTAGAAAACGCTCCGCCCGAAGCGACAAATCATTTGTATAAAAATAATCGCAATGGCACGTTCACCGATGTCTCAAAACAAGCAGGACTCACGCGCACGGGCTGGGCTTCAGGGCTTTGCATTGGCGATTACGACAACGACGGATTTGATGATTTGTTCATCACGTACTGGGGGCAAAATGTGCTATACAAAAATAACGGTAACGGAATATTCACAGATGTAACGGCGAAGACAAAGCTTAATTTTACGGGCACGCGCTGGGGTTCGGGTTGCACATTCATTGATTATGACCGCGATGGCAAATTGGATTTATTCGTCTCGAATTATTTGTCGTTTGATTTAGCGACTGCGCCAATTCCCGGCAAAACTGCGAACTGTGTTTGGAAAGGCATTCCCGTAAATTGCGGACCTAAAGGTTTACCATTCGCGCACAACTGGCTGTATCACAACAACGGCGACGGCACATTCACTGACGTCTCTGAAAAATCCGGCGTCAGCAAAGTGTTTGAGCGTTACCCAATGACTGCGGTGGCGGCTGATTTTACAGGTGACGGCTGGCTTGATATTTACGTCGCGTGCGATTCGACTGCCAGCATTTTGTATCGCAACAACGGCGATGGCACATTCACCGACATCGCACTCGAAAGCGGCGCAGCTTACAACGAAGACGGGCAGCCACAGGCGGGAATGGGCTTGGGCATTGGCGATTATAACCACGACGGCTTGCTCGATATTCTCAAAACGCATTTTGCTGATGACACGCCCGCACTCTATCGCAATTTGGGCAAAGCGCAATTTGAAGACGCAACGTATGCGGCAGGCTTTGGCGCGGCGACAAAATACGTGTGCTGGGGCGCGGGGATGCCTGATATTGATAACGATGGCTGGAGCGATATTGCCTACGTCACGGGCAATGTTTATCCCGAAGTCGAGAAATTCTTCAAAGAATATCCGCACCGTAGCCCGCGCGTAATTTTCAGAAATTTAGGCAACGGGAAATTTGCGGATGTCAGTGCACAAAGCGGCTCTGGCGTGTTAGCACCGCACAGCAGTCGCGGTTGCGCGTTTGGAGACTTCGACAACGACGGCGATTTGGATTGGCTAATTATGAATATGAACGAACCGCCGTCGCTGCTGCGCAATGACAACGCGAACAAAAATCATTGGCTCAAAGTTAAAGTTGAAGGTGTGCAATCTAATCGCACAGGCTTAGGCGCACGCGTAGTCGTTACGGCTAATGGACAAAAACAAACGCAGGTTGTCCTCAGTCAAGCGAGCTATTATTCACACAACGATTTGCGTTCACATTTCGGTTTAGGGCAAGCAACAACGGCTGAGCAAATCGAAATCTTTTGGCCGAGCGGCAAAGTGGATGTCGTCAAAAATGTTGCCGCCGACCAAAGCATTACAGTTAAAGAAGGCACAGGAATAATGCTTGCGCCAACTAAAAATGCCCCGAAAAAAAAGTAATTTTGCTGGGAGCGCACGCGGCTCGCGTGCTGAGATTAATGGGGCCAATCTCTTACAACGCAATGTATAACTTGCGTAAGCCTCAGCACGCGAGCCGCGTGCGCTCCCAGCAAAACTAGCCAATCTGGAGATGTTTTGTTATGCCTTGGTTTCCACGCGGCCAGTATTTGTGGGATTTCTGGTTCGCACAAGAAGATAACGAGCTACATGTTTTTTATCTGCAAGCTTCGCAACGCGAATGCAATTTTGATCCAGAGCAACGGCACAACCTGGCTGCCGTCGGGCACGCAGTCTTGACTGAAAATGGCTGGCGCGAAGTTAGCCCTGCGCCCGCTTTTGCCAAATCGCTGAACGGTTCGTGGGACAATCTTTCGATCTGGACGGGCAGTATAATCAAAGACCCGCAATCAGGATTATTCCATTTATTTTACACTTCGCGGCGCAGCGAAGACGCGCCGTTATGGACACCAGCGGAGGAACAACGACCGCAACAAATTGGTGTAGCGACTTCGCCCGACCTAATCGCGTGGCAGCGCACCCCCGCATCGTTATTGGCTCCGGTGATTCCGAATCCCGGCAACAACGAATTTTTCGACGGCGTAGCGTGGCGCGACCCGTTCATTATCCAAGCCGAAGACAAAAATTTTTATGCTTTCATTTGCGCCCGCGCGAACCCACAACATTCACCTGAAGCTGTCACCGCTGGCGGCATTGTTGCCTATGTAAAATCGCAGGATTTGCAGCACTGGGAGAATTTGCAACCCGAAATTTTGATTCGCTCAGGTGAGTTTTATCAGTTAGAAGTCCCTCAGGTTTTTTGGCGCAAAACCGCCGCAGGCAAGCGTTTTTATTTACTGTTTTGCGCGCAGGAAAAAGATTGTTCCGAAAAACGGCGAGCGCATTTGTCCGCCGCAGAATGTCAAACAGGCACGTATTACATTCATTCAGAATTGTTGCCACTGGATTTTCAAGGCATTCCGAAATTGCCGGACACGGCGCGTTTATTGGCTGCGGATTGGTACGGCGGCAGATTGCTGACCCCTGAAACAGAAACGACTCCAATGTTTTTTGGCTTTCAATGGGCAGATGAAAATGGAAATTTTGTCGGCGGCCTCTCCGATCCAATGCGCGCGGAATTTATGGAAGACGGTTCAATGCGGCTTTGTGAACAAGTATAAGCAAATCAGTACCATCTGCGTAAGCGGGTGGCGCATCTGATATTACTCACCACCCGCTTACGCAGGTGGTACTGACCAAAAATCAATGGCTACACTAAAAATTAAAAACATTTCCAAAGTTTATGACGGTGGAGTGCAGGCTGTTACTAACGTTAATGTCGAAATTGCGGATGGCGAATTCGTGATTCTTGTCGGGCCGTCGGGCTGCGGCAAATCTACGCTGCTACGCATGATTGCAGGTCTTGAAGCAATTTCGGATGGCTCGCTGCTGATTGATGATCGCCTGATGAATGACGTACACGCCAAAGACCGCGACATCGCTTTTGTATTTCAAAATTACGCGCTCTATCCGCATATGACCGTCAGCGAAAACATGGCGTTCGGATTAAAGATGCGCAAATTCGCCTCCACTGAAATTGACCGTCGCGTCACTGAAGCCGCTTCAATATTGGGTTTGACGGAATATTTGGCGCGCAAACCAGGCGCACTCTCAGGTGGACAACGGCAACGTGTAGCTGTCGGGCGCGCCATCGTGCGCCAACCAAAACTATTTTTATTTGATGAACCGCTGAGCAATCTCGACGCCAAAATGCGCGTCACAATGCGCGCCGAATTAATCAAATTGCATAAGCGATTGAGGGCTACGATGGTGTACGTCACGCACGATCAAATCGAAGCAATGAGTATGGGCGACCGTTTGGTCGTGATGAAATCCGGCATAGTCCAACAAATCGGCGCACCGCTGGAAATTTACAACAATCCGGCCAATCAATTCGTAGCCGGGTTCATCGGTTCACCGCCCATGAATTTCATCAATTGCAAAGTTGAAAAACGCGGCGATGATTGGTTTGTCGTCAGCGAAGGATTGAATCTGAAATTGCCAGCCAGCAAGAACACCGCGTATTCATCGGCTTTTCGAGCTGGCGACACCAAAGCCGTGTTCGGCATTCGCCCTGAAGATATTCACGAAAAAAACGGCGACGCGAATTCGGTTAACGCTCGCGTAGAAATCCTCGAACAACTCGGCGGCGAAGTGATTGCGACTTGTTCTATCGGTACAAACGAAATTACAGCGCGACTGGCTTCACGCACTGAAGCCAAAGCCGATCAGCAAATTGAATTAGTATTCGATATGGAGCGCGTGAAATTGTTTGAGGCGCAGACTGGCAACACATTAGTTTAAAGGCAATGAATCATAACCAGAAAAGAAGTAACGAAATAAGATTTTCACCGCAGAGACGTCGAGGGAACACAGAGTTTTCACAGAGTTTTTCTCTGCGTACCTCTGCGAGTCTCTGTGTCTCTGTGGTGAAAGTATTCCTGCTCCTCTTACTTTTATTTTTCGCGGCTTGTTCATCTACTCGCACGGATAATCGCACCACCATCACTTTCTGGCATGGAATGGAATCGGGCGTTAACAACAAAATCCTGCAAGCCAAAATTGACGAATTCAACACAAAGCATCCTGACATTTTTATTGACGCGCAAGTGTACGGCGCAGCGGATCAATTGGGGCCGAAGCTTGATGCCGCCGTAGCTGGAAAGACTCCGCCGGATTTGCTCTGGTGGTCGCCTGCGTTTTTCCCGAAATACGCTGATGCGGGAGTACTGAAAAATCTGGACGAATTTATTTCGGATGACGTACGCAATGATGTTTACGATTACTTGTGGGAACTGGGTTCGTATCAAGGCAAAATTTATCTGACGCCATTTTCAGCCAATAATCTCGGCATTTATTACAACAAAAAAATGCTAAACGAAGCGAGCATCAATCAATCCCCACAGACGTGGGACGAATTCAAAGACGCGGCGAAAAAGCTCACGCGCAACGGCACATTCGGCTTTCAAGTTCCGATGGGAACTTCGGAATGGACAGTGTGGACATGGCAATGTTTTTTGTGGCAGGCAGGCGGAGAAATTTTGACGCCAGATAAGAAACACGCCGCCTTCAATAGCCCAGCGGGCGTGGCGGCGTTGGATTTTTGGAAGAGTTTGACGGACGAAAAAATAGCGAATTTTTCTGAAACAGACGCGGGCTACAAAACCGAAAACATTTTGTCTGGCCGCATTGCCATGACGATCAACGGGCCGTGGAATTACGCCGATTTGAAAGACCAAAAACAAATTGATTTGGGAGTGTTCGCGTTGCCCAAACAGGAACGCGCAGCAACTAACATCGGCGGAGAATCTTTGTTTTTATTTAAGACAAACCCACAGCGCGAAAAGGCGGCGTGGGAGTTCATGAAATTTTTGATGAGCGCAGATTTTCAAGTGGACTGGGCGATGAACACGGGATATTTGCCTGTTTCAAAATCCGCCGCAAACAGTCCACGCTATCAGGAATTTTTGCAGGCAAATCCATTTATCAAAGCCTATAACGATCAAATGCCCGTAGGCAAAACGCGTCCATCAATTCCGCAATATCCAGCGTTGTCGCAAGCTCTCGGCAAAAACATCGAAGCGGCGTTATACGGCAAACTATCTTCAAAAGAAGCGTTAGATAAAGCGGCAACAGAAGTGAACGAATTATTAAAATAACCAGAAATAATCATGCATAAAACGTTGCTTCAATTATTTTTCCTCACGTGTGCAATTTCGGCTATGGCGCAAACTAAACTTTACGACGAACCATATCGTCCGCAATTTCATTTCACGCCGGAAAAAAATTGGATGAACGATCCGAATGGACTCGTCAATTACAAAGGCGAATACCATTTGTTTTATCAATATAATCCGTTCGGCAATTCGTGGGGACACATGAGCTGGGGGCACGCCGTCAGCTCCGATTTAGTGCATTGGAAACACTTGCCTGTCGCGCTTGCAGAAGAAAATGGCGTGATGATTTTTTCCGGTAGCGCGGTTGTGGATTGGAACAATTCCAGCGGCCTTTGCAAATCTTCTGACCCAAAAGATAAATCATGTTTGATAGCGATTTACACCGGAGATATCGAAGGCAAAAATCAATCGCAGCACATTGCCGCCAGCAATGATCGCGGGCGCACGTGGACAAAATTCGCGGGCAATCCGGTGTTGGATATTGGCTACAAAGATTTTCGTGATCCCAAAGTTTTCTGGCACGAAGCGACGAAAAAATGGGTGATGGTGGTTTCATTATCACGCGAACAAAAAGTGCGTTTGTATGGCTCAAAAAATTTGCAGCAATGGGAATTGCTCAGCGAATTCGGCGGCGCGGGCGTAGCTGACAAAGAGGTGCAATGGGAATGCCCTGATTTATTTGAGCTACCAATTCAAAACCAACTTGGTAAAAAACGCTGGGTGCTGATCGTCAATATCAATCCCGGTGGTGCTGCGGGCGGTTCGGCAGGGCAATATTTTGTCGGCAATTTCGACGGCAAAACATTCACGAACGACAATCCGAAAGACACCAAGTTATTTGTTGATTACGGTAAAGATTTCTATGCAGGCGTGACTTTTTCAGACATTCCGAAAACTGACGGACGAAGAATTTTATTGGGCTGGATGAGTAATTGGGATTACGCTGGAAAAGAACCGACTACGCCGTGGCGCACGGCACAATCTATTCCGCGCGAATTAAAATTACAGCAAACGCCAGCAGGGCTGCGACTCTTGCAAACGCCTATCATTGAATTACAAAAATTGCGCGGCGCGGCAATCACGAAACGTAATCTCGTTTTGACAGAAAAAATGCAATCAATTGCTTCCGGCGAAACAATTGAAATGCACGGCGAATTTGCCGTTGAGAAAAACGCTTCGGCGTTCTTTCGCCTGCAATCAGGCAGCAGCGAAACATTGATTGGTTATGAAAACGGTCAAATGTTTATTGATCGCACGAAATCTGACAACGTTGATTTCGACCCCCAATTTACAGGCCGTCACGAAGTTTCATTGCAATCGCAACAAGGCAAAATCAAGCTCCACGTTTTTGTAGATCGTTCTTCCGTCGAAGTCTTCGGCAACGATGGTGCAGCCGTTTTGACGGATCGGATTTTCCCTAATTCAAGCACGCAAAATATTGAATTGCGTGGAGCGGGAAAATGCCTTGCGCTGAATATTTGGCAATTGAAATCTATTTGGAAATAAAGGCTGGGAGCGCACGCGGCTCGCGTGCTGAGGTTTGCGCTATAAATTAGCTGCGACGAAAAGAATTTCTGCCATAAGCCTCAGCACGCGAGCTGCGTGCGCTCCCAGCAATAATGGGCTTCCAGCAATAAAATTTATGAACGCTCGCAAAGACAATTTGAATGCTTATCTTTTCCTCTTCCCTGCGTGTTTATTGCTTGGCGTGTTTGTGTTGTATCCGCTGTTGCAATTGATTTGGGTGAGCCTGAACGAATGGAATATTTTGAAAGATCAAATGACCTTCGTCGGCGCAAAAAACTATCAGACGATTTTGCAGGAAGAAGGATTTCGGCAGGCGTTACTCAACACGATTTATTACGTAGCCGTAACCGTGCCATTGGGAATGATTGTTTCGCTTGGACTGGCGTTATTGCTCGATGACAAGCTCAAAGGCGTAGGGATTTTTCGCACGGCGGTTTTCACTCCATTTGTGACTTCGACGGTAGCGGCAGGGGTAATTTTTATTTGGCTAATGGATTACGACCGAGGATTAGTGAATGCGGCGTTGCAAGCAGTTGGATTTTCGCGCATCAATTTTTTGCAAAGTGATAAATGGGCGATGCCTGCAGTGATTTTGATGACGGTGTGGAAGCAGGCAGGCTACAACATGATTTTGTTTTTGGCGGGGCTGCAAAGCATTCCTGAAATGTATTACGAAGCGGCGGCGATTGATGGCGCGAAACGTGGCTGGCAAACATTTCGAAATATCACCTGGCCGCTGTTGTGGCCTACGACATTTTTTGTGTTGGTGATTTCAATCATTTTCGCGTTTCGTTCGTTTGAGCAAATGTTTGTAATGACGCGCGGCGGGCCAGTCGGGTCAACGACTACGCTGGTGTATTACATTTTTGATAAAGCGTTTAAGACAGGAAATATGGGACACGCGGCGGCAATCTCTACGTTGATGGTGCTAATTGTGCTTGTAATTACGTGGTTGCAATTTCGTGGGCAGAAAGAAATAGAGATGTGAGTGCTGAGTGCTGAGTGCTGAGTTTAAGATTGCGGGGGTTACTCATGAAAATAGATGACCAAAGAACATCAGTTGTTCCATACATACTAGCCATCGCTGTCACGTTGATTTTTGTGTTGCCGTTAGTTGCAATGCTTGTGACGTCGTTGCGTGATCCGGCGAAAGCGGCGGCGGGATTTTCGTTATTGCCTGATTCGTTTCATTGGCAAAATTACTTTGAAGCCTGGCACGCGACGAACTTTCCACGTCAATTTGTGAATTCGCTGCTTATGGCGTTGAGCGTGACGGTGGGGCAGATTATCACTTCGTTAATGGCGGGCTATGCTTTTGCGCGAATGGAATTCACAGGCAAGAAAATTATTTTTCTCATCGTCCTTTCTACGTTAATCATTCCGTTTCAAATTTTAGTCATTCCCGTTTTTATCATTTTAGTAAAGCTGTCCTGGTTCAATACGTATTGGGCGTTGATCGTTCCTTCGCTGGCGAATGCGTTTGGGATTTTCCTTTTTACACAATTTTTCAAATCCATTCCCTACGAATTAGAAGAAGCGGCTTATATTGATGGCGCGAGTCGTTGGACTGTGCTTTGGAAAATTCTTGTGCCGTTATCGAAATCGGCAATCACGACATTATTTTTATTTACGTTTATTGCCGAATGGAATGATTTGTTCAAACCGCTCGTTTTCACTTCGACCAAAAGCATGCGCACGGTGCAACTTGGGCTGACGGTTTTTCAGGAACAATTTAAAGTGGATTACGCTTTGTTAATGGCTGCCGTAGTTTTCGTCACCGTGCCAAGTGTGCTTTTATTTTTCCTCGGACAAAAACAATTCATTAAGGGCATCGCTTCTTCGGGAATGAAATAAAGCTGGGAACGCAAGCGTCTCGCTTGCTGAGGTTAACGTCACGAATTTGCTACGCCGAAAATAATTTCCTCCATGAGTCTCAGCAAGCGAGACGCTTGCGTTCCCAGCCTTTTGCGCAAAATCTGTTTCTTGGTTGACACTTAGGGGGGACATATCTATAATTCTCGGCTTTCTGTACTAACCCTTTTGGGAGGTAATTTGACAGTGGCTTACGCAATCATCCGCAGTGGCGGAAAACAATTCAAAGTTCAATCGGGCGATGTCGTGCGAGTGCCGTCTATCGCTGATAAAAATGAAGGCGATGCCGTTGAATTTGCTGAAGTTCTGGCAACAGGTGGCGAAGGATCGTTCACCGCTGGCGCTCCATTAATTGACGGCGCAAAGGTGACTGGAACTATCGTCAAGCAAGGACGCGGACCGAAAATCATCGTTTTCAAGTTCAAACGCCGCAAACAATACAAGAAAACCAAAGGCCATCGCCAAGGCTTCACTGCAGTGAAGATTGATGCAGTCGCCTAGAAATATTTGTTGTTGCTAATCTCAGTTTTTAAGCTGAAGGATTTTTTGTTATGGCACATAAAAAAGGTGTAGGTAGTTCGCGTAACGGACGCGATTCCAACGCACAACGTTTAGGCGTGAAACGCTTTGGCGGACAACTGGTCTCTGGCGGTTCCATTTTGGTGCGCCAACGCGGCACGCGTTTCAGACCAGGTCAAAATGTCGGTATCGGCAGCGATGACACACTGTTCGCTACCATTACAGGCGTTGTCAAATTTGAAGACAAAGGCCGCAAAGGTCGTTTCATCAGCGTATATCCGGCAGCAGCGTAGCAACGTGGATGCCGGATGCTAGATGCTAGGGGCTAGTATTCGTTTTTTTGAATTTGCCTGGCATCTGATTTCGGACATCTAACAACTATGCTTATTGATCGCGCAAGAATTTACGTTAAAGGGGGCGACGGCGGTAACGGTATTTTAGCCTTTCGTCGTGAAAAATTCGTTCCCAAAGGCGGCCCTTCCGGGGGCGATGGCGGCAATGGCGGTTCCGTAATTATTGAAGCGACAGAAAGCCTCAACACGCTATTGCACTTGAAATACAGGCAAGAGCATAGAGCAGATCGCGGACGGCACGGAGAGGGTTCCAACTGTCACGGTCAGGCTGGCGCAGATATCGTGGTTCCCGTTCCCGTCGGAACAGTTCTTACTGACGAATTAACAGGCGAGATAATTCACGATTTCACGCAGGCAGGCGAAAGATTCGTCATCGCCAAGGGTGGACGCGGTGGACGCGGTAACGCGCAATTCGCGACGTCAACCAATCGCGCGCCACGCCATCACGAAGCAGGCCGACCAGGCGAAGAAAAGTTTTTGCTCGTTGAATTAAAGCTGATTGCCGACGCGGGAATTATTGGATTGCCGAATGCAGGCAAATCCACTTTGATTTCCCGCATTTCTGCGGCGCGTCCCAAAATTGCGGATTATCCATTCACAACTTTGGAGCCGCATCTCGGCGTAGTGGATTTAGGCGAATACAACACTTGCGTTGTTGCTGATATTCCCGGCTTAATCGAAGGGGCGCACGAAGGTGCAGGACTTGGTGATCGTTTTTTGCGCCATATTGAGCGCACCAAATTTTTGCTGCACGTCATTGATCTTTCTAGTTTAGCCAAAGACCCGATTGCTGCGTACCAAACCATCAGGCACGAGTTAGCGGCCTACAGTCCTACCGTTGCAGCCAAACCCGAAATCGTAGTTGCCAACAAAATTGATGCGATTGACGATCCGCAACGGTTAGCGGATTTCCAGCAATTTTGTGCGCAAGAAGGTTTGGAGTTGCGCGAGATTTCGGCTGCGGCAGGAACCGGGATCAAGGAATTGATTTACACGCTCAAGAAACATATTGCAGAAAACGCGCCGCAACCAGAATCAGCCCCCGACGATCTTTGAGCTAAGCAGAGGCAGCAAGTGAAACGTAACGCGCGAGAACGCATCGGCATTTATGGCGGCACATTTGATCCGATTCACAACGGGCATTTGCAAGTCGCTGCCGCGATTTGTGACGCGTTTGCGCTCGACCGATTTTTGTTTGTTCCCGCTTTTGTTCCACCCCACAAACGTGATCGGCAAATTTCCGCCCCTTTTCATCGGTATGCGATGGTCGTGTTAGCAACATTGCACGCGCAACTTTCGCAAACGACAGAATGGCAGGCTTCAACCATCGAATTAGAAGCGCCGACGCGTCCTTATACGATTGAAACGTTGCAACATTTACAGGAAAAGCATCCCGAATCAGAGTTGTTCTTTGTGATGGGCGGCGACTCTTTCGCCGAAATAAATTTATGGCGCGAATATGAACGGTTGCTAACCGAATTCAATATTATCGTCGCCTTTCGCCCGCAATCTGATCCTCTGTCCGTGCAACATTTGTCTGCGCGCTGTCAGGAACGTGTGGTAGATTTATGCGGCTCCGCGCGACCGGATTTAGACAAGTTGGGCGCGACAAAAATTTTTTTGACAGATTATGTCGCAGTGGACATTGCTGCTACAGAAATTCGAGCAGCAGTCCGCGCCCGGCAAACGATTGAAGATGTTGTGCCGCCGGATGTGGCGCGATATATCGCTAAATATGAGTTATACCGAAACTAAAACCGAACTGGAAACCGTATCTGAGACCAAGACGCCCTTGATAGGCTTTGACAAAGCGAAGCTCGCTGCGGCTGCGGCAGAAGATAAAAAAGCAATTGATTTAACTGTGCTGAAGCTGATTGGTGTAACCGAATTCACCGACTATTTCGTCATCTGCTCTGGCAGTTCAACGCGGCAAGTACAATCCATTGTTGATGAGATTCAAGAGCGTCTAAAAGAGCACGACAGCCGCCCGCTTCACATTGAAGGTTACAACAACGCTGAATGGGTGCTGATGGATTACGGTTCGCTGATCGTACATGTTTTTACCGAAACGTCGCGCCGCTTTTATGATTTGGAAAGATTGTGGCGCGATGCTGAAAAAATTGAAGTTACGGGTGATTAGTGGCTGGTCGCTGGTTGTGAACCAGTAACCGACCACCGACCACCGACCACCAAAATGAAACTCCACTTCGTTTGGATTGGAAAAACAAAAGACACGCATTGTGCTGCGCTGGTCAATGAGTATTTGAAAAGATTGGGAAGATTTGCGAGTTACGAAATCAGCGAGCTGAAAGAAGCTTCCGGCGTGAGCGAAGAAAACCGCGTGATCCAAGCCGAAAGCACAAAAATCTTAGCCGCTGTGGAGCGCGATAATTTCGTAGTTTTATTGGATGAATCAGGCCAGAATTTTTCATCCGTAGAATTCGCAGACTTTGTCAACGCGAAACAAAACTTCAGCATCAAACGCCTTGCATTTATCATTGGCGGATTTGCTGGTGTTAGCGACGAAGTAAAAAAAAGAGCGCAACTAAAACTCTCGCTCTCGCGTATGACGCTCACACATGAATTAGCACGCGTAATGATGGCCGAACAAATTTATCGAGCTTACACGTTGCTGGCCGGTTTGCCCTATCACAAGTTTTGATTGCCCTTGTAAGGAGTACCTGGATGGATAAGAAAAAGTTAAAACTTTACCGTGATTTATTGGAGGAGCGCCGCACTGCTTTATCAGGCGTAGTGGGACGGAATGAAGATTACGGACGCGAAGCTGATACGGAAGCGACGCAAGACCCGGCGGATAAAGCATCCAATTCTTACACAAAAGAATTGCTCTTTAGCCAGTCTACCAATGATCGTCATATCTTGAACGAAATTGACATCGCGCTTGAACGCATTGACGACGAAGAGTATGGCGATTGTGTCAATTGCGGCGAACAGATCAGTCAGAAACGTTTGGAAGCCGTACCCTGGGCACGTTATTGCATCAAATGCCAAGACCTGCTCGAACGCGGCTTACTTGACGAAGAAGAGTAAAAAAAGCGTCAAATTAAAAGGCCCTGAACAACCAAATTAATTTGGTTGTTCAGGGCCTTCGTGTGTCCACGTTCCTTCCTGCCTCGCCAAATCATTTTTCTCGCCATTTTTCCATCTCGCCATTCAACTATTTTTCGACAGTGGAATATACCGCGCGGCTATCGGGATTATTGTTGCGTGAGTGAATAGATTCGCACGCGCGAGTTGTTGCCCACATTTTTGTAAGAGGAATAGTGATGTTGGGTGCGCTCAAAAATCATTGGCCAGAATACTTGATCGAAGCCTGCGGACTTGGGGCATTTATGATTTCAGCCTGTGTTTTCGGGGCATTGTTTGAGCATCCAGCTTCTCCTCTACGTCAAGCAATTACCGACGCTTTCACGCGACGTGTCTTGATGGGCTTAGCAATGGGACTAACTGCCATTAGCATTGTGTATTCGCCGTGGGGTAAACAATCCGGCGCACATCTCAATCCTGCCCTGACGCTCACCTTTTTCCGACTTGGCAAAATAGCCAAGCCCGACGCGATTTTTTATGCATTTGCGCAGTTGATCGGCGGGAGCGTAGGAGCGCTCAGTGCGTCATTTTTGTTACGTTCATGGATACAACACCCATTCGTAAATTTTGTTGTTACATTGCCGGGTTCGTCAGGAAATTTTGCCGCCTTTTGCGCCGAGGTTTTCATCGCATTTGTGTTGATGTTCACGGTGCTGACAATTTCCAATCACACGCGGCTGTCGCGCTTCACAGGCTTATTTGCCGGAGCTTTGGTCGCCATTTACATCACCTTTGAAGCGCCTATTTCTGGCATGAGTATGAATCCTGCGCGCACGTTTGCCTCAGCATTTTCCGGGAATATTTGGACAGCAATTTGGATTTATTTTACGGCACCGCCAATCGGAATGTTACTAGGGGCGGAAGCTTACGTGCGACACACGGGAGCGCACAAAATCTTTTGCGCGAAGCTGCATCATCACAATGATAAACGCTGCATTTTTCGGTGCAACTTTGCCAGTATCAACGAGGATAACGACACAGTTTTCACAAGTAAGTAAGGAGAATAACCTATGAGATTTCAGAAATTAATTATCGCCATTGCGGCTTGCGCTCTGACCATCAGCACGCTCGCTAATCCCAAGAATAAAGAGCAGGAGGTTAAATTCACAGTCAAAGTCGAAAACGTTTCCAGCAAAGAAATGCAAACCGCTTCAGACGGCAGTAAATGGCCATTTGCATTATCGCCTGGCTTTTGGGCGGTTCACAAAGAGGAAGTTCGCTTCTTCAACGAAGGCAAGCCCACGGGGCAAAATGGTCTCGAATCACAAGCTGAAGATGGAAACCCGTCCGGCATGGTTAATTTCTTAATGGGTCATCACAGTGGTATGCAACACGGCGTTTTTAATACCCCCAACGCAGCCGAAACGCCTGGCCCAATTGGCCCTGGCGGCACTTTTGAATTTACGTTGACAGCCAAAGCCGGAATGAAGCTTTCGCTGATTACGATGTTCGGTCAATCAAATGATTGGTTTTATGCATCTGAACCTGGCGGCATCAAACTTTTCGAGAACGGCAAACCGCTGAGCGGCGACATCACTTCCAAATTCTTCCTGTGGGATGCTGGCACAGAAAAGGACGAAGAACCCGGCATTGGCACGAATCAGGCGCCGCGCCAAAAAGCTGCCAACACAGGCGAAGCCGAAAATGGCAAAGTGCATAAAGTAAAAGACATAAAATATGCGGGCAAGAATAGTCAATTCTTCCGCATCATAATCACGCCAGAAGCATAATTTGGTGCGATCCGGGGGGAGTTCGCACAAGGACAAGGCGCAGGTAATTTCAAAGAATACTTGCGCCTTTTCATTTTCAGCAGGAGAACCTATGCAATATCTAAATCTCGTCAATAAATTTCTGGTGCTGGTTGCCTTCTTAGCCGCGTTCATTAGTATCACAACCGCCCAAACCATCGAGAAAAAAACGTTAACGCTCGACGGCGCAAAAAAAGTGATCGAAGCCGCCAAAGCTGAAGCCAAACATGTTAATGCGCCGAGCGGCGTGATCGCTGTTGTAGATGATGGCGGCAACTTGATCGCGCTCGAACGACTGGATAACACATTCGCTGCCGGAGCCAACATTTCTATTGGCAAAGCGCGCACTGCTGCCCTATTCAAACGTCCAACAAAAGTATTTGAAGACATCATTAAAACCGGTCGCACCGCTATGGTGGCGTTACCTGATTCATTTTTTACTCCGTTGCAAGGAGGTGTGCCAATCAGCGTCGGCGGACAAATTGTTGGCGCAGTCGGCGTCAGCGGCGCAGCGTCAGCGCAACAAGATGAAGAGCTTGCCATCGCTGCTGCCAAGGCACTCGAAGCTGCAACAACTGCCGCCAAAGAAATCAGCTTTTTTGCAAAAGACCAAGTAGATGCAGCCTTCGCCAAAGGCGCAGTGCTGTTCGATAACAGTGACAAATATATGGTGCACGCTTCGCACCGTGAGAAAGCCGGGCAAGCCGAAGTGCATGAACAAGACGCTGACATTATTTATGTGCTGCAAGGTTCAGCGACATTTGTCACGGGCGGCAAGGTCGCTGATCCAAAGCCGACTGCGCCAAATGAAATTCGCGGCAAAGAAATCACAGGCGGCGAGACACGCACCATCACCAAAGGCGATGTCATCATCGTCCCAGCAGGCACACCGCATTGGTTCAAGGAAGTGCCAGAGCCAATTAATTATTATGTCGTGAAAGCGCGGTAAGGAGTAAGCATGAAATTAAAATTTTTATTAAAAAACCGCCGAGGCGCAGAGAGATCAGAGGGAAGAATGATGAGGGGAAAGAGCGAAGGGGCGATAGAGAGATTTTCATTGCAAGCCGTTTCTTGTCTGATTGCCCGGCAGCCCTCTAGCCTTTCTTTCTCTCTGCGTACTCTGCGCCTCGGCGGTGTAATCCTTTTGCTTCTCACTCTCAACATCGCAGCGCAAACAACGCCAACAGAAAAACCGGACGCCGCAATTGACCTTACTTCTAATGAAGGCGCGACATTAGTCAAAGGCCAATGGCGTTATCATGACACCAAAATTATTACGACGGATTTCAATGCACCCGGTGCAGATAAACAACCAACAGGTGCGCAAATCAAAACGTATGACTACGAACCGAAAGCAGGCATCTCAAATTTCGACGATTCACAATGGGAAACCATCGCGCCAAATTCTTTGAGTGATCGTCGGGCGACAGGGCGTTTTTGTTTTAATTGGTATCGCATCAACATCACGATTCCTAAACGCGTTGGAGACTTCGAAACGAAAGGCTCAACTGTAGTTTTTCAGACTGCGCTTGATGATTACGCTGAAGTTTGGGTGAACGGCGAATTGCCTCGCTACCTCGGTCAAATGGGCGGCTCAGTGATTAGCGGCTGGAACGCGCCGAATCGTTTAGTTATCGGGCGCGACGTGCAACCAGGACAACAAATTCAACTTGCGGTGTTCGGTATCAATGGCCCAATCTCGAATCCACCCACAAATTTTATTTGGGTGCGCGAGGCCAAATTAGAGTTTTATCGGGACGCTATCAAAGGCCCGTATACACTGATCCCCAGTGAAGTTAATGTGCAAATTCTCAAAGGCGACACGGCGGGCATCGAAAAAATCGTAGGCACCAATCCAAAGGTTTTTAAATTAGCAGAAGGCTTCAAATTTACCGAAGGGCCAATCTGGATTCCAAACGCAAAACATTTGCTCTTCAGCGATCCGAACAGCAACACGATTTATCAATTCATACCGAACGGTAATGAAATCGGTAAGCTCGAAATCTTTCGTACGCCGAGCGGCTACAGCGGCGCAGACATTGCCGATTATGGGCAGCCTGGATCGAATGGCTTGACGCTTGATCCGCAAGGCCGTTTGACAATTAATCAACACGGCAATTGCCGCGTGATTCGCCTCGAACACGACGGCAGCGAAACCGTTCTCGCCGACATATACGAAGGCAAACATCTGAACAGTCCAAACGATTTAGTCTATCGCTCTGATGGCATATTATTCTTCACTGATCCGCCATTTGGCTTGCCAAAGTTCTTTGACGACCCGCGCAAAGAATTAAAATTCAGCGGCATTTATTCGCTTTACAAAAACAAGCTGCAACTTCTCAGCACTGATTTTACAGGCCCAAACGGCATAGCATTCTCGCCCAACGAAGAATATGTGTATGTGGGCAACTGGGACGAAAAGAAAAAAATTGTGAACCGATACGAAGTCAACGCTGACGGCACACTCAAAAATGGCACGCTGTTTTTTGATATGACTTCAGCGAAAGGTGAAGGCGCAATTGACGGCATCAAGGTAGATCAAGCTGGCAACGTGTTTGTTTCCGGCCCTGGCGGTTTGTGGGTGATTTCGCCAGCAGGAAAACACCTGGGCACAATTGTCGCGCCGCAACACATTCACAATATGGCTTGGGGCGACGAAGACGGCAAGACCTTGTATTTATGTGCTCGCAACGGTTTATACAAAATGCGGATGAATATCGCAGGCACAGGTCTGCCAAAAAATACGGTCTCACTGAAATCCAACTAAGAATATTTTTCTAATTCGATAAGGAGGGCTTTATGCCTGTTATTCATCACTCCAGTATTGAAAAATTTAATCTGCCCGGTTTAGTACATCAAACGCTGGCTTCACGCGCGCAAGGCATTAATGGAATGGAAGTCTGGCTGCAAACCGTCGCGCCGAGCGCAGCTACGCCTATACATCGTCACGCATGCGAGGAAGTCATCGTGATTTTGCGCGGCACAGGTCAAATTACAATTTCAGATGAAGTAATTAATTTCGGCGCAGATTCGACGATTGTTATTCCCCCCGATGCTGTACATCAACTCATTAATTCAGGTACAGAAGAAATGCTGTTGCTCGGCGTGTTAGACGTTACGCCTGTCAAAGTCACGACAGCCGACGGTCAACCAATTCCATTGCCCTGGCAAGTAGAATGAACTGATCAATAAATAAAAAATTGAGACAGGAATATTTTCGTACGTTTTTAGATTTAACTAACGAACGCACTTATTTTTCGAGATCGGGGGAAATTCATGAGACTCAAAGACAAAGTCGCACTCATCACAGGTAGCAGCCAAGGCATTGGGCGCGCTATTGCAGAGCGTTATGCCCGTGAAGGCGCGGATGTAGTTATCAATTATTCCGGCAACGCCGAGCGCGCGCAGGAAGCATTGCACGCGGTTGAAGCTACGGGTCGGCGCGGCTTAGTGGTACAAGCCAATGTCGGGCGCACCGAAGACATCAAAAAATTATTTGCTACGGCGCTGGAAACATTTGGTCGCCTCGACATTCTGGTCAACAACGCCGGAGTCGAAACGCATGCACCGTTTTGGGAAGTAACCGAAGCCGATTATGACAAAGTGCTGAACGTGAATTTGAAAGGCGCATTTTTTGCTACACAGGAATTTGTGAATCATCTACGCTTCACGAATCGGCGTGGCAAAATCGTCAACATCAGCTCTGTGCATGAAGAATTACCTTTCCCGAATTTCACGGCGTATTGCACTAGCAAAGGCGGCGTCAAAATGCTCACGCGCAATCTCAGCGTAGAGCTTGGCCCGCTCGGTATCAACATCAACAATATTGCGCCCGGTGCAATTGAAACACCGATCAATACAAAGCTATTGAATGATCCTACGAAATTAAATGCCTTGCTTGGGCAAATTCCTGTGAAGCGTTTAGGCCAACCGCATGACGTAGCCAATGTCGCCGTCTTTCTTGCCTCTGATGACGCCGATTACGTGACGGGTTCGACCTATTACGTGGACGGCGGATTAACCTGGAATTACGAAGAACAATAAAGCTGGGAGCAAAAAAACCTGGGAGCGCACGCGGCTCGCGTGCTGAGGCTAATGGAGCGAACATCTAAAATCGCAATTAGTCTCTAACGCAAACCTCAGCACGCGGGCCGCGTGCGCTCCCAGCTTTCATAACTTTATGCCAATCGCTCAAATAATTGGTTGGATATTCATGCTGTACTTCAGCGCAGGGATTTTGTTTGCGTTTTTCTTTATCGCCGCAGGAATTACGCGCATTGATGCTGCTACCAAACAATCAGGCTGGGGCTTTCGATTATTGATGTTGCCAGGCGCAATGGCGTTGTGGCCGATTTTGTTGCCGCGCGTGATCGCAGGCAAAGCGCATCTGCCTATCGAAACAAACGCACATCGTCGCGCAATTCGTGAGGTAAAACGATGATTCAATCGCTGCGACAAAAACATCGGGTCATCATTTTCGCGTTGGCGTTAATGCTACCAATTCTTTTTGTCTTGTCGCTATTTGCTCGTAAACCAATTCCTGTGAACTATCAATTACCTACACTCAATTCATCAAAAGGAAACACGCGATGAGTTTGGGTTACAAAGCTGTCAGTTGGAATCGCCACAAGCACCTATACGACGCGTTGATCGGCGGCGGCGTAGCGATTTATCTCGTGTTGTTTACTGGATTAGGAGCATTGATAAATCCGAACGCTACGATTGAAACACTGATAATTCGGGGCTTTGGGACGTGCGCGATTTTGTTATTGCATATTATTTTGTGCATCGGGCCGCTCTGCCGTGTGACGCCGAAGTTTTTGCCGCTGCTGTATAATCGGCGGCACCTCGGCGTCACAATGTTTTTGCTCGCGCTAATTCACGGCCTGTTTTCGCTAATTCAATTTCATGCGCTTGGCAATATAAATCCGCTCGTTAGTTTATTTATCAGCAACGCACGTTATAACAGTTTGGCAAATTTTCCGTTTCAGCCATTGGGTTTTTTTGCCTTGCTGATTTTATTTTTGATGGCGGCGACAAGCCACGATTTTTGGCTGGCGAATTTGACTGCGCCCGTTTGGAAGCGATTGCACATGCTGGTGTATGTCGCATATGGGTTATTGCTCGCGCACGTCGCACTCGGAGTCTTGCAGGCAGAAACAAATTGGTTTCTCGCAGCGTTGCTCGGCCTTGGCCTGTTCATTGTGCTTGGTCTGCATCTCATCGCCGCGCAAAAAGAATATATGGCTGACAAGCCTGATTTTATTACCTCAAATGAAGGTTTCGTTTTTATTTGCAACGCAGAAGAAATTCCAGAAAATCGCGCTCGCATTGTTTCTCTGGCAGGCGAGCGCGTAGCAATTTTCAAATACGGCAACAAAATTTCTGCGCTCTCAAATGTGTGCCAGCATCAAAATGGCCCGCTTGGTGAAGGCAAAATTATTGATGGGTGCGTGACGTGTCCGTGGCACGGATTTCAATATTTACCTGAGTCGGGTGCTTCGCCTGCGCCATTCACAGAAAAAGTTCCAACCTTCAAAGTCAAAGTTGTAAACAACAAAATTTTCGTGCATCCGCAACCGCTGCCGCCTGGAACGCACGTTGCGCCTGCACAAATTCACGAGGCCAAAAGATGAACGAGCGCGAAGACGAATTGTATATTGGCTATTTACCAAATGCGCCGCGTGACATTACAAGGCTGATGCGCAAGGTCAGCTTTGCGCTAATAATGTTCATCGCGCTTGTCGCGCTTGGCATTATTTTCGGATTGCAAAAATTGCCGCGCAGCATTTTTGAATTTGGTCAGGAGCGTGATTTTTCAGGCATTATCAAAGCGCAACCGTATCCAACTTTACTCGTGCGCGAAGGCGCTTCGCTCTCGCAATTTTTGCTAGTTGCATCAGGCAAACACGGCGCGGATGTAAATCAATTCGATGGCAAAAATGTAAAGCTGAAAGGCTCCCGAATTTTGCGCGATGGCATGACGATGATTGAAATTGTTGACGGCTCAATTCAAAGTGAAACAAGTGCCGACAAAGAAAATTTGCCAACGAGTGATTTGGGAGCATTCACACTCGCAGGCGAGATCGTAGACAGCAAATGTTATTTGGGCGTAATGAATCCGGGCAACACAAAACCGCATCGGGAATGCGCTGCGTTGTGTATCAGCGGCGGCATTCCGCCCATGTTTGTTGCGCGAGATGAAATGGGCAATAAAATTGCGCTATTATTAGTTTCAGCGGAAGACAAAGCAGTAAACCAGGAAATTTTAGATTTCGTCGCAGAGCCTGTCAAAATCACAGGGCAGGTATTGCGCGAAGGCGAACAATTAATTTTTCGCGCTGATCCGCAAACGTATCAAAGAATTCAATAACCCCTGGGAGCGCACGCGGCTCGCGTGCTGAGGCTAGTGGAGCAAATTTACTACGCTGCAAAAAGCTCGCGCCACTGACCTCAGCACGCGAGCCGCGTGCGCTCCCAGCGAAAGGAACCAAAATGTTTGACTTTACTAATCGTGTCGTGGTCATCACAGGCGCAGCAGGCAACCTTGGCGTAACAACTGCGAACGCCTTTCAAACCGCAGGCGCACGGCTGGTGCTGGTTGATCGCTCGCCGGATCGTTTGCAAAAACTTTTTCCGGCGCTGGCCGATTCGCCGCAACACTTTTTGGCGCATTCCGTTGATCTCAATGATGCGCCAAGCGTAGAAAAAATGGCGACTGAAGCTATCGCACGATTTGGGAAAATTGATGTGCTTGTCAATACAGCGGGCGGGTACAAAGCGGGCAAACCGTTGCACGAAACTTCGCTTGAAGATTGGGAATTCCTGATGAATCTGAATGCGCGTTCGGTGCTAATTTCTTGTCGGTCAGTGATTCCGAATATGCTAACGCAACAGGTGGGAAAAATTGTAAATGTTGCTTCACGCGCAGCATTGGCAGGCGAAGCGAATGCTGCGGCGTACAGCGTTTCCAAAACTGCTGTTGTACGCTTGACCGAAAGCATGGCGGCGGAATTGAAAGACAAAAATATTAATGTGAATTGTGTGATGCCTGGCATGATTGATACGCCGCAAAATCGCCAAGCGATGCCCGATGCCAATCACAGCAAATGGGTCACGCCGGAAGCATTGACCGATGTAATTTTGTTCCTAGCGTCGGATGCCGCACGCGCGATTCACGGCGCTGCTGTGCCTGTTTTTGGCTTAAGTTAATGTGCCTTGTATTTACCTCCGCGCAATCAGTAGCTATAATCTCCGCGTATTTGTGGTGATAAAATCACCTTCCCCCGCGATTTCCCCAATTAACTACGTCCGACAATTTTATGCAAACGATTAGCGATGCTGAAGTAGCCCTGCAAAATCGCGCGTTGCTGGAAATTAGTAACGCGGTATTGCTCTGCCGCTCGTGGGACGATCTCGTCAAAATCGTTAATGAAAAAATCAAAGCGATCCTTCCCTGCGAACGCGTCAGCCTGTCTGTCTATGACTGGGAAACTGATCTGGTCAGCTTTCAAGCCGCGCAAGGTGAAATGCAATCCGCTTATGTGCAGGCTGGTCGGGCGTTCAGCGTCAAGGCTAATTATCCACAAACAGGCATGGAATTTCGTCAGCCCATCGTACGCAGCGATTTGTCCATCATTCAACGCAACGAAATCGAAGAAAGAATTTTTGCCGAAGGGATTCACTCCTATTGCGTAGCGCCGCTGCTCGCGCGTGGTCTCGCGGTTGGCACGCTCAACATCGTCAGCCGCAACAAAAATCAATATTCTGAAACCGATATTGCGCTGGTGCAAAACATAGCCAATCACATCGCGCCAGCCGCCTGGAATTTGCACACGTTTGAAAAATTGCAAGCTGAAATCGTACAGCGGCGACAAGCCGAAGCAGTATTGCGCGAAAGCGAAGAGTTCAAAACGCGACTGATCGAAGGCAGTCAGGATTGCATTAAGATTTTGGATTTAGACGGACGGTTGTTGGCGATGAATGCAGGTGGTATGCGTGTGCTGGAAATTTGCGATTTTAATTCGCTGTGCAATTCATTTTGGGCAGAATTTTGGCAAGGCGAATTTCGCAGCGCTGCCGAGCGTGCCGTCGAAATTGCACGCAACGGCGGCAGCAATAAATTCGTGGGCTTTTGCCCTACGTTCGGCGGCAAACCGATGTGGTGGGATGTTGCCGTCAATCCGATTCTTGATGCGAACGGAAAACCTGAAAAATTACTCGTCGTTTCGCGGGACATCACCGAGCGCAAACAATCTGAAAATATGTTGCGCGCTATTGTCGAAGGCACTGCTTCCGTGACCGGCAAAGATTTTTTCCGCGAAATGGTGCATCACCTTTCGGACGCGATTCCGGTGCGTTATGCGTTCGTAACCGAATGCGCCAATCCTGCCAAAACCAAAGCACGCATTTTGGCTTTTTGGGATGGCAAAGATTTTGCGCAAGAATTTGAATATGAGGTGGCGAAAACAACCTGCGAGGAAGTTTACAAAGGCGAAACGTGTTTTTATGCGCGCGAATTACAAAAGCTTTTTCCTGAAGAAACGGCGCTAATTGATTTGGGCGGCGAAAGCTATATCGGGATTCCACTCCTCAGCAACAATGGCGAATTTATTGGGCATTTGGCGGTGATTGATACAGCGCCGATGAATTCTCCGCGCGGTCTTGATGTGCTGAAAATTTTTGCGGCGCGCGCGGGCGCTGAACTGGAACGACAAAAAACCGAAGATGAATTACGTGCAGCCTTACAGGAAGTCGAACGCCTGAAAAATCAGTTGCACGCCGAAAATATTTACCTGCAAGAAGAAATTCAGAGCGAAAATAATTTTGAAGAAATCGTTGGCTCCAGCCCAGCGCTACTGAACGTGTTGCAACAAGTCGAACGCGCCGCGCCGACCGACGCTACCGTATTAATTTTAGGCGAAACAGGCACGGGCAAAGAATTGATCGCACGTGCGCTGCACAGCCGCAGTTCGCGTTCCAAGCGTCCGCTGGTCAAAGTAAATTGCGGCTCTATCTCCGCAGGCTTAGTCGAAAGCGAATTATTTGGACACATCAAAGGCGCGTTCACAGGCGCGATTGACAAGCGCGTCGGGCGTTTTGAATTAGCTGACGGCGGCACATTATTCTTGGATGAAGTTGGCGAACTGCCGTTGGAAACACAGGTAAAATTATTGCGCGTTTTGCAGGAAGGCGAATTTGAACCCGTCGGCAGCAGCAAAACAATCAAGGTTGACGTGCGCATCATTGCCGCAACAAATCGCAATCTTGAAACCGAAGTCGCCGCTGGAAAATTCCGCGCCGATTTATTTTATCGCCTTAATGTATTGCCAATTCGCAATCCATCGTTGCGCGAACGCCGCGCAGACATTGCGCCGCTGGCGATGTTTTTTCTTTCGCGCTTTGCTCGTAAATTCGGACGCAAACTTGATGGCATCACGCAAGACGCAATGACAATGCTCGAAAATTATTCCTGGCCTGGCAATGTGCGCGAATTGCAAAACATTATCGAACGCGGCGTAGTCCTTACCACCGAAACCGTTCTCTCACTCGAACAAATTTGGATGCCAACATCTGCTCCGCAAATTAGCGCGGAACCAGCGATAAAAATGGTCGCACCCCTTGCCACAGCGCCAAACAATACGCCGCGCGCTTCGCTGGAAGACGTTGAGCGGCAACACATTTTAGAAGTATTGCAGCAAACCAATTGGGTAATCGAGGGCGAACGCGGCGCAGCCAAAATCCTCAATCTGCACCCCAACACATTGCGCAGCCGCATGAAAAAACTCATCCTTCAACGCCCGAAGTAATGTGTAGCGCAACCAGCCATAGTTGCGCAGCCACCCACAAAATTTCGCATCCAGCCCACGAAATTTCGTGCCCACGAAAAGTGTTGCCCACGAAATCTTGTTGATTAAATTTCTCTCGACAATTCGCCCGTTTGTATAAATCGCAACCAATCCAAGCACTTACAAATTTTCTGCATTGCTCAAGCTTCGTGGCACTCCCTTTGCCATATAGATGGACACAAGGTTGAGTTAAGAGAGGGATTCCATGTTACGCATTACTGAAAACCGCGCCGCATCTAACACTGTGATTTTGCTGCTCGAAGGCCAAGTTACAAATCATTGGGTAGAAATCGCCCGTGAAGTTTGCGCTCCACTGCTCGCGCAAACTTCACACCTGATTCTGGATTTGGCAGGTGTCACTTTCGCAGATCGCAACGGTATCCAGTTTTTTCAGTCTTTGCGGCAACAACAAGTCGAGCTGAAGAATTGCTCGCCGTTTCTCGCAGAACAATTAAAACAACTTGCATAAACATGTAAGGGGAGAACCGTTATGCAACCGACGACTGCAACTGACAATTTCGCTGAATTTGAAGCTATCGCGTTGCCTCACCTCAACGATTTATATCGCGCTGCACGGCATACACTGGGCGACGCGTCCGAAGCCGAAGACATCGTGCAAGAAACCTATTTACAAGCCTGGAAATCATTTCATCGGTTTGAAACTGGTACGAATATTCGCGGCTGGTTATTCAAAATTATGTTTCACGTCATTGACCATCACCGTCGTAAATGGCTGCGGCTGAAATGGAAATCTGACAGCGATGATTTGTTGATGGACACGCTGGTTTATGAACCGGAAACCATTCAACATCTCACCGATGAAGAAGTATTGGCAGCCTTGAATAAACTGCCGCAAAACTTTCGCGCCGTAATCCTACTCGCCGACGTCGAAGAATTTTCTTACAAAGAAATTGCCGAAATGTTGAGCGTGCCAATTGGCACAGTGATGTCGCGCATCAATCGCGGCAGAAAAATGTTGCGCGGTGAATTGGCAGATTACGCCACGGCCTATGGAATCGGGCAAACCGCGCATTATGCGACAATCAGCACTGTATAAATTTCATCACCTTGGAAATATTTTGGTGCTCCAAAACGATAAAGAAAATACACAAATAATTCTGGAGGAGAACGAAAATGGAACTCGTACAAACACCAAGCCTGCCGCGCAACTTGAATCTCGTCAGTTGGATTTTACAAATTATTGTTGCGGTAATTTTACTGCAAACTCTCTTTTTTAAATTCACGGGCGCAGAAGAATCCGTCTACATTTTTTCACAGCTTGGGGCTGAGCCGTGGGGACGCATCGGCTCCGGCGTAATCGAACTGATAGCCGCGATTTTATTGCTTATTCCGCGCACTGCGATATTCGGGGCAATCCTTGCGCTTGGCACAATCAGCGGCGCAATCTTGAGCCATATTTTCAAATTAGGATTAGTCGTTAAAGATGACGGCGGACTATTATTTGGTTTAGCGCTTGTAGTATTTTTTTGCAGCGGCCTGATTTTATTGCTTCATCGCCGCGAAATTCCGATCATCGGAAATTTGATTTAAGCACCCAAAGTCTACCCGCAACTATTGAGGTAAATTTATTTGCAAATTTTAGCGAACATTTTCGCGCTGCTTATTTTTGCGCCAGCTTTTGCAAGCGCCATCATCAATCCACGCAATGACAATGAAGCACTTGCTCGAACGCGTGAGTTGATGATGGAGATAAGAAATACTTCATTTCCTGAACTCGCCAATACAAACATTCAAATTCATATTTGCGCCAGCGATTCCGATTATTTTGTAACGCGGCTCAGTATCGCTAGATTTTTGTCCGGTCAGCAAACGGCGTTCATCATCAAAGTAAATCCAAAAGTTTTTACTGAAGGTGCGCCGGAAGCTGCCTTGCGCGCGATTCTCGCGCACGAACTTGGACATGTGCTGTGGCTGAAACAACAAAAACGAATCAAACATCTTGGTCTGATTCGTATGGCGACGAAAAATTACACGGCGCGTTTTGAACGAAGGACAGATTTACTGGTGATTGCGCGTGGGTACGGCAACGGCCTCGACAGCTATCGGCGCTGGCTCTATCAACATATTCCGCCAAATAAGTTAACTGAGAAAAAACGTAATTATTTTTCGCCAGAAGAAATTATCGCGTTGCAAACTGAACTCAAATTACATCCACAAAAACTTAACCAGTGGCTCAATAATCCGCCACTGAATATTGCGCAGATCAAATAATCGTAATTTCTAATTCTTTTTTAGATGCTGACGGATTTGCTGAAATAAATCGCCCAACGTAACCACGTATGCACCGCGTGCAAGATTTTGTGCGCCAATCTCAAACGCAATGCGCCATTGCGTAAACAACACTCGATAAGCTGCCAGCAAACTATTGTTTGGATCGTAAATGTGCGTCGCTTCAGAAGTGACGCCATTGAGTTCGATGATTTTAAAATCTTCGCCACGTGCGAACGCAGCTAAATCAGGCACGCGAATATCAAAACGCCCAAAGTAAAATCCGTCGTAGCCTTTACTGATGCGGTCAATCGCGTTTTCCAATGCCGCAGTTTTAAAGCGAACCCCATCCAGAAATATTGCGCCGCGACAATGCGAGCCAAGTTCGACCAATTGCACGCGTTCATCTTTTTGCAGCACAGCTAATGCGCGTTCGCCCTGCTTGTCTAAATAAAATTGCGCCAGACAAATTGCCCGTTCGTCAGCAAGAATTAATTCTTCCAAAGTACGTTCGCCATCGCCAACAACAACCGGAAATTGCTTTTCCGTGATCGAAAAAATTCGCCCATCCGCTTTATTCGGATAACGATAATAGAACACGCCGAATTCAGCTCCGCCAATATATTCCTGCGCAATCACATCACTCGCGCAGCCTTGAAAATATTGCCGCAATTCCGCCTCAGAGCGAATTACTTGCACACCTTCGCCGCGCTGCCCTACGTCAGGTTTCAGCACGATAGGAAAATTCAGATGCCGCTGCGCCATGAATTTTTCGGCTTGCGCCATGCGTTTTGCAAAGTTGGCGGCGGCAGGAATTAATTCGTAACCCGCGATGAAAGATTTTGCAGATGATTGCAAGCCATCCAGAATTTGCGCTTTCGATTCGCCGACAAATCCACTCGCGGGCATAGCCGGATTGACTGCGGTGAATAATGTCAGGCATCTATTTTTACAGGCCAAATACGCGATGTATACAATGATGGGCGGATAGAAAAGCCACAGCGGCCAAAATTCCCAGCGCGTCCATTTGCGCAATTTTCCCAGCAAGATTCGACGCCCGCGCCACGTCATGATTCGCAGCACAAACTTCACGGCAATCAATAAAATCAAGCCTGCGAGCAAAATTTCCAGCGCGAGGAATTTTTGCCCGAAGAAAATATGTTCGATGACTTCTGCACCAAACCAAGCCGAAAGCCCGATTAATAGTGGCGTCCAAATTGCACACGCAAGCGCAAAATAAAACACAAACGAAGCAAAATTTGTGTTGAGCATCCCAGCGGCGAAATATGTCGGCAAACGCATGCCCGGCACAAAACGACTGATGAAAATTACTTTACTGCCTTGTTTGCTAAACCACACAGAGCTTTTTTCGACAGCTTCCGCGCGTAAAAACCACTGCAACGGCACACGTTCCAGCGCCACTTTGCCAAATAAGTTCCCAGCTAAATAGAGCAAAACATCACCAATAAAAATCCCCGCAAAACACGCCAGTGTGCCGAACCAAAAATTCGCTTTGCCCTGCCCAACCATCACGCCTACACTGGTTGTTGTTAGATCTTCGCTCACGAACGTAGCGCCAACAACTAACAAAAACCACTGCACCTCAGCCGCTAAATCCGCCCGAAAATTTTTCGCCAATAAAACGGCGACAATCGCAATCAACGTGACGGTCACCCACCATGACAAGCGGCGAAAATTATTTTGCATTGCGTTGTAAATGGATTGCATAAGGTTCCGATAGAATACAGGGCGCGTGCGGATAATAATGAAATTCGATGCGTTCAGGTGTCACATTCAACCAGCTAAAACTGACCGTTTGCGCGTCTTCGCGGTGCATACAAACTGAATAGGGGCTACGCTCTGGTTGGTGGCTGCGATGAAAATCCCAAAGCAATTTTCTATCAATTTTCTCAGCCGTTTCGCGTAGCTCTGTAAACTGATGTTTGCGAACAGCGGTGACAATTTCGGTTTCAAACGATGAAGAAGTCAGCGGCAATTGCTCTTCACCGTGTAAATCGAACAAAAGCCGGCTGCTAGTCCATTGAAAAACAATTGCCGATTCGCCAAGTGAAAGCACAGCTAAAGTGAAGGGGCGAAATTGCGATAAATTCAGCGCCGCAATTTTGCCTTGCACTTCTGCTGTCGAAGCGCAATCAATTAGTTCTAATACTAATAATCCGCGACTGATGGCTGGCTGTGCAGCAAATTCGTCATAGCGATTTAGCAAGCAGAATGACAGCCCAAATTCATTCACAGCAATCCACGTCCCGCCGTGATCGCTGTCGAGCGGCGCGATAAACTTGACGCCGTTTACTGAACGCAAACGAGGCGGCAAAGCAATTTTGCGCGTATGTTTTTCGTCCCGATTAAAGAACAACTGATAACCGGGGCCGTCTTGAAACCACGTTGCGGAGCACATTTTTCTTTTTCCAATCATCGAGAGTGGCGGGCGCTACGCCCAATTCTTCGGCAGGCACAACGCCTTGCACGCGCAACATCACAGCGATTAAGGCTTGATGATGTACCAGGTGGCTAAGTAGAAATTGCAGTTCGCGGCGCACGGAAGAGACGCTCCAATACGGCGAGTCTTGCTTGACCCACAATTCAATTTGTTCATCAGTAGAAGATAATTTCCATAGCCATTCCGAAGTTTTTTCAATCCGTTCAATCGCACGGGCGCGGCTGTTTTCAGTCACTTTGTCACGCTCGCGGTTGTCATAATCAATTTTTCCGCTGCGGATACCGCTCAAAAAACTTTGATAGAAATCCAGACAATGACGCAATTGCGCACCGATGCTGCTGGTAAACATGGGCGCATCAATTTTCGTGTACGCACGATCTTCAATACCCGCCAGCAATTTTTGCGTAGCGCGTAACTGTTTGATGTTCTCTGCGATCAGTACTTCGGTGGATGGATTCACTTGCAATGGTTGCATACGCCTTCTCCTAATGGGTCATACATCAGTTCATTTCTTGTTTGTGGCGCGACTGAGGCAGGAAGAAAAATTTCCTGCACTGCCGCCTGAGCATCTTTGGCAAGCTGCTTGCGATTATCAGAGCGCAATAGCTCCGCCCCAAAATTCAGCCGTGCTTCAATTTCTGTCAGCCCAAACACGCCAAGTAGGTGTGGCAAAAAATCCATATCGCCCCACCAGCACACTGATTGCGCGGCCTTTGGTTCATGCGCACGCGTTTGATAGTGCAAACTTGCTATTGCAATTGGCGTAGCCGTTTTCACGGCAGGCTCAAACAACGCAGATTTAAATGGCAACAGTCCCGCGCCATCGGTCGTTGTGCCTTCAGGGAAAAACATCACACTTTTACCTGCGTTCAGTGCATTTTCAATCAATTGATTCACACGCAAAATGTCGCGTTGCCGTTTGCGATCAATAAAAATTGTAGCCATGCTCTGACATAACCTGCCGATAATCGGCCAGCTTGCGACTTCGCTTTTGGCAACGAATATGCAATCAAATTGCGAAGCCAAAACTACAATATCTAAATAGCTCAAATGATTTGCGACCAATAAACATGGTGTCGTAGGTAAAATCCCAAGCGCGTTCAGCTTTATTCCCAAAACGGTGAGCAAATATTTTGACCAATTGCGAAACACCCAGTTGCGCCATTTGTATTGCCACGTATTACTGGCGAAAATAAACAACAAACCAATGAGCCAAAGCGCATAAAAGCCTGCCATCAACAGGCAAAAGACAATAGATTTAAAAATGACAAGGAGTAGTTTCATACGCCAAACAACATTTGCATCGCCGCCGGGTTCAGGTCGTGACAATCCAGCAGCACAAAGTAATCAATTGTTTTGAAAGCCCTATCAATTGCGGGCGCGCCGCACACCTTCGCGCCCAAACGCAAATAGGTGCGAAATAGTTTGGGGATTTTCGCGGTTGAAATTTCCGGTAATTCGTCAGCTTCACTTTCACAAGCAAAACTTGTTTGCGGAGTGATATAAAAGTCCTGATGCAAATGTCCGCCGAGACTTAGCTGTCGCGTAATTTCGCGTGCATCCGCAGGGCTTTGACTGGTCAACGAACAACAACCAAATAAATATCGTTTGCGTTGCGCGACCAAATAAGCGGCGATTCCCTTCCACAACAAAAGCAAAACATTCGTGTGCCGATGCGCAGGAGCAATACAGGCGCGCCCTAATTCCATTGCGTTTAGAACAACATCATCTGGCAAACTCGTAAGATCAAATTCGCCTGCCGAGTAAAAACCATTGCCAGCAACTGCCATTTCAGATGTTTGTAATCTGTAAGTGCCGATAACATTTCCGGTTTCCTCCTCTTCAACTAATAGGTGATGACATTGGGCATCGAATTCGTCGCGGTCTCTGCCCGTGCGAAAGGAGGATTGCAAACCTTCGCCGAGTTCGAGATTAAAAACTTCAAAGCGCAATTTTAAAGCAGCGTCCAAATCCATCGCATTGCGCGCAAACCGTAATAAATATCTGCCTGAACGCAACTCAATCGCGGGCGCACTGAAAAACAGCAGATTGCTTGTTAATGTGTCAAGCGTTTGTCTGAACATCACAAAAACTTCCTCCTTCACGCCTTATAAATCTCTTTCGCAAGCATATTTATTCCTGCGAAGAAAAAGTTTTTTTGCGGGAATAGATTGCGATGGATGCGGATTTTAATGGCGAGAGTTATGACAAACTCTGAATGCAATAACAGCTCAAGCGCTACTAATTTATTTAAGAGGAAATCCCATGCTGAATCATTACGACGTTATCATTATTGGCTCTGGCGCAGGCGGCGGCACGCTTGCCCACAAACTTGCGCCGTCGGGCAAAAAGATTTTGTTGCTGGAACGCGGCGATTTTGTGCCGCGCGAAAAAGATAATTGGGATTCACGCGCCGTCAACATCGAAGGCAAATACAACACGAAAGAAATCTGGCACGACAAAAACGGTAAAGAGCTACATCCACACACAAATTATTTCGTTGGCGGCAACACAAAATTTTATGGCGCAGCGTTGTTCCGTTTGCGCGAAAAAGATTTTGGGGAGCTAAGACATTACGACGGAATTTCTCCAGCGTGGCCAATTTCATATAAGGATTTTGAAGCCTATTACGCGCAAGCTGAAAATCTGTATCACGTTCGCGGCACACGCGGCGAAGACCCAACTGAGCCTTGGTCAAGTACACCTTATCCGTATCCGGCAGTTAGTCACGAACCACGCATAGCGCAATTGCACGAAGATTTTGCGCGGCTCGGTTGCAAACCATTTCACGTGCCACTTGGCATTAAGCTGAAAGAAAATAAATTGCAAGCGCCAGCGCACAACAGTCATTGTGTGCGCTGCGCCACGTGCGATGGTTATCCGTGTCTTACCAATGCTAAGTCTGATGCACACACGTGTGCGGTTGAACCTGCCTTGGCACACGAAAATTTCACGCTGCTTACGAATGCAAAAGTTGTGTGCTTAGAAACAAACGAATCAGGGCGCGAGGTCAAAAAAATTCACGTTGAACGCGAGGGCGCTTACGAAGTTTATACCGCTGACATTGTTGTCTTATCAGCAGGCGCAATTAATTCGGCTGCGTTGTTGCTGCGTTCAGCCAATGAAAAACATCCCAATGGCCTAGCCAATTCCAGTGACATAGTTGGTCGAAATTATATGGGACACGTAAATTCTGTAATGCTGGCGGTATCGAAATGCCCGAACCCGACAATATTTCAGAAAACATTAGCGCTGAATGATTTTTATTTTGGTGCGCCAGATTGGGATTTTCCGATGGGGCATATTTCGTTCGTAGGCAAATTGGACGGCACCGCTTTATCCGCCGGAGCGCCCGCTATCGCGCCTGGATTCACATTGGATTTAATGGCAAAACATTCGCTGGATTTTTGGCTGACTTCGGAAGATTTGCCCGACCCAAACAATCGCGTCACGCTCGACAAAAACGGCAATATTGTGCTGTCGTACACGCCAAATAATGTTGAGCCGCACAAACGCTTGCAAGCAAAATTGCAAAGCCTGATGAAACAACAAACTCAATGCGCGATTCACGGACACAATTGTCATCAGGGGTTATTCGCACGCAATTTGTTTTTAGGCGAACGCATTCCGCTCGCGGGTGTAGCCCATCAAAATGGCACAATTCGTTTTGGCAATGACCCAAAAACTTCTGCGCTTAATGTGAATTGCAAAGCCCATGACATAGATAATTTGTATGTTGTGGATGGCAGCTTTTTTGCTTCCAGCGCGGCAGTAAATCCGGCGTTGACGATTATGGCGAACGCGCTGCGTGTGGGCGATCATTTATTGGAGCGGTTAAAATGAAGCACAAATTTCCTCGAGTCAGCCACCAGCCACTAAACCTGATTTTCATGGCCTGGCTTTTTTTATTCAGCATTCAGGCATTGGCGCAACAACCGCTTGTGACAATGGTCGAAGCGGTTGGTATGACGGTTGCCGATGCAGATCGCACGACAGATTTTTTCCAGCGCGTGTTGTCGTTCAAAAAAATATCCGAGGTCGAAGTTATGGGCTCAGAGTATGAGCATTTGCAAGGGATTTTTGCCGCACGCCTGCGAATTGTGCGCTTGCAATTAGGTGATGAAATTGTGGAATTGACTGAATATCTAGCGCCGAAAGGAAAACCAATTCCGGTTGATGCACACAGCAACGATCAATCATTTCAGCACATTGCCATCATCGTCAGCGATATGGATAAGGCGTATCAAATACTGCGCCAGCACAAAGTCACGCACGCTTCAAGCGCGCCGCAACGATTGCCCGATTGGAACAAAAACGCAGGCGGCATCAAAGCATTTTATTTCAAAGACCCGGACGGGCACACGTTGGAAATTCTGCAATTCCCTGCCGACAAAGGAGACCCGAAATGGCGCAAATTTGCGGCTGAAAATCCGAACAAACTTTTTCTGGGCATAGATCACACCGCGCTTGTTGTTAATGACACGGACGCGAGTCTGAAATTTTACCGCGATACATTGGGTTTCAAAGTTGCGGGCGAAAGTGAAAATTATGGTACGGAGCAGGAGCATTTGAATAGTGTTTTTGGAGCGCATTTGCGCATCACGGCGCTTCGCGCTGAGGCGGGGCCAGGAATTGAATTTCTGGAATATCTCGCCCCGCGTGACGGTCGCGCTACGCCGATGGATATCAGGTCAAATGACTTATTGCATTGGCAAACAAAACTCGTGACACGCGACGTGAATGCGATTGAACGTAAATTACTCGCCGAAAAATATGCGTTTGTTTCTTCCGGCGTGCTTGCTTTACCAGAAGGTGAAGCAAATTTTAAGACAAGTTTTGTCGCGCGTGATCCTGATGGACACGCGATGCAATTTATCGAAAGGTAACAAAATGTCTGAACAATATTTTTGCCATGATTGTGAGGTCGCAATGGAATTTCATCCAGTCACAACTGATTACACGTTAACCAATTTAGATTTATTGAGCCTTGACGAACAGCTTAGTGGTATTCTTGACGAGTTTTATTCTTGCCCTGAATGTGGCGCAGTCGCGCAGCTTCATGAAGAATTCAGGCTGCCTTTCCAAGTATCATCATTCACTTGGCACGCTGCTACTGTAGTTGAGCTTTTTTGAGAGACACCCAAATGAACGCTGAAGAACTCCGTTTAGAAGAATCCAAAACCAGGCAAAAACATTGGAAACGCTGGGGGCCGTATTTAAGCGAACGCGCGTGGGGTACAGTGCGCGAAGATTACAGCGCGTACGGTGAAGCTTGGGATTATTTGCCGCATGATCACGCCCGTTCCAAAGCATATCGCTGGAACGAAGACGGCATCGCGGGCATCTCTGATCGCAAACAAAATTTGTGCTTTGCCGTAGCGTTATGGAACGGGCGCGATCCGATTTTGAAAGAGCGTTTATTCGGACTGACAGGCAGCGAAGGCAATCATGGCGAAGACGTAAAAGAATATTATTTTTACCTCGACTCAACACCGACGCATTCGTACATGAAATATTTGTACAAGTATCCGCAGGCAAAATATCCGTATGCGGAATTGGTCGAACGCAATCGCCATCGCAGTAAACAAATGGGCGAATTCGAGCTAATAGAAACAGGCGTTTTTGCTGATAATAAATATTTTGACGTGTTCGTTGAATATGCCAAAGCTGATGTCGAAGATATTTTGATAAACATCACCATTGCGAATCGCGGCGCAGAAACCGCTTCGTTGCATGTATTGCCGACGTTGTGGTTTCGCAACCGCTGGAGCTGGGGCAACAACACAATCAGCAATTCTGCGAAGCCATTACTCAAGGCCACAAACAATGCCATCGAAATTCAGCATCACATTTTCGGCGAACGATTTCTGTATTGCGAAAACGACCCGGCGTTGCTTTTCACCGAAAATGAAACCAATGCGCGCCGTTTATTTGGCGATGAAACCGCGCAAGGTTTTTACAAAGATGGCATCAATGATTTTGTTGTGAATAGCGCGCGCGAAGCGATAAATCCCGCGCAAAGAGGAACGAAGGCTGCTGCACATTATGAACTGACACTGAGCGGCGGCGAGACAAAAACAATTCGGCTGCGACTTTCACATGAATCAAATGCAATGCCGTTCGCCGATTTTGCGCAGATATTTGCGCAACGACAAACCGAAGCGGATGAATTTTATGACACAATCATTCCGTCAAATGTTTGTGACGATAATCGCAATGTGATGCGGCAGGCATTCGCAGGCATGTTATGGTCAAAGCAGTTCTACCACTACGTCGTCGAAGATTGGTTGAAAGGTGATCCGAATCAGGCTTCGCCTCCACCGGAGCGCCAGCACGGGCGCAACAGCGAGTGGAAACACTTATACAATTCGGATGTGATTTCGATGCCGGACAAATGGGAATATCCGTGGTATGCGGCATGGGATTTGGCATTTCATTGCGTGCCACTCGCGCTGGTGGATTCAGAGTTCGCTAAAGATCAACTCGTGCTGATGTTGCGCGAATGGTATATGCATCCGAACGGACAGTTGCCCGCGTATGAATGGGCGCTGGGTGACGTTAATCCGCCCGTTCACGCGTGGGCAGCGTGGCGCGTTTACAAAATCGAAAAAAAACGTACAGGCGTTGGCGACATTAAATTTTTGCAGCGCGTGTTTCACAAACTGCTCCTGAATTTTACCTGGTGGGTCAACCGCAAAGACACCGAAGGGAACAATATTTTTCAAGGCGGATTTTTGGGACTCGATAACATCGGCGTCTTTGATCGTTCCCGCCCGCTCCCAACGGGCGGCCATTTGGAACAGTCCGATGGCACAAGTTGGATGGCGATGTATGCGCTAAATCTGATGGCAATAGCGTTGGAACTCGCGCAACACGATCCGGCATACGAAGACGTAGCGACCAAGTTCTGGGAACATTTTTTGTATATTGCCAAAGCGATGAATGATCGCGGGCATGGCAACGTTTCGTTATGGAATGAAGCAGATGGTTTTTTTTACGATGTGTTGCACACGCAAGAGGGCGAGATGCTGCCGATGAAAGTGCGCTCAATGGTTGGATTAATCCCGCTCTTCGCCGTCGAAACGTTGGAAGAAGAAGTGCTCGACAATCTGCCCAATTTCAAACGCCGGATGGAATGGTTCATTGAGCATCGCCCAGATTTGACAGACAACGTGGCTTCGATGTGTGTATTAGGTCAAGGCGAACGACGTTTGCTCTCCATCGTCAACCAGGAACAATTGCGGCGCGTCTTGAAAATCATGCTCGACGAAGCGGAATTCCTTTCGCCCTACGGCATCCGTGCGCTCTCACGTCATCACTATGAAAATCCGTATGTGCTGGAAGTCAACGGCGATTTGCATCGCGTAGATTATGAGCCTGGCGAATCCACTTCTGGCTTGTTCGGCGGCAATTCAAATTGGCGCGGGCCGATTTGGATGCCCGTGAATTATTTGCTGATTGAATCACTGCAAAAATTTCATCATTACCTGAACGATGGCTTCAAAGTCGAATGCCCAACTGGTTCTGGCATTCGACTTTCGCTATGGGAAGTAGCTGCCGAAATCTCGCGTCGGCTGACACATATTTTCCTGCGCGATGAAAACGGGCAACGCCCCGTCCACGGGCAAATTGAACCGTTCCAGCGCGATCCACATTGGCGCGATTTGATTTTGTTCTATGAATATTTTCATGGTGATGACGGCTCCGGTGTAGGCGCAAGCCATCAAACCGGATGGACAGGGTTAGTCGCAAAATTAATTCAGCAAAACGGGGAATAGTTGGGAACGCACGCGCCCCGCGTGCTGAGATTAACGGCACAAATCTTTTTATCGTAATGTACGCATAACGTGAGCCTCAGCACGCGAGCCGCGTGCGCTCCCAGTAAGGAATTTCATGATCGAAATCACACAAGAAATTTGCGGCGACTTAGGGCAAGCGAATCAACGCGAATGGCTGGAAACAAATGGGCTCGGCGGATTCGCTTCGTCTACGATTACAGGCTTGAATACGCGCCGTTATCACGGTTTACTGGTCGCGGCAACCAAGCCTCCTGTCGGTCGCGTAGTCCTGCTTTCCAAACTCGAAGAAACGTTAGTCATTGACGGCAAGCGCTTTGATTTATCCGTCAATCAATATGCTGGCGCAATTCACCCTAACGGTCAGCAATTTCTGAAAAGTTTTCGCCTCGCGCCGTTTCCGATTTTCTCGTACGAAATCGAAGGCGTAGAAATTGAAAAATCTGTGTTTATGCTGCACGGCGAAAACAGCACGGTCATTCAATACAAAGCCAATCATATCGCAGGCAAAAACGTTTCGCTTGAGGTGCGTCCGCTCGTTGCCTTTCGTGATTACCACAGCACTACGCACGAAAATAACGCCCTGCAAACTGGTTATCCTGCAAGCGCGCAAATCGTTTCGATCAGACCTTACGCTGATTTGCCGGAACTATTTTTTGCTCATAATGCGAGCAAAATTACGGCTGCAGAATATTGGTATCGCAATTTTGAATATAGCGAAGAACGTGCGCGCGGCCTTGATTTTATTGAAGATTTATTCAATCCGTTCGTCATAAATTTCAATCTCAAAGCGCGCTCGCGTGCCGCAATTATCGCTTCGACGCAGCCACACGAAATTGAAGGTGTCGCGGATTTACGACGGCTAGAGATCAAACGACGAAAAGCTGTCGCTGCGCTTGCCGTGCCCAAAGATGAATTATCAAAACAGCTTGCCGCCGCTGCCGATCAGTTCATCGTAGCGCGCGGCAATCAGCAAACCATCATTGCGGGCTATCACTGGTTTAGCGATTGGGGGCGCGACACGATGATCGCGTTGCCAGGGCTAACACTCGCTACGGGACGCCCTGAAACTGCCAAAAGTATTTTGCTGGAATTCGCACAGCACATTAATCAAGGAATGTTGCCAAATCGTTTTCCTGATGCAGGCGAAGCGCCGGAATACAATACCGTAGACGCTACGCTCTGGTTTTTTGAAGCAATTCGCGCGCTTGCCGCACACACCGACGATTACGAATTCATCAAAGCTAATTTTTATGCAGCGCTGATTGACATTATTGATTGGCACGTGCGCGGCACACGCTACGGCATTCGCGTAGACGATGACGGTTTACTTTCCGCAGGCGAACCCGACGTGCAACTCACGTGGATGGATGCAAAAGTGGGCGATTGGGTTGTCACACCGCGTTATGGCAAACCAGTTGAAATTCAGGCACTCTGGTACAACGCGCTGCGCATTATGAAAGATTTTGCAGAAAAATTTGGCGAGCCAGAAAAAGCCAAAAACTACCACGCGATGGCTGCCTTAGCGCGGACAAGTTTCACGCAAAAATTCTGGAATGAAAAAACGTATTGCCTCTTCGATGTCATCAATGGAGTTGAACGCGATGAATCAGTTCGTCCGAATCAAATCTTTGCTATCAGCTTATCGTATTCGATGCTCTCAAATGAACAAGCAAAACATGTACTCGCAGTCATCGAACGCGACTTGTTAACGCCTGTTGGATTGCGCAGCCTTGCACCGACTGACCAAAATTATCGCGGACGTTATGCAGGCGGCATTCTCGAACGCGACGGCAGCTATCATCAAGGAACCGTTTGGGCTTGGCTGCTAGGGCCGTTTGTTTCAGCATATCTCAAAATTCACGGAGCAAGCGGACGTGTGAAAGCTCAACAATTTTTGCAAAGTTTGCGCGGGCATTTGCTTGGAGCAGGCTTAGGTCAGATAGCAGAAATTTTTGACGGCGACGCGCCACATACGCCACGCGGTTGCATTGCGCAAGCTTGGAGTATTGCGACCTGGTTGCAAGCTGAGCACGAGTTGGGTACCAGTGAGCAAAAAGTCGGAGCGACTGCCTAAATACTTTAAGCTTGGTTATGGACAAACGAATTCCCCCTCCTCACTTGCTCAGCAATAGGCAACTTATAATTTTAGTTGTAGGAGTTGTCATTGCCAGCGTCTCCTGGTTATTTCCCAATTGGTATTATCCTTGCTCATCGTTTGATTTTTCAGCGGGCAGACATTTTCGTGCGGGTCAGCCTCCCAAATTAAAAATCAGTGATCATATAAACCAGCACGCTTGCCTTGGACTTTATAGCGAAGAGGAATTTGCTATTGCTGAAATAGATAATGCTGCTTCGTTAGAATCTCCCGCATTGTTGTTGCTGGCTATCGGCGTTTCATTATTTTCCGGCACAGTGCTAAGGAAGTTAACAAGCATATTCATATTTCTGATTGGGCTATTTCTTTTGTTTGCAAAATTGGCGCTCGTGGATTTCATCCTTTCGAGATAAGTTGGCGCTCGCTTTGGCAAGGATTATTCGCCTGTGCTATTCTTCGCATCTTTATGCCGCAGTTTTCATTAAATTTATGACTGGCGATCATCAGTAGATCGCACGAGGAGGAAGCTTGAGCGTTTTAGTTGATAAAAACACCCGATTAATTGTGCAGGGCTTGACCGGCAAAGAAGGCACATTCCACGCGCTGCAAATGCGTGATTACGGCACGAACATTGTCGGCGGCGTGACGCCCGGCAAAGGCGGTTCGACGCACGAAGGATTTCCGGTTTTCAATACCGTCGCTGACGCCGTCGAAAAAGCGGGCGCAAATGTCAGCATTATTTATGTGCCACCGCCGTTCGCTGCGGATGCGATTATGGAAGCCGCCGACGCAGGCGTGCCGTTGATCGTATGTATCACTGAAGGTATTCCAACCAACGACATGATCAATGCTTATCAGTACGTCAAAGCGCGCGGCGTGCGTTTGATCGGCCCAAATTGCCCCGGTGTGATTTCGCCCGGTAAATGCAAAGTCGGCATCATGCCCGCCCGCATTCACCTCGAAGGCAACGTTGGCGTAGTCTCGCGTTCTGGCACGCTCACCTACGAAGCGGTCGGACAACTTACCGCGCTCGGCTTAGGTCAATCCACCTGCATCGGTATCGGCGGCGATCCGATTATTGGCACTTCGCAACTTGATGCGCTGGAACTATTCAACAACGATCCTGACACGCACGCAGTTGTAATGATTGGCGAAATTGGCGGCACGGCGGAAGAAGAAGCTGCCGAATATGTCAAAGCTCACATGAAAAAACCTGTCGTCGGATTCATCGCTGGGCAAACAGCGCCGCCTGGCCGTCGCATGGGTCACGCCGGAGCCATCATCGCAGGCGGCAAAGGCACTGCCGCAGAAAAATTCGCCGCGATGGAAGCCGCCGGAATTCACATTGTGAAAAGCCCTGCGGACATTGGCGCGAAGGTCAAAGAAGTTTTAGGCTAATATTTTTAGCTAATAGATTTTTTGAGCAGGTGTTCAGAGTTCACGCTTCAGCGTGGTTTTACCTTAGCAAAGGCTGAGGCCAAGCTAAAGCTTGAACTCTAAACGCCTGCTTTTATTTTGAGGGTTGCTATGACATACGCCACGAACGAAGGCACTAACAAATATCGCAATCGCTTTCTTGACAGTGCTGCCAAAAACCATTTGCGCCTCGCACAAAATTTATGGATGTCGTCAATCGGACTTGGTTCATATCTGGGCGAAACGGATGCGCCAACAGATGCGGGTTATATTGGCGCGGTGCAACGCGCATTTGAATTGGGCTGCAACGTTTTTGATACAGCGGCGAATTATCGTTTAGGGCATAGCGAAAAAAACTTTGGCGCAGCGTTTTCTGAATTATTAGCAACCGAAAAAATGTCGCGCGAAGAAATTGTGGTAACAACCAAAGGCGGATATTTGCCGTTTGAAAATGGCATGCCGCGTTCGCAAACAGAATTTCTAGCTTACCTCGAAAATACATTCATCAAAACGGGCATCGCCGAGTTATCAGATTTTGTCCAAGGCTCACATTGTATGACGCCGAAATACCTGCAAAATCAGCTTGAAAACAGTTTGCGCAATTTGCAGCTCGACGCAGTAGACGTTTATTACATCCACAATCCCGAATCACAATTTGCTGAAGTTGCGCGCGAAGAATTTTACGTGCGGTTGCGTGCGGCGTTTGAATTTTTAGAACTGGCTGTAACAAACGGGAAAATCAAAATGTACGGCACGGCGACGTGGAATGGTTTTCGTGCACAACCAAACAGCAACGATTATCTTTCGCTCGAAAAAATTGTTGCGACTGCGCGCGAAGTCGCAGGCGAAAATCATCATTTCAAAGTTGTACAATTGCCATTTAATTTAGCCATGACCGAAGCATTGACGCTCGCTAATCAACCGCTGAACGGGCAACCGATGTCAATGTTGGAAGCTGCGCAGGAATTAGGAATCACGGTGATGGCAAGCGCTTCGATGTTGCAGGCGCGATTGGCGCAAGGCTTGCCAGAAATCGTTAGGAAAGCCTTCCCTGCTTTTCAAACTGACGCCCAACGCGCGATACAATTCACGCGCTCGGCTCCCGGCATTACAACTGCATTGATTGGCATGAGCCAAGTCTCACACGTTGAAGAAAATCTTGTCGTAGCGCAAAACAATCCCGCGACAGAAAAAGAATTTTTACAATTATTTTCACAAGGGTGAGCATTTCAAGAGCGCGGTTTTAAGGCGTGCGAAGAGGGGCGATAGACATAGATAGTGTTGCCTTCAATCCGCTCAATTTTGACGGATTCACCAATTTGCAAAGGGTCTTCATCGTGTAACGGAATCGCTGTCCATACGGAGCCAAACGCTTTCACAGCGGCTTCGTTGCGTACGCCCTGACTGGCTTCAACTACTTGGACAGTCGTACCGATCATTTTTTCGACACCCATTTTCACATGCGTGCTGGCGGGCAAATATTTTTCAAAAATTGTCCGCGAAGCAATTACCAGCAAAATCGAAACCAACAAAAAAGCGATGATTTGTACAGCAAGACTCGTGACGCCAAGCAATGCGAGCAACGTTGCGACTAACGCACCAATCCCAAACCACAACAGAAAAAATCCCGTCGTAGCGACTTCGCCCGCTATCAATATTGCGCCAATGACTAACCAAATAATCCACATAACAATAAGTTAATTTGTCGTGATTTCCGATTCAGACAACTATGAAGTTGGCTGTTGCCGCTCTCCCTGTGTGCCGATAAAGATAGGTTTAGTGCCTAAAATCTCGATGCCTACGCTGGTCAAATCATCTGCTTTTTGCGAATTATTCGTCAGGAGAGTTACAGAATGTACGCCTAAGTCCCGTAATATTTCCGCTGCCCGAACATAATCTCGCGCGTCTCTTTTATATCCTGCTTTTTCGTAAGCATCAGCTTGGCTCAGCCCCTGCGCTTTTAGAGGACGACTAGCCAATAACGCCAGATGCCCATTGCCTTTGCCTTCCTGATCTAACCAGATAATGACACCTTTGCCTTCCTGCTTAATCCAGAATTGCGACATTTCCATTTGCTCGCGGCAATCACACTCGATACTGTTGAAGATATGTGCCGCGATACAAGATGAATGCACGCGGCAAAGTATTCCCTCTCCATCTTTCACATCGCCCATCACTATCGCAATAGATTCTTTTTGCCCGTCGTAGTAAAGCACTTCTAAAAAATCGCCAAATTTTGTTTTCAGCTTCGCTTGCCCCAAACGTACTATCATTCGCAATCACTCCTAAATTCAATCCTGTATATACAAGCATGCTATGTCAGCGACGAACGAGGCACAAGATAATTTCCCACTGTAGGCATTTGTTCTCAGCGAATTTTCTCTGTGATATGATTGCATGGTTATATTTTCTCGGAGGGCATTATGAACGCATTATTAGCCAAACGACCTTTCACGACAACGGAATATCACAAGCTGCTCGAAAATGGATTTTTCACTGAAGATGATCGAGTGGAATTGATTGATGGAGAGATTATCACTATGTCCCCGATAGGCCCCAAACATGCCGGATGTGTGAATAAGTTAAATAAGATGCTTAACCAAATCGCTGGACAAGTCGCTATTGTCGCAGCACAAAATCCTATTTGGCTTAATGAATACTCGGAACCACAACCTGACATTTCTTTGCTCAAATATCGCAACGATTTTTACATGACAAATCATCCCACACCGCAAGATATATTAATTGCCATTGAAGTGGCGGACTCAACGCTGGAAGGTGATCGCCAAATTAAAATTCCGAAATATGCGCAAGCGGGAATTTCCGAAGCGTGGCTGATTGATTTAGTAAATGATCGAATTGAAATTTATGCGTTGCCGAATGAGGGAGTTTATCAGGAAATTCGCATTGTCTTGCGCCATCAGGAAATCGTCTCGCCTACGCTGCCAGAACTAAAATTGAAAGCCAGCGATATTTTAAGCTAACGCCCCGCTTAAAAATTCGCCACAATTGAAATCTTGTTTTTGTCCGCGCCTGCCAATGTTTCTGTCCGATCAAAAATCAACGTTTTATCTGCCGTCAACGAAACCGCTGTCACATTGCAAGCCTTCAACGTCTCAATCGTATTCAAGCCAATCACAGGCACATCAAACCGCATATCCTGATTTGGTTTCGCCACTTTAATAACAGTTAGCGGACGCCCACGCACGAGTTCAGCCGCGCGGCGAATTGTAGCGTCCGTGCCTTCCATCGCTTCGAGCGCGACGACAGCCTGATTTTTCACGACTATTGTTTGACCTAAATCGAGGCGAGCCAATTCACGCGCGACGTGCAAGCCATATTCAATATCTGCCGTTTCATTTTTATCCGGTGCACGTTTTGTAAGCGTTCCCGCACGCGCCAACATTGGTTGCAAAAATCTGGTCGAATCAATTAACTCAATTCCTTCACTGGCAAGCTCGTCCGCGACTGCACCAAGCAATGCGTCCGTATTACGCCGTTTGAGCCGTGCCAGCATTTTCGCCATGCGCAAATCAGGCAAAGCGTTGAGCTTGAAAATTTGCACGTGCTTGACCTGTCCCGCCATTATCACGTGCGTGACGTTTTCGCGTTTGAAAAATTTGATGAGCCGGCCAAGCTGACCTACGCTGACCCATTCAATCGTTGAAGCAAGCGCAGAAAGATTTTTGTCGGTTTCCTCGCTGATTGCGGCGACTGCTAATTCAACGCCTTCCGCGCGTGCGCCTTGGATCACGAGAAAAGGAAATCGTCCGTTGCCTGCTATAAGTCCATATTTCATCAGTTTAATGCTTAAGGATTTGCACGTCGCATCGCAAAATATGCTTCAAAAAAATCGCATTCTTTTTTCAGTAATTGTTTTCCGCTTTTAATTTCATTGCCGAATTCAATGTACGGTTCGGACGTCGCATCGTAGTTCGTCCACGTGGGCAAGCCTTTTTTATTTGGATTCCCTGTCGTAGCGAAATTCACCCAATAATCTGACATTGCATTTGCTAAATCAAAATCAACTTTTTCGTTCGGCAATGTTGTGCGATGTAAATTATTGAAAGCGTAGGTAATTTCTGCGGCGTGATAAGCGCCATAAATATCGCGATCAGGACGCGGTGGCACTTTAGAGAAAAAATATACCCAGGCTTTGGCGGGAGTTTTCGCATTCATCCGCGCCCACGTGCGCATTTGCCACGTGAATATTTCATCGCGGAAAGATTGTAACAACGCGCTGCGCACATCAGCATCAGAATTGACCGGATAAGTCTCAAAATATTTATCCGCCATCGCGCCATAACGACCTTTGATGTATAGCTTCAAACCTGCTGCGGCTTTTGGAATCATCGCAGGAGGAATTAACGAACTTCCTTCATTTGCGTTCGAGCCTAACAAAACAGGCACTTGATTCTGTTTGCCCTGCGCAAAAATTTCATGAATTTCTGTCGGGAAAACATAACCATCTACGATGCCATTCGCCGAAAGATTATTTTTCCCTGCCGCTTCAACAATTTCTTCGGCAGACTTTGCCCGCAAATCCTGCAACTCATTTGAGCTATCGCTGATGCCTAATGCTTGCGCAAAAGCTTTGCCTGAATCTTCAGCAGATTTATTGCCATAACGCGCTTGCTGCAAAAATTGCATGGGCTGAAAGACGCCGCCGCTTTCGCCAATCGCCCGATGAAATAAGCCTTTTGCCAACGGCGAAGCGATCAGCGCGCACACGCTCCACGAACCAGCGGATTCACCAAAAATTGTGACGCGATCTGGATCGCCGCCAAATGCTGTGATGTTGCGCTGCACCCATTGCAACGCAGCAATTTGATCCAACACGCCGTAGTTGCCGGAAACATTTCGTTTGTTTTCCGCGCTCAAAGCCGGATGCGAAAAATATCCGAGCGCGCCCAAACGATAATTCATTGAAACCAGCACTACGCCTTTTGCCGCGAGCGCTGCGCCATCATAAATCGGCAGCGAACTTGAACCGCGCGTCAATGCGCCGCCATGAATCCAAACCATCACAGGCCGCTTTTCATTGGCTTTTTTCGCGCCTGTCCAAACATTCAGGCACAAACAGTCTTCGCTCATTTTCTCGGCTTCGTTGTAATACAAAGAAGTCCTGGCGTACGGCGTTTGCGGACAAGCGTTCCCAAACTGATCGAAAGTTTTCACGCCGTCCCATTTTTTGGCTGGCTGCGGAGCTTTCCAACGCAAATCACCAACCGGCGGCGCGGCGTATGGAATTCCTTTGTATGCACGAATACTCGTGTCTTTGCCGTCTGTCGTTCCTGTGAGCAACCCCGAATCAATTTTTATGGGCGTATTGTTTGGCTTAGTATGTATTTTATTTTTTGCTGTCACCGCTGAAACGAACAGAACAATAATTATTAGAAAGAGAGTTAATTTTTTCATAGTGAATTCCGATTTAAGAGTTATGCCTTTGCTCACGCGCGCGCCTTCTGCCACTGCGCCTTTCGATTTAGATGCGCGCTAAAATCCCTGCGAACAACCAGCAAAACAACGCGCCAATCACTGTCATCGAAAAACCCCACAACATTAATTTGCGAAACAAAATTTTCGCTTCAATTGCATCGTTGATCGTAGCGATGCACAGCGCACCCAATGTTGACAGGGGGGAAACGTCCACGATGGAAGAACCAACGTTGATGCTCAGCGCGATGGCGAGCGGGTCGCCGCCGCCCATTTGTTGCACCAATTTTGGTGCAGTCGGTATGAAGGCCGGAAGTACTACGCCAGAAGTGCTGCTATACGTCGAAATAATCCCTGTCAAAAAAGCGATCACGCCGTTGATGCTGACCGGTGAGGCAATGCGCGCCAGCAACGTTGTGAATTGATCCATCCCACCAGTTTTTTCCAAAATTGCGATTAACAGCGAAACGCCGCACACCATCAAAATCACGCTCCACGGAATTTGTTTGATTGCCTGCGTTTCATTTGTAGCGTTCACACCAATAATAATTGTCGCGGCAACAAACGCGCTCAAGCCTAGATGTAGCTTGAAAAATAATACGCCAACAATCCAAAGTGCAATGACAACCACAGTGATGATTTGTGCGCGCGATAAAGCTTCCTGCTGAACGTCCATACTCTCAGCACCAATCGCAGCGGCAGATTTTCGGCTCAACACAAAATAAGCGACAGCCGCTACCAGAGCGTGCGCGACGAAATTTGCAAACCAGACTTTGCCTTCGTGTCCGCCGATGCCAGCTTCAGCCATTTTGGTATTGGCAATGACGCCGACGGAACTAATGGGCGAAAGATTTCCGGCGTTCGCGCCATTCGCCACCATCAAAGCAGTCAAAAAATTTGGCACGCCAGCACGTGTGCCAATTACCATCGCCAGCGGAACGATAAGCGCTACGCTGGAAATTGCGCCGGGGCCAACACTGGAAATAAGGCAGGCGAGTGCAAAAAATAATATTGGCAACAAACGATGATTGCCGCGCACCAAACGCACCGCGCGATGCGCCAAAATTTTCAAAGTGCCGTTTGTTTCAGCACAAGCGAACAACAACGTTACGCCCGCGAGCGTCAAAAATAACGTAGCGGGAAAACCTGCCATCACAGCATCGGCCTTTATCCCTGCGATATAAACGCCCACCAGCCACGCAAGCGCAATCGCAAGCAAACCGATGTTCAGGCGCGAAAACATCGAAAGCACGATGGCGAGTAACAACGCGATGAGTGAAGCAATTGCGGGGTTCATATTTTTTTTCGGATTAAGCGTTAAGAGTTCAAGCTTCAGCTTGTTGTATTGCTAGCGGGCAAGTTGAAGCTTGAACTCTTAACGCTTGTTTTTTGCGCAAAGCTACAATTGCACAGGCGGCAATAAATGTTTTTGGATTTTGCCGAGCGCTGTGCGGGGCAAACTGTCTACGCGAACAAAAGCGCGCGGTTGTTTGAAAGAAGCCAGCAATTGGCGGCAATTTTCGGCAACCGCAGCTTCATCAAAATTTTCATCCGTAACAACGTAAGCAACTGGCAATTCACCGCGCCGCGCGTCAGGCACACCGCAAACAACAGCTTCGAGAATTCCTGCTTGATCCAGTAAAACTTCTTCGATTTCGCGCGGGTAAATATTGAAGCCACCCGAAATTATTAAGTCCGTGCGACGCCCGCGCAACGTGTAATAACCGTCGGAGCTATGCTCGCCAATGTCTCCTGTGCGAAACCATCTGCCATCTTCACTAACAATAAATGCTTCTGCAGTTGCGTCAGGCCTGCGCCAATAGCCTGCGCACAGATTTGGCCCTTTGACCCAGACTTCGCCAATTTCGCCATCAGCGACGGGCTGCATTTCGGGGTTGAGAATTTTGACGGAAACGCCTGGGAGCGGAAAGCCTACACTACCCGCGCGGCGCTCGCCTTCGTACGGGTTAGTAATATTCATCAGCGTTTCACTCATGCCGTAGCGTTCTAAAATCCGATGCCCGAACTTCGCCTGAAAATCTTCCAGCGTTTGCGCGGGCAACGGCGCGGAGCCGCTTACGAACAACCGCATATTCGCGCCGATACGTTGCGCCTGTTCATCCGACAATTCCAGCAAACGCACATAAATTGTCGGCACGCCAAAAAATAATGTGGGTTGAAAAGCCGCCAAGATTTCCGGGGCGCGATTGATGTCGAAGCGTTCGATCAAGCGCATTTTGCAGCCGCTCGCTAACCAAATGTGAATGCCATTGCCGAGGCCATGCACGTGAAATAACGGGAGCGCGGCGAAATAACGATCTTCACTTGTGATGCGCCAGCAGGCTAATAAATTTGTAGCGTTCACCGCAAAATTATTGTGCGTGAGCACTGCACCTTTTGATTTTCCAGTTGTACCAGACGTATACACAATCGCTGCCGGATCGTCCCCCTCTAATGGCAACCGCGCGCGCGCGCGGTCGTGCGAAACAGCTTCGGCAACAAGCCCATCAATATTCCAAACGCTCATGTCAGCAGGAACAAATTGTGTGAGATCAGCGGTTGTGATGACAGCTTTTGGTTCTGCGTCAGAAATAATATGACTGATTTCGCGTTCGCGGTATAGCACATTAATGGGCACGACGATAATGCCAGCTTTGACGCACGCAAGAAACAAATCAATAAATTCAACTCGGTTCGGTAGGAAAAATCCTAGGCGGTCACCGCGTGTGATACCACGCGAAGCGAGCAAATGTGCAAGCCGATTGCTGCGCACTTCGATGTCGCCAAACGTGAGCGTGGCAGTCGTGCCATCCGCTTGATCATATTCAAGCGCTGGAGTATTCGTGCGTCCAATTAATGAGAGATCAAATAGGTCAGTAAGTTGCATGTAAGTTAGTTAATGATTTGAGCCAAAACGTTCTTGTAAAGAAATGACAAACTGAAAGTCGCATTCACAAATATTGATTAGCGTAAATGTACGCGATTTTCAATCAAGCCATTGGCCGTTGTAATCCTGCCAATAATGTATTGATGACTGAATTGATGAGTTTTTCGCGCTCGACAAAAGGAAACCCCGGCTGCCCAATCAATAACGAAGTGATGCCATGTAAACCAGCCCAGATTGTTTGACTGATAGTGGCGGGATCACCTTTTTTAATTTGCCCCTTTTTAATACATAGCACAACCATATTCACCAAATGCGAAAATGCACGCTGCCCCATTGATCCTTCAAATTGATGATTGTCCATTGCCGTCGCTTCGGATTGCTCAGGCGGTGTTATGAAGACCATTGTGTAATCATTTGGATGCTGTAAACCAAAATCAATGTATGTGCGCATTCCTTTTTTCAAACAAACTAACGGATCACTCGTGTCATTTTCGATTTTCGCTAAAGTCTCATGCAACTTGGCAAATGTTTCTTCGCAAATATTGATGAGTAAATCTTGCTTGTCTTTGAAATAGAGATAAATCGTAGTCGGCGAATATTCGATTTTTTCAGCGACTTTGCGCATGGAAACATTGTCGTAGCCATGCGCTACAAACAACTCGCGCGCTGCCGCCATTATTTCGCGGCGAAGTGTGTCCCGTTGTTTTTCCTTGCGCTCTTTGATGCCCATACTTGCGTTTTTATGCCATTGAGTTAATAGCGTTAGGTATACTTACCACGTTCCTGTGCGTCAAGGTATTTCACTATAAAAATTCGCTGATCGCTCGCTACTCCCAATAAAAAAATGGCAGACGATAAAATTCTGCTTAGCCATCACTTACTTCCATGGAAGTAAGTGAATTTGGCATCTAAGTTTCATCACAACTTCCATCGTAATGCGTGATAATCCGATGTGCCTTTGGTGTTATGAATTGAATTACCGTGATTTGGATATGGGTATGCGGCTGCAGCCCGTTGGATCGTCCGATTGCGAAGGCTTCCACCACCAGCGGAATTTGGCTTCAGCTATTTTCGCCAATTTGTAATACCGATTTACTCGTTCCACCACAGCGTAACACCTCTTTCCGGGTGTTTTACTGCTCTACGCCCACCGATAAACCAAGCATTGGATAGGTTCAACGAATTACAAACCAGGTAGCAGAACGCGCGGCAACTTTGGGGCGAAGCGTAATTCGATCTTGCCGATCCAGCTTCATTTTTATCGGTTTGCCATCTTGTTCGGCAATTACGGTTTCGTTGCTCAAGCCAGTATAATAAAGTGGCAAGACAATTTCCTGTTCTAGTGTTTCGTCGCCAGGATTATAAATCATCGCCAGCCCCTTTGTTGCCAATGATGGATTCACATGCAAAATCACGTCCAGGTTATGTCCGTCGGCGCGCCGCACATGCACCACATCTGACTCTAAAATATCGCGATATTTTTTGAACCAGTTCACCCATTTTGCGACCACAGCTTTTGTTTCGGGCGAATCATAAAGGCGCGGGCCGCGATAACAGGCTTGTGCGCCGAAGCCAAGATTATTGATCAAATGTAATTCGTAATCAGCCAAGTGTTCGCGCAATGGTTCGATGGTCGCCGCTGCACCACCGCCATGATATTGCACCAGCGGAACAAACATCCAGCCCATCGAAGGCGTTTTCAGCCACGTCCCATCAAACAGATTTTGCCGCGCGTGAATATGTTGTTGCTCCCGCGGCAACGACCAATTCGTTTCGCGGTAGCCCATACCAGTCTTGTTTGATCCGGCCATAAAATAATTATCCGGCACATTCAGATAAACACCGCGCGCACGGCACCAGCGATAAAATTCTGTGATGCGTTGGTATTGATTCCACTGCGAATCAGCTAAACCGCGATGCCCAGGATGTTTAGTCGAGGCGCAAACATCACCGGGGTAATTGCCATCGTGTTCCAACAAATTGAAGCCCGTTTCAGTGATGAACTTTTTCAGCTTGGCAAAATATTCTTGTCCCCACGCGCTTTCCAAACAAGGTGAGTTACCAAAGATCGCGCCGCCGGGCCTATCTGTTTTCGGATTAATCACATCGTGTTCGTCGCTGATGCGCCGACTCGCCAACAACGAATATCCGCCTAACTCAACGCCTTTATGATTGGCGTATTCACGGAAGGCTCGAAACTTGCTGATATTCGCGTCGCTCACGTCTTCCATGTTAAAACTGCTGCCAAAACTGATAATCACCATTTCAAATCCACATTCGGCAGCCTGATCTATCGCCGGATATACGACCTGTGGATCAGTGGACGTCAGATGCATCATCAAAGGATTTTCAGTCGCCCACGGAGCTAATAACCGATACAACTTACGCACTGCCAGCCCTTGCCGTTCGCGGTCATAATTATCGTGAACAAGCTCAAACGCACGAATGCTGGTGAACACAGTGCCAGCCGCAATATTAATTTCAGGCCCAAGCGGCGGCTTCACTTCTAATAAACATGGAGTCTTTAATTCATAACTGACTTGGGTTTTGTAGGCGGGATCATCAGTCCAAAAAACAGCACGATGCATACTAGCTACGGACATTCCACCGAAAGAATAATCTGTCAGCACAGACATTTTCGGACTCAACCATTCCGGGCTGGGATCAACTTGTGACTCAGCTTCAACCACGCGCAAAATCTCACTCTTGAAACTGTTGAGCCTGATTGTCTGGGTGCTGTTGTGGTGCAATGTCATCCATTTGCTCAGCACCGGCAAGCCATCATAAAGCTCATAATGCACGGCGATTTTCACGTCCGACAACGCACCTGTCGGAGGAACAAACCAAAGCGTTAATGCTACGCCGGATGGCGGCCACTCGGTGCGAGTGGCACGGCGCACCTGTTTCCAATCCAGACGCGCAACCGTTTTGCTAATTTCAAATTTTTCAAATTGAAAGGCTGTCGGATCAGCCTGCATCGCATTCAACCAAGCGCGCCGCAAGTAAGCCAAATTAGGCTGACCGGTTAATCCACCAACGGCATATTGCTTGCCATTAATCTCTACTTCAGCTTCAGGAGCTACCGCGCGCAACAGCGATTCGCCCGTCACTAAATTATCAAACGATACTGTAGCCACATTCGGTGCAACGCGAATCGTCCGCGCGATCAAACCGTTGGTTAAAGTGATTTCATTGTGTTGTTTATTGTATTGGATTTCGGCGCGTGTTTTCACCTGGCCTAGCAACCAATCACTAGTAACAGATTGAGCAAACGTAGAAGATGAATAAACGTAGCCAATCAGCATTAACAACAAACTTAGTTGAAGTTTTATTGGCTTGACGCTGCCAGGTTGTTTTTTTATTCGTTGCCAAATGTTGCGCGCCTTTTTGCAAGCGCTGGCTAATATTTTCATCGTCCATCGCTCGCCGTTTTGTATTTTTCCTGATCCTTTTCGCGTTGCAAATACGGAATGCCTTTTTGCATCCATTCTGGCATCGGCGCAGCTTTTAATTTGTGATCGAAAAATTCCTGCAAGCGACGCGTGTAATCTTTCTGGTTCGCGCGGCGACGCAAATTGTGCGGCTCGCCGTTGTACGAAAACATATAGACTTCTTTGCCCAATCGTCGCAGCCCTAAATAAAACTCAATCCCCTGATACCACGGCACTGCGTCATCAGCATCATTGTGAATCATCAACAATGGCGTCTGAATTCGATCCGCACGAAAGATCGGCGAATTTTCTAAAAAGCGCATGGGGTATTGCCATAAATTTCCGCCAATGCGGCTTTGCGAATGTTCGTATTGGAATTGGCGCGGCAAGCCTGTGCCCCAGCGAATGCCGCTGTAAGCGCTGGTCATGTTTGCGACAACAGCGCCGGGTGCGGCAGCCTTGAAACGATTCGTTTGCGTGACCATGTAGGCGATTTGATACCCGCCCCAGCTATGGCCTTGAATGCCAATCGCGTCTTCGTTAACGAAGCCTTTATCCACGACGGCCTGCACGCCGGGCATCACACATTTCATGGCGCTGTCACCCGGATAACCTGTCGTGTAAACGATGTCCGGCAAAAATACTAAATAGCCATTGCTCGCATAAAATGTGCGGTTAATCGAATTCGTGACGGCGGGCGGAGTGAAGTTGTGAAATGTGTTCGTCATCTTTTCATAGATGTACACGATCATTGGATATTTTTTGGACGGATCAAAATTTTCCGGCTTAATGAGAATGCCGCTCAAGGGAACGCCATCGGTATTTTTGAAGCGCACAAGTTCTGATTTACCCCACAAAAATTTCTGCATCTGGTCGCCTGCGTTGCTGACTTTTTTGAGCGATTTAAAATTCGCATCAGCAATCTGCAAATCAGGAAATTCATCAAAGCGCGAAGCTGTCAGCATTAACACATCAGCATTTTTTGCTTTTGTCGGATTGCCAAAATTTTTCGCAGCCATCAATAATTTTTCAGGCTGACCACCATCAATTTTGTCGCGGTAAAAACCAGTGTCGCGCGTGTCTAAGTTTTCCGCACTTAGCAATAAGGGTTTGGCGGGGTCAATGAATTTTTCGTCCGCATCAAGACGCACATAACGCAGTTGGATTTTTTCTTTGCGCCCTACGCTGTCGGTCAAATTTTTCGCGCTGCTGCCGTCAGGCGCGATTTGCCAAATATCAAATTGGTCATAGAGCAAAACGAATTTGTCATCCTTCGTCCAACCGCCTGATCCGTACGCAGGCACAGTCGCGGGCTGATCAAAATCTTCGCGCCAGAAATTTACGCTTAGACTTTTCGTCAAATTCGTATCTTTGCCATCTGCTACGGTAATGCTGTGCCAGTCTTTGCCATCATGATATAGCGCATATTTTCCGTTCGGCGAAAGCGTGACACCGCCTTCATTTTTTTGTTTGAGCAATCTTCGCGCGCCATCATTCGTGTTGACCAAATACACATCGTTGATGCTGCCAAACGTTTCCCAGCCAGTCATCGTGCGATAGGCGCGGTCATCTGTGCCAATCGCTAAGCGCCCGTCATTGGCTACATTGAGATTTTGCAAAGTTTCATCAGCAAGCTGAAGAAATTTCTTTTCCTTGAGGTGATAGACAGCGCGATACGAACGATTGCGGTCTTGTCCCGCGCGCACTTTTTGCATCGGTTGAATGTAATCATCTTTGTAATGCCACAAATCTACGCTGACCTTGTCTTCATTGTTCGCGTCGGCATCGGCTTCTTTTTCCGGCTCGGCAGGCAGCGCAGTAGAGAAAAATAATTTGCTGCCATCAGAAGAAAAATCCAGCCCAGCATTTTCGCTAATGACGAAATCTGCGCGAAATCCGCTGCTGGTGTTCGCAACTATTTCCACAGCTTTTCCACCGTTGCCGCGTTGCCAGTGGAAAACTTTGAATTTCGGCTGTTTGGCCACAGCATCATCGCGGTCGCTGATAAATGCGAGCTGGCTTTGCGCTTCGTCCCAAGTGAGTTTGCTGTATTTTCCTTTGCCGCTCAGTAATTCTAATGGAGCGTCACCGTTGCCAACCACAGCGGCGAATACACCGTTCGTTTCTTCTTTTTTGGCGGCGACCGTGAAAACCAATATTTTCGCATCTTTGCTGAAGCTAAATTCCAACGCGTCGGCGAACGTGCGCTCTTTACCGTCGTTCAAATTGCGTAAGACCAAATCACTGCCAAATTCTTTTTTCCCTGCGCCGCCTGCGCGCGCGCCTGTTCTCGCGCCATTGCCGCGCTGTAAATCTTCCGCTTCGTCATTTTGTCTCGGCGCGTCAGGTTGAGCTTCTGGCTTTTTCTCTTCGGGTTTTGCTTCAAGTTGATAAGCCAACCAACCGCTGGAGTCTTCGGGAAGTTGAAATGATTTGACGCGTTCGATGCGCTGCAATTGCCCGCTGTTCAAATCAAAAATTCCGAGCGCATTTTTTGGCATGTCTTCTGGCTTCTTTTTATCTTTTCTGGCTTGCGCAAGATCCGCTTTATTAGGCTCAATCGTAAAAATCACAAAACGCGAATCGGCAGTAAAAACAGGTCGTACTAAACGTGCATTCGCGGCGCCCCCTGCTTGCGACCCGCCTGCTTCTGGATCGGGCGGAGGTGTCGGTGGACGATAGCCACGTCCTGTTTTCAATTCAGCTCCGGTTGCAACATTGCGCACAATAATTTCGCCATCGCCGTCTTGCGGCATCAGCGCGTAGGCGACCCATTTGCCATCGCGGGAAAGTTGCGAAGCTTGAATTGATTTCCAACTGTCATAATCCTGGTGCGTGAGCGGACGCTTTTGGGCAAAAATATTGGCGCTAAGAACTACGGCCAGGATAAAGAACGAAGTGCGAAAAAGAGGTAAGCGGGACATGAGAGTTGCTCCTGAAAGAAATCCAGTGATTTTCGTTGAAAATCAGATTTTGTAATGTAAGCAATACGCAGGAAATGATGATACAAGAAGAGGCTGGCTGCAATGGCGCGCGAGTAGATTTTAAGGAACGAAAGAGAAAGGGCTATATTTTCGCGCAAAATAATTTTGCATAAAAATGTAGCCCTTACAGTGTTGCTAAAAATCATTAAGCCGCTGGAACAATCAAACGGCTCGCGGCTGCATCCCAATCAATGTTGCTGAAAAACGCTTCGATATATTTCGGGCGTTCAGCAGGTTTGTAATCACGGAAGAATGCGTGTTCCCAAGCGTCCAACACAAGCACGGGCTTGAAGCCTGCGATGTTGCCTTCTTCGTGCAACGTAATCCAGTGGTTGGACAAGCGCCCGTTGTTCGGGTCTTGATAACAAACAGCCCAGCCGACGCCGCGCATCGCACCGATGCTGGCGAAATCTTTTTTCCACGTTTCAAAATCGCCAAAGCTCGCAGCAGCAGCCGTCGCAAAAGCTGATCCGGCAGCAGGCTCACCGCCGCCATCTTTTTTCATGTTGCCGAAATAATATTCGTGCAACACCATGCCGTTGTACTCAAATCCCAAACGGCGTGTCAGTTCAGCATAACCGGGCGTTCCGGCTTGCCCACCTTTGATCATTTCGGAAAGCTTTTCGTTGAGCAAATTCGTGTTGGTTACATAGCCCTTGTAAAGCGCGAAGTGAATTTCGAGAGTTTCGTTGGAAATGCCACTCAGATCGCTGAGATTAAAATCTTTGGCGGCATAAGCGGTGCCAGATAAATTAGCCATTTTATTTTCTCCTCCTAAGAATTTTCGCTGTAACGATGGACGTTCACAGCCATGCTTGAATAATGTGGTTGCAATTAGAACTCTGCATCAAAATATTATTCCGACCTGCCTAGTGTACGCCAAATTCTTCGCCGTTCCTAAGCGTGTCAGTTAGGTTTCGTAGCTTGGCGCACAAGCGTTTCAGCCTTGTCACGTGAAGTTGGAGAGGATGTCACTAAAATAAAAAAGCCGCAAGCCAGCGGCGGCTGACTTGCGGCATTCACATAACGAGGTATTCGATAACTATTCGAGCGGCGAAATCGTCACAAATCCGCCGCGCAAAGCGCCGCCGCGATTTTGTTGGACGTAAAGCAGGACTCGTTTATTACCAGCTTTTTTCGCAGCCGCTGTAAATTCGGCAGCACTGTTTACAGGCTGGCGATTGACTTCTTGAATAATGTCGCCGCGACGCAATTGCCCCGCCGCAGCGCTATCTTCGTCAACCGCTGAAACAATCACGCCTTTGACATCGCTGCCAACATTAAGTTGTTGCAATATCTGCGCTGTAGCTGTTTCAACTTTCACGCCGGAAAGCACGCCTTCACCTGCGCCCGCATCAGTTTTCTCCGCTTCCGAAGGATTATTATTCGCAAGCGTTTTCTGATTATTGGCGTCCACCAGTTTGGCAGAAAGTTCCTGCTCTTTGCCATCGCGCCAGACTTTCAACTTAACGGTTGAGCCAGGGGCGAGATTTGCTACGCTATTACGAAATTCGTTGGAATCATTAATGCGTTTGCCTTCAAATTCTGTAATGATGTCGCCGTGTTTGACGCCAGCATTTTCAGCAGCAAGGCCTTTCTGGACTTGTTCGACCAAAACGCCAGTTCCTTTGAAGCCAAATTGATCAGCAGTGTCAGCATCAAGTTGGCGAATAAAAACGCCTAGCATTCCACGTTTGACCGAGCCAGTAGCAACTAACTGCTCCATCACTTTGCGCGCCATATTGGTCGGAATGGCAAAGCCAATACCAATGCTGCCACCACTGGGTGACAAAATTTGTGAAGGAATGCCAATCAATTCGCCTTTCAAATTGACTAACGCTCCGCCGGAGTTGCCACGATTGATCGGCGCATCTGTTTGAATGAAGTCCTCATAACCTTTATTTAATCCGCCACTCGTGCTGCGGCCTTTGGCGCTGATAATTCCCATCGTCACAGTCTGACCAATACCAAGCGGATTACCGACGGCGAGCACAATGTCACCAACTTCGGCTTGGTCAGAATTGCCAAGCGGTACGGTCGGCAGATTGGAAGATTCGATTTTGATTACAGCAATATCGCTGGGCGGATCGGTGCCAATCACTTTGGCATCAACAATTTTGTGGTCAGCCAATTCGACCTGCACTTTTTCAGCGCCTTCGACTACGTGATTATTTGTGATGATGTAACCATCTTGCGTAACAATAACCCCTGAGCCCGTGCCAACCGGAACCAGCTGTCCTTTTTTCTCTTTACTATTGCCTTTGGGCGTTTGCGGAATAACGCGGCGACGTTGCGGCGCTCCGTTTTCATCATCCAGATCAGGAACGCCAGGGCCAAAGAATTCTTCAAAGGGATTTACCGAACGCGCTTGTGTATCCACCCGCGATTGCGTACGAATGACCACGACCGCAGGAGTTACAGCTTTTGCAACCGTAGCAAATCCAGTATTCAAAGTTAATGCTTGATTGATGCGCGGCTGATTTTCCGGCAACACAAGTGCGGGATTATCTGCCGAAGCCTTAAACGGCGACCAGCCTTTGGCAGTGAGCGCGGATCCAACGATTGCGCCGGTAGCAAGTACGACAAGACTAAAGATACCAATACGTAACCATTTCCGGCTTGAAGTTTTGGTTGAATAGTCAGGAGTAATTAAGTGATCCATAGTTCTCTCCTCTTATGTGCAAAATGATTGAGTTCTTTTCTCACACGATTGGCACAACGGAACAATATAGCAAGAGCTTATACAAGAAAACGCGATTTTATCACATTCGCTTTGCATCTCTGCAAGAAACTCGTCGTGCCAGCAAATTCTCTGATGATACGCCCCAGAGTTTGGGTTGTTTCCGAAAAATAATTGAGGAAGAAAAATCAATGTAATAACTCAATCATAGGTTTGTAGCAAAATCGCAGTAAATCTAAAGCGGGCTAGCCTCCGCCACACGAGAACAATGAAAATACGAGATTATTTTGTCAGAAATGATTGAGATATGGAGAAGAAGGAAACAACAAAATGCAGCGAGGACGAGCCAAAAATAGAGCTTGACGCAAATTGACCGCTTAACTAGAATGTGCGCGGGTAACGATAAAAAAAGAATTTCCCCTCACATTCGCCTCACCAGCTTTAAAATACTACCGCTGGTCCCGTTTATCGTTCCTCGCTATCTTTATTGACCAGGTGCGGACAAACATCTTCACAACCATGTGCCCAAAGTTCCGCATCTTCCATTAAAAGATCATTCTTCCCTTTCATTCACTGGAAAGGCAGAGCATTTCTGACTTTATAACTTTGTGTGTATTCATTGCACCTTCAAGGGGAAGCAAATCTTCTGCGGGCGAAATCCCGCCCCGAGAGTTATTAAGAAAATTTCATTACTGACGAGCTAGTTATCAGGGATCAATACCCTGCGCATGTACGAAAAAGGAGTTAATTGTTATGTCTAGTCGCGGACTTTGGTTTAAGTTGGGTCGTGGTTCAATGCGCTCAACAAGCGTTATGGCATTTGCTGCTGTTTTATTAGTAGTAGCGGGTGCAACCGGATTACAGCGCGTTGCTGCTTCACTTTTGCCTGCCAAAGCAAAGGTCGCCAATGCTACCCTGGCACGTCATATGAGTGTTGCACCGACAGCCGAAAATTCGCTCCCACAAACCAAAATTGTTGGCGTTGTGGAAGGGAAATTCGATGCCAAATCGCAAACAATCTCTTTGCTCAACAGTAGCAATAAAGACGTAAAAGTCGGGCTTGGCAAAGTCCGCGTCAATTCGTACGGCAGAGTTGATGCCAATACAGTGTTACCGAATGGTGCATACAGTCTAGCTTTCGCTCGTTCCTGCGCGATGCCATCAGGTGTTGCTGGATGCCAATCTACAGCACCTAACGCTACGGTTTCGGCTGAATTCCAAATCACCAATTCAGGCACACGCAAGTTTTACAATACCCGCCAAATTTTCACTGATTTTCGTGATACGCGCGGTGGTATTCCGATTAGTGCAAACGCCTTCTTTAATGATGGGCAAGTTCCAGCCAATGGACAGCTCGGCGTTTCCCGTGATTTTGGCGATATTGATCCTAATGGCGGTTCGCAATCACGCGTCTGGACGTTTTATTTCCCGGCTGGCTCCCTTTCCAACTTTTATTTTCGTTATGTAATTTATGCAGACATTGGCGTAGCGGTCGAAAGCGTTGAGCCAGCGGCAGTTCCTAATGATGCTGCACGTAACATTACGATTAATGGACAAGCTTTCAGTTCACCGTCTGTCGAATTATTGAATGCTGGTGGCGCATCCGTTGCGACATTGTCAGTAAGCGCCTCATCAGCTTCGCAAATCACAGCCGTTGTTCCTGCCAACACTACGCCGGGAATCTACAGCGTACGAGTAACAAACGGCGGCGAAACAGCTGGCGGCCCAGGCTCTAGTACGTTAGTCGGACGATTAAGCGTAACAACAGTGCCAGATGCCGGACATACTGGCATATTCAGTTCTATTGCCGATGCAGGCCCATATCGAATTACAGGTAATTCTACAATTTCAGGTGTGGTTCCTGCGGGCGCGGTTATTTACATTGATAATGGCGTTACACTGCAAATTGGCAGCGGCTTAACGGCGGATGGTGGAATTCCTGGTGTGCCTTCGACTTCTCCAGCACAAATTGTTTTCACAAGCACCGCTGGCGCCACCGCGTGGGGAGGCATCAATGCAGCAACTTCCACAGGCGATGTAACATTACGCAACTGCGTACTTGAGTTTGGTGGAAATTCTGGTGCCGGGCAAATTGACATTAGCGGCTCCACTCGGACATTGCGATTTACCGACAGCATCTCGCGTCGTAGCGCAGGTCATGGAATCAAAGCAACAGGCGTTGATGATAAATTTACAGGCTTCACCCGTTCACGTATAGAAAACAATGCGGGAACAGCCATATTGTTGAGCGCAAATGCTTCGTTAGGTAACGGCGCGGGTATGGCTGACTTGAATTCCTCTAACTCAAGTACGAACGTACCGGATCAGGGCTACTATTACTCAGCAGCCAACGTCATTCGTAATAATCTCGGGGCTAACGCAATTCAAATTGACGCATCGGCTAACGATTTCACCAAATCTGGCGTATTAGTTGGTCAGGGCGATATTCCGATTCAAATTCTTGGCTCTGGCGCGAACCCTTCGGTCGTGGGCAACGCGTCTGGCCCAACCGGAGCAGAATTAAATATTAACCCTAACGCAATTATTCAACTTGATACAGGAATGGATTTCAAAGCTGGCGATGGTACCTTGTTTGGCAATATTGCTGCCAATGGTTACGCAGGTTGGAGCCATTCTCCAAGCGGAAATACAGGAATTTCTCAGCGCATCATGTTTGACAAAATTTCTGCCCCTGGTAAGAGTAATTTTGGTGCGCTGTTCTTCTCTTCCAAATCGGCAGGAAGCTCGATTCTGAACTTTGTCACAATTCAAAATGGTGGCAGCAGTGGTTCAGGCCAGGCCCAGTTAATCATTGATAACATTACCTACAGCTTTAAATTCACCAACTCACAAAGCACTTCCAGTTCGTCCTATGGTATGCAATACCGGAGTGACAATACGGTTGATAAGTCCAACTCTACACTCACAGGTAACACAACTGGGCCTGAAAATATAATTGCAGGCGCAGTAACTCTCAGTTCAATCGCGGGCGCGGCCTTTGGTGATGGATTGCAAGGTAATACAGCAACTATTGTAAAACCAACCGCAATGGCAGTTGATCCAACCGCCGGTGTCTATTTCGTGGATATCAACGATAGTCCCACGATGATTCGCTTCCTGAATACTACAAACGCAACTGTCAAAATCGCAGGCGTTGATGTTCCAGCGAACACAGTCAAAGCACTTACAACGGGTGTATCAATTATTGGCGGGGAACAGCCAACAAATAGCCCGCTTGCTGATGTAGATTTCCTGACGATCAGAAGCATTGCATTAAGTGAAGACCGCAAAGTGCTTTATGTTGCAGATACAACGGCTGGATTTGCCAACGTGCTCGCTATTAACGTCTCGCCGGGTGTCGCTAAAGGTAGCGGAAATATCAATATCAAAAATTATGCAGGCGCAGGAGTAGACGTTCCAACAGGCAATGTACGTACTGTCTTTGATAATGATAGCGTGGCCGCTGCTGTTAAAATCAGCAACAGCGACACCGCTAGAACAATGGCTGTTAATCCTACTAACGGCGATCTTCTTTTAGCGGATACTGATACATCGAAAGTAATCAGAATCGCCAAGAGCACCGGAGCAGTTAGTGTATTTGCAGGTACAGGTTCTCGTCCGAGAAACGCTGAGTGGCAAGCCTTCAGTCCTGGCACAGCTACCGGTGTTGTAATATTCGCTCCATCGGCTATTACCGTTGGCCCTGATGGCACAGCATACATTGCTGATAGCCAATGGACACGTGTAATTCGAGTCCAGGGAGGAAATGCTCAACTTGTTACACAATTAGGCAATTTCGATGGAGCGGGTAAACTTGATCCCGCCACGAACCCTTCGCCTGCTGGATTAGCGGTATTAGGGAGTAGCTTATATATTGCCAATTCTATGGAACAAACAGTGGTCAAAGTTGATAACCCTGCCACTGTTACTGCAACGGCAGCGCCATCCGGTGGAGCCGTAAATATCAACAACCCGCCAGTTGCTGTAGTGGCTGGAACAGCTACCATAACCTGCGAATACGCATCCACGAGCTGTGGAGATGGCGGAGCAGCAAGCACTGCGGGCTTCCAATTCAATGGCTTAAATGGGAACCTGCAAAGCGACGGATCGGGCTTATTTATCGCCGATCAGTCTGCTCCTTCGCGCGGTCGCATCCGCTACATAAACCGTGGCAGCAACCCGGTAACTATTGCGGGGGTAACTATTGCAGTCGGAAATATCCAAACGATTGGCGGCGCAGGATTTGCCTTCCCCTACGACGGCGGATTGGCGTTGGCCGCGCGTTTTGAAAATACTCCGATTGGAGTAGCAATTGACCCCAATAATAATGTCTGGGTGTCCGAAGCAAAAATCACGCAGGGCAGCCGGTTGCGCTTCATTAATCGTAGCAGTTCGCCCGTTACGATGCTTGGACAAATAGTTCCCGCTGGCGGGATCATCACGATCAACAAAGATGCCGCAACAAGTGGTACAGATGAAAGCACTTCGCCATTGGATTCCTACTTCTATACACTGCAAGGGCTAACAGCTACTTCGGAAGGTATCTATGTGGTAGATTCGGTTGGAAAATCTGTCCCTGATACACGAGGTAAAAAGACCAGTAAATTGCGGTTCATCAATACCAGCAGTAGCCCTGTCACCTTCTATGCCAGTTCAGCCTCACCCATTACGGTGCCAGTAGGCGAGATTAGAACGATTGCAGGCGGCAGCACAGACCCCAGCGGTTTTGGTGATGGTGGATTTGCCACCGCAGCCAAACTGTTTGGTACAACTGACGTGGCAATACACCCCACCACAGGTGATATTTATCTATCAGAGTCTGCCAACAAGAAAATTCGTAAAATTGTTCGCAGTTCCGGTGTGATAGATAACGTCAGCGGGATTACGGATAATGTCTTTACAGGCCTGGCATTCGATTCCTCAGGACGCCTATTGGTAAGTGTTTACAATACCGATCAGGTGCTACGTGGTACGACTACAAATAACACCAGTTTCTCCGCAATTGCGGGTGGCGGTCTCATCAAAGGCCCGCGGGATGTGGCAGTGGATTCAACTGGCAACATCTATGTGATGAATGGTTACTTTGTGGATGCCTTCAGCAATGCCAACAAGAGCCAAATCATCAAAGTACCAACCAGTGGCGCGGCAGTGGTCTTTGTTGGCACCAGCACCGGTACGCCAGGGTTCGGCGGCGACGGTAAAGCGCCAGACGATGCATCAGTCCAGGTTGATTTTGGCGTAGATCGTATGGATATTGATGGCGATACTTCAGCCGTCGCTATTTTCGAACAAAACGTTGGCATCGCTGTTAGCGCCAGCGGTGAAATGATCTTCGCTGATGCGCGTAATAACCGCGTACGCCGGGTACGATAAGCGCGGCACAAATTCGGGGCTGATTTGCAATTATTTTGTAGCGATCAGCCCCGATTATTAGCTCACACACATTGAGGAGATAAGTTGTCATGAACAAAATTAGTCGCAATCACACATTATCATTGAAAACGTTTCTGAGCGCATTAATGCTAATCGCACTCGGCAGCACCTTGCTTTGGGCGCAAGATCGTACGGTGCGCGAATCTGAATATGTTATTTTCGTTTCCAATCGCTCCGACGCAACTGAGCTATATTTGCTGAACCTCGACGATAATTCTGTCAGCCAGTTGACAGATACTGGTCGTGGTCATATTACGCCTTCGGTAGCATCAGGCGCACGCGTCGCAACTTTTGCTTCACGTGAAGGCAGTTCATATGAACTCTTCAGCGCGCAAGTGAGTTCCACCTGGCGCACACGCCGCCCGGTATTTGCCGCTGTTAACAGACTTACAATTGATACAATTGACCAGACCAACCCAACCTTAACAGCCGATGGCTCACGGATGGCCTATGCAGCTAAAGGTGGCATCCAATTAATGCAAGTTGACGGCACCAGCCAAATCGAATTAGTGGCTACAGATGGAAATTTGAATGCGGCACCTTCGATTTCTCCCGACGGCAAATTTGTGGCATTCCTTTCTAATCGCAGTGGCACCAGTGAAGTGTGGTTAGCCAACACAAGCACGCGTGAATTGCGTCAATTAACGAAAGATGCGAGCGTAATTGGTGGGATTAACTGGTCGGCTGACAGCCAGAAAATTGTCTTTACAACCAATGCAACTACCAGTAAACTCACGGGGATTGCAATGGCTGAAGTCGCTACCGGAAGCTTTCGCGTACTGACTGAAGCTGGCGATGGTGAAGCAGCGCTTTCATCCGACGGCTCCCGCATTGTTTTCACATCTGTTCGCAGTGGTGACCCGGAGCTTTATCTGCTCAATCTCAACACCAGTTCTGTGAAGCGCTTGACAAATAACCCAGGCCCCGACGGTTCTGCAACCTTTGTTTCTGCGGCGACTGGCTCAGTCCGCCGTACCCCTCCGAGCCGCCAAACGACAGCGCGCGCGCGTGAGTAACCATAAGGAATTTCGGGTATTACAATGATAACCGGCGACCAAAAATTAATTACCAAAGAACAATCATCCTTTACAGAGTTGATTGAACATCATGAATCAATCATTCTGGATTTGGAAAACTTGCACTATTACTCATTGAATGCTGCCGCGACGTTGCTCTGGAAATATCTCCGCTCCGGTCAAGCAACAACTGTTGATGAGCTAAGCCAAAAACTCACGGAAGCTTTCAATCTTAGCGCTTCTGACGCAACAACTGATGCCCGACAATTTGTCGAAGAACTGCTCACGAATCAGTTAATTGCCGCTACGGAAAATGAAATTGCAGGCTATTCCACTTTTGTGATGCCTTCAGCCGGTCAGCTTCCAACCTATGAAGCGCCGTGCTTGAAAACTTCTAATGCCGTTATGGACATGAGTTTGGCAACAGGCTCGTCAACCGGAGTTGTAGGCGCAACTGGTTCTTAGGAAAATTCATCTTTATCTCTCAATTTCAGGCATCACCGGCGTATTTGCCGCGCGTGATGCCTGATTTATTTGGCTCCGCGAATTTTGCACACGCTAAATTTTCATATCAGCGAAATCCCACTTTCCCTTCGCACGCACGCCGAAAGCCTCTTTGCGATCTACCAAAATTATTTTCGCTATTATCAATTGAGTGTAATTCCCTGCTCTCAATCACCGCAGCTATTACGACTAAAATTAATTGCAGAGTTGCCGCCGCAATCATCGTATCTGCCGCCAGACGCAAAACTGCTTTCGCAAATTGGAGAGCTACAATTCTGGGAAGCAGAAAAACGCAGTCACACACAATACTTTTTGCGTACGAATGTTACCTTGTTTCGTGTTGAGCCAGCGCGTGGCAAACTCGTTGGCCTCATTGCTAAAGACGCGCTGCATTCGCAAAACTTATTAGCAAATACCTACACATTCACCGCAATATTATTGTTGTTGCGTTGGCAGGCACGCTATCACTTGCACACTGCTGCCATAATTTCTCCGCAGGAAAAGTTGTATTTGATTTGTGGCGCACAACGCGCGGGAAAAACAACCTTAACAACCGCGCTGGGCGTTTCGGGTTGGCAAGCAATTTCGGATGATGGCATTTTGGTACAAGCAGATGATCAGGGCCTCGCACGATTGCAGGCCTTCAAGCGCGATTTTCATATCGCGGCGGACCTTTTGCAAAAGTGGGAAGCGTTGCGCAATACCGCTTCGCTTCATAATTATTTTGATCGTGCCTGTATTAATGGACTGGAATTATTTGGCGCAAGGAACTTAGCTGATGAACTTTTCACGAAAGTGGATTATGTAATCTTCCCGCAAATTACCGATGCGCCGCAGAGCGCCCTTACCCCGCTTGCACCAAGCGAAGCGTTACATCGTCTCATCGGGCAATCCATGTTTTTCCCACTTTGGACAGAACATACAAGGCAACAAATTTCGTGGCTCACACAGCTTGTAAAGAGTACTGAGTTTTTCCAACTTCGGGCTGGTACAGACATCTGGGAAAATCCGCTCAGCGCCGCCAGAGTATTGCCAGACTAACGCGGGCGAACCGAACCCAGGCCGCCATCCACGCCAATTATTTGCCCGGTAATCCAATTGTTTTCTGGCTGTAGCAAAAATTCAATCACCGCCGCCACGTCATCCGGCGTGCCAATTCGTCCTAGCGCGTGCATTGCGATTGAACCTTTGAGGGAAGCTTCATTAGAAGTGATGCGCGTGGTCAACGGTGTGTCCACGAGCCCAGGGGCTACGCAATTCACGCGAATATTACGCGCCGCATACGAAGCCGCCGCTGACAACGTCAACCCAATCACGCCTGCTTTTGCCGCAGCAATTGCTTCATGATTCGCCAGCCCGGCGCGCGCGGCTGCGGATGAAACGAGTACAATCGAGCCGCCATTTTTCATCGCTTTTGTCGCGGCGCGCACAGTCGCAAAAGCTGAAGTCAAATTCGCCTCAATAATATTTGCCCATTCAGTTTCTGAAGTGATATGCGCAGGTTTCAATAACAACGAACCAACACAATTCGCCGTGCCATCAAGTTTGCCGAATGTTTCAATCGCACGATTGGCGACAGCTTCTACTTCAGAAAAATTTGCAGCGTTTACCACGCAGGCAATTGCGTTCAATTCATTTGCGAGCGCATTCACTTTCGCTTCATGACGCGCGGCTAAAACTAATTGTGCGCCTTGCGCTTTTAATCTGCGTGCCAGCGTTGAGCCAATACCGCCTGTAGCGCCTAAAATCAGATATACGGAATTTTCAAAACTGCTCATAGCTTCAAAAGAAAAGTAGGGGAAAGAAACAAAACTACTGCATCTTTCCCCGCAAGCAAAACACGATAATCGAAGGAGACTACATTTTCGTTTTGCCCTTTTTCATCTTGGGCATGATGACGCTGTCAATCACGTGAATGACGCCGTTAGAGCAAACAATGTCGGTTTTGACAACGGTTGCGCCATCCACCATTACTTTGCCGCTTGCGACTTTGATTTTTACAGCGGAGCCTTCCACCGTAGCAACAGATTTACCATTCAACTTCACAACGTCGGCGGCTAACACTTTTCCTTTCACGACGTGATACGTCAAAACTTTCGTCAATGCATCTTTGTCTTTGAGCAGTGCTTCTAATTGCGCCTTCGGCACTTTTGCAAAAGCTTCGTCAGTCGGCGCAAATACTGTGAACGGGCCAGCGCTCTTCAATGTATCAATCAAACCCGCTTCGGTTAAGGCTTTGGCAAGCGTATTAAAACTGCCAGCAGCAACCGCTGTATCAACAATATCTTTATCTTGTGCTTGTGTTGGTGTAGCAAATCCTGCGACCAGGATTGTGACGGCACAAAGTAGTGCAGCAAATTTCAACTGTAACTTCATTTATTCCTCCTAGAATTCTTCTCTCTTAAGTTTAACGTTGCTGTGTGTGTTGCATACACGAACAGCTTCATTTGGAAAATACCAATAATTGAACAGTTGCAGAGCCTAGTGGCCGTTTGTGTTTTAATCTTGTCGCAAAGTTTGAGCGTTTGTGCCGAGAGGCTCTGCAACAATTCTTTGACAGTGCAGTGACATTGAAAACGTAAATGAGCTGTTAGGTATGGTGGTCAGCAGGAAGTAATCAAGGTAGTATTGAAATTGCAAGACATAATAACTTCGCTGAAAAGGCGATAACGAAAAGGACGACTGCTTGAAACGAGACACGACTGCTGCTGCATCTAAGCAAAACTCTCAACAACCGGAAGAACCTCATCGCCAATATAAATACTATGATTTGGTAATGGCGGCTTTCGTCGCTGTGCTGTTGTGCGCAAACCTGATCGGCGCAAGCAAACGCACAATAGTAGGTGGCTTCACTTTCGGCGCTGGCATTTTATTTTTTCCGATTAGCTATGTTTTTGGAGACATTCTGACCGAAGTCTATGGTTACGCCCGTTCGCGCCGCGTGATTTGGGCCGGCTTTGGCGCAATGATTTTTGCATCGTTCATGAGCTTTGCCGTTGTGAACATGCCGCCCGCACCCGGTTGGGACGGGCAAGACGTTTATGAAAAAGCATTCGGCAACACCTGGCGCATTGTGCTCGCCTCGTTGATTGCGTTTTGTGCGGGAGAATTTGCAAACTCGGTCACACTCGCCAAAATGAAAATCAATATGGAAGGCCGATTTTTATGGATGCGCACAATTGGCTCCACGATTGTGGGCGAAGCAGTAGATTCGCTGATTTTTTATCCGCTCGCTTTTGCAAGCGTAGCGGTGCTCGGATTAAAAGGGTGGTCAGCCGCGCAAGTTTGGGAAGTTCTCACTCATAACTATTTGATGAAAGTGGGCTGGGAAGTTGTGATGACGCCCGTCACATATCGCGTCGTAGCGTTTCTCAAACGCGTCGAGAACGAAGATTATTACGACCGCGACACCGATTTCACGCCGTTTTCTTTAGAGGCCTAGCGCACGCGAAATTATTTCGGAGCAGTTGCGCGCGATCATCATGCCAATTCTTGTTGCAGAAAATATTCGCAAAACTTATCTCGGCAGCCAAGCTCCCGTCGAAGCGGTGCGCGGGCTGAATCTAACACTGAATGCTGGCGATTTCGTCGCAATTATGGGGCCGTCGGGCGGCGGCAAATCTACGCTACTTCATTTGTGCGGTGCGATGGATCGGCCAACCGCAGGCAACTTGCAAATCGAAAATATTTCGCTTTCACAGCTCGGCGATGATGAATTGACGCGTTTACGCCGTGAACGAATTGGGTTTGTATTTCAGTTTTTCAATTTACTGCCAACACTGACCGTGCAAGAAAATATTGCGCTGCCGCTGCAACTTGCCCACAAAAATTCTGCTGATAAAAAAGCTGCCGAATTAGCCGAACGGGTCGGGCTAAGTCATCGCCTGCAACATTACCCGCAACAACTGTCTGGTGGCGAAATGCAACGCGCCGCGATTGCCCGCGCAATTATTCACGAACCGGCTTTGCTGATTGCCGACGAACCAACCGGAAATCTTGATTCTGAAAACGGCGCACGCATATTGCAATTGCTCAGCGAATTGAACTACGAATTACAACTCACAATTTTGCTGGCTACACACTCTCGGGAAACTGCCGCTGCGGCGCAAAAAATTATTTTTATTCGCGATGGCCTAATTGAGCGTGAAGAAATTTTGCAGGGAGTACAAGCTTTAGCGTGCTCTTGATATGCGTCTTTTCCAGCAATTCATCATTCGCCATTTACTCAATGAACAATTGCGCTCCGCCGCCACAATTCTCGGCATCGCGCTCGGCATTGCCGTAATCCTCGCCATTCAACTTACTAACGACAGTTCAGTGCGTGGCTTTGAAGCTGCGGTCGAAACAGTCTCCGGCAAAACTTCGCTGGAAATTATCGGCGCAGGTTTGGGCTTCGACGAAGAGAAATTACGCGAGATTGGTTGGTTGCGCGAATTCGGATTTGTCAGCCCGCTGATCGAAGGTGATGCGCGCGCTACACTGGCAAATAACCAGCACGAAACGTTGCGCATTCTTGGCATAGATATTCTGCGCGACCGCGCAATTCGCGATTACAAATTGCATGCCGAAGATGCTCATCTTTTGCGCCCAACAGATTTTTTGACGCTGTTGCTCGACCCACATTCCGTCATTCTCACCGAAAAATTCGCCAATAAACATGGGCTTGCGGTGAATTCGCAAATCCAGATTACATTTGGAGACAAAGCCGAAAAATTCACTGTAGGAGGCTTGCTCAAAAACGAAGGCGCAGCCCGTGCCATTGATGGAAATTTCGCTTTAATGGATATCGCCGCCGCGCAATGGGCATTCAATCGCCTCGGCAGAATTGATCGCGTAGACGTGCGATTGCGCGACAGCATCAACATTGACGAAGCAGAAAAAACGATCAAACAAAAATTGCCCGAAGGGTTGAATGTACAACGTCCTGCGCGGCGCGGGCGGCACGTAGAAAAAATGCTCGCGGCGTTTCACTTCAATCTAACGGCGCTTTCATACATCGCACTGATCGTTGGATTATTTTTGATTTACAACACAGTTTCGATTTCAGTGATTACGCGCCGCGAAGAAATCGGCACACTGCGCGCGCTTGGCGTTACCAGTAAAAATATTCTCGCATTGTTTTTAGCTGAGGCTGCAGCGTTATCAATCATTGGTTGTGCGCTTGGGTTAGTGCTTGGGCGTTTGCTTTCATTTGGCGCAGTCAAACTCACCGCAACGACGGTGAATTCGTTGTACATCGCCATCGCCGCAGCACCGCCTGCGCTGAGCTTCAAGCATTTCATAATCGCGTTCGGCATTGGCTTGCCATTATCGTTACTGGCTGCGACTGTGCCTGCGCTTGAGGCTTCGCGCGTAGCGCCAACGGCAGCGATGCGCGGCAATGACCGGGTGGAATCACGTTTTCGGTTACGCAAAATATTTTGGCTCGCGCCCTTAACTCTAGTGGCTGCGGCGTGGTTGTTTGCACAACAAAAGTCGTTCGGCGAACTGCCGTTGTTCGGTTACGCCTCGGCTTTATGTATCGTTGCAGCGGCAGCATTTTTTGTGCCTGCGGTATTATTTGTGATTACGCGACTAGGCAAACGATGGCTCGCGCGATTTTTCAATATCGAAGGCCAACTCGCTAACGCAAATCTTGCCGCAGCGATTCCGCGCATTTCTATTTCAGTTGCAGCATTGGCAATCAGCTTGGCAATGATGGTGGCGATTGCGGTAATGATCGGCAGCTTTCGCGTGACGGTAGATTACTGGATCGGGCAAACATTACAAGCAGATTTATATTTGCGCCCCGCCACACGCAGTAACGTTACGGTAGACGCTTCTATTTCGCCCGAAGCTGAAGGCATCATCAGAAGACATCCGTCAATACTGGCGATTGATCGTTTTCGCAATTTTGACATTCCCTATGAAGATGCGTTGATTACGCTCGGCGCTGGTGATTTTAACGTGTTGCTCGAACACGGAAATTTGCAATTCAAAACTCCTTCAAATCAAGCTTCAGCCAAAGCGGCGATGCGCTCAGCGATTGGCACCAACGCGGTAGTTGTATCCGAAAGTTTCGCCATCAAACGCAATAAAAATGTTGGTAACGAAATCAAATTGAATACGCCCAAAGGCGAAGCCACGTTTCGCATTGTCGGTGTGTATTTTGATTATTCCAGTGATCGCGGCATCGTCGTGATGGATCGTGGCACATTTGCGAAATACTGGGGCGAACAATTGCCGACAAGCTTGACGATATTTTTGCGCGCAGGAGCAAATCACGAACAAACGCGTGATGAAATCCTGACTGCGCTTGGTGATAAATATCAGGTGCTGATTTATACGAATGCTTCGATCCGCAAAGAAGTGCTGCGCATTTTTGATAGCACCTTTGCGATCACATACGCCCTCGAAGTCATCGCTATTTTCGTAGCCATTCTCGGCGTCGCCAGCACTTTGCTAACATTAATTCTCGAACGCCGCAAAGAAATTGCAATGCTGCGTTTGATTGGCGCAGACAAAAAGCAAGTGCGCAAAATGGTAGTCATCGAAGCAGCGTTAATGGGCGGCGTCAGTCAAAGCATTGGCATTGTCGTAGGCGTGTTGTTATCACTCGTATTGATTTACGTCATCAACGTCCAAAGCTTTGGCTGGACAATTCAATTTCATTTACCTGTTTTATTTTTGGTGCAAACGACAGTGTTGATTTTAATCGCTACGGCATTGTCAGGAATTTATCCGGCTGCGCGTGCCGCGAAAATGCACGCAACGGAAGAAGTTGCGGGAGAATAAATTTGGGAGCGCACGCGGCGCGCGTGCTGGGGCTTATGTGATGTACTTACTGCGAATAAAATTCTTTCTTGCGCGAGGTTGGCACGCGAGGCGCGTGCGCTCCCAGGGTCTCGCTATTATTTTATTGTTCAGCTTACTTTCGTTTGCCGCAACAACCGAATGGAAACAAGCGTTGCCCGGCTATCAATTCGATTTCAGCCGCGACCATGCGAGTCATCCTGATTACAAAATTGAGTGGTGGTATTACACCGGAAATTTGGCCGCCAATGATGGGCATCGCTTCGGCTATCAGCTCACATTCTTTCGCGTCGGCGTAGACAAGCAGCCGCAAAATCCTTCGCGCTGGGCGGTGCGTGATTTGTATATGGCGCATCTCGCGGTCACAGACATTGACGGCAAAAAATTCAAATACGCCGAGAAGCTTAATCGTGCGGGCATAGGCTGGGCGGGCGCAGAAACCAATATTTATCGCGTTTGGAATGAAGACTGGGAAGCGAAACACGGCAACACTAAACGTACTTTACTGAAAGCAAATGACGAAAATTTCGGCATTGAGTTTTCAGTGGAACAAGGCAAAATACCAACGATTCACGGCGCAGATGGCGTTAGTCAAAAAGGCGCGCAAGTCGGCAACGCTTCACATTATTACTCGCAAACGCGTATGCCAACGCGCGGGGTGATTGTGATGGACGGGCAGCGTTTTGAAGTCGCAGGCGATAGTTGGATGGATCACGAATTTGGTACGAGTTTTTTAGAGCGCGAACAAAAAGGCTGGGATTGGATGGCATTGCAATTAGATGATGGTACGGATTTGATGTTGTATCAATTTCGCCGCAACGATAGCACGCTTGATCCACATACGAGCGGAACATTGATTGATGCAAATGGCAACGTAACAAAACTTGCAGCTCAAGAATTCACGTTGGAACCGCTTGATAAATGGCATTCGCCTGACACAAATGCAGATTATCCAATCAAGTGGCGCATCAAAATTCCTGCAAAAAATCTTGAGTTGGAAATTGCCGCTACGATGGAAAAGCAGGAATTGATTACGAATGGCTCAACCGGCGTGAGTTATTGGGAAGGCGCGATTACGATTGCAGGCCAAAATAATAGCCGCGCAATTCAAGGGCGCGGCTATCTGGAAATGACAGGCTATGCGGGCAAAGCGATGGGTGCGGTTTTTGAATAACAAAATTATTCGCGCCGATAAGCCAAAATAATCTGACTGGCGGTAAGCGTACAAATCCACAGAATTAAGCCGGTTGCACTGAGTTCGCGGCTCATTTCGCGGAATGGCGCAATAAATTCAAAAGTCGAAAGATGCAACATCCAACCTAATAAAAATAATGAAAATGCGACGCGACGTGCCCATTTCAGTTGTGTCAAAACAACCATCCAGCCGGCTTCTTTACTCAGAAAATCTTCATCGCGCATCAGGCGTTCATAATATTCCGCTTTGCGTTGCGCGTATTGCACCAAGCCTGTCGCGCCCGCAGCCTCCGCGCCTGTTGCCGCTTGATTGAAAGCATACACAGCGCGTGCACCTTGTGATTCCTGCAACGCTACGCCGCCGAGTCCAATGTTTGCACGCACGCGTATAGGATTAATTTTTGTCGCAAGATCAAAATATTTTTTCGCAGGCTCAAGCTGACGAAATTCAAAAAAGCTTTCGCCAACGCGTTCTAAAATGCGCGCATTTTTCTTTTCCCAAGCTAATCGCCCAGCCATACGTAAATATGTTTCTGAACGAATTAAATCCGCTTCGCCTTGCTCTGTTTTTGCCCCCAAAACCATCGCGCGCCGCCGCAAAAATCTGGCAATATCATAAGCAATTTGCGGATCATGCGGCGAATTTTCGTGCGCCATTTTGAAATAGCTTGCCGCTGTCTGAAATTCACCTTCAAAGCTGAACGCAATCGCTTTGCGCCGCCAGCGTTCAATGCGATAAGCGCTGATCGCATCGTCTTTGACGATTTTGAACTCTGGTTCGCCCGCGCGCCAATACAATAAAAGCTCCGTCGAGAGGGGATCAAGAATGTGCGGATTCACCGCTTTAAATAGGGCTTTTATAAAAGGCTCGTAATTTTTCTGATTTGATTTGATGATCCAGCGCATATCTTCGCTGACGATCACAGTTTGAAATTTCAATTGCGATTGCACTGTGGATGAAGCATAACTGCCAATCGTTTCAATGTCATCCAGTTCAAGCTCAATCGTTTTGCCTAACCATGAAAATAATTGCATTGCAGGGCCGACGCGCTTAACACTGACGCCGTCGAATTCAATTTTATCGAGCAAAAAACCGATACTGACAACGACATATGCTACGACAAAAACGCTTGCCCCGAAACCGTAAATTTGCCAGGCATTAATGACACCTATAGCAAAAAATCCGAGGATCGCTAATAAATGCAGCGGTTGTTTTGGACGAATTGAAATGCGCGTTGTACGTGCTTGCAACATATCGTGAACTCCCAAGCCATCACCCAAACACAAGACTCCCGGAGGCTGCGCGCCGACAGATACACTTCGACTAAAAGGGGGCGCGAGCATTGTCTTTGTGCGATTTCTTAACAGGAATCAGATATGTGCAATACGACTATTTATCCACAATTCGCCGCAGTTGTGCGTCGAACAAAACACTTACGCGGAAGGAAGAATTAACAGGTGTGGTGGGATCAAAAAATCGTGCATCACGAATTTCGACTTGTGTAGATTGCGCAGCAGAAAGTTGCGCTGTGATGACAGGAAAACGCGCGAATCGCAAAAATGCTTGCAGTTCAGGCTCGCGCAGCGCGGCATTGATAATTGCGGCTGCCCCGCTCTGACGCGCATAGCGGCGTAGCGCTGGTGGTACATCTGAAAATAAAAATAAATCGGAAAAATAAAATGCCTTGTCAGTTGAAATTATAGTTTTCCAGCGCAGCGGATTTGCAGGCGTTGGCATCGCATCAATTTTGGTAATTTGTTCGCCGGGCTGAATCACATTCGTAACAATTTTACTTACCTGCTTCACTGCTAATTGCTGCACGAAAACTAACGCGCCGAAATATAGCAACAAACAAACGAGCACGCCGCGCATAAAATTTTCAGCGACGACGTGATCCGTTTGCCAATACAAACGCAATCCGAACACGATACCAACTAATAAAAGCCAGGCAAGTTTCAATACCCAGCCAGCACCATCAAATAACAAAACGGGCAGAGCCAATACGCTGAATAAACAGCTCCACGCCGCAATTTTTTTGTTTGTGTATGCTGTTGCCAAAATCAGCGCGCCACCTAAACCAACCCACAACCAGGGATCAGCGACAAAATCTATATCGCCGTAATACCATTGATGATTCCACGGCAAAAATGGACGCCAGCCGTAAGAATTCGTAAAATCCAAGAGCGGATGTGTACTCATGGAAATTAGACTCAGCGCAAATAACGGTATAAACCGCGCCGCCGCAAGATCAGGATTTTTTCGCTTACGCCAACGCGAGAAGATATACATCAGACCCGCGAGTAGCAACGATAAAAAAGGAATTGCGACTATCGCGTGTGTGATGCCGCGATGATGTTCAAGGTATGTGAGCGAATTTTTCAGACCAACAACAATGTCTATGTCAGGAAAATTTGCGCCAAGAATTAAGGTGGCGGTGGCAAGCGGCGTCCAACGTTTTAGGCCAGTTTCGGCGAGCGCCGCGCCAACTAAAGAATGTGTAACATTATCCATCGGGGGCGATTCAAGGAAGGAAAAACAAAAACGGCAGGAGAATTTCTTCATCCTGCCGTTTGGTACTTCGTTACTTACTGAAGCATCAGATTTGGTCTGCCGCCTTCTTTTTTCGGCGGCTCAGGGAGCTTATCAACCCGTGTTGGATCAACAACTGCCAAGCGGTTGAACGCTTTCGCATTCAATGACGTTGGCTTATCCCGATTGAGACTGGCGATCTTAAAATAAATGTCTGAAGCTTCCTGATTTTTGCCAGTGGCTTCGTATATCTCTGCCATTTGCAAATCAATCAGATCAGCAGAAATAATGCCCGGAGCGCTTTTAAGTTTTTGGTACTCAGCCAGCGCTTCGCTTGTTTTGCCAGTTGCTTGATAACGTTGCGCCAAGATGAAACGCGCTTGCGAACCGATATCAGACTTTTTCTCGGCTAAGACCTTTAGCGCTTCTTCGCCTTTAGCTCCGCCATCTAATTCTAATTTGCGTACGGCTGAATAATAATTTGCGACATCAGCCATTTGCGGATAATCACGCGCGACTTTGTCAAACGCTTCCACCGCTTTGCGATTTTTCTCTTCGTCTGTTTTAAAAGCGAAGCGACCTGGCTGTACGGCAGGCAAAGGGTCTGCCACCGGAGCCGTATCAATATCCAGCGCCTGACTTAAAGCATTGCCTGCTTTTTCAGCGCCTTTTCCGGCAAAGTATTGATACGCATAAAACAGCAGTAATAATGCTGCAATAGCGCCGATAACGATCAAAATTGGCTTGGTGCGTGGTTTGACCCATTCGGATGTTTTTAGATATTGATCCATTAGCGGATCGTGTTTTAGCTGTTCAGTTGAAATGTGCTCTCTTGCCAATTTCGTAACTCCTTCAGTTTGGAATGTTAGGGCACTAAAGAAACAGCAACCTTAACGACTCAACCTTGCCTTGTCAAGCCGAATTTTACTGGTTTTCCGGTGTTCGCCCCACGCTGACTATGCGGCAGATGCGACACATTTTAAGCATAATTCTCTAACCTTTCTTTAACATCGCCCGCACAGCAGGCTAGAATGCGCGAAACACCTTACCAATCCAAGCAAAAAGCACTATGAGTGGCAAAAAAATTATAAGTTGCCGGAGCTTAACATTTCGACAGAATAAGCATCTGCATTAGTGTCTATTCGCTGAGCTATTTGCTGTTCGGATAATAATATTGGCAAGAGTTTGTGCCTTTATGAAACCCCATCCGACAATTTCCGCCTCCGCTTGACAGGTAGAATTCTGGATGGCAGAATGCCCATTCCTTAAACGCGCCCGTAGCTCAGTTGGATAGAGCGTTTGACTACGAATCAAAAGGTCGCACGTTCGAGTCGTGCCGGGCGCACCAAGTTTTCCAAATATCAAAAGCCTGTTTAGATTGAAATCTAAACAGGCTTTTGATGTTCATTTACTATTTTTAGCTGAGCGAACTAGACAGGTTTCCCAGCTATGATTTCTCAGGTACTCAGTTCTTCTTAGCAGTCGGCTGACGCATAGAACGCTCAACCATGTCATTTACATCTGTTGACGCAGGGCCATCGCGCCACAGCCAGCGCATCATCTCCGGCATAATCATGCCGCCGAATTTTTGCCCATGCAGATTCATACTCCACGAATAATTTACGTCGTAGCCCTTTTGCGTTAAGGCTTTCATCAAACGAACGTTCTGATAAAACCAGTCACGCTTTTCATCATAAACGCCATTGCGCAACCCACGATTGTCGTTGCGTCCATCACATAAAAAGACGCGAATCGGCTTTTTCTCACTCGCTAAAACAAGGTCAGGATAAACGTGTCCGCCACGCAAATTCACGAAACTGCCTACGTTGCTGAGGACCTTGCGAAAATCATTAGGGCGTTGCCACGCTACAGTGAAAGCGGCGATTGCGCCCGAACTGGAACCGCCAATGCCGTGCATTTCGGGGTCTTTTGAAAGGTTGTATTCCTTGTACAACACAGGCATGAGTTCTTCAGTAATCACACGCGCATATTTATCATCAAGCGTGTTGTATTCCGTGGGGCGGTTCGTAGTTCTATCCCCCCATTCCTGTGGATTCGGTTCGGGCTGTTCTGGTGTGCGCCCCGGATTGATGAATACGCCGATCATCACCGGAATCTCGCGGCGATAGATCAAATTGTCCATCACGTTTTGCGCGCGAATGTCGCCGTTCTCGTCTTTGAATGCCTGGCCGTCCTGATAAATCATCACCGCCGTCGGAACCGCCGAATCATATTGCGCTGGAACATAAACCCAATAGGTGTGCTGCGTGCCGGGATAAGCGTTGCTGGGCAATGTGTACGGCCCGCGAATCTCACCTTTCGGGACGCCTTCCTGTGGCAGCGAATCGGGGCCGAGCCGATACTGCGAATTTGGATTCGGGCCGGGCGGCATTGGTACTTGATTGTTGGCTCTGGCGGCTGGCTGTGACGGATTCGCCGGAGCCGTTTGCGGCGCAGGAGATTGCGCGAGCGCTAACGTTGCGGCTCCCGTAAACAGTAAAGTAATGATGGACGTTGCTGTTTTTTTCATGAAAAAACTCCTCCGGTTTGGATTCTACCTTAGGTACTAAATGAATAGGCTTTTGCAAAAGTATGTAAAAACGCTTTGAGCCCTGCCTTCAGGCGGCCTCTTGCTAAGGTCTGTCAATTAAAGTTGGTGCTCAAAACTTGCTTCTACTTCCACGCCATGATGAAGGCGTAGTTGATATTTGATTTGGCCTTATCACTAAGCCAGGGATACTTATTAGTCAGGAATGCAAGCAAAATGGGTAACGCCGTATCCATAGTAGCGGTGCGCCAATCAACGGGGCAAAACAGGGCGTCGTCATGAATGCACTGCACCTTTACTGCTACAGCTTCGCCGTATCGCGCTGTAATCTTTTGCTTGACCGCTGAAGAAAGATACGACTGCAAAATATTCTCAAAGGCCTCATTAATCATGGCTTGTTCATCAACCACAAGGCTTATCCTCCTTGCTGAATAATTTCTGCCAGTTTGCCAAGCGTCGCACCGTGTTTAGTAGTTTCGACAGGCGATTTCATCGGCACGTTGTTAAGGAAAATCGCTACGACCAGTTTGCGTCCGCTCGCGGCTGTGACATAACCGCCCAGCCCTTTGCCGCGCAGTAATAATCTCCCATTCAATGCATCTGTGGAAACAAATGTACCCGTTTTTGCATGAACTTTTCCGCGCGCGGGACTCGATAGTGGAACAGCATCGGCAAGAGTGCCATCTACGCCCAGGATTGGCAGCGCGTCATAATAAGCTTGATAGTCTGGCCACTTCGCCATCGCCAACAAAAGTTTGACAACGGCTTGCGGCGAAACTTGATTGGCCTGATCGGCTCCTTCGCCATCACCGAGCGAAAACTTAGTAGTATCAATACCAATACCACCTAAATAAGCTTGCTCAGCACGCATGCCTTCGGCATGCGTGCGTTGCCCATTCACAGCTCCGAGCATTAGCGGCAACATGTGCGCGTGATTGTTGTGGTTAACTTTCAGAATCACTTTCAGGCATTCGGCAAACTGAGCTGATTTATGTTGAGCGACAATGGGCAAAGTTTTGTAATCAGCTTCGGCGGGCAACGCGTCTTTTGTCGGCGCGTTAAAAATACTGGCTTCGACGCGGACGCCGCGCGCCTGCAAGCGTTCGATCAAGATGGCGCGCGCGAATTCACTTGGATCATCAACTTCGATAGTTCGCACGGTTGGTAATTTATCTTTGGCGATGCTGCCGCGCACGCAATAACGATGCGGCGCAACCTGTTGCACGTTGATTAAACTGGCTCCGCCCGATTCGATAGTACGAACGGCAACATCAAATTGCGCATAGTTGGTTTGCGGACGCAGTTCGATTTTGGCTAGCGCGCCAATTTCATTGCTGGGTGCAATAGTGATGTCAATTAAGTGATCGTTAACGACAATAGGCGCCACCTGAAAAGGCGGCGAGCCTCCGCTTTCGTGCCGCTCAAATAAGTGCTCATCAATCAATACATCACGCACTTGCTTGATACCCGCCGCCGCGACTTGCGCTGCCAAATCATCAATCCCACCAAGCGCATCGGTCTTTGTTAGTTCCGCCGTCGTGCCTTGCGAAACATACCTACCAGAATAAGTGTGATCGTGATTAGTGAATTCTAAATGACCTTGCGCGTTGGTACGCCCGCTTAAATCAGGATCGCCGGAAGCCCGTAAAATCAGCTCGCCGCGCAGCACGCCATCAGCAACCAGTTCGCCGTGCCGATGAATAGGCGTCACGAAGCGATGGTTTGCGCCGAAGGCAATCAATGCCGCCGCGCCAGAAAATAATTTTGTGACTGACCCCGGCACAAAAAGTTTTTCAGCATTAAGTTTGTAAAGCATTTCGCCCGTGGCGACATCAGCTACAGCAATGCCCCACGAAGAGCCGCGATATTCTTCTGCATTGATAACACTCGCGATTTGTTCATTGAGTTTTTTCTGCGCGGGTTGCGAGAACGCAGGTAACGGCATCAACAGGAGTGAAACAATTTGCATTCTGCCGATCAAGTTATGTATGACGCAGTTCATTGTCGTGCTCAGATTAATTATTCATTTTCAGATTCAGATAAAATCAGATAAAAGAGGCTTTCCTGATGACGCGATCATGCCATTCGATAAACGCCCTTTCAAGGTGGCGCACAAAATAGGAAATTTATTGCCTTACAAAATAGAGCAGTGTGATTATTTGCTCAGGAAAATTCATGGTTTTTAGCCAATCGGAAATTAACCATGACAAACTTCTTTCGGCGGTTCATTCTGTTCGATACTTGACACATCTGTGTACTTTCTGAATAATGCCAAGTGCCTTAATGATTTATGAATAATTTAATGCTTACAACCCAACAGATGAATCCCGACGCGACAAGCGCGTGGCGATTTTATTTTAGCTTCTATTTTAGCAGCGACAGCGGGGTTGCGAGGCTTACTGCTTGAGTACAAGCGAAATTTTTGAGCCTAAGAAAAGCCCCGCTTTCACCACGAAAGCGGGGCTTTTGGTTTTTATGTCAACAGTACCTACAAAAAATCGGATCGCGTTTCAGGGCGAACTCGGCGCGTTCAGCACCGAAGCCGCTTACAAATTGCTCGGCAACGATATTGAGCTGCTGCCGTGCGAAAGCTTCGACAAAATGTTTGCGGCGGTCGAATCGCATGATGCCGATTATTGCCTGGCTCCGCTCGAAAATTCTTTGTTTGGGTCGGTTTATCAAAATTACGATTTGCTGCTCAAACACGATTTTCAAATTGTCGGCGAAACAACGTTGCGCATTGTGCATAACTTGATTGCAGCGCCAGGAACAAAACTCACCGACGTGAAATTAGTTTATTCGCATCCCGTCGCGCTAGGCCAATGCCTGAAATTCCTCAAAGCGCATCCTGAGATGAAATCCGTCGTTGCGTCCGACACAGCAGGCAGCGTGAAAATGATTATGACAAGCCGCGAAGCAGGCGCGGCGGCAATTGCCAGCGCAAAAGCTGCTGAAGTTTATGGCGCGCAGATTTTGCTTTCCGGTATTGAAGACGATCCGCAAAATTTCACGCGTTTTTCGCTACTCGCGCGCGCTGAAGAAGCCGCGCTGCATCCAACGCCAAATATTGAGCAAGCTAAAACTTCGATTGTGTTCGCGGTCGAAAATCGCACAGGCTCGCTTTATCGCGCGATGGCGGTGTTCGCTTTGCGCGACATTGACTTAACCAAAATCGAATCACGGCCAATGATTGGTCGCCCCTGGGAATACAGTTTTTATGTAGATTTCAACGGGCATACGGCGGAACCACGCGTGCAAAACGCGCTGGCGCATCTCGCCGAATTTGCCTCATACGTCAAAGTTCTAGGCTGCTACAAGGCAGCGCAATAAATTTCAAGGAGAGAGAAACATCATGATAGTTGCAATGAATGCTGGAGCCACACCAGAACAAATCGAATATATTTGCGAACGCATCCGCGAATTCGGCTATGCGCCACACGTTATCAAAGGCGAAGAGCGCACTGTAATTGCCGCGATTGGGCAAGGCGATAAAAAAGAGCACATTGAATCGCTGAAATCCGCCGACGGAGTCGAAGATGCTTTCCCGATTTTGCAGCCTTTCAAATTGGTCAGCAAAGAAGTCCGGCCCGAAAAATCTACGATCAAAATTGGTGATTTAACGATTGGCGATGGCGGCTTAATCGTAATGGCTGGCCCCTGCTCTGTCGAGACGCACGAGCAATTAATGTCCACAGCCGAAGCCGTAGCAAAATCCGGCGCACACGTTTTACGCGGCGGTGCCTACAAACCGCGCACTTCGCCATATGAATTTCAAGGCTTGGCAGAAGAAGGCTTAAAGATGTTGGCTGAAGCCCGCGAGAATACCGGCCTTAAAGTCGTGACGGAAATTTTGAATTCCGACGACGTAGAATTAGTCGCAAAATACGCAGACATTTTGCAGGTCGGTGCGCGCAACATGCAGAATTTCGAGTTGCTCAAAAAGCTCGGCAAAGTCGGCAAACCTGTCATGCTTAAACGTGGATTGTCCGCAACGATCAAAGAATTTTTGCTTTCGGCAGAATACATCGTTTCGCACGGCAATCCTGATGTGATGTTATGCGAACGTGGCATTCGTACGTTTGAAACGGCGCTGCGCAATACGCTTGATTTGGCGGTCGTACCATTACTTAACGAATTAACGCACTTGCCCGTCGTCATTGACCCAAGTCACGGCACGGGCAAACGCAGCCTTGTTCCCCCTGTAGCCAGAGCAGCGGTCGCCATCGGCGCAGATGCGATTATGACGGAAGTCCATCCGAACCCTGAAAAAGCGTGGTCAGATGGTCCGCAATCGCTGCGATTTGAGCAATTCGATACCATGATGAAAGACATTGCGCCGTACATTGAGTTACGCCATAAATCGGCAAAAGCAGCGTAGCTTTTTGGTTTGGAGTTCACGCTTCAGCGTGCAAAACCAGACACGCTAAAGCGTGAACTCTGAAACTTAATTGACGCTCGGTTTTCCTCACAATCCTCTTGTGTGACAATCCTGCTTAAAACGTATAAACTTGCAGAAGATTATCAAATTTATACCTTTCTTCTTTTGGAGTTTGCGTTTTGTTATGCCGATCAGAAAAAAAAATGCACGAATTGTCTGTAATAACGAAAAAGAATTCTGGATTACGCAAAAAGAATTTTGGAGCATGGTGCGCGAGGGCGTCGTCACACAAACCGGAAATTATCCGTTAACGGGAAGATTTCGCGGGCGTGATGATCAATTGCTTATCATGATTCAGCACATTGTTTTTAATAAGGCTACGCCATCCCACACCGATGAAGTTCTAACCAATTCACGCCTCAAAAAGCGCAAGTAACGAAATACGCTAAAACTTGACGAAGCCCTCGCTGAAAGGTATAAATGCTCTGCATTAATTGCTTTGCTAACGACCTTTGCCGGGATGTAAAGGCGAATCAAAACGATACCAACAACTAATCGCCTACCAAATAATCAATCAGTATTGTTCTGCTTTAATAGGAGCTACCACTGCTTTTCAAAGTTGCAATGTTTCTTTGAAAACATAAAAGAGAGCTTCATACCCCAAAACAAGGAGTACGAATCCATGAAGAAAAATAATCATAAAAACACCGGATTCCGATGTTGCGCGATAATATTTGTACTGGGCGCTTTAGTAACATTCATGTTACCGGTCACAGCACAAACATTCACCGCAACTCTGACCGGCACTATTTCAGATCAAAATGGTGGCGCGTTACCAAATGCAAAAGTTGTCGCTACTAACCAAGGGACCAAATTAGATTACACCTCAACGACGACAGATGCAGGGATTTACACCTTGCCATTTTTGCCAGTGGGCAGCTATGTCATCACAGTCGAAGCCAGCGGTTTCAAGAAGCTGGTTTCCAATGAACTCAAATTAGAAATCAACCAAACCGCACGCGTGAATTTAGCGATGCAAGTCGGTGGCGTGAACGAACAAGTAACGATCACTGATGCAGCGCCAATTCTGCAAACCGAAAACACTACCGTAGGCGGTGTTATCACTGGTAACACGACGACTGCTTTACCGCTAAACGGGCGCAATTTTCAACAATTGACATTGCTCGTGCCGGGTACAATCAATCCCAATCCGGGCGGATTCAATAGCCCGAACGGCCAAGGTCGCCCCTATGTAAACGGCAACCGCGAGCAAGGCAACTCATTCCTGCTGGATGGTATTTCGGTTGATGAAACAATTGATAATCGGATCGGGTACAAACCTAACGTTGACGCGATTGCAGAATTCCGCGTTGAAACCAGCAATTCTTCAGCAGAGTTTGGTAACGTAACGGGCGCGACAGTTAACGCAACGATGAAATCGGGTACGAATGAATTTCATGGCAATGCCTTTGAATTCCTCCGTAATGATAAATTTGATGCGAATTCCTGGTCGAATAACCGGAATAGCACACCGACGAATAAGCTACTGAAAGCTAAACTGCGACAGAACATTTTTGGTGGAACCTTCGGTGGCCCCATCATCAAAGAAAAGCTATTCTTTTTTGCCGCTTATCAACAAACGATCCAGCGCACGGGCGGCCCCGGCACTGCGGCTGTAACGCCAGCGGCTTGGCGTAATGGTGACCTCTCGGCATTTACCACACCGATTCGTGATCCACTTAAAACGGGCGCGTGTAACGCAACTGACAAAACAGCATGCTTTACTAACAATCAAATCCCAACTAATCGCTTCAGTACGGTAGCAAAGGCATTATTTGCCGATACGACACTCTACCCGCTGCCGACAACCCAGCAAGCAGGAACAGGTGTGGGCTTAATTAATATTGTAACTGCGAGTGAATTAAATAATCCCCAGGTAGATGCCAAAATTGACTGGCGTGTTTCAGACAGAGACAATTTCTCTGGCCGTTACTCCTTCCAATTTGGCACAGCGTCACAACCAAAAGGTGCATTACCTGTAAACATCACAGGCAAAAGTTTCCAACGTCCGCAAAATATCGCCTTGAACTGGACACGTACAATCAGTTCAGCCGTCATTAATGAAGCTCGCATTGGATTCAATCGCGCGGTATTCATTAGCGATTTTCTTGATTGGGGAAATATCGGTAATGCCAACGCTAAATTTGGTATTCCTGGCACACAGGTAATCCCCGGATTGGCCTTGATTTCTGCGGGTAATGGCATTTCCATCGGATCACGTGCCGTCAACGAGGATAACGTCACCAATACTTTCCACTATGGAGACAACCTGACAATCCTGCGTGGACGTCATTCTCTCAAAATGGGTGGTCAGTGGCTCCGCTATCAGCAAAATCGCTTTTACCCCGGTAATAACGGTTTATTAGGCGGCTTCACTTATGACGGACGCTTTACTGGCGTTGCATTTGCGGACTTCCTGCTTGATCAATTAGCCAACAAGAGCATCGGTAGCCAAAGCGGCACATGGGGACATCGTCAAAATCGTATTGGCGCATTCTTCCAGGACGATTTTAAAGTCCGCAATAACCTGACGCTGAATCTTGGAATGCGTTGGGAATTCACCTCACCGGTTGTCGAAGTATTAGATCGTCAATCGAACTTTGACTTAACTACTAAGCAACAACTTTTTGCGGGCAAGAATGGGAATAGTCGTGCACTTTACAAACCTTATTACAAAGGGTTTGAGCCGCGTATCGGTTTCGCTTGGACACCTGAAATGTTCAATCGTAGATTAGTTGTTCGTGCGGGATATGGCATCACGCAATATATGGAAGGCACTGGTTCAAACCTGCGCCTGCCATTGAATCCGCCGCTGTTCTCAGAAGCGGATCAAACCTATGATTCTACGACCGGAGCAGGAACAATCACGAAGGGATTTACTGACGTAATTGTGCGTACTACCCCCGCAGGTAATATTCGCGTGTGGAATCCTGATCTGCGCCCGCAATTCACCCAACAATGGAATCTGGCACTGGAGTATCAATTCACCAATAGCACCTCTTTGTCAGCGTCTTACGTCGGACACAAGGCGGATCATTTGGTTGCACCGACAGATTGGAATCAACCATTACCAGGCACAGGTGATCCTTCGACCTGGGCTAATCTGAATACGCGTCGTCCTTTCTATTCTGCCTATCCTCTGGTTACACAAATCAGCGGAACAGATTCATGGGCACGTAGCAACTACCACGGATTACAAGTATCCGCCCGTCAACGTCTTAGCAAAGGCTTTGAATTCTTGCTGTCATACACGATGAGCAAAACCCTGACAGATAACCTGGGTTATTACGGCAGCGGCGGCGTTGCGTCACAAGGCGCATACCCATCAAATAACTATGATCGCCGTCGTGATTATGGTCGCGCGTTCTTTGATGCAAGACATAATTTTGTCTGGTCTGGAACGTATGACCTGCCCTTCGGCAAAGGGAAATCATTCGGAGCCAACATTTCGGGTGTAGCCGATGCAGTGTTGGGCGGATGGAACATCAGCAACATTGTTAGCGCCCATACCGGCTTCCCCATCACTGTCCAATCAACTGATGTATCGTTGCAAGGCCCACGTGGTGGCGGTCGTCCAAATCTTATTGGGAACTGGAAATCTTCCAGCCAATCCATTGATAACTGGTTCAATACAGCCGCTTTCGTGCAAGCAGCAACAGGCACATTTGGTAATTCGGGCGTAGGCATTGCTGAAGCACCAGGCTATATCAACTGGGATTTTGGCGTAGGCAAAAAATTCTATCTATCGGAAAAACGTTATATTGATTTCCGTACAGAATTTTTCAACTTCACCAATACCCCCAGCTTCTCGCCGCCTGGACGCAACTTCAGCGACTTGAACACATTCGGCAAGATTACCGGGACGGTCAGCCCGCCGCGTAATCTGGAATTTGCTTTGAAACTTTATTTCTAACGCAAGTTCATTTACACACATCATTCAAGGAGAGCTTTGCGAAGCTCTCCTTTTTTTCATCACTTTCTGCCACCGAACCGCCTTGAAAAGAGGACTCGCCCTCGACGCCGCGAAAATTTTTCTTCATAATAAATTTTGCTTACCATCTGATAAATTTATGCAAATAATCAGGCTGTTTCACGCTCCGCTCTATTCTGCTCATCTGAGCATTTCCTTGAGGCTTAATTATGAAACCTAAATCTGCGCTTCCGGTTGCTGATGGCGAAGGAAAATATGCCACGCCGCTGAGCAAAAATATTCACCTGCTGCGTTGGGTCGAAAAAATGGCGAAGCTCACCAAGCCCGCCAATATTCATTGGATCAATGGCTCTGACGAAGAGAACGAAGAATTGTGCGCGCAACTCGTCGCAGGCGGCACGTTCACAAAACTCAATGAAGAATTGTGGCCGGGATGCTATTACGCACGTTCTGACGCCAGCGATGTCGCGCGCGTTGAGGAACGCACTTTTATTTGCTCGCATTCCAAAGATGCAGCCGGGCCAACTAATAATTGGGAAGACCCGTACAAAATGCGGCGCAAACTGAAATCGCTTTTTGATGGTTGTATGCAAGGCCGCACGATGTATGTGCTCGCGTTCAGCATGGGGCCGCTGGATTCACCGCGCGCGCAAATCGGCGTGCAGCTCACCGATTCGCCTTATGCCGTAGTAAATATGCGCATCATGGCACGCGTCGGCTTACCTGTATTTCAGGAAATTGACAAAGACGAAAAGCGCGTCGTGCCATGTATGCACTCGGTAGGAATGCCGCTCGCACCCGGTGACAATGATGTTCCCTGGCCGTGCAATCAGGAAAAATACATCGTGCATTTTCCTGAGACGCGCGAAATCTGGTCGTACGGTTCAGGCTATGGCGGCAACGCATTGCTCGGCAAAAAATGTTTCGCGCTGCGCATCGCGTCCAACATTGCGCGGGACGAAGGCTGGATGGCAGAACACATGCTCATCCTTGGCGTAGAAAATCCGCAAGGCGAAAAAACATACGTCGCTGCAGCCTTCCCCAGCGCGTGCGGCAAAACGAATTTTGCGATGCTGATTCCGCCCGCGAGTTTTGAAGGCTGGAAAGTTTGGACTGTCGGCGATGACATCGCGTGGCTGTGGCCTGATGAACAAGGCCGCTTGCGCGCGATCAATCCTGAAAAAGGATTTTTTGGCGTAGCGCCTGGCACATCCGTCAAAACAAATCCGAACGCGATGGCGGCGTTATCGCGTAACACAATTTTCACCAACGTAGCGCTCACGCCCGAAGGCGGTGTGTGGTGGGAAGGAATGACGGACGAACCGCCTGCTGAATGTTTAGATTGGAAGGGCAATTTGTGGACGCCGGAAATCGCTAAAGAAACCGGAGCAAAAGCTGCCCATCCAAATGCGCGTTTCACCGCGCCTGCGTCGCAATGCCCAACGATTGATCCTGATTGGGAGAATCCTGATGGCGTGCCGATCAGCGCAATTGTGTTTGGCGGACGCCGCGCTACGGTGTTGCCACTCGTGTATCAAGCATTCAACTGGAGTTCGGGCGTTTATGTCGGCGCTACGGTGGGTTCAGAAATGACCGCCGCCGCCGCCGGAACAGTTGGCGTAGTGCGCCGCGACCCAATGGCAATGCTGCCATTCTGTGGTTATCACATGGGCGATTATTTTCGGCATTGGATCAAGATGCAGCGCCGCCTGAAAACCACGCCGCGCGTCTTTCATGTGAATTGGTTCCGCCGCGATGAAAACGGCAATTTTATGTGGCCCGGCTTCAGCGAAAATATGCGTGTGCTGAAATGGATTGTAGATCGTTCACGCGGACGAGTGATCGGACAGGAAACCCCGATTGGCTGGATGCCGCGCTACGAAGATATGGAATGGGAAGGCTTGGAATTTTCACGCGAACAATTTGAGGCATTGCAAAACGTAGACCTCAAACAATGGCATCAAGAAGTGCTCAAGCATGAAGAGCTGTTTATTGAATTACATGACCATTTGCCGTCGGAAATGATTTACGAACGCGAGTTATTAATTTGTCGTTTATAAACGGAGTCAACCGAAACGATTGACAGAATTGCTAGCAGGAATTACAAGCATTATCGCGTGATTCCTGCTTTTCATTTTGGCAACCCTATTCTGTTTTCAGAAAAATTTATGAAACGACTACTACTATTTTTTCCTTGTTTTTGCTTATTACTATCTGCCTCTTTCGCACAAACAAGTAGTGTGCCTGTTGTGCTGATTTCAGTTGATGGCTTAAAGCCTGATTACATTACCGAAGCAGACAAACACAATCTCAAAATTCCGAACCTGCGTCGAATGATGCAACAAGGCGCACACGCGAAAGCCGTCACAGGAATTTTGCCTACGGTTACATATCCGAGCCACACCACAATGGTCACAGGCGTTTCGCCCAGCAAACACGGCATTTTGTATAACACGCCATTTGATCCGTTCGGCAAAAATCAGGGCGGCTGGACGTGGTATGCCGAAGACATTAAAGCGTTGACACTGTGGGAAGCTACGAATAAAGCGGGTTTCGTGAGTTCCAGCGTAGATTGGCCTGTCAGCGTAGGCGCTCCGATCAAATACAACATTGTGCAAATTTGGCGCGCCGTAAAAGAAGAGGATCACAAACTGTTGCGCGCACTTTCTACGCCAGGTTTGCTCGACGAAGGCGAAAAAGTTTTGGGCAGCTATCCGGCTGGTTACGACTACACCGTTATATCAGACACACAGCGCGCAGTTTTCAATGCGTGGATGATTGAAACGAAAAAACCGCGCTTTCACACCGCATATTTCAGCGTGCTTGACGAAGTACAACATGCGAATGGCCCGTATACGAAAGAGGCTTACGAAACGATTGAAGTGCTAGATTCATTGATTGGCAAAGTCTGGCAGGCGGCGCTCAACGCCAATAAAAATGCGGTTTTGTGCGTAGTCTCCGATCACGGCTTCGCACGTTATGACAAAGCGGTTCACATCAATTCAGCGTTGCGTGATGCCGGCTTAATTGAATTAGATGCGCAAGGAAAATTGAAATCGTGGCGGGCGATTGCGTGGGCCGGCGGCACAGTCATGCTGAGAGACCCAAACGATTTTGAAGCCAAAAACAAAGCGGGCGAAGTATTGCAAAAAGTCGCGGCTGATCCTGCGAACGGCATCGTAAAAGTGATTGATAATGCGGAAGCAAAAAAGATGGGCGGATTTCCTGAAGCGGCGTTTGTTGTGTTTGTAAAACCGGGCTTTTCTATCGGAGGCAATTTTACGGGCGAAATCGTGCGATCAACAAAGGTCGGCGGCACGCACGGCTTGCTCCGCGATTTGCCAGAAATGGATTCTTCATTTTTCATCGCTGGCGCAGGCGTTCCTAAAGGCAAAGTTTTTGAGCGAATTGATATGCGCGACATCGCTCCAACACTGGCAGGATTTATCGGCGTGAAATTACCTCAGGCTGAAGGCAAAAATTTATTTGCAACGAAATGAGCCGCTAATGGAAAGAAAAAGTACTCGCAAAATAATCGGCGTTTATCTGTATTCTATTCTTCTTTTACTTTTTTGCCTGATTGGAGTGCAAGCGCAATCAATAAATCGTGGCTACACAATTCCCATCATTGACCTGGCCGCCGAAACCAAACGTCAAACCATTGTAGACCGCGAAGCAGGTCAGTATTTAGGGCATCCGACTACAGTTTTGCTCGAAGACAAAAAAACAATCATCGTCGTTTATCCCAAAGGCCACGGGCGTGGTGTAATTTTGATGAAGCGCAGCCTGGATGGTGGCAAAACGTGGTCGGAGCGATTGCCTACGCCAAAGAGTTGGGAAACTTCGCTGGAAACGCCAACGATTCACCGCGTGATTGATAAGCGCGGCAAAAAACGGCTGATTTTATTTTCGGGCCTGTACCCGATTCGCTCTTCGATCAGCGAAGACAATGGCAAATCGTGGAGCGAATTAAAGCCAATCGGCGGCGACCAACATTTCGGCGGTATTGTAGCGATGGCAAGTGTTGAGCGCCTAAAAAATGGCGATTACATCGCGCTCTTTCACGATGACGGAAGATATTTGCGCGCGGATAGCAAAGGTCAAAAGCCTCCGATTTTTACGGTCCACAAAACCGTTTCAAGTGATGGCGGATTAACGTGGAGTCAGCCCGAATCCATCGTTTCAAAACCTCCCGCACATTTTTGTGAACCGGGGATTTTGCGCTCGCCAGATGGCAAACAGATTGCGGTTCTGCTGCGTGAAAACAGTCGCAAAATGAATTCGCACGTGATTTTTTCTAACGACGAAGGCAAGACGTGGAGTGAACCGCGCGAATTGCCCGGCGCCTTAACAGGTGACCGTCACGTAGCGAAATATGCGCCCGACGGGCGCTTATTTATTACGTTTCGTGACACGACATTGCAAAGCACTACAAACGGTGATTGGGTCGCCTGGGTCGGCACATACGACGATATCGTCAAAGGCCGCGAAGGCCAGTATCGTGTGCACTTGATGAAAAATAATCCGAATGCAACTGGTTGGAATGCTGATTGCGCTTATCCAGGATTGGAATTATTGCGCGATGGAACGTTCGTAACGACTAGCTATGGACATTGGCAAGCAGGCGAAAAACCGTATATTGTGAGCTTGCGGTTGAAGCTGAAAGAACTGGAGAAAAAATAAATTTGGAATGCGAGTTTTGAGTACCGCCTTCAAGCAGCAATATTATGCAAAATGTCGCCCGAAGGCGATACTCAAAACGCAAAGCTAATATTTCTCAATTTGATCCAGCACAGATTTTCCTTGCTCTGCTCTGGCGGCTTGTTGGCTTGTCGTTTTGCGTTGCGCTTCTTCCCAATCACGCAGTTGCAAGCCTAAATTATTTCGATTCGTCGCGTACTCCATTGCCGTTTGATAAGCAATCGTGCCATCGCGGACGTAATGTTCCAGCACTTGATCGAACGTTTGCATTCCTTCCAACTCTCCATCGCGCATCGCATCCACTAACGATTTGCCGTCGCGTTCGCCTTTCTCAATATATTCTTTTGTACGCGTAGTGGATTTCAAAATCTCAATCGCGGCAACTCTTCCCTGTCCATCTCCGCGCGGAATCAAACGCTGAGAAATGATGAAGCGAAATGATTGAGCAAGGCGCGTACGCACGACTGGCTCTTCATTTTTAGGGAACACGCCGATGATGCGATCTACAGTTTTAGCAGCATCAATTGTATGCAATGTAGACAACACCAAATGCCCTGTTTCTGAGGCTTCCATCGCAATTTCGACTGTTTCCTGATCGCGCATTTCGCCGACTAAAATTACTTTCGGTGCTTGGCGCAGCGCTGCCCGCAAGGCAAGCGAAAAGCTAGGCGTATCGCTATGCAATTCGCGCTGATGAATCGTGCAGTTTTTATGCCGATGCGTGAACTCGACCGGGTCTTCAATCGTTAGAATATGGTCGTAACGCGTTTCGTTAATATAGTCAATAATCGCGGCGAGCGTGGATGATTTGCCTGATCCAGTGGGGCCAGTTACTAACACAATGCCGTTTTTCAGCTCCGCGATGCGGCGCAATTGCGCGGGCAATTTCAATTGATCGAAGCTCGGAATTTCTGACGTAATCACACGCATTATAATCGCGTAGCTACCGCGTTGCTTGAAAATATTCACGCGAAAGCGGCAATGATTCGGCACGCTGTAAGACAAATCTGCCGAGCCTTTTTCTTCTAACGCTTCTTTTGCAACTTTATTGTGTTGCACTAAAACAGCCGCAATGGTGGAGGTATGATCGGCTGTCAATAATTCTAAACCGGGAATATTGACGGGCGTCAAACGGCTGCTGAGCTCTACTTGCGGCGGGCGTCCTGGAGAAAAAATCAAATCACTTACTCTGCCTTGCACAGAAGTCATTGCCACTAAGACACGATTAAAATTTTCGGTGGCTGCTTGTAAGGGATTTGGTTGTGCAACAGGCGTTGCGACTGGAAAAGCAGCTTCTGGTGTCGGCAAAGATGCGGTGGAATAGCTCACGGCGAAATCCTCAAATTGAAAGTTGATTAGATTATTTTTTGTGTAGAAAAAACAGGCAGACTGTCACGAATTACCACAAAAAATCGGCGACTATTTGGCTGGGTTGTTAAGAGAAATGCTAGCGCTTCAGGGCGTGGGCAAGTTGATAGCGGAGCTATCATAGTCGCCCCATTGGCGTGGGTCAATCACGAAATTTTGCCGGAAATTTTTTGCGTGCAGCTTTTGGCAATTATGCTAAGATGCCGCCTGAGCCTCTTGCCAGCCAGAACTACCGACAACCCTCAAACAAAAAATTCCGAGAGAGTCTATGAATTCTTCCCACAATGATCGTCGCCGCGCTACGCGCCACCAATTGATTCTTGATTTATTTTTTGACGGAGCTGAAAGCGTTGGCGTTACACAAACACGCGATATCAGCACGCATGGCTTATATTTCAATTCGCTGACGGTTTTTCCTAAAGGCGCAAAATTGAAATTGCGGTTGCCACTCAATAATACAAAAGAATTTATTGTCCTAGACGCCGAAGTCGTTTATAGCCAACCCAAAATCGGTTGTGCCGTTGAATTTTATGGCCTGACCGATGAGACCAGAAATGCGCTGGAGCAATTTATTCAGGAAGCACAGGAAAGTCGCATCAACAACTGGGAAGTCGTGGCAGCATAGCATTCTCGCCCTGCTTCCCTTTTCAATTTCGGTCAACTTGCACGCGCCAGCGCGGCAAGTACCCCCTCTTCAAATTGCTCGCCTGAAATTCCATCAATTTGCACTATTTTATGTTTAGAAGTTTCGCCTGAAAGCAGGTGAATATTTTTGCGCGGCAGGTCAAAAAATTTGGCGAGGAAAAAAATTAATTCTTCGTTGGCGGCTCCATCCACGGGCGGCGCAGCCAGCCTGATTTTCAGCGCGCCTTCCAATTCGCCGCTAATGGCACTTTTGCTGGCGCGCGGTTGAGCGCGCACAGAAAAAATTACAGCCGCCTCGCGCTCGGTGAATTGAATCATACCATTCGTAAATCAGAGAGAAAGAGCATTTGCACCGCATTCAATGCCAGGTTGAGCGCCAGCATCAGAAAGATAAAGGCAAACGGCGACCACATTCCACCAAAATCAAAAATGCGCAGCAAAGGACGAATGCGCTGATCCGCTTTTTGTCCTAAACGCGGGAAAATTCCAAACCAACTGCTCATTACAGTAAGCAGCATCAATGTGAGCAGAAAGATAATGGCTGAAATTAAAATTGTGCCTAATAAATAGCGGCTGCCGCTCCACACATTACCCGTGCCAAATCGAATTAAGCTGTTTGCTACTGCCCAAAGAATGGTGTTGATATAGCCAACCAAAATATAACCGAGGTAGCAAAACAACGCCGCCGCCACAAAAACCATCAGCAGCGCGGGATCAAATCCAAACGCGCGTTTGAGCGGATAATAAAATTGTGAGTTGCGCATATTGCCAATCATTCGATTGGCTGGCCTGGTCGTGTAATACGCAAATTTACCAAAAGGGCTAAGCTTGAGCGCGTCTACGATTACGCGCAGAATTATTAAAATTATGACGACAACCAGCAGCGCTGTGAAAACATAATAGGCTGCCAAGGAAAGAAATTGGGCAATGCTAATTAAAATTTCGCCAAGTTTAGCTAAGCTCATAGGGAATAATTTCGTGCTCCAAAAAGGGCTGTGCCGATGCGTACAAAAGTTGCGCCTTCTTCAATTGCCACTTCAAAATCATGGCTCATTCCCATCGAAAGATGTTGGAAGGTTGGCGCAGCGACGCCTGCTTTTAATGCTTCATCGCGCAAATTACGCAATTTTTGAAAAAAGGGTCGCACCGCATTCAGATCTTCTAAATAAGGCGGCACCGCCATTAAACCGTTTAATTGCAAATGAGATAATTGACTAATTTTTTCAACCAGCGGCAACGCGGAAGCAGGCGTGATGCCCGCTTTAGAATCTTCGTTACCTAAATTAACTTCAATAAATACGGGTAACTGTTTGCCGTTTTCTGCTGCTAACTGATTCAATCGCACGGCTAATTCTTCGCTATCTACGGCTTGCACCGTATCAAATAGCGCAACTGCTTTACGAGTTTTATTGGATTGCAAATGACCGATGAGATGCCATTCCAGTTGCGAACGCAAATCTGACAAAGCAAACATTTTGGCTTCGGCTTCCTGCACGCGATTTTCGCCAAGTACCTTAATTCCGGCGGCAATCGCAGCGCGCACGCTTTCAGCCGCAACCGTTTTCGTAACCGCGACTAACGTAATTTCAGCGATGTCGCGCCCGCTGCGCTGACAAGCAGCAGCAATTCGTTGGCGAATGGAATTAACCACAGTCTGCATCGAAATGATGGCATTCTGTGCGCCCGCTTCCCCACTCATCATTTTGACGCGCCTTCTTTCGCTTCAACGTAACTTTGACGGTGCTGAATAACAATCAATTTCGGATCAATCTGATCGCCTAGATTTACCTTGACCTGAATTTTACGGCGTTTGCCTTCTTTGCGCGTATTGCTGGGCGTATAGCCCAAGCTGTATTCATTGCGCAACATCGCCTGAATCGCCTGCAACGTGCTGGGAATTTCACCAGGGAAAGTAATCGGATAATATTTTCCGCCTGTAGATTCAGAGAAAGTTTTCAACTGATTTTGCGCCTGCAACATCGTCATGCGATCCGGGATACCATAAATTGTTTGATAGCCGTTGGCAGGATCCATCATCGCCGAGTTGTCGTATTTTTTCAGAAACAAATTGCCGATGCCGATGGAATAAATCGGGATACCAGAGTTTTCGACAAGCTTGCGCGCAGTATCAAAATTGATTTTGCTAAATGTATCAATCCCCGAAGAAATCAATAAAACCGCAGTTCTGGCATTGGTTTCATATAATCCGGCATAATGCATTTGCCCGTTTTTATCTGCCCCTTTGCCATCTTCCAAGACAACCGCATCACCTTTGCCGCCGCGCAAAACAAATTTCAGCGTATCGAACAAATTGCTTTCGCTGAACGCCGGATTGTTGCGAATGAGCAATTGAATCGCTTGCATCAATTGTTGTTTGTCATCCGTAAAATCTACAATCGGTGTCGGGCGCATATCGTAAGCAACAATTGAGACAAAATCTTTCGGCTTCACGATTGTCCGCACAAATTCATAAGCGGGGCGCAAAACTTCAACGCGTCCTGGCTCAAACCCCATGCCGGAAGGACTGCCCAATAAATCAACCAGCTTGCTGTATTCGATAATCATCACCAGGGTCAGCGGCGCTTCAGGTGACGCGAAGTTATCAATTTCCTGCTTGATGCCATCTTCGTAAATCTCAAAATGTTCTTTCTTCAATCCTTGAAAAACTCCACCTGTTTTTTTGTTATAGACAACGGCTTCTACGTTCACCACGTTTGTATCAAGCGTCATAATCGCGCCTGACAGTTGTTTGTCTACTTTCTTTTCCTCTTGCCGCTCTTGTTCTTTTTTCTGTGCTTCAGGATCACCACTGGCATTCGGGTTTTTCTTTTGATTTCCACCTTGCTGCTGCCGTCCCGCTTGCGCATAACTGCGCGCAGTTAGCACAAAGCCGCTCACAACCAAAAGTAAGAGCAGCGCAGCACAGAAAGGCAAAACAAAATGTTGCGGAAAAGATTGGAGTTTTTTCATAATTGGCACCTCAGAAAACATACTTACTATTGTTACCACAATAGATTATGCCAACCGCTTGTGCAAGTTACACGGCAGGGTATTTTTCTAGACAATAATGTGCTCCGGCGTGCGTACGCTCTACGTTTGTAAGCGCAAAGCCATCCGCAAAAAGCGCTGTCAATTCAGCGCGGAGCTGCGCTTGCACTTCAATTGTCTGATTTTCTGTCGGGACAAAAACGCGCAAACAATCAGGTGCAACTTGATAATGTTGACCGCTCAGAATTTGTTGCACGCGCGTAGAGCCGAGATGCCACTCAGCCACAAAACGATCCGTCGGTTTGCCTGCGTCGAAATGGCTGGTAGTAAATCCGTATACATTCGGCAAGTACGTGCGCACAATCGCACCAAGCTTGACGACATTGAAATACGCGTTGCGCAATTTCAGCGGATCGAATGTCCACTCAACTAAATCAATGCCACGCGCTAAGGCTTCTGTGCGCTGCGCGAGTTTGAGCGCTTTTCCTACACCGCGATTTTGCGCTTCGGGCAAGACGCCAGCCATATGCGAATGAAGATACATTTTGTTGCCGCGAATGCCTGCAAACGCAAGCAAATATCCCACCTGTTTTTCATCATCAAACGCGCCGAAAATTTGCCCGCCAGTTTTGGCGGCTACGACAAAAATATGCTGCGGCACTAATTCGCGGTCGTCATCGCCCCACACCGTTTGTTGCAGCGCAATGCATTGCGAGAATTCTTCAATTGTGTATAAGGTACGAATAGATATTTCGGCGTTCATCATCTCATTTATTTTCTCTTTGTTTTTCGCTCACACGCATCATTGTCGCCAAAATTGTAGCAACTAATTTTTCTTCGTTTTCGCTAATCGCAAAAACATCGCCGTGACAAACCGTTAACGTACGCCCGTTTTTTACGGCTCGCCCGCGCGCGATCAATTTTTCGCCTTGTGCCGGAGCGAGGAAATTGATTTTGTATTCAACGCTGACAACTTCAGAATTTTCGGGCATTAAGGTTAACGCAGCATAACCGCAAGCCGTATCGCCAAGCGCAGCGACGACAGCGCCGTGAATGAAGCCGTGTTGTTGCGTAATATGAGCAGCGTAATCCAATGCCAATTCAATTTCGCCCGCAAGAATTTTTGTCAGGCGTGCACCAATCGTTTGCATCAATCCTTGTTGCGCAAAACTGGTGCGGACGTGCATTTCGATTTTAGGGTTCATGTGTCTTATATGAAAGCTTCACGCCCTTGCTAATGCGCGGACTACTGCCACAGATTTCAGCGGATTGTAAGCAAAGGCGCTTCCGTTGCAGGCGAATCAAAGAAGCTATTAAATTTCGCCAGCATAGCAATATTGCCTTCCGTTTTAATTTCGCCTTTTTGCAGCATCTGGACAAAGGTCGTTTGTCGTCCCATCACGCGGTGTAAATCCGCCGTCGTCAATAATAGTGTTGCATCAACTTTGGCAGGTAATTTTTCATGCACCTGAGCAATGCCGCGTCGCACTTCGACGGCATAAATCGCATTTGTATCGGTAAAACGAAACGCCATTGTGAGGTTGGCATCGGCACTTTTGACGGGGTCAAGCCGTACCGTCATAGATTCAAAAAATTTGCTGACGGGCAACGCTTTTAAAATATCAGGCGCGGCCAATGAACTCAGCACAGCCGCCCCCGCCACTTTATTTAATGAACCATCCAGTTCACGCGCCGACGTGATGTACCAGTTACGCCAGTTTGAGTTTTCGGTTTTGTAAGCAAGCTGACGCAGGCCATCGGCTTTGAGTTTACGCGCCGCTAAATCGTCTTTGCTAACGCGAATCAAATGCGTCAGCAATTCCGCTGCCCATTGATATTCGCCTGCGTCAAAGGCCGTTTTCGCCACTTTGAAAACTGCCTCACGCCCGCCCATTAATTCGATGTAGCGTTTAGATTCTTCCGCGCGTGGCAACGGATCAAGCGCAGTCGGATCGCCTTCAAACCAACCTAAATAACCAACATAAATTTGCCGCACGGCATGTTTGATCGTGCCATAAAATTCGCCCAGCCACGGATGCGGTGCCAAGTGTGTCGGCAAATGCGCGACCTGTTCGACAATTTCGTCCGGTGTCAATCCTTTATTCATCCAACGAATCGTTTGGTCATGCACATACTGAATCGCATCGCGGTAAGCCGTGAGCATTTCTTCGATCTTATCTTTGCCTGAGATAGGACGACCGTGCGAAGGGACGAGATGTTCGGCTTGCAAACCGCGCATAAAATCTATCGTTTTGTACCACGCGACAGGATCGCGGAATTTCGTGCCGCGAATTGTATGAATGTTCGGCAACGTTTCGCCTTGAATCACTTCTGCCGATTGCACCAGCTTTTGTTCCGGCAACCACACAATAATTTCGTCATCGGTTTCGCTCGGCGCATAAAGCAATTGCAGCTTGACGCCCGCAATCATCACATCCAATTTGTCTTTGAACGTTTTGGTCGGCGCGATGAAACCAGTACTACCGCGCACGTAAGCCGGGCCAATCCCCTGATTCACCCAGCCTTCCGGCCCGCGCTCGACCAAAATGCCGAAGGTATAGGCGGCACGCAATCCCAAAATCGGCGCAACAACGCTGGCATTGCTGATGACAGTATTCATCATTGTTTCGTGTGCATAAATTTGCACGTTACCCGCTTTGACATCTTCTTCAGTCGTAAACGCCTTGACGCCCATTGTGTGATCGGAATGGTTGTGCGTGTAAATAACTGCTTTGACAGGTTTGTCTGTAATTTTGCGAAATTCGGCTAACACAGCTTGCGCGGCATTAGTGGATTCCGTGGTATCCACAATGATGATGCCATCATTACCAATGATCATTGTCGAATTGGCAATGCCGAAACCAACGGCGTTGTATACGTTGTCAGTAACTTTGTACACACGCTGTTCCATTTTGCGCGAATGTTCTGTCAGACGCGGATTAATTTTAGGCGAAGCTTGATCGTCAGCCAGATTTCGGGGTTGTGCTAAAACCGTCGTGGTGCAACATAGCACCAGACAAGCCACCCATAACGGTACGTTGCTTGGGAAAATAGATGAGCCGTTCATGTTGTCGTTCCTGATTGTGCGTAATGAGCAAATGGAGTGCATCTTACTCCAGGTACGTTTGCTTTTGAAGAACATCAAATTTTTATTCCTGATAACGCGGCATATCCCGCGCAACATAAATAAAATCAGGGGAAAGGGAAGTCGTTTCCTTTGCCTCCCGGAAAAATATAATGTTAATAAAAAACGTGCAGTAACGTTTATACAGTTGAAAGGAAAAAAGAATTATGCGCAGGAAACGTTCTCCCTTTTTCGCACTAATTATTTTGGCGGCTGTCTCTGTCCTCGTACAAGCAGATAAAGTTGATGATTATGTGAAAGCCGAAATGCAGCGACAGCATATTCCCGGCCTATCTGTCGCGGTTGTCAAAGACGGCAAGATCATCAAGGCAGAAGGTTACGGTTTGGCAAATGTCGAACTCAATGTGCCCACCCGACCGGAAACAAGTTACCAAATCGGCTCCGTCAGCAAGCAATTAATTAGCGCAGGCATTCTGTTGCTAATTCAAGATGGCAAGCTAACTCTTGATGACAAAATCAGTAAGTTTCTGGAAGGCACACCCGACAGTTGGAAAGACACAACCATTCGCCATTTGTTGACGCACACGGCAGGCATCGTGCGCGAAGCCCCCGGTTTTGACCCGTTCAAAATTCAACCGGACGCCGATGTCATCAAAACGGCGTACCCGCTGCCGTTGCGGTTTGCGCCGGGAGAAAAATGGGAATACTGCAACGTAGGGTATTTTTCGCTCGCAGAAATTATTCACAAAATTTCCGGCAAATCGTGGGGTGAGTTTTTGCAGGAACGAGTTTTTCAGCCACTGGAAATGAACGCTACGCGCACCACGACGGTGACCGAAATTGTGCCGCATCGCGCAGGCGGGTACGTTTGGAAAAAAGATAAATTTGATAATGCACAAATTTATTTCGCCTTGCGTCCCAGCGGAGCGTTTCTTTCCAGCGTGCTTGATCTTGCCAAATGGGATGCCGCGCTTTACACCGATAAAATCCTGCAATCCACGTCGCGCGAACAAATGTGGTCGCCTGTCAAATTGAACAGCGGCGCGACGCATCCGTATGGGTTTGGTTGGGAATTAAGTTCTGTGGCAGGTCACAAACTGGTGCATCACGGCGGATCGCTGCCGGGCTTTCGTGCGCAAATTTCGCGGTTCGTTGATGACAAATTAACCGTCATCGTTTTGACGAATGGCGATGGAGCGAACCCAAATCTCATCGCGCTTGGTATCGCGGCGCAATACATATCCGGCCTAATTCCAGAGCGTACCGTAGCCAAAATAGACCCCAAAATCCTTGATGCTTACACAGGCCAATATCAGCATCCCGCCGTCGTCATTACCATCACGCGCGAAGGTGACAAATTGCGCATGCAACAAGGCATGAATGCCGAAAAACAAGACCTGTTACCTGAAAGCGCTACGAACTTTTTCACGAACGAAAATCGCCGCCTAACCTACAGCTTCGTCAAAGATGAAAAAGGCGAAGTCGCCCATTTAGTTTTGCAATTAGAAGGCCGCGAGACAGGGCGAGCGAAGAAAATCAAATGAGGTGCCAGCATCTCCACTTGCTGAAAAACCAGCGCACAGAGTGAAAGCCTGTATGTGGTAACATCACATACATCATGCATAAATTTTTCATTGCTTTGCTAATCATATTTTTTGCGGCTTGTAAGCAAGCACAATCACCACCAGAACAACCCGCGAAAAAAGTGGAAGAAAAATCGCTGCTCGAACTGGGCGGCGAAAAACAGTATGTCGAAATCACTGGAAGCTCCGATAAAAATCCGGTGCTGCTGTTTATGCACGGTGGGCCGGGGTGGCCTGAAACGCCACAGCTCCGTTATTTCAGCGCGGATTTGACGAAAGACTTTACCGTCATAGCGTGGGATCAGCGCGGCGCGGGAAAATCTTTTATGGCCAATCCCGCGCCGAAAAATATGACGCTCGAACAAATCACAGCCGACGCACACGAACTGACGCAATTGCTAAAAACCAAATTCGGGCAAAAGAAAATTTATCTCGTAGGCTATTCGTGGGGCAGCATCATTGGGATGCATTTGGTGCAAAAATATCCTGATGATTATCTCGCATACATCGGCATCGGTCAGGTCATCAATATGAAACGCGGCATCGCCGTCGCGCAAGAATGGCTCGCCAAACAAGCGCAAGCCAAAGGCGATCAGGAAACGCTTGCCGCGCTGGCTAAACTCAAACATCCGACCAAAGATTTTTGCGCAGGCGATTTGGCTTGTTTCATGAAGCAATACGAATCCGTGCTGAAATACGGCGCCGCGATTCACAATAAAGACGCCGACAAAGAAAACGAAATTGCCATCACAAAATACGAAGATTACAAAGGCTATGATTGGAATAAAGGGTTTGAATTTTCGGCAAACAGTTTAGGACGCGATATGTTCGCAGCCGATTTCGACAAGGTGAATGAACTAAAAACTCCCGTCTATTTTTTCCTCGGCAGACACGATTGGAATGTGCCTGCCGTGTTGGTGGAAGAATTTGCCAACAAGTTAACCGCGCCAAAAAAAGAAATCGTCTGGTTTGAAAATTCCGCGCACAGCCCGATAGAAGAAGAACCAAAATATTTCAATCAAATGATGGTCGAAAAAGTTTTGCGCGGAAAATAAAGCGCACGAACCAAAATAAAGTCACACTATAAGGTGACGTAGCGATGTGTAAACAAATTCTTCAGCGCTGAAAGCGCATCATCCGGTAGCCCAGCGAGTATCGCGGGGCTACCGGATGCGAATAAGCAGGACGCTGAAGGCATCAACCAATCAGGGCATAATGTATTGCGATTTACATTTTACCCGCTCCCAGCGATGCTTGCGGGGCTATCTTGTTCGTCGTTTTCAACGACAAAACCGTCTTTAAGTTTTTTGCTATTTAATAAATAGTAGGATGAGAGTTAATACAGTGTAACCAAACGTAGCGCGAACTTTCCAGTTCGCCTTGGTTCATAATTTGCGAACGAGAAAGTTCGCATTACTCAGCCATAGCCACTAACGATTGCCGCCGCAATGGCAACGAACGGGCGCCGCCAATAAATCAATTTCGCCTCACGGTCAGGCACAGCCTGACCGCACATCAGGCGGCAAAGCCGCAAACGCATGACGGAAGTTTTATCTGTCAATTAAGTGTACTTTATATTTTCCTCTTAATCCGCAATCGCTTGATACGCCAGCACGCGAAATGCTGAGCCGTAATCCACGCTATTCGGTAAAATCTGAATCATAAAAATTCCGATCATGTCTTCTTGCGGATCAATCCAGAATTTTGTTCCGGCTGCGCCGCCCCAGTTGAATTCGCCTGCGCTGCCCATCATTCCGGCTTCGCCCGGTGCTTTGCTGACGGCGAAACCTAAGCCGAAGCCGTTGCCCGCAGACATGCCGGGGATTGCGCCGAGGTGATCGCTCGACATTAATTCTATGGTTTTGCGGCTCAGGTAACGATTGCCTTCAAATGTGCCTTTATTCAAAAGCATCTGACAAAAACGCAAATAATCATACGCCGTAGAAACCAAGCCGCCGCCGCCTGATAACATGCCTTGTTGTTCCAACATTGAAGGCGCAGCGTTCGGGAATTTCGATAGACAATCTTCGCGGGCATTGCAAATGGCAATCGGGTCTACACCGCCAGTTTTGTTAGGTGTGTACAGTCGCGCAAAGCGATTCTTTTTGCTGGCGGGAATGGTAAATCCTGTGTCCCCCATGCCAAGCGGCGTAAAAATTCTTTCCTGCAAAAATTGATCGAACGGTTTGCCGGACAAGACTTCGACCAAGCGGCCTTGCAAGTCTACGGCGACGCTGTAATGCCAGCGCGTGCCGGGTTCGTATTGCAACGGCATCTTTGCCAGATTCAATGAAAAATCCTTTAGGGATAAATCCGACAGAATGCCCGCTTTGCGATAGGCTTGATCCACAGATGTGTCGCCAAATACGCCGTAAGTGAAGCCCGCCGTATGTCGCAGCAAATCGCGCACAGTAATCATCCGTTTGGCAGGAACGGTAGTGAAATTCACGCGGCCTGTTTGCGGGTCGCGCTCTTCAACGCCAACGGTCATCTTAGCGAATTCGGGCAGGTATTTCGCAATCGGATCGTTGAGTTGGAATTTGCCCTCTTCGTAAAGCATCATCAACGCTACGCTGGTGATCGGTTTCGTCATTGAATAAATGCGATGAATGGTGTCCATACGCATTGGCGTACCTGTTTCATCTGCTGCTCCCCACGCTTCCTGATACGCCACTTTACCGTGCCGATAAATCAGGCCACTCGCGCCGGGGATTTTTTTATTCGCTACGTGCTGACTCATTACGCTGCGAATGTTGTTGAGGCGCGGCGACGAAATGCCAACGGATTCGGGCGCAGCCGTGACCGGATCATTGCGGTCAGCATGGACAGATTGCCACACGGGAGCGAATAAGAGAGTTAACAAAAGTAAAGGCAACAAGCAAAACAAGGAACGTTTCATAAGCACTCCTGAAAAGGGCATCGCAACAATTTGAGATCAAACCGCGACTCGCGCCCGAAGATAAATGTTGATGCAACGAAATAAACCAGCAATTTGCGGGAAAAGCGTGTTCAATATAGACACAGACAAACACAAATTCAATACTGTTTCTTGAACTGAGGGGAACAATGATCTGCTGGCACATTACGCTATAATCAGAGCATCACGCGACAACAACGATATATGCTTTCATTCAACCGCCCAACGCCTGAAGAAATAAACGATTTCATCGTACAACAAAGCAAACAGAATTTTTCTTATGCAGAGGTTGGCGCGTCCAAACATTTAGAAAATCTTGCGCCGTACAACGTAGACCGAAAGCGAATTTGTTTAGGCCACGGAAAAAATGTTTTTGCCGCAGCCTGTGTGGCATTAGAAAACTGGGCAATGTTTGCAAATGATTGGACACATCTTTGCTGGCAGCATACGCCCATCAAACAAGGCGAAACTGTAGCGATACTCACCAAAGTTTTCGGCATTTGGTGGTTGAACGCGTGCCGCATTGTTTACGTCGTAACTGAAACTGAACCGATACGCAAATTCGGTTTTGCTTATGGCACATTGCCAACCCACGCGGAATGCGGCGAAGAGCGTTTCCTGATCGAATGGCATCCCTCTGATGATTCTGTCTGGTATGAAGTCGCAGCCTTTTCACGCCCGCGCTATTGGATGGTGAGATTAGGCTATCCGCTAGCGCGCAAGCTGCAAAAAAAATTTGCGCGTGATTCCATGCAGGCAATGAAAAAGGCTGTAACGTTCTAAACAAACCAGCCAAAATTAGCGTGTGGATCGGCAATTTCATTAGGCTTCGCGCCGTGCGGGTTATTAGCAATAGCGCAAGACTGCCTGAATTTGTAACGAATAACCGCGTTCATTCGTATAAATTCTCACCTACTATTGCAGGATAATTACGATGCTGAAAAATATTTTCTTGCCCGCGCTTATCATTGGCCTGCTCAGTTTCGCAGCAGCAGGCCAAATCAAAGCTGATTTATTAATTCTTAACGGACGCGTCATTGATGGTTCTGGCAAATCTGAGCGCAAAGCTGATATAGCTATTACTGGCGAGCACATCACCTTTATCGGCAATGCTAAAAAAGCCAAAATTACTGCGGCACGCTCGCTCGATGCCAAAGGCTTGATCGTAGCGCCCGGATATATTGATCCGCATACGCACGCTGACGAAGATTTGTCGAATGCCGAGCGCAAAAGCAACGTGAATTATTTAATGCAAGGCGTCACGACTGTTGTCATCAACAACGACGGCGGCGGCGTATTGCCGCTCACGAAACGATTTGATCTATTTGCCACGCAAGGCATCGGCACAAATGCAGTTTTATTGATCGGGCAAGGTTCTGTACGACAAATCGTGATGGGAATGAGCGATGCCGCGCCGACGCCGGAGCAGTTAGAAAAAATGAAAGAAATTGTGCGTCAGGCAATGACAGACGGCGCGTTCGGAATGTCTACGGGGTTGTATTATGCACCGGGCAGTTTTGCCAAAACGGAAGAAATTGTCGAACTCGCCAAAATTGTAGCCGCCAACAATGGTATTTATGATTCACATATCCGCGATGAAAGTTCGTACACAATCGGTTTACTTGGCGCGATTGCAGAAGTCGCACGCATCGGACGCGAAGCCAAATTGCCCGTCCACGTTTCGCACATCAAAGCCCTTGGTGTAGACGTGTGGGGACAAAGCAAACAAGTCATCGCGTTCATTGAAAAGGCGCGCGCAGAAGGCATCAAGATGACAGCGAATCAATATCCATACACCGCTTCCGGCACAAACGTAGGCGCATCGTTATTGCCGCGTTGGGCTGAAGCGGGCGGGCGCAAGGAATTATTGCTACGCATTGACGATCCAAATACTCGCCCGCGCTTGATAAAAGAAATGGAAGAAAATATGCGCAGGCGTGGCGGCGCGAATTCGTTATTAATCGTAGGCGGCAAAGATCGTTCTTTGATTGGCAAACGACTTGATGCTATTGCAAAAGCAGCGAATAAAACGCCGATTGAGGCCGCGCTCGAAATCATCAAACAAAGCGACGCGCCGGTTGCCTCTTTCAATATGCAGGAAGCCGACATTGAAAATTTCATGAAACAACCGTGGGTGATGACAGGCAGCGATGGTTCCGGCGGGCATCCGCGCAAATTCGGCACGTACGCACGCAAGCTGAATGATTATGTTTTGAAACGGCACATCATCAGTGTGCCGCGTTTTGTGCAGGCAAGTTCCGCACAAGTCGCCGAAACATTTGGCATCCAAGAACGAGGATTTTTGCGGCAGGGATATTTTGCCGACGTGATTATTTTTGACGAAAAAGCAGTCGCAGAAAAAGCTACGTACGAGGAACCAACACAATTAGCAACAGGGATGAAATGGGTGATCGTGAATGGGAAAATTGCGGTTGATGAAGGAAAGTATAACAACACATTCGCTGGTCGCGCGTTACGTAAAAATGCACAGTAAATAACGCCCCAAGACCAAAAGAAATTGCGCCTTACGTCGTTGAAAACGACAAACAATATAGCCCAGCGAGTATCGCGGGGGGTTAAGTGCATAACAACCGGACGCTGTAGGCGTCAAACAAACCTAACCTGATCTGTTGCTCGCCTTCAGCGAGCTATTATTGTTTTTACTGCGTTCCCAGCGATGCTCGCTGGGCTATATTGTTCGTCGCCGTTGGCGACAAAATACACTTCAGTTGGTATTACTCCATGAAACGACTGCTTCCCTTTTTTGCCCTTCTCTTTCTCTTCACATTTTCTTTCTCCACATTCGCCAAACCAATCAAAAAATCGTTAGCCGAACAAGTCACAATTCGCCGTGACACATTTGGGATTCCGCACATTTTAGGCGAAACAGAAGAGGCTGCGGCATTCGGTTTCGGCTACGCGCAAGCCGAAGATCATTGCCTAGAAATTGCGCGTGGATTTATTGCCGCGCGAGGCGAGAACGCAAAATATTTTGGCGATGGCATCGAAGGCGATTTGCGGCTCAAACAATTCGACAATCTGGGCGAATGTAAAAAGAATTTTGCCCAACTTGACCCAACCGTGCAAAAAGTTTTTCGCGGCTACATCGCGGGCGTGAATCACTACATCGCCAGGCATCGTGGAAGTTTGCCCGCGTGGATTCCGGTGTTTAATGAATATGACGTGCTGGCAAATATTCACGAAGGTGCAATTGGCGCAGTCGGCGGCGTCATTCGTCGTTTGCAGGAAAAATATAAAGACAAAACAGCGCAATTAATTTTGCCAATTGAAAAATTCCCGATTGAAACCGAAGAAGCAGGCTCGAATGCCTTTGCTATCGCGCCTTCGCGTTCAGTCACAGGCAAAGCGATGCTGCTCGGCAATCCGCATTTAAATTGGTCTTCGCTGTATTGGGAAGCCCAGGTTACAGTGCCCGGCAAAATTAATTTCTTCGGCTCGACGTTGCCGGGGCTACCTGTTTTGCGCGCCGGATTCAATCCACAACTTGGCTTTGTGCAAACGAACAACGCGCCGGATATGGCGGATGTATATGCGCTGAAAATTGATCCGGCAAATTCGCAGCAATATATTTTTGACGGCAAGCCAATGCCGATCACTTCGCGCGAAGTTGCCGTCGAAATCAAAAATGCCGATGGCTCGCTAAAAACAGAAAAGAAAACTTTTGAATATTCGCATCTCGGCACAATCATTTTTCGCAACGCAACTCACGCGTTTGCGTATCGCTCGACACAGCTTGAATCCTATCGCCATTTCGAGGGTTTCTATCGCTTGAGCAAAGCAAAAAATTTGCGCGAGTGGATGAGCGTGATGAAATTAAATTTGTGCAATTATTCCAATTTCACTTACGCCGACGCAGCCGGAAACATTTTGTATTTTTGGAATGCGCGGATGCCGAAACGCGTAGACGATGGCACAAGCTACGAATTAGACGTACCTGCCGAAACCAGCAAATACGTGTGGCAATCGCTACATCCGGTAAAAGAATTTCCGCAGCTTTTGAATCCGCGCGGCGGCTATACGCAAAACTGCAATAACCCGCCGTGGTATGTATCACTGCGTGACCCGATTGATGCCAGCAAATTCCCTTCGTACTTTGAACGCAGCGAACTCGCACTGCGCCCGCAGCTTGCAATAGAAATGCTGGAAAGTCAGGAGAAATTTTCAATTGATGATGTGCGGCGATTGAAATTCAATACCAAAATGCTCATCGCTGATCGCATCAAACCGGACTTAATCAAAGCCATAAAAGCGGTACAAAATCCTTCGCAGGATTTGCAAAAAGGGTTAGCGATAATGGAAGCCTGGGACAATGCAGTCTCCGCCGAAAGTCGCGGCGGCGTATTGTTTCAGCGTTTCGCCAACAACTATTTCGACGCGATCAAACAACCATACGCCATTGCATGGGACGCTAAAAACCCTGCACATACGCCTTCCGGCATTGCTGATCCTGCATTAGCGCTCAAGCATTTTGAGGAAGCTGTAAAATGGACGCGCGACACATTCGCACGCGCCGACATCGCGTGGGGCGAAGTGCATCGTTATCGTTTCAAGGATTTGGATTTGCCTGCGGATGGTGCGCCCGGCGCGTATGGAATGTTTCGCGTAATGGCATTCAAACAAATGCCCGACAACAAGCGCGTAGCGGGTTGGATTGGCGAGAATCAACCACTCGCAGGTTTCGGCGATGGCTGGTCATTAGCCGTAGAATTTTCCAAACCGGTCAAAGCATTTTCCATCCTCGCGTATGGACAAACCACCGATCAAAATTCCAAACACAGCCGCGATCAAATTGAATTGTTCGCCAAACATCAATACAAAAAAGTCTGGTTCACCGAAGCTGAAATTAAAGCAAATTTGGAACGCTCATATCACCCATAATTTTTTCAGAACGGAAGGGCGATTGTATGTTACCTGCCCACAAGATAAATTCAGGGTGGTGGCAATTCTCAGTTTAGCCCCAACCGCCGCAACAGATCGGCGAAGCGCGGGTCTGAGCGCAAATTGTCAAAATGCGAGTCTACTTTGATTCCGGGGTGATTAATATTGCCATCGTGCTCAGTAATAGCCTTTTCCAGCCAGGCAAAGGCTTGGTCTTTTTCGCCCAGGCCCACGTAGATTCTGGCAATGTTTACCGGTGAGACAAACTTATACTTCGCTTCTTCGAGTAACTGATCAAGGAGCTTCTGCGCTTCGCCTCGCTGTCCCGCGACGGCATACACATAGCCAAGAAAGCCGCGGTTGTCTGGGCCACGCGATTCCCTACCTTTTTGTATTTCAGCGATAGCTTCCTGATACCGTCCCTGTTGCCCGTAAACCAAGCCGAGCATGCTGCGTGCATTACCGTGACGCGGATTTATTCCTAGCGCTTTTGAAGCTGCACAATGGCTTGGTCGTATTGGCGCGCGTTGTAGTAATGATAGCCTAAATGATAGATTATCCCGACATCGAGCGGGTCCAGCGCCAAGGCGCGTTGGCTCTCCGCCAGTGATTCGTCGAAGCGGCCCATAATAATAAAATAGTGCGAGTATTGGTGGTGTGCATTGACATCGTTCGGATTGAGCGCGATGGCACGCTGGAATTCTCGCTCAACGACTTGCCAGTCCCACTCAAAAGACATGGCGATATAGCCCAACGCGGCATGAACCTCGACCAGCGTGTCATCCAGTTCCAGGGCTTTTAAGGCGGCCTCTTTCGCCTTCGCGTAAGCTTCCTTTGGCGGCATGATGGTGGTGGTGCCTAAGTCCCCATCACGACGCCAGACTTAGTGCTCGACACAGCAATGAGCGTGTCCTCTTCTTCGCCGCGTCGGGCCGCGTGTCGTTCTTCCGTCAGCTTGGCCAATCCGAAATCCAGGACTTTGATAATTCCATCGCGGCGCACCATCACATTCTCTGGCTTGATGTCACGGTGAATAATCCCCGCTTCGTGCGCAGCAGCGAGAGCAGTAGCGATCTGCGTGGCAACGTCTATGGCGACTGTCAGTGGCAAGCGCTTCTCCGGCACGCTCCTCATTCGTTCCCGCAGCGTCTCGCCCTCGATATATTCTGTAATGATGTAGTGCGTAGTTGCCGTCTCGCCTGGAAACGTGCCGATGTCATAAATCGTGAGAATGTTCGGATGGTTGAGCGCTGAAGCCGCGCGGGCTTCCCGTGTGAATCGTTGCACGCGCCCAGCGTCGGTCGTGAACTCAGCAGGCAACAATTTGACCGCGACCTTGCGGCCAAGCCGAGTGTCCTCTGCCAACCAGACTTCCCCCATCCCCCCTTTGCTGAGCAGGGAGGCGAGCCGATAGTAAGCTAAACTTTGACCTTGCAAGGAACCTACTGCCACATCAGCAGGTGATTGCTCGATAAAACTCTCGGCCTGTTTGTACGCCGCAAGAAGCGATTCGACTTCACCGCACAAGGTGCCATCCCCGGCACAGGCTTCCGCCAGAAATGCGGCGCGCGGTGTCGGCTCGCGTTCCAATGCGGCGTTGTAGAGCTTGCCGATTTGTTCGTAGCGTTCAGGTGTCACAGCCAAGTAAAAAGTGAAAAGGACAAAGTGAAAAGGACAAAGTGAAAAGGACAAAGTGAAAAGGACAAAGTGAAAAGGACAAAGTGAAAAGGACAAAGTGAAAAGGACAAAGTGAAAAGGACAAAGTGAAAAGGACAAAGTGAAAAGGACA